>Ga0194132_10000005_pt1 | contig 334524 bp, 343 predicted proteins | sample TA2KigOf80mmetaG_FD_148612 | JGI IMG/M metagenome (GOLD analysis project Ga0194132, IMG submission 148612) | Freshwater microbial communities from Lake Tanganyika, Tanzania - TA2015054 Kigoma Offshore 80m | ecosystem: Environmental > Aquatic > Freshwater > Lake | place: Tanzania: Lake...
CGCAACGGTCGATCGGCGGCGCAACCCCGACCAGCTCCGCCGATCGACCGTTGCTCCACCGGCGCACACGCGCCATTCTCAACCACGGACCCTGGCCGCAAATGGATGAACGTCGGGGGGCAGGTCAGGGGCGGGTCAAACGGCATCACCGGTGCCGTGGCGGACATCAAGCCGGATCTTCTGGCCATTGGGACCCACGGCCGTTCGGGCGTGGCACGGGCCATGCTCGGTAGCGTCGCCGCGTCGCTTCTCGCCGCGCCTCCATGCGACATCCTCGTCGTGCGCGCCTGGTAGCCGGGTGGATCGATCCCGGCGCCGCCTAGTTTGAATCGCTCGTCTTGATCTCGGGGGCATCGAACACCCGAACCGGGAGCAGCGGGCCGGTCCACTTCTCGATCTGCACCAGGCACGTCTGCGCGCTCGGGCCCTGGGCCAGCGACGAGGTGCCCTTGTCGAGCGTCAGCACGTTGGGGTTGCCGTGACGGCACAAAGCTGAGGGCTCGCCGGGCCGGTCGGGGTCGTACCACGCGCCGGTCGGCAGGCGCGCGACGCCCGGGCGCACCGCGTCGCCGACCACGGCACCGGCCAGGCACTGGCCGCGATCGTTCCACAGACGCACGATGTCACCGTCCGCGATGCCGCGCGCGGCCGCGTCGGCGCCGCTGATCCAGACTGGTTCGCGACCGCGCACCTTGCCGGCGCGGCTGTGGCTGCCGTTGTCGTACTGGGCGTGCAGGCGCGTCGCCGGCTGGCAACTGATCAGGTGCAACGGGAAGCGCGCCGCCTTGACCGAGCCGAGCCACTCGGCTGGCTCGTACCAGGCGGGATGGCCGAGGCAATCGGCGTAGCCGAAGCCGGCGATCGTCGTCGAGAAGATTTCGATGCGGCCCGAGGGTGTCTTGAGCGGGGCCGCCTCTGGGTCGGCGCGGAAATCGGCCAGCATCACCTGCAGATCGGTGCGTTCGGGCAACCGCACGAAGCCCGCGCGCCAGAACGCGTCGAAATCGGGGAGTTCGAAGCCGCTCTCGGCGGCACGCTGGCGGCCGCGATCGTAAAGATGGCGCAGCCAGCCCATCTCGTCGCGGCCTTCAGTGAACGCCCCGGCGACGCCCAGCCGCTCGGCCAGGCCGGTCAGGATGACGTGATCGTCGCGCGCCTCGCTCACCGGCGCGATCGCGCGGTGCATGGCGAACAGCGTGTCTTCGCGCGAGGAGCCGCTGAAGTCGTTGCGCTCGAAGGTGGTGGTCGCCGGCAGCACGATGTCGGCGTGGCGCGCCAAGCCGTTCCACCACGATTCGTGGACGATCACGGTCTCGGGCTTGCGCCAAGCGGCGACCAAGCGGCCGAGATCCTGGTGGTGGTGGAACGGGTTGCCGCCCGCCCAGTAGACCAGCCGGATATCCGGGAAGGTGATGCGCCGGCCGTTGTAGTCGATGGTGCGGCCCGGGCCTTCGAACATCTCGGTCACGCGCGCGACCGGGATGTAGTCGGCCACGGGGTTGCGCCCCTGGTCGAGCGAGGGCCACGACATGCGGTTGGTGTTGGCGCCGATGGCGTTCACCGCGCTGTAGCCGAAGCCGACGCCGCCGCCGGGCAGCCCGATCTGGCCGAGCATGGCGGCCAGCGTGGTGCCCATCCAGAACGGCTGCTCGCCGTGATCGCCGCGGGTCAGCGACCAGGAGAGCGCGATGGTGGTGTGCGTCGCGGCCATGCGCCGGGCGAGTGCGCGGATGTCATCGGCCGGAATCTCGGTGATCGCGGCGGCCCAGGCGGCGTCCTTGGGCGTACCGTCTGAGGCGCCCGTCAGATAAGTCTCGAAGCGCTCGAAGCCGACGCAGTAGCGCTCGAGGAACGCGCGGTCGTGCCGGCCCTCGGCGATCAGGGTATGGGCGAGGCCGAGCATCAGTGCCACGTCGGTGTTGGGGCGCAAGGGCAGCCACGCGGCGTCGAGGAAGCCTTCGGTGTCGTCGCGCGACGGGCTGACGCAGACGAACTGAACGCCTGCCTCGGCGCAACGCTTCATGCCTTCGCGCTGGATGTGCCGGCCTGTGCCGCCCGAGCTGGTCTGGGCGTTGCGCAGCGGCAGGCCGCCGAACGCGACGACCAGCCGGCCGTGGCGCGCAATCGCTTCCCAACTCGTGTGGCCCACCAGGATGTCCTGGAACGGCCCCAGCACGTGCGGAATGATCACTTCGCCGGCGGCATAGCTGTAGGAATCGCGCGAGGCCGTGTAGCCGCCGGCCAGATTGAGCAGGCGGTGGAGCTGGCTCTGGGCGTGATGGAACCGGCCGGCGCTGGCCCAGCCGTAGCTGCCGGCGTAGATCGCCAGGTTGCCGTGCTCGCGTCGTACCCGCTCGATCTCGGCGGCCACCAGGTCGAGCGCGCGGTCCCACGGGACGGCGACGAACGGCTCGGCCCCGCGCCGGTCCCGCGCGGCGCCGGGGCCCTTGACCAGCACGCTCTCGCGCACCATGGGGTGCCGGATGCGCACCGCGTCGTCGAGCGCGCTGGGCATGCCCTGGCCGATGGGCGAAGGGTCCGGATCGCGCGCGAACGGGCGCATGCCGACGACGCGGCCCTCAAGCGTCTCGACGCCGTAGGCACCCCAGTGGGTGACGGTGGGCGTGACGGTCAGGTCGTGGGGCATGACGGCTCGCATCGGTTTCGGACGGGGCCACATTATAGCCGAGCATCGGGCGAATCGCGAATTGGTCGCATGACTGCGCTGCGATCCCCGCTACATTTCCGCGCTGGGCCGAGATCAACCGGACGCCATGGGCGCATTACTCTTTTTCCCGACGCGGGGCTCGGGCCCGGCGGCGGATCGCGCGCTAAGGCGGCAGGGCTTCGCGGCCGGTACCACCGTCACCCATGGGGACGGGGTGCTCACCCTCTACCCGCGCCTGCTGGGAGAAGCGCCGCTTCTGGCGTGCGCCGGAGCGGGCTTCACCTCGGCGGCCACCGGTACCCTCTACTACGGTTCGGACGCGGGCGCCGCCGCGCTCGCGCGCTTGGCAGCGGATGTGCGGTCCGGAACCGTCGATCGCGACGCGCTGTTTGGATCGTTCTGCGCCCTGGTGGCGACCGAGCGCGGGCTGGTGGCCCTAGGCGATCCCATGGGCACGTATCACGTGTTCCTGGATCGGCGCGACGGCCGCGTGGCCACGTCGCTGCTGGCTCTGCTGGCGGAGCAACCGTCGCCGGTCGTCGACCGCCAAGCGGTCTACGAGTACGTGTTCGACGGCGCGAGCTTCGGCGGCGCGACGCCGTTCCGCGGCATCGCGTTGCTCGACGTTACGGGGCCGGTGGTGCTGCATACCGCGACGGCGGAGAACGGTGCCGTGCCGGTCAGGATCGCGCCGCCTGCACCGGATGAGTCCCTGGCCGACGCCATCGGCGACCGGCTCGTGGCGCGCTTGCGCGCCATGGCGGGAAGCGCGCCGTGCCTCAACACGGCGATCTCGGGCGATTACGATTCGCGGCAGACCCTGGCGCTGTGTCTCGCGGTGGGCGCGACGCCCCGATTGCACGTCTACGGCCGGCCGTACGATGCGGATGTCCGCATCGCTTGGACGATCGCCGACGCGCTTGGACTCGAGGTGATGCACGCGGACAAATCCGCCGCGTCGCAGGAGCTTGGCCGCTTCGCGGAGAACGCCCTCATGTTCGATGGCACGCCGCCCGACGGCGTCGCCGACTAGGGCGCCGATCTGGCGACGCGCATCGAGGCCTTCGCCGACGGCGCGCTGGCGCTGAACGACGGTGGCGGCGAGATCTTCCGCGACTTCTACAACCTGCCCGACCGGGCCTACACGAGGCGGAAGGTGCTGGCCGCGTTCCATCGCCAGTTCGATGCCCGCGCGCTGCCATGCGACTATGGCTTGGACATGTACCTTGGCGCCCTGGCGGCGAAGGCGCGCCGCACCGTCGGCGCCAAGGCCGAGGACCTGAGCCGCGGCGAGATCGAGCTGCTGTACGGTGCGCTGCGCTGCCGCTACTGGATGGGCCGCAACAACAGCATCAACAACCGGTTCGGGACGGTCGGCGCGCGCCCGGACTAGGCGATCACGACGACGACGACCACGGCACGAGGTCGGCCTCGAACGCGCCCATGTGGCCGAGCGTGGCCGCGGCGCCGGCATCCAGCGGTGCCTCGAGCGCGCAGCCATTGGCGTGAACGCTCAGGAGCCCTGCGGCGAAGGTGTCGCCGGCGCCAGTAGTGTCGACCACGCGGGCGACGGGTACGGCGGGTCGCCGTACACGACGGGAGCCGTCGAGCGCCAGCGCGCCGGCCGGCCCGAGCGTGACGACGAAGAGCCGGCTGAGCGCGGCGCTCATGACAGCGAGCCGCTCGATCAAGGCACCGTCCGCCACGGTCAGGCCGAAGAAGCCGATGTCGAAGTGGGGCGCGTAGCGTTCCACGTAGGCGGTCGGCTCGGCCCGCGTGCCCAGGTTGCAGTAGTCCAGCGCGCACAGCCCGCCCCGGAGCGCGGCGACTACGGTGTCGAAGAAAGCGAGGATCTGGGTGAAGACGGTGGTGATCATCACGTCCGAGCGGGCCAGCAGCGCCCGCTCGCCGTCGTCCTGACGGTGCGCCGCGAGCACGCCGGCCTCGTGGCGCACGAAGCGGCGCTCGCCCGACGGCTCGCGGTCGATGTATTGCACCGGCGTGATGCTCTAAAGGCACGCCACGCCGGCTTCGATGCCGAACCGCTCGATGGCGGCCAACACGACGGCCGCCTCAGCGTCGTTTCCCAGCGCCGTTAGCACGCCGATGCGATCCTCGGGCGCGAAGAGCCGGCGGGCGTTTACGGCGAAGTTGAGCGAGATGCCGCCGGGCCGATTCGGCGAGGCTGCGTTCGACCGTCATGCGCGCGTACTTGACCTGGATGTCGGCGAGCACCAGGACATGCGCGGCACCGATAGATCGCCGGTACGCCATCAGGCCGACGGGGTCGATGCGCATGGGTCCGTACTCCGGGCGTTCCATGGGATCGACGAAGTAGTCGGTGCGGATGAAGCGCGCGCCCGCGGCCAGCGCCACGGCGAGCGACGCCTCGGGGTCGTTCAACAGGGTCTCGGTGCCGATGGCGCAGCGGCGCGCCGCGAGCACGAGTTCGCGGGTCACGCGCGTCATGCACGCCGTGGTCTCGGCCGCCGACAGGATGCGGCGCGGCCGGTCGTCCTCGTTCTCGACCAGGACGCCGTCCGCCCCGCCGGCCTCGAGCGCCGCCAGGTCGGCCAGCGCCTTGGCGATGACCGCGTCGATGCCCGGCGAGCCCTCGTAGCCGGGCAGGGCGGGCAGGTGGATGACCCCGATGACCGCCTTGGCGGCGGGAAACAGGTCGTGGAACGTGGGCACGGGCGCCTCCCGGGCCTGAGTGGCGCACGGAGGCCCGGTTCCTGTCCAGATCGAGCCAGTGGCACGGTGCCGCCGCTTCGTGCACTCTGGCCGTCCAGGGAGCAAGGGACGCAGCCATGAAGGACGTCATCCGGCAGCTCGAGGAGAAGCGCGAAGCGGCCCGGCTGGGCGGCGGCCAGCGGCGCATCGAGGCGCAGCACGCCAAGGGCAAGCTGAGCGCGCGCGAGCGCATCGAGCTCTTGCTCGATCCCGGCTCGTTCGAGGAGTACGACATGTTCGTCGAGCACCGCTGCGCCGATTTCGGCATGGCGGCGACGACCGTGCCGGGCGATGGAGTGGTCACCGGCTGGGGCACAATCAACGGCCGGGCCGTGTTCGTGTTCAGCCAGGATTTCACGGTGTTCGGCGGCTCGTTGAGCGAGGCGCACGCCGAGAAGATCTGCAAGGTCATGGACCAGGCCATAAAGGTCGGCGCGCCGATCATCGGGCTGAACGATTCCGGCGGCGCGCGCATACAGGAAGGCGTGGCGAGCCTGGCCGGCTACGCCGAGGTCTTCCAGCGCAACGTGATGGCCTCGGGCGTGGTGCCGCAGCTCTCGCTGGTCATGGGGCCGTGCGCCGGCGGGGCGGTCTACTCCCCGGCCATGACCGACTTCATCTTCATGGTGAAGGACAGTTCCTACATGTTCGTCACGGGCCCCGACGTGGTGAAGACCGTGACCCACGAGCAGGTCACCCACGAGACGCTCGGCGGGGCGGTGACACATACCACCAAGTCGGGCGTTGCCGACCTGGCCTTCGACAACGACGTCGAGGCGATCGAGGAGGCCCGCCGCTTCATCGACTTCCTGCCGGCGAACAACCGCCAGAAGCCGCCGGTGCGGCCGACCGACGATCCAATCGACCGGGCCGAGCCGTCGCTGGATACCCTGATCCCGGCGAATCCCAACAAGCCCTACGACATGCGCGAACTGATTTTGAAGGTGATGGACGAGGGCGATTTCTTTGAGATTCAAAGGAATTACGCCAAGAACATCATCGTCGGTCTCGGGCGAATCCAGGGATCCACTGTGGGTGTCGTAGCGAACCAACCCATGGTGCTGGCCGGTTGCCTCGACATCGACGCCAGCCGCAAGGCGGGTCGTTTCGTGCGCTTCTGCGACTGCTTCAACATCCCGATCCTGACCTTCGTGGACGTGCCGGGGTTCCTGCCCGGCACCGCCCAGGAGTACGGCGGCATCATCAAGCACGGCTCGAAGCTCTTGTTCGCGTTCGCCGAGGCGACCGTGCCCAAGGTCACGGTGATCACGCGCAAGGCCTATGGCGGCGCCTACGACGTCATGAGCTCCAAGCACCTGCGCGGCGACGTGAACTACGCCTGGCCGACGGCGGAAATCGCAGTCATGGGCCCCAAGGGCGCGGTCGAGATCATCTTCCGCGCCGAGATGGGCGACCCGGCCAAGATCGAGGCGCGCACCGAGGAGTACCGGCGCAAATTCGCCAACCCCTTCGTCGCCGGGCACCGGGGCTTCATCGACGACGTCATCATGCCCCATTCGACCCGCCGGCGCGTCGCGCGCAGCCTGGCCATGCTGCGCGATAAGGCGATGGATAACCCTTGGAAGAAGCACGACAACATCCCGCTGTAACGGGTCGGCTGACGGTCTTGCGGCCGCTGGAGGGCCGGGCGGGCTGGCGCGGCGCGGACTTGGTGCGCGACGAGTCGTGGATCATGCCGTGGTCGGCGGCGGACCTGGCCGATCTGGACGCGGCGCTCGACCACGCGCGGACGCGCGGCATTGCGTGGCGCGACGTGACGCCCGCGACGTTCCCGCTCGGCCCGACCAAGGCCAAGCTCGAGCGGGTGGCGGAGGGGTTGGAGGACGGGCGCGGCGCGGTCAAGCTGACCGGCCTGCCGGTCGCGCGCTACGACGAAGATGCCTTGCGGCTGGTGTGGATGGGGCTGGCCCTCCACCTGGGCGTCGCGCGATTCCAGGATTGCCGCGGCCAGCTTATGCGCGATATCCGCGACGAGGGCGCCGGGGTCGGTGCTCGCCACGGCCAGATCACCGATCCGAAGGACGGCCAGGCGTTCATTTCGTCGAGCTCGCGCACGTACTCCAACGGCGCGCTGCGCTGGCACACGGACCGCACCGACGTGGTCGGGCTGCTGACCGCGTCCCAGGCCCGGTCCGGCGGCATCAGCAAGCGAGCATGGGTTTTTGCGAAGTTAATTAGCAATTAGAATTATTCCAGATTAGAAACACGTACTAGTTTGCATTCTTACTAATTGATAATTTGGTTTGCAATGGCATGAAATTTGGCTTGACGATCGCCAGTTCGGTGACCGTGCACAAAGTCATGCTGGAGCGCCGGCCCGACCTGGCCGCCTTGCTCTACCAGCCGATCTGGCGCTCGCGGCTCGGCGAGGAGCGGAGCGGCGAGACGATGATCTATCCCCTGCCGGTGTTCGGCGTGCGCGATGGTTGTTTCACCAGCCACTACTCGCGCACCTACGTGGAGGCGGCGCAGATGCTGCCGGACGCGGCGCGCATGGCGGACGCGCAATGGGAGGCGCTTGACCTGCTGGCGGCCCTGTGCGACGAACTGGGCTAAGACATGCGCCTGGCCCAGGGCGACACCCAGTTCATCAACAGCCACGTGACCTACCACGCCCGCACGCCGTTCGCGGATGATCCGGCCTCGGGACAGGTGCGCCGGCTGCTGCGGGTCTGGCTGTGCCTGCCCGAGCGGCATCGGCCGTTGCCCGAGGATCAGGCCATGCTGTGGCGCGCCGTCGAGGCGGGCCAGTTGCGCGGCGGCATCGCCCAGGCCGATGGCTGAAGCGGCGCTTGCGCGGCCGCCCGCGCCGCGGCGATAGTCCGACCATGTTTAAGACGATCCTGATCGCCAACCGGGGCGAAATCGCCTGCCGCATCGCGCGCACCGCTCGACGCATGGGCATCCGCACCGTCGCGGTCTATTCCGAGGCCGACGCCGAGGGCCGCCATGTCCAGGAGGCCGACGAGGCAGTTCTGGTGGGCGCCGCCCAGCCGGCCAAGAGCTATCTGAACATCGCTGCCATCGTCGAGGCTGCCAAGCGCACCGGCGCCGATGCCGTACATCCGGGCTTCGGCTTCCTGTCCGAGAACGCGGCCTGCGCCAAGGCGCTGGACGACGCCGGCATCGTCTTCATCGGCCCGCCGACTGCCGCCGTCGCCGCCATGGGCGACAAGATCGAATCGAAGAAGCTGGCGCGCGATGCCGGCGTCAACGTCATCCCCGGCCATATGGGTGTCATCGCGGACGCCGACGAGGCGGTGACGATCGCGCGCGGCATCGGCTATCCCGTCATGGTCAAGGCGGCGGCCGGCGGCGGCGGCAAGGGCATGCGCGTCGTGCGCGACGACCAGGAATGCCGCGAAGGCTTCCAGAGCGCCGCCAACGAGGCGCGCAATAGCTTCGGCGACGAGCGCTTGTTCGTCGAGAAGTTCATCGCCAAGCCGCGCCATATCGAGATCCAGGTGTTGGCCGACGGCCACGGCAACGTGGTGTACCTGGGTGAACGGGAATGCTCGATCCAGCGCCGACACCAGAAGGTGATCGAGGAGGCGCCGAGCCCGTTCCTGGACGCCAGGACCCGCGCTGCCATGGGTGCGCAGGCGGTCGCGCTCGCCCGGCGGGTCGGCTACCGCTCGGTCGGCACGGTCGAGTTCGTCGTCGACGGGGAGCGCAACTTCTACTTCCTGGAAATGAACACGCGCCTGCAGGTCGAGCACCCGGTGACCGAGCTGGTGACCGGGCTCGACATCGTGGAACTCATGATTCGCGTGGCGAACGGCGAGACCTTGCCGTTCCGCCAGGAGGACGTGGCGCTCAAGGGCTGGGCGGTCGAGGCGCGCGTCTACGCCGAGGACCCCGAGCGCGGCTTCCTGCCGGCGACCGGGCGGCTGATCCGCTACCGCCCGCCCGAGGCCGAGCATTTGCGCATCGATGACGGCGTCTACGAAGGGGCCGAGGTGACGCCGTTCTACGACCCCATGATCGGCAAGCTGTGCGCGCGTGGCGCCAACCGGGCCGAGGCGCTGGCCCGCCTGGGTGACGCACTCGACGGTTTCGTCATCCGGGGCATGGCCAACAACCTGTCGTTCCTGTCGGCGGTGGTGCGCCATCCGCGCTTCGCAGCCGGTGACATGGACACGCTATTCATCGACAGCGAGTACGGCAAGACCTTCGACGGCGTGGCGCTCGAAGGGCCGATCGCGACCCGCCTGGTGGGCGCGGCGGCCGTGATGCAGACCGTCCTCGACCGCCGCGAGAACGCCATCGGCGATGGCCGTCTGGCCGCCAAGCCCGACGATGCAGCCCGCGCCTGGGTGGTGCGCGCGGGCGAGCGATCCTTCGACGTCGAGGTGCGTCCTGGCGGCGGTGCCTGGGACGTCACCATCGATGGCGTCGGGGCTCAGTTGGCTGGCACCTGGTCGCCAGGCGCGCCGGTGTTTCACGCCACCGTCGACGGCGTGCCCGTGGCGATCCAGGTGACGCGTCACGACGGCGGCTGGACGCTGGCCCACGCCGGTGCCTCGGCACGTGTCAAGGTGCTGCGCCGGCGCGCCGCCGAACTGCTTGCGCGCATGCCGACCAAGGCCGCGCCGGACCTGTCGCGCCTGTTGCTGTCGCCCATGCCGGGGCTGGTGGTGGCGATCCACGTAGCCGAGGGCGACGCGGTGAAGGCGGGTCAGCCGCTGGCCGTGGTCGACGCCATGAAGATGGAGAACGTGCTGCGCGCTGAGCGCGACGGGCGCGTCGGCAAGGTCCATGTGGCCCCCGGCGCCAGCCTGGCGGTCGACCAGATCATCCTCGAGTTCGCTGAAGGCGCGGCCGGCGCATGACCGAGACGGGCGGGCGCAAGGCCGTCCGGCTCGTGATCCGGGGCCGCGTCCAAGGCGTGTGGTTCCGGGCGTGGACCGTCGAGCAGGCGCGCGACCTCGGGCTCGACGGCTGGGTGCGCAACCGCGCCGACGGCGCGGTCGAGGCCGCGGTGGCCGGGCCGACCGACAAGGTCGATCGCCTGGTCGTGCTGGCGCGGCGCGGCCCACCGCTCGCCAAGGTGAGCGCGGTGTCCGTGGAGCCCGAGACGAACCCGATTGACCCAGGCTTCAGCCAACGCCCAGCCGCTCGCTAGGCGGAACGACGACGTTGCGCAGGGGCTGGCCGGCCATCCAGCGTTCCAGATTGTCGGCGAACAGATCGGCGAAGCGCGTCGCCCAACCGATCACCTGGTCGGAGCAGTGGGGAGTGATCAGCACGCGCGGGCACGACCAAAGCGGGCTTGTCGGCGGCAGGGGCTCGGTCTCGAACACGTCGAGATAGGCCGCGCGCAGGCGGCCCGCCGCCAGCGCGGCGGCCAGCGCGGTTTCGTCGATCACGGCGCCGCGCGACGTGTTGATCAGCATGGCGTCGGCCTTCATGGCGGCGAGCGCTGGGCCGTCTATCAGGTGCCGCGTCGCGGGGCCGAGGCGCACGTGCAGGCTGACCACGTCGGCCTTGGGCAACAGGTCGGGCAGGGCGGCAAGGTCGTGCATGGCGTCGACCGAGGGATGCGGCGCCGCGCTCGAGCGCACGCCGAGCACGCGCATGCTGAAGGCCTTGGCGAGGTCAGCCACGCGGCCGCCGATCGCGCCGACGCCGACCACCAGCAGCGTCTGGTCGCGCAGCGGCCTGAAATCGGCCGAACGCCAGGCCCGCGTCGGTTGCATATCGCGGTAGGCGAACAACCCGGCGTTCAAGGACGCTATGGCCGCCATCACGGTCTCAGCCAGGAACGGCGCCAGCACGCCGACCGAGTTGGTCACCGTGACGCGGGCCGGGTCCCACGGCAGCAGGTGTTCGTAGCCAGACCCGCCCACGTGCACCCAGCGCACTGACGGGCAGGTGACGGTCGCGTGATGGTTGGGGCCGGCGAAGGTGCTCGTCTTGTAGACGAGCACCACATCGGGCTCTTCGGCGGCGAGCCGCGCCGGCAGGACGTCCAGATTGCCGACGACCGAGATGGAAAGGCGGGGAAAGCGGGCCCGCAGGGCTGGGGCGATGGCCTCCGGCTGGTCGTAGACGACCATGACGCGGGGCGGCGGGGTCACGGTGTCAGCCGAAGATCGCGGGGAAGGTACAGGCCAGGGCGTCGTCGGCTTCGGCCATGGTCGTAGGGCGGCCCAGGTCGGCCAGGGACGTGACGCTATGGTCGGCAATGCCGCACGGCACGATGCCACGGTAGTGCCCGAGGTCCGGCGCCACGTTCAGCGCCACACCGTGGTAGCTGACCCAGCGGCGCACGCGCACGCCGATGGCCGCGATCTTGGCCTCGCTGGCGCCCTTGGCGACCCAGATGCCGACGCGGCCTTCGCGGCGGAACGCCTCGACGCCGAGGCGCGCCAGGGTGGCGATCAGCCAGGCCTCCAGATCGTGCACATAGCTGCGCAGGTCGCGCCCGCGCGCTTCCAGGTCGAGCATGACGTAGGCCACGCGCTGCCCGGGGCCGTGGTACGTGTAGCGTCCGCCGCGCCCGGTGCGGTGCACGGGCAGCAGGTCCGGGTTCAGGAGTTCGATCGCGTCGGCGCTGGTGCCGGCGGTGTAGAGCGGCGGGTGCTCGACCAGCCAGACGAGTTCCTGAGCGGAGCCGGTGCGGATCGCGGCGGCGCGTGCCTCCATGGTGGTGACGGCGTCGCCGTAGGCCACCAACCCTTCGGCGGTCCGCCATTCCGGCGGTTGACGCGGGCCGGTGCGAAGCTCCGACGTGGCCAGTTGCGGCATGGTCCGGGATTTGTTATCCGAGGCGCCTGCCCGAGATCGTGCGGTCGTGGCGGAACTGGCAGACGCGCAGCGTTGAGGTCGCTGTTCCCGAAAGGGAGTGGAAGTTCGAGTCTTCTCGACCGCACCACATGCTTGCAGGCCCGTCGGCTCCCACCCGGGCGCCGACCATCGCCGATGGTGCACCCGAGCGCGTGACTATACTGCGCCGCGCGTGGTGGCGGTAGGAGGCGTCGATGGCCGAGGACGTGAAGCAAGCGGCGCTCGAATACCACCGGCGGCCCAAGCCCGGAAAACTCGGCATCCACCCGACCAAGCCGCTTGCCAACCAGCGCGACCTGGCGCTCGCCTACTCGCCCGGCGTGGCCGCGGCGTGCGACGCCATCGTCGCCGACCCGGCCGCCGCCTACGACGTCACCATCAAGGCCAACCTGGTGGCGGTGGTGACCAACGGCACGGCCGTGCTGGGTCTCGGGCCGATCGGGCCGCTGGCCGCCAAGCCCGTGATGGAGGGCAAGGCGGTCCTGTTCAAGAAGTTCGCCAACATCGACGTCTTCGACCTGGAGGTGGACGAGCACGATCCCGACCGATTCGTCGATCACGTCGCGGCCATGGCGCCCACCTTCGGCGCGATCAACCTGGAGGACATTAAGGCGCCCGAGTGCTTCGAGATCGAACGCAAGCTGCAGGAACGGCTGAACATCCCGGTGTTCCATGACGACCAGCACGGCACCGCGATCTGCGTGGGCGCGGCCGTGCTCAACGGCTTGCGCGTCGTCGGCAAGGCGATCGACAAGGTCAAGCTGGTCACCTCGGGCGCGGGCGCCGCCGGGCTCGCCTGCCTCAACCTGCTGCTGGAACTGGGCCTCCGGCGCGAGAACGTCATCGTCACCGACAAGTTCGGTGTCGTCTACCGGGGCCGCATCGAGGAGATGGACCCGCACAAGGCCGCCTTCGCCCGCGACACGCTCGCGCGCACCCTGGCGGAGGCGATCCAGGGCGCCGACGTGTTCCTCGGCCTGTCGGCGTGCGGAGTGCTCAAGGCCGCCATGGTGAAGACCATGGCCGAGAAGCCGCTGATCCTGGCGCTCGCCAACCCGGTGCCAGAGATCATGCCCGACGAGGCGCGCGCCGCGCGGCCCGACGCTATCATCGCCACGGGGCGGTCGGACTTCCCGAATCAGGTCAACAACGTCCTCTGCTTTCCATTTATCTTCCGTGGCGCGCTGGACGTGGGCGCGACGTGCGTCAACACGGCCATGAAGCTGGCCTGCGTGCGCGCCATCGCCGATCTGACCATCGCCGAGGTGTCGGACGTGGTCGCTGCGGCGTACGGCGGCTCGCGCCTGAAGTTCGGTCCTGACTACATCCTGCCCAAGCCGTTCGACCCGCGCCTCATCGTGCACGTGCCGCCGGCCGTGGCCGAGGCAGCCATGGCCAGCGGCGTCGCCACGCGCCCGCTGGCCAGCCTGGACGCCTACAAGGAGGAAATGACGCGGCTCGCGTTCCGCACCGGCCACGTCATGCGCTCGATCTTCGGGCGCGCCAAGGCGAACCCCAAGCGGGTGGTCTACGCCGAGGGCGAGGAACCGCGCGTGCTACAGGCGGTGCAGACCGCGGTCGACGAAGGTTTCGTCGTGCCCGTGCTGATCGGGCGCCGCCGCGTGGTGGCCGCGCGTATCGGCAAGCTGGGGCTGCGGCTGAAACCGGGGGTGTCTTTCGAATTGTGCGATCCCGAGGACGACCCCCGCTACAAGCAGTACTGGAAGCTCTACCATTCGATCATGCAACGCCGGGGCGTGACCCAGGCCAAGGCGCGCGCCATCGTACACACCGACCCCACGGTCATTGCGGCGCTGATGGTCCGGCGCGGCGAGGCCGACGCCATGATCGCCGGCCCGGTCGGCTCGTTCCCCGAGCATCTGGAGGATGTGCTCGATGTGATCGGGCTGGAGCCGGGCGTGCGCCACGCCGCGGCCATGAAGCTGATGCTGCTCGACAAGGGCACGATCTTCCTGGCCGACACCAACGTGACCTACGACCCCGACGCCGACGAGATCGCCGACGTCACGGTGCGCGCGGCCGAGGTTGTGCGCCGCTTCGGCATCGAGCCGAAGGTCGCTCTGCTGTCCCATTCGACGTTCGGCAGCCACGACACACCCTCGGCGCTCAAGATGCGCGCGGCGCTGACCGCGATCCGCGCGCGCGAGCCCGCGCTCGAGATCGACGGCGAGATGGACGGCGATGCGGCGCTCAACCCGGCGATCCGCGAGGAACTGTTGCCATCCTCCACGCTCTCGGGCACGGCCAACCTGCTGATCGCGCCGTCGCTGGATGCTGCCTCGATCGCGTTCACGCTGATCCGCCAACTCGGCAACGGCCTGACGGTCGGCCCGATGCTGCTGGGCGTCGCGGCGGCGGCGTACGTGGCGAAGCCCCCGGTCACGGTGCGCGGCATCCTGAACCTCAGCGCCTTCGCGGTCGTCGACGCCCAGGTGCGCGCCACGACGCCGTCACCGAAGCCGAAGCGCCGTGCCAGGGCCCACTGACGGCGCGGCCACCTGGCGGCCGCGCGGCCGCGCCGGCGAGCGCGCCGCGCTCGACAACGCGCTCGTGCGCGATGTCGAGGCGGCCATCGCGACCGGGGACATGGCGGCCATCGCGGCCCTGGTCGAGGGGCTGCACGAAGCCGACCGCGCCGACCTCTTGGAACAGGTTTCGCCCGATCAGCGAGCGTTCCTGGTCGAGCAGTGGCGCGAGGGCTTCGACGCCGAGATCCTGCCCTACCTCGACGAGCAGGTGCGCGACGAGGTCGTCCGCCTGCTGCCGCGCGAGACGCTGATCCGCGCGGTCGGCGAGCTCGAGACCGACGACGCCGTCTACGTCATCGAAGGCCTAGCGCCGGACGAACGGCAAGAGTTGCTTGACGCCCTTCCGGCGCCCGAGCGCGCGGTGCTGCAGGAAGGCCTGACGTTCGAGGAGGAATCGGCCGGCCGGCTGATGCGGCGCGAGGTGGTGACGGCGCCGGCCTACTGGTCGGTCGGCCACGTGATCGACTATCTGCGCGCGGCGGCCGACGACCTGCCGGAGGAGTTCTACGACGTCTTCGTCGTCGACCCGCAGCGCCGCCCCGTCGGCACCGTCTCGCTGGCTAAACTGATCCGCACCCACCGCCCGGCCATCGTGCGCGACATCATGGACGCCGAGCCTCACCTGGTGCGGCTCGACATGGACCAGGAGGAAGTCGCCTACCTGTTCAGCCAGTACGGCCTGACCTCGGCCGCCGTGGTCGATGGCGCCGGGCGGCTGGTCGGCGTGATCACCCACGACGACGTGACCGAGGTCATCGAGGAGGAAGCCGAGGAGGACATCCTGCACTTGGGCGGCGTCGGCGACACCGACTTCCGCGATCCCGTGGTGCGCACGGCGCGCAAGCGTTTCGTCTGGCTGTTCTGCAACCTGGGTACGGCGCTGGCGGCGTCGTTCGTCATCGGGCTTTTCCACCACGCGATCGCCGAGATTGTGGCGCTCGCCGCTCTCATGCCGATCGTGGCGGCGATCGGCGGCAACGCCGGGACCCAGGCCATGACGGTGGCGGTGCGCGCGCTCGCCACCCGCGATCTCACGCCGGCCAACGCCACGGCCACGTTGCGCAAGGAATTGGGCGTCGCGCTGATCAACGGCGGTCTCTGCGCCTTGCTCATGGGCGTCATCACCTGGGGTCGGTTCCACGATTGGCAGCTCGCTGGCGTGATGGCCGCCGCCATGGTCGCCAATCTGCTGATGGCCGGGCTGGCCGGCGCCCTGACGCCGATCATGCTGACGCGTCTGGGCATCGACCCGGCACCCGCCTCGGGCGTGTTCGTCACCGCCGTGACCGACATCGTCGGGTTCTTCGCCTTCCTCGGCCTGGCCACCCTGCTGTTGTTGTGATGTGGAGCCCGCGATGAGCACGCCGCCCCCAGCCTGGGTGCGCTTTCGGCACCAGCCGGTGGACCCCCACTATGCGAAGCGCATGACCGTCGAGGACGGAAAGGGGCGCGCGCTCGGCGTGCTGGGCGTGACCATGGACGGATTCGGCCCCGGCTGGTGCCAACTGCGTCTGCCGTTTCGCGTTGAGGTCACCAACGAGGCCGGCATCATGCACGGCGGCATGATCGGGTTCCTGGCGGACGACGCGGCGGGCTTCGCCGCGTTCTCCCTGCTGCCCGAGGGTCAATCGCCCCGCACCATCGAGTAAAAGATCAACTTCTTGGCCCCGGTCACCGGTGGCGCGCTGGTCGCGCGCGCCCAGGTCGTGCGTTCGGGCCGCAGCGTCGCCGTGATCGAGGTTGCGCTAGCCCAGGTGGACGATGGTCCGGAGCGGGCCGTCGCCGTCGCGCTGGTGACCATGATGCACTTGGTCGAGCGCTCGGCCGCCGGCTGAGCGCCTATTGGGGCGCGGGCAGCAGGACGCCTTCAAGGACGTCCACAATCGTGCGCTTGGAGTCGTCGATCAGGTAGACCTCGTCGTCCACCAGCAGAAGCTCGGCGTCCTGCCACAGCGACCCCAGCGCGGCCAGCCGGTCGGCCGGCAAGAGTTCGCCCAACCCCTGGGGCAGTTCGTCGTCGTCGCTTTCGGGTCCGCCATAGAGCACGCGGGCGCTGGCCGGCAGGCCATCGAAGGCGCGCTCGCAGCTCGACGGCTTGGGCTGCCGGCCGGGCTGCGTGTCGGGCAGCCAGACCCGGCACTTGCCGGGTGGCGGCATGAACTCCGGGGGGATGCCTTCGATGTAGCCGCTGCCGCGCCGGCGCAGAGCCTGCTGGCGCAGCTTCGCGGCTCCCTTGCCGAGCGATTCGTCTTAGGTTGGATTGCCGCTCTCCTCGACGGTCGCCTCGGAGTGCCGCTTGCTCTGCACCGTCAGGCGCTTGACCTCCTGTTTGGTCGCCTCGCGCGCCGTGGCGTAGTAGCCGCGGATCACGTTCTCCTGGACGGCCTCGAACAGCCGGCGCGCCGCGTCGCCGTAGACCAGCCGCGCGCCGGCGGGCACGTCGAGCGCCACGCTGGCGCAATCGGTGGGTGGCGGCTGGTGGCCGGGCGGCGTGTCGGGCAGCCAGACGCGGCATAGGCCCGGCGGCGGCAAGTGGCCCGGCTGGATGCCCTGGACCCAGCCCTTCTTCTTACCCTTGCCCTTGGCCTTCGACTTGCCCTGGGCGGTCTGCCCGGCGTCGTCCCCGTCTGGCGACGCGCGCTGGGCCTCGTAGTACTCGCGGATGAGACGCTTCTTGATCTCGTCGAAGATCGCCTCGACGACCGCATCGCCGCCCTGGGCGACGTCCGTTTTCTGGGGCTAGGGTAGCGACCGGAGCGAGAGCAAGGAGGGCGATGGTTAGGATCCTCAACACGGCTGCCTCTCTGGGCCTCGGTCGTCTAAGATGACCGTGTGATCCGTAACGACTTCCCATCCCTGCGCTTCGACCTGGGCGAGACCGCCGACATGGTACGCGACTCGGTGCGTTCCTTCGCCGCCGCCGAGATCGCGCCGCGCGCGGCCGCGATCGACCGGGACAACGCGTTTCCCATGGATCTGTGGCGCAAGTTGGGCGACCTGGGGATCCTCGGCATTACGGTCGAGCCCGAGTGGGGCGGTGCCGGGCTCGGCTACCGCGAGCATGTCGTCGCCATGGAGGAGCTGAGCCGCGCCTCGGCCGCGATCGCGCTCAGCTACGGCGCGCATTCGAACCTGTGCGTCAACCAGCTCCGGCGCTTGGGCACGGATGACCAGAAGCAGCGCTACCTGCCCGGACTGATCGACGGCAGCCGCATCGGAGCCCTGGCCATGAGCGAGGCGGGCGCCGGGTCCGACGTGGTCGGCATGAAGTTGCGCGCGGCGCGCAAGGGCGACCGCTGGGTGCTGGATGGCACCAAGATGTGGATCACCAACGGCCCCGACGCGGACGTGCTGGTGGTCTACGCCAAGACCGATCCGGACGCCGGCAAGCACGGCATCAGCGCCTTCCTGATCGAGAAGGGGTTCAGGGGCTTCGGTGCCTCGCCCAAGCTCGACAAGCTCGGCATGCGCGGCTCGAACACGGCCGAGCTGGTGTTCGAGGGCTGCGAGGTCCCGGCCGAGAACCTGCTGGGCGAGGAGGGCGGTGGCGTCAAGGTGCTGATGAGCGGGCTCGACTACGAGCGTGCGGTGCTGGCCGGCGGGCCGCTGGGAATCATGCAGGCGTGCCTTGACGTGGTGGTGCCCTACGTCCACGACCGCAGGCAGTTCGGCCGGCCGATCGGCGAGTTCCAGCTGATCCAGGGCAAGCTGGCCGACATGTACACGACGCTCGGCTACTGCCGGTCCTACGTCTATGCGGTGGCCGCCGCGTGCGACCGGGGCGAGGTGACGCGCAAGGACGCGGCGGGCGCGATCCTGGTCGCCGCCGAACGGGCGACCTGGATGGCGCTCGAGGCGATCCAGTGCCTGGGCGGCAACGGCTACATCAACGACTATCCCACTGGCCGTCTGCTGCGCGACGCCAAGCTCTACGAGATCGGCGCCGGTACGTCGGAGATCCGCCGCATGCTGATCGGCCGTGAACTGTTCGAGGAGACGCGGTGAAGCCTTCTGACATCGTCGTCGTCGGCGCGAAGCGGACTCCGATCGGCGGGTTCCAGGGTGCGCTGAAGGACGTGGCCGCGCCGGCGCTGGGCGGCGCGGCGATCCGCGCCGCGTTGGCGGACGCCGGCGTGTCCGGCGTGACGGTCGGCGAAGTGCTCATGGGCTGCGTGCTGCCGGCCGGGCTCGGCCAGGCGCCGGCGCGCCAGGCGGCGCTGGCCGGCGGCATTCCCGAGGCGATCGGCGCCACCACGATCAACAAGATGTGCGGCAGCGGCATGAAGGCCGTGATGCTGGGCCACGACCTGATCCGCGCCGGCTCGGCCGAGGTGGTCGTGGCCGGCGGGCTCGAAAGCATGTCGAACGCACCCTACCTGCTGGACCGCGCGCGCGCCGGCTACCGCATGGGCCACGGCCGGGTGATCGACCACATGTTCCTCGACGGGCTGGAGGACGCGTACGACAAGGGCCGCCTGATGGGCACCTTCGCCGAGGACACGGCCGAGGCCTACCAGTTCACTCGCGAGGAGCAGGACGCCTTCGCCGTCGAATCGCTCGTACGCGCCCGCCGGGCCAACGAGGACGGCACGTTCGCCGCGGAGACCGCGCCCGTGACGGTCAAGGGCCGCAAGGGCGAGGCGGTCGTGACGCGCGACGAGCAGCCGTTCGCCGCCGATCTAGCGCGGATTTCGTCGCTCAAGCCCGCGTTCCGCGACGGCGGCACGGTGACCGCCGCCAACGCGTCGTCGATCTCGGACGGCGCCGCCGCGCTGGTGCTGACGGACATGGCGACGGCCGAGAAGCGGGACCTGCGGATGCGTGCGCGCATCGTCGGCCACGCCACACACGCCCAGGCGCCGGCCTGGTTCACCACGGCGCCCATCGGGACGATCCGGTCGCTGCTTGACCGGGTGGGGTGGCGCGCGGCCGACATTGACCTGTGGGAGATCAACGAGGCGTTCGCGGTGGTGACCATGGCGGCGATGCGCGATCTCGACCTGCCCCACGACCGGGTCAACGTCAACGGCGGCGCCTGCGCGCTCGGCCACCCGATCGGCGCCTCGGGCGCCCGCATTCTCGTCACCCTGCTGGCCGCCATGGAACGGGCGGACGCGCGTCGCGGCGTCGCCGCGCTGTGCATCGGTGGGGGCGAAGCCACAGCCCTAGCCCTAGAAAGGACCTGACATGCGACGCTTGATCTCCTCCGGCTCCAGCTTCGAGGCCGTCGCCGGCTACAGCCGCGCGGTCGTGGATGGCGATTGGGTGTGGTTGTCGGGCACCACGGGCATGAACTACGCCAAAGGCACGATCGCGGACGACGTGGCCGAGCAGACGCACCAGACGTTCCGCAACATCGACCGGGCGCTGGCCGCGGCGGGCTCCTCGCTCGCCGACGTGGTGCGCGTGTTCCTGATAATCACCAAGCAGGAGTACTTCAAGGTCGTGGCGCCGATCATGGGGCAATACTTCGGCGGCATCCGGCCGGCCTCGACGGGCATCGTCACCGAGTTGGTCGACCCGCGCATAAAGGTGGAGATCGAGGTCACGGCCAAGCGCCGGGTCTAGCGTCGTGCCGGGGACGATCGATTTCTACTTCGACTTCTCGTCGCCTTACGGCTACTTCGCGAGCCTCGGGGTCGACGCCCTGGCCGCGCGCCACGGCCGCACGGCCGTCTGGCGGCCGATCCTGCTGGGCGTCGTGTTCAAGAGCACGGGCCAATCGCCGCTGCTTAACCAGCCGCTGCGCGGGCCCTACGCCCGGCACGACCTGGAGCGGACCGCGCGGCGGCTGGGTGTGCCCTACCGGCTGCCCGAGCCGTTCCCGGTCAACGCCATGGCGGCGAGCCGCGCGTTCTACTGGCTGCGGGACCGCGACCCGGCCGCTGCCCTGGCTTTCGCGCGGCGTATCTTCGCGGCGGTCTTCGTCGACGGGCGCGACATCGGCCCGCCGGCGGCGGTAATCGACTTGGCCGGTGTCGAGGGCCTGGCCGCCGCGCTGGAGGACCCGGCGGTCAAGGATCGCCTGCGCCGCGAGGTCGAGGCCGCGATGGAACGGGGCGTGTTCGGTTCGCCCACGATCGCCGTGGACGGCGAGCCGTTCTGGGGCTTTGACCGCTTCGCCGATGTCGAGCGGTGGCTCGCCACCGGCGGCTGGTAAGTTCCGGTTCGACGATCAGGCGCTGCTGGTCGGCGCCGCAGCCACGCCGCCGCTTGGGTTGGCCAGATACTCGAAGAACAGGCTGAACAGCTCGCGTTCGGTCGTGATGTCGAGCCGGTCGTAGAGCCGGCGCCGGTGATTCTTAACGGTGCCGCGTCCGATGCCCAGGGCCTTGGCGATGGCCCCGGTGGGATACCCCGCGATTATCAGGCGCGAGATCTGGGTCTCGCGTGGCGTCAGCTTGCCCTTCGCGAACGTCTTAAAGACCTTGTCGAAGTCGATGGGTGTCTGCGCGGGTGCCCGGGGCTCGAGCACAAGCATGGTTCCGTCCGGCGCCAGCAGGGAATCGTGGCTCAAGGATTTGACGAAGAGCGCGCCGTCGCTGGTGGTGACCTGATCCTTGTTTGCTATGGCAAGTGCCAGCGCCATCGGATCCCGCAGCTCGGGATGGGTGAGCGTTGCGTCCTGCCAGGCTGGCGAGGCGAACATCACTCGCCGGCTCCGGTCGAGCACGACCAGGGCGCGATTGGTCTCGGGCGCGTCGCGGCCGTAGCGCAGGTCGGAAACTGTGTGCGCGATGTGGGCATCGTGCAGACCCAGGAACAACGGATACCAGCGCTCCATCCGTTCGATGATCTGCGTGCTGAACCGTTTTTCGCGAATCTCCAGATAAAGCGCGATGACGGTCTGAGCAATCGACGGCAGGTACATGCCTATGATGTCCGCCATCTCGACGAGGGGGAAAACTCTGTGAAGTACGTGCTCTTGGCGTCAGAGGGGCGCATGGCGGCGCTCAGCGTCAAGACGCCGCCTTCGCCGGCATCGCGCCACCAGCAAAAGAACGGATCGAAGCGGTAGTGGCCCTGCATGTAGCGTTCGATGATGGCCTTCGAAAAGCCCTCAGAATAGAGGAAGTCAGGTGGCGCATAGCGCGACCAACGAACAATGGTGACAGCGTCCCATGGCCCAAGAATCTTGAAGGTCTCCAACAGCTTCCGATGGAACTGATCGGTGCCGATGGAGCGCGCCGCGTTGCCCAGAAGGCGACCCAATGGCTCGTCAAGGGCCTCTTTGGTCCTCATCACGGGTCTCCCTGTACGCGACTTGTTTTCCCTGTACGCGACTTGTTTAATGCGTATGCGCCTTCGGGTCCAGATCGTTTCGACTGCCACCGGCCCACAGGATGTCGACGACCCCGGCGGCGATCACTAGCGCCCCGCCGATCGCTTCCCGGGCGCCGAACGGCTCATCGGTCAGCAGCGCCGCCGAGGCCGCGCCGACCACGGCCTCGACCATCAGAAGAATCCCGACGCGCCCGGGGCTCAGCCGTTGCGAGCCATAGATTATCAGCCACATGGACGGCAGGATGAAGCCGACCGAGATGGCGAACATCACGGGCATGCCGGCGACGACCTGGGCGGTCATGGGCGGCGCCAGCGTCAGCGCGGCCGCCCCCAGCGCCAGGAGCGAGCCGCCCAGGAAGTACGAGAACAGCGCGTCCGGCAACGGGCTTGCTCCTTCCCGACGCAGGCGCACGGATGCTCCGGCCCACACCATGCCGCTGACCAGACCGAGCCAGTCTCCCAGGTTGTGTGGCACCGGAAAAGCGCCCTTGAAGCCCAGGATCACGACCAGGCCCGCGATGCCCATGACAATGGTCAGTAGCCGAGGCGGCGTGATGGGTTCGCCGAGCACCAGGCGCCCGAGTAGCGTGCTCCAAAGCGGCGTCAGATAGAACAGCAGCAAGGCCCGCACCACGTCGGTGTAGAGCAGGCTGTTGCTGTAGAGCACCCAGGCGCCGCCCGTGAACAGACCGGTGATTAGGACCGTCGCGTCACGCCGCCGATAGCGTGCGAGCCGACGTGCCATGAAGGGCGCCATCGCAATGACCGCCGGCGCGAACACGGCGACCGTGGCCCATGGCCCGCTGACCCCATCGGCTTCGACGGCGCGCAGGGGCAGCCAGAACAGGCCCCAGCCGATGCTGGCGAGAACGATGCCCAAGCTGGGCAGGAGATCGGCGTGGCGGCGCGCGAACACGGCTGGACCTGGCTCGGGCAATAGACGTAGGAGTGTGCCGGCGGGGGGGTATCGCGCGCAACGGATGCTCGTGCGGCGGCCGGTGCCTGGGTTAACGTCCTGGGAGAGGAGGACGACCATGGCCATTGGCGCGCGGACCAGGCGTTTCGAGGATGCACGGTTCTTGGCGGGAGCCGGGCGCTACGTTGACGACCTGCGCGAACCCCAGGCGTTGCACGCCGTCTTCATGCGCAGCCAGCATGCCCATGCCGTCATCCGTTCGATCGACCCGAACCCGGCGCTGGCCGTCGACGGTGTCGTCGCCGTGCTGACCGGCGAGGACTGGCGACGCGCTGGCGGCGGCGCGTTGCCCTGCATCTGGGCGGTGACGTCGAGCGACGGCACGCCCATGCGGGGCGCGACGCGGCCGGTCTTCGCGGTCGATCGCGTCCGGCATGTCGGCGACACGGTCGCCGTGGTGGTCGCGGAAAGCGCCGCCTTGACCCTCGACGGCGCCGAGGCCTTGGCGATCGACTATGGGCTGGAGCCGGCGGCGGGGGGGGGCGTGCCGCCATCGCACCCGGGGCGCCGCACGTGCACGGCGATGCACCGGGCAATCTGGCGTTCGACTGGTCGATCGGCGACCGTGCCAAGGTCGAAGCCTCACGGGCGCACGCCGACCGTGTCGTCACCGCTTCCCTGCCGATCGCGCGTATCACCCATCTTCCGATCGAGCCGCGCGCGGTGCTGGGCCGCTACGATCCGTTCGACGACGGCTACACCCTGTGGTCGACGGCCCAGATGCCGCACCTAGTGCGCCGGCTTCTGGCGGAATCCTCGCTCAAGGTGGCCGAGCATCGCCTGCGCGTGATCGCGCCCGACGTGGGCGGCGGATTCGGTTAGAAGCGGCAGTCATTCCCACGGCCAGGGCCACGCCACGATCTATCGCCAGATCGTCGCCGAACGCCTGGGCTGCGCCATGGACGCGGTCGAGATCGTCTTCGGAGACACTGCCCAAGTCGCCGAGGGCGGTGGCACCTATGGCTCGCGCTCGATCACGGTGGTGGGGGCCGCGATCTCGATAGCGCTCGACCGGGTCGTCGAGAAGGCTCGTCGACTCGCGGCCCACAAGCTCGAATGCGCCGACCGCGACGTGGTGTTCGAGGCAGGGAGGGTCACCGTCGCCGGCACCAACCGCGCGGTCACGTTCGGGGCCATCGCTGACGCGGCGCATCGTGGCCATGACGTGCCCGACGGCTTCGAGCCGGGGCTCAACACCGCGGCAAGCTTCGACCCGGACGAGTTCAACTACCCCGCGGGGGCGCACCTGTGCACCGTCGATGTCGACCGCGAGACAGGGCAAGTGCGTGTCCTGAGTTACGCCGCCGTCGACGATGTTGGGCGCGCGATTAACCCCATGATCGTCGAAGGCCAGATCCACGGCGTCGTCGTCCAGGGATTGGGCCAGGCGCTAAGCGAGCGCATCGTCTGGGACCCGGAAACCGGCCATCTCCTGACCGGACCGATGCTCGATTACGGCGCACCGCGCGCGGACGAGGTGCCGTCGTTCGACCTCGCGCTGGTCGAATTCCCATCGCTGCGCAATCCCTTGGGTGTCAAGGGCGCCGGCGAAAGCGGCACCATCGCGGCGACCGTCGCGGCCGTGAACGCCGTGCTCGACGCTCTGACGCCGCTGGGTGTCACGGCGATCGACCCGCCGTTGACGCCGGAAAGGGTTTGGCGAGCGATCGCGGCGGCGAAGGGACGCTTCAGCTCAGATTGACGCGCATATGCTCGCGCGCCACGAAGGCGCCGATCCAATGGGCGCGGGCCCGGCTTTCCAGGCCTTCCATGAACATGTCCTCGTGGTCGGGGTCGTGGTGGAAAATCGCCAGGCTCTTGGCGTTGGCGGCCTGGCACAAGCGGACGCCTTCCTCCCACGTGGAGTGACCCCAGCCGATCTTCATGGGGAATTCCCGATCGGTGTAGGTCGAATCGTAGATCACCAGATCGGCGCCCTCGATCAGGGCCAGGATATGCTGGTTTGGACGTCCGACCTCATGTTCGGTGTCCGTGATATAGCACATTGATTTACCATTATATTCAATACGATATCCTGTCGCATTGTCAGGATGGTTTAGTGGACATGTGCGTACCTTCACGGCGTCGCCCTCGCCCAAATGGAAGGTATCGCCGGCGTCGAAATCGGCGTACGTCATCTTGGCCTTCATGGCGTCCAACGGCACCGGGAAGTAGGGGTTGTTCATCTGGCCGGCGAACACGTCCTTGATCTGGCCGCCCTTGAGGTGCCCCGCCATGAGGTGGAACGAGCGTTCCGGCCGGAAGGCCGGCGAAAAGAAGGGGAAACCGTTGATGTGATCCCAGTGGGTGTGGGACAGCAGGATGGTGGCGTGCATGACGTTCTTGCGCAACAGCCAGTGACCCAGGTTGCGGATCCCGGTGCCCGCATCCAGAATGATGCGGTCGCCGCCGCAGGCGACCTCGATGCAACTTGTGTTGCCGCCGAAGGCGATGTGGTTCGGTGACGGGCACGCGATGCTCCCCCGTACGCCCCAGAACTTGAGCTTGAACGTCATCGACCCCCCCCCGATGGGCGCGCCGCGCCGTGTCCCGGCACGTATGCGCGCCTTGGCGCCTGCTGGGCCTCCATCGAGCACGCGAGCACGGCGCGCGATGGCGAAGGTGTGATCGCCGTCACACCCAAGGCGCGTAGCCTCAACGCGCCATGTCGCCGCGGCCTTCCTCGAGGCGCGAGGCGAGTTTCTTGAGACGGGCCGTGTCGACGATGTAGAGCGCCTTGTCGCGCCGCTCCACAATCGACGCCGCGGTCAACTGGCTGATGACCCGGGCAACCGTCTCGCGCGTGGTGGAGGCGCGCGAGGCGATGTCCTTGTGGGCCGGAACGGAGAAGATGGCCAGCGCGTCCGTCCCCGCGGGGTCGAGCCGACCCATGCGGATCAGCTCCACATAGACGCGCTGCACAGCACCCAGGGTGCTGAGATCCATGATGCGGTCGTCGCAGATGCGGATGATGCGCGCCATGCGCCGCATGACTTCGATGGCGACGTCGGGGTAGTCGCGCAGCAACGCGATGAACGATTGGGGCGGAATGGTCGCGAGCAGGCACTTTTCGGTCGCGACCACGCTGGACGAGCGGGCCTGGCCGTCGATCGCCGCCAGCTCGCCGAAGAAGCCACCCTGTGGAATGTTGGCGTACAAAATCTCGGACCCCCACAGCGAGAAGTTCACGACCCGCACACTGCCCTCGACCACGAACAGCACGTCGCAGTTCTCGTCGTCGCGGTCGATGATCTGCTCGTTGACGCAATAGCGTCGCCGCCGAAACTACTTTTCCAGACGTTCGAGAGCGTCGGCGTTTAGACTATCCAACAGGCGCACGCCTTTGAGGCTGGGCGCAGCCTGTGTCACCATTGAAACTCCCTCGCCAGCGCTTGGCCCCTCGCGGCCGGCCTTGACTGCAATTTTTAACCCGAGTCGGGCCGCCGAGAAAGAGATACGTGCGCACAACCGGGTGCGGGATCGGCTTTTCCCTTCCGGGCGACCGGCTTATCGTGCGCCGTCGGGAGCGGGGAGACGGTCATGGCGGCGCGACGGAGCGAGCCTGGTTCACCCTTCGTGGTGGCGACCCCCGCGCCTCCGGCGAACGGACTCCGGCGCGCCATGCGGGCGCTCTATCGCGCCGACGAGACCGCCTGCGTCGAGCGCTTGCTGGGCGAGGCGGCGTTCGACTCGGCGCAGAGCCGGGCGATCGAGGACCGGGCGGCGACCTTCGTCGAACACATGCGCGAGCGGCGCCGTGGCGCCAGCGGGCTCGACGCCTTCCTGCAGGCCTACGACCTGACCAGTCAGGAAGGTGTCGTGCTGATGTGCCTGGCCGAGGCTCTGTTGCGCATCCCCGACGCCGAGACCAAGGACAAGCTGATCCGCGACAAGATCTCGCTGGCCGACTGGGAGCGCCACGTGGGATCGAGCTCGTCGCTGTTCGTCAACGCCTCGACCTGGGGCCTGATGCTGACCGGGCGCATCGTCGGGCTCAAGCGCGACGACACGGATGACCTGGGCGGTTGGCTCGGCGGTCTGATCGCCAGGAGCGGCGAGCCGATCATCCGCCAGGCCATGCTGCAGGCCATGCGCATCCTGGGTCGCCAGTTCGTGCTGGGTCGCACGATCGAGGAGGCGCTCGAGCGGGCCGTGCTCAACGAGCGTATCGGCTATCGCCACTCCTACGACATGCTGGGCGAATCGGCGCGCACCATGCCCGACGCCGACCGCTACCTGGTGGCCTATGGCGACGCGATCGCGGCGATCGGCCAGGCGGCGACCGGTGACGATCTGTTCGCCAAGCCGTCGATCTCGGTCAAGCTTTCGGCGCTGCACCCGCGCTACGAGGTCGCCCAAACGCGCCGCGTCCTGCTCGAACTGGTGCCACGCCTGCGCGGCCTGGCGATCGCGGCGCGCGACGCCGGGATCGGCCTGACGGTGGATGCCGAAGAGGCCGTGCGGCTCGATCTCTCGCTCGACGTGATCGAAGGCGTGGCCGCCGACCGTGGCCTGGCCGGCTGGGACGGCCTGGGGCTCGCGGTCCAGGCGTACCAGAAGCGCGCGCCCGCCGTGATCGACTGGCTGGTCGACATGGCGACGCGGCACAAGCGGCGGCTGCCTGTCCGCCTGGTCAAAGGCGCGTACTGGGACACCGAGATCAAGCGCACCCAGGAGGGCGGCTTCGACGGCTATCCGGCCTACACGCGCAAGGCGTCCACCGACGTCGCGTACCTGGCGTGCGCCCGGCGCATGCTCGCGGCCGGCGAACGGCTCTACCCGCAATTCGCCACGCACAACGCCCACACCGTGGCGGCGATTCTCTCGCTGGCGGACACGCGAAAGGACTACGAGTTCCAGCGCCTGCACGGCATGGGCGAGGCGCTTTACGAGATGATCGTCGGGCCGAAACAACTCGACCGGCCGTGCCGGGTCTACGCGCCGGTCGGCAGCCACGAGGAACTGCTCGCCTACCTGGTGCGCCGGCTGCTCGAGAACGGTGCCAACACCTCGTTCGTCAACCGCATCGTGGACGAGGCGCTGCCGATCGCCGAGATCGTTGCCGACCCGGTCGCGGGCGTTCGCGCCTTGGCCGCCAAGCCGCATCCGCGCATCCCGCTGCCGAGTGACCTGTTCGGCACCGAGCGGCGCAACAGTCAGGGTTTGGACTTGACCGACGTGGACGCGACGGCGGCGTTGGCCGAGGCCATGGCGGCCTCGACGGCCGTGCCGTGGACGGCGGCGCCCATCGTCGAAGGGAAGGCACGGCCCGGCGCGGAGCGCGCCGTGACCGATCCGGCCGACCGGCGCCACCAGGTGGGCACGGTCGTCGAAGCGGACGGCGGCGCGGTCGCGTCCGCCGTCGAGGCGGCGGTGCGCGCCCAGCCGGCATGGGACGCGACGCCAGCCGGCGAGCGCGCGGCGTGTCTGCGTCGCGCCGCCGACTTTCTGGAAGCCCGCATGCCCTCGGCCATGGCGCTGCTGGTGCGCGAGGCTGGCCGTACCCTGCCGGACGCGCTGTCCGAGGTGCGCGAGGCGGTCGACTTCTGCCGCTACTACGCGTGCCGCGCCGAGGCCGAGTTCACCGAGCCGATGGCCTTGCCCGGTCCCACGGGTGAGGCGAACCGCATGGCCCTGGCCGGACGCGGCGTGTTCGCGACGATCGCGCCGTGGAACTTCCCGCTGGCGATCTTCATGGGGCAGACGGCGGCGGCGCTGGCCGCCGGCAACGCCGTGATCGCCAAGCCGGCCGAGCAGACGCCGTTGACCGGCGCCTTCGCCGTGCGCCTGCTGCACGAGGCGGGCGTGCCGGCGGGCGCGCTGGCGCTGCTGCCGGGCGATGGGCCGACGGTCGGCGCGCGCTTGGTCGCGGATCCGCGCGTGGGCGGCGTCGCGTTCACCGGCTCGACCGAGGTGGCGCGCGCGATCAACCGTTCGCTCGCGGCGCGCGACGGGCCCATCCCGGTGCTGATCGCCGAGACCGGCGGCCAGAACGCCATGATCGTCGATTCGAGTGCGCTGGCCGAACAGGTGGTCGGCGACGCGATCCTCTCGGCGTTCAACAGTGCCGGCCAGCGCTGCTCGGCGCTGCGCGTGATGTTCGTGCAGGACGACGCGGCGCCGAAGGTGCTGGCCATGTTGGCCGGCGCCATGGCCGAGCTGACCGTCGGCGATCCGGGCCTGCTGGCCACGGACATCGGGCCCGTCATCGACGAGGACGCGCGCGCTGGACTGCTCGCGCACAAGCGCGCCATGAACAATGTCGGGCGCCTTATCCAGGAGGTCGAGCTTGATGAGCCCTGCGCCTACGGCACGTTCGTCGCGCCGGCGGCCTATGAGATCGAGCGCATGGATGTGCTGGCGCGCGAGGTGTTCGGCCCGATCCTGCACGTCGTGCGCTTCGACCAGGACCATCTCGATCAGGTGATCGACGCGATCAACGCCACCGGCTACGGCCTGACGCTCGGCGTGCACAGCCGCATCGACGCCACGGTTTGGCGGGTGCGGGAACGGGCGCGCGTCGGCAACCTTTACGTCAACCGCAACATGGTCGGTGCCGTGGTCGGCGTGCAGCCGTTCGGCGGCGAGGGGCTGTCGGGCACGGGGCCGAAGGCGGGTGGGCCGCACTACCTGCACCGCTTCGCCACCGAACGCACCATGTCCACCGACACTACGGCCGCCGGTGGCAACGCGGCGCTCCTGTCCATCGAGGAGACCTGACGATGCTCGCCCGTGCCGCCATCGAAGCCGCCGCCCGCTCGATCGTCGAGGCTCGTGCCAGCCTGCGGCCGATCGGCCGATGGCCCGAACCGCACCAGCCGCGCGACGAGGCCGACGGCTATGCCATCCAGGAGGCGGTGCACACGCTGCTGGCCGAGCGCACCGGGCGCGGCCTCGGCGGCTACAAGATCGGTTGCACCACGCCCACCATGCAGCGCCAGGTCGGCGTCGATCACCCGTGCTACGGCGGCGTGCAAGCAGCGTCGATCGTGGCCGGGCCGGCCGATTGGAACTTCGGTGCGAACCGTTTGGTCGGCGTGGAGTGCGAGATCGCGGTGCGCATCGGCCGTGGCCTGGGGCCCGAGCACGCGCCGTTCAGTCGCGACTCGGTCGCCGGCCATGTCAGCGCGTGCATGGCCTCGGCCGAGATCGTCGAGGACCGCTACGTCGACAGGTTGGAGGTCGGCGCGGCCGTGCTGATCGCCGACGATTTCTTCAACGCCGGCGTGGTGCTGGGGCCGGAGCGGCGTGACTGGCGCAGCCTGGACTTGCGCGCCCTCGGCGGGCGCACGCTGGTCGATGGCCGATCGCGCGGCGAAGGGCACGGTGCCGATGTGCTCGGCCACCCTCTGGAAGCGTTGGCGTGGATCGCCACGGCGCTGGCGCGCCGCGGCCGGGGTCTCGCCCCAGGGATGATCGTTTCGCTCGGCAGCATGGTCGCCGCGCAGCGCATGGTGCGCGGCAAAACCGCGATCGTCGCCGTCGATGGCTTGGGCGAGGCGCGCGTGCGCTTTCCCTGAGGCATCGCCTCGATTGTGATATTCTCTCCGTCAACAAAGAACGTACAGGGGGAGTTGATCTGTGAGAACAGTCCTATGCGCCGTCAGCGACGGCGAAGCGGCCCGTTCAGCCCTGACCACCGCCTATCTGATCGCCAGTCGTGGCGACGGCCATATCGAGGCGTTCTATCCCGGCATGGGGTCGCCCATGATCATCACCGGCGGGTTCGGCGGTGGCATGGGCGGCGGCGGGGTCGTGCCGACTGAACTCGTCGCCGGACTCGAGCGCGAGGAACAGCAGCGGCGCGAGCGCGCGCGCAGCCAGTTCACGTCGTTCATGAATGAGAAGTGTGCCGTCATCGAACCCGTCGACCCCGGGTCCAAGGGTGTGTCCGCCTCGTGGTACGAGAACGCCGCCATGCAGGCGAGCGAGGTGGTCGGCAGCTACGGCCGTGTGTTCGACGTGATCTGTGTCAGCAGGCCGCGCCGCGACGACGCGGCGCTGTCGCTCGCCTTCGTCGAGGCGGCATTGTTCGAGAGCGGCCGACCCGTGATCTTGGCGCCGCCCGAGCCGCCGGCGACGATCAGCCGGGTCGTCGTCATCGCCTGGAACGCCAGCACCGAGACCGCGCGAACGCTGGCGTTGGGCATGCCGTTGGTCGGCGACGTGGAGCGTGCGATCGTGCTGACGGTCAAGGGCGGCGGGGTCAACGGCCCGCTTGGCGAGGACGCGGCACGCAACCTGCGCTGCCACGGCATCAAGGCCGAGGCAGTCGAGGTTGATGTCGGCGGGCTCCCGGTCGGCGAGGCGATCCTGCAGCACTGCAAGGAGGTCGGCGCCGACCTGCTGATCAAGGGCGCCTACACCCAGAGCCGGCTCAAGCAAATGATCTTCGGTGGCGCGACGCAGCATATCCTGACGTCGGCGGAACTGCCGGTCATCATGGCGCATTAGGTGCGAATCAAGGAGATGAGCATTAATCGATGGTTATCGCTGGCGTTCGATCGGCGAAGGCTGTTCGTCGGATGCGCGGTCGGGGCCCTTGGCGTGACTAGCCAGGCACGAGGGTTCTCCGTCGTCGACGCTCCTGTCGATGTACGGAATGCTTACGCTCTTGGCCCGTGCTCGGGTGGCGAGGATCACGCGGCCCTGCTGGACGAAGCACTCGCGGCGCTGCACGGAGTGGATCAGGCAGCGAGGGATCAGGTTGCTTTGGCCTGGGCATGCCCGATCTGCGGCTGCCGCGCTTCGGTCGATTGACTCGTCTTCGTGCGGTCGGGCTCGGGCTGGCGGCGGCGGTCGGGCTGAACGGAAGCGCCGCCGCTCACCCCCATGTCTGGGTGACGAACGGGCTGGTCTTGGTGGTGGAGGGCGGGGCGGTCACGCGCCTGCGCCATGCCTGGACGTTCGACGAGTTTTTCTCCGAATCGATCATCGGCCAGTACGACGCCGACGGCAGCGATACCTTGACCGGTGACGAGATCACGGCCGTGCATGATGGCGCCTTCGTGTCCGTGGCCGATTTCGGCTACTTCACCCGCGTGCGGATCGGCGCGGCCGACGTGGCTTTCGGCCCGGTCGAGGCATTCACCGCGTCGGTCGAGAACGGCGTCCTGGTCTACCAGTTCGACCTGCCGCTGGTGGAGCCGATCGCGCCCGGGACCGAGGTCACGATCGGGGTCTATGACGTGGAGTACTACGTCGAGTTCATGCCCACCGAGCTCGGTGTCACGATCGAAGGCGCGGCCGAGGGCGCGTGCGATACCGACCTGTTCGAGGACGAGGCGAATGCCATTTACTTCGGCATGGTGGCGCCCTTCACCGTGCGCGTGACCTGCGCGGCCGAGGGCAGTTGAGCGCATGCGCCTGGCGCTCGCGGCCCTGGTCATGGCTGTACTGTGGCGTGTGCCCACGGCTCGGGCGGCCACGGCCGCCGACGCGGGTTGGTTCGCCACGCTGTTGCGCCAGTTCGTCGTGCTGCAGGGCGACATCAACAGAGCCCTGACCCAAGGCGTCGCCAACCTGCGCCAGGGCGAGATGAGCGGAGCGGTCGTTACCGCGCTCGGCATCGGTCTGCTGTACGGCGTCGCGCACGCGCTGGGGCCCGGCCATGGCAAGTGGGTGGTGGCCACCTATTTCCTGGGCCGCGACGCGCGCCCCTGGCGCGGTGTGCTCATGGGCTGCCGCATCGCGTTCGTGCATGTGATCATGGCGGTGGTCGCCGTGGTGGCGTTCGATGCCATGGCGCGTTCGGTCTTCGGTCCGGTGCCCGCGGAGCTGCCGTACGTCCGTGGCGTCAGCTACGGTCTGATCGCCTTGCTCGGGGTCATCCTGCTCGCAGGCCGGCTGCGCGGCGCGCGTGGCGGGAGGCACGATCACGACCACGGTGACGGCGGCGACGACCATCATCATCATCGCGATGAAGGCTGGGCCGCCTTCGCGGTGGGCCTGGTGCCGTGCAGCGGCGCGGTCGTCGTGTTGGCCTACGCCCTGGCCAACGACATCCTAGTGGCTGGCCTCGCTGTCGTCGCGGCGATCGGCGTCGGCATGGCGGCGACCATGTCCGGCCTCGGCCTCGTGTGTGTCCTGTCGCGGCGCGCCATCACGAACCTGGGGCAGGGTCAGGGGCGACTCTTGCGCGCTCTCGACACCGCAGGGCCGGCGGCGATGATCCTGGTCGGCCTGGCGCTGCTCGCGACCCTAGCGTAGAGCGAGCGTCACGAGGGCCAAGGTGGCGTCGCCTTGCAGCACGGCGGCGGTACCGGGGTCAACGATCGCCGTATCCCACGGTTCCAGACCGGTTTCCGGCGCGAGGATCGCCCGGCCGTCTAGAACGACGACGGCGCGGGTTTCCACAGCCGGCGCCAGGTCGAGCGGTGCGCTGACCGTGATGATATCGACGGTCGTTCGGTGGGTGGCGCGGTCGACCATCACGTTGAAGTCGTGGATCGGGCCATCGATCAGGTCGCAATGGACGCAGGCCTCGCCGGCGAAGGCGAACGGTTCGTGCGGCCGCGCGAAGCGATGGGCCACGCCATCCACGTCGAGCACCATGCCGCCGCCGTCCAGCACCATGATGACGCGGTCGTAGCCGTCGAACGTCGAGAACGGCCCTGCCTGCGTTACGGACGCGATGCTAAGGCGCCAGGCGAAGCGTCCGGGTGCGGCGCCGGGGCACACGGCGATCTCCCGCGTTGTTCCGCCACCGTTGCGCCAGGGCATGACACGATGATCGGCACGGCGCGCGACCGCGACGGTCATGCGGCCTTGAGCCGTCGGGCCAAGTAGCGGGCGAAGTCGTTGATCTCGCGCTCGAGCCACGAGAGCCGTCCGGTGATCGCCAACGGCGCGTTGGAGTTGGCGTAGACCGACTCGACCACAGTTCGGTCCTCGCCGTTGACCTTGTCGAAGAAGGCAACCAGGTTGGCGACACTGCTTTCGCGGTCGGTGAGGGTCGCGTGGACCTCGGGGGCGTAGGAGATACCGAAGCGCACGTGCACCTCGCCGACACCCTTGGGGCGCAACGACAGGTACCAAAAATGATCGGGCCCCAGGACGTACATGTGGCTCGGAAACACGGTGGGCATCACCGTGGTGTAGCGCTGGGCGCCTTCGAGCCGATGGTTGTCAGGGTGCGCGCGGCCGTAGGTGGCGCCCTCGATCTTCTCGAACGTCTGGTAGGTGAAGCCGTCGTGGATCGCGTTCGGATAGCGCGTGCTGTCCACCGGCATCCACGCGCCGACCGTGGCGCGATGGGTCACCGGCAGGTGATAGCCTTCCATGAAGTTCTCGGTCAGCACCTTCCAGTTGGTCGCCCAGATGTGGTCCTGCGCCGCGACCGGGATGTAGTTCTCCATCTGGTAGGGCGCGACGAGAGGGTCGAGCGCCTCCAACTGGGTCGCTACGCTGGGTGCCTCGGCGTTGAGCGTCACGTAGATCCAGCCGTGCCAAACCTCGGTGCGGATCTCGGGCAGCGCCAGGTCCCGAGCGCGGAAGTTCGGGGCGTCTTTCATATGCGGCACGGCGACGACGCGGCCACGCAGATCGTAGGTCCAGGCGTGGTAGGGGCAGGTGAACTTGCGCGCGCAGCCGCGGCCCTCGGCCAGGCGCATCATGCGGTGCAGGCAGACGTTGGAGAACGAGCGGATCACACCGTCGTCGCCGCGCACCACAACGATCGGCTGATCGTCGATGGCGAAGGTCAGATAGTCACCCGGCTTCGGGATCTCGTTGGCCGATCCGGCGCACAGCCAGTCCCGCTTGAAGATGCGTTCGCGCTCGAGCGCGTGGAGCGTCTCATCGCGATAGGCGGCCGGCGGTAGAGCCAACGCCGATTCGGGCGGCGTGGCGGCGCGGGCGGCGATGGCGGCGATCAGAGCTTCGGTCGTCATGGAGACCCCGTGGTCGCGGCGAACCGCTACGTTAGCACGGCATCGCCACCGCGGATCGTGGCGACGAGCAGGTGGCGCACGGCGTCGGCATCCAGCGGCCGCGGGTTGGTCAGCATGTTGCCATCCGCCATGACGCGCGGGACCAGGGCATCGACATGGTCGTCCTCGACACCGAGCGCGGCGAGCGTCGCGGGGATGCCGAGGTCCCGCCGGAACGCCTGGACCCAGGCCAGGAAGGCCGGCAGAGAGGGGTCGGACAGTCCGAGGAAACGGGCCAGGCGCGTCGCCTTCTCGGCGATCGCGTTGCCGTGGGAAGCCAGGACATAGGGCATGACCACGGCGTTGGTCAGGCCGTGCTGGGTGTCCAGCAGGGCGCCGACCGCGTGGCTGATGCCGTGCATCGCGCCCAGGCCCTTGCGGAACGCCACCGCGCCCATGGATGCCGCAACCAGCATGTAGCCCCGCGCGTCCAGATCGCGACCGTTCTCGACGGCGCGGGGCAGCCAGTCCTTCACCAGGCGCGTACCCATCATGGCGATGCCGTCGGAGAACGGGTCGAACTCGGGCGCGAACAGCGCTTCGAGGCAGTGGCTCAGGGCGTCCATGCCGGTCCACGCGGTCAGGTGCGCCGGCAAGCCGACGCTGAGCGCAGGGTCGGCGATGACCAGCCGGGGCGCCATCGCCGGGTGGGCGACGATGCGTTTGACCCGTGTGGCGGTGTCGGTGATGACCGCCCCACCTTCCATCTCCGAGCCCGTGCCCGCAGTGGTCGGCACGGTGATGATCGGCGGCGCCGGCACCGGCGCGGTGCTGGGCGTGAAATCGGGCCGCCACTCGTAGGCCCAGATCGGCTCGGCCGCGTGCGCCATCAGGGCGATCGTCTTGCCGGCATCCAGTGCCGAGCCGCCGCCCCAGGGTATGACGCCGTCGTGCCGCCCTTCGCGCAGAACGGCCGCGCCGGCGGCGACGGCGCTGTCGGTGGGGTTGGCCGCCAGGCCCGCGAACACCGTGGCCGTCAGGCCCTGGCGCGCCAGCGCCACAACCGCGTCGTCGATCGTGCCGGTCGCAACGATGCCGGGATCGCTGACGATCAACGGTCGGGTCATGCCGAGTTCGCGGCACGCGACGCCCAGGTCGCCGATGCGGCCGGCGCCGAAGCGGACCGGCCGCGGGAAATGCCAGATGCCGTCCAGCACCATGAGGCGCGTCAGGCCAGGCGGCCTTCGGCGGCGTTGCGGAACAGCGTGGCCAGCTTGGCTTCGTCGAGCGGCACCGGGTTCGAGGGTGCCGAGGGGTCACGGGCCGCCTCGGGGGCGATGCGGCCGGCGTGCTCGGCCCCGACACCCAGGTCCTTCAGGGTATGCTCGATGCCGATGGTCTGGCGCAGCTCGAGCACCCAGTCGATCACGGCGGCGCCGTTCGCCTTGGGCAGCCCGATGTAGCGGGCCAGCGCCGTCATCTTGTCCTCGATCGCCGCCCGGTTGAACGCCAGCACGTAGGGCATGACCACGGCGTTGGTGCGCCCGTGGTGCGTGTCGAAATGGGCGCCGATCGGGTGGGACAGGGCGTGCATGGCGCCCAGGCCCTTCTGGAACGCAGTCGCGCCCATGGTCGAGGCGACCATCATGTACGAACGCGCCGCCACGTCATTGCCGTCCTTCACCGCCGCCGGCAGCCAGTCCCGGATCAGGCGCATGCCTTCCAGCGCGATGCCCTCGGCCATCGGGTGGAAGCCGGGGGCACAGTAGGCCTCCAGGTTGTGTGACAGCGCGTCCATGCCGGTCGCCGCGGTCAACCCGGCGGGCAGCCCGACGGTCAGCTCAGGGTCATCGATCACGATAGCCGGCTGCATCCGCGCGTGGAAGATCAGCTTCTTCACGTGGTCGCGCTCGTCGGTGATGACCGAGACTCGCCCCACCTCGGACCCCGTGCCCGACGTGGTCGGCACGGCGACGCACGGCGCCATGCCGGCGACGTTGACCCGGGTGTACCAGTCCTCGCGGTCCTCGAAGTCCCACAGCGGCCGGGTCTGGCCGACCATGAGCGCGATGGCCTTGGCGACGTCGAGCGCACTGCCGCCGCCGAACGCGATCACGCCGTCGGCCTTGTGGGCGCGGAAGGCGGCAACGCCGTCGTCGACGTTCTTGCCGACCGGGTTGGGCTTGACGTCGGCGAAGACGACCGTGGGCAGCCCTGCCTTCGTATTGCGCGCCGCCGCCTGATCCACCATAAGCAGCTTGGCCAGACCCGGATCGGTCACCAGCAAGGGCCGCGTCATGCCGAGCGCGCGGCACGCATCGGGCAGTTCCGCGATACGGCCGGGACCGAAGCGCACCGCCGTGGGGTAGTTCCAGTTGCCGCGCAGGGTCTTGAGATCGATCGTCGCCATGATGGGTCCTCGTCAGTCTCGAGCGCGTCTCGGCTGCTCGCATCCCACACCGGCTCTACGCGGTCAAGGTCGCGGGTGTTCTGCTATGGTCGCCGGGACGGACGGGGTGGCAACACCGCACCATGGATAGGCAAGGCACCTGGAGCTGGTGGTCGCCGCGGCCGCCGCGGCCCTGGCCGGGGCGGCCCTGGCGGACGCCCGTGGGGCACTACGTCATCGAGGAAAAGACCCGCAAGACGGTCTTTCACGGCTGGCTCGGCCTTTCGTACCCTAACGCCGAGGATCGCGCGCGCGGCCGCGCTGGGTGTTTAGCCCGGCGGGCGGATCGCGATCCACGGCATGCCCGAGGGCTGGGGTCCGGAAGGGCCCGGGGTGCCCATGATCGACTGGACCAATGGCTGCATTGCCCTGACCAACCACGACCTGGACGAGCTCTGGACCCTGGTGCGCGAGGGTACGGTCGTGGAGATCCGGCCATGACCTGGCGCGTTGATCCATTTCAAGGCCGGACGCTGACGGCGGATGCCATGGTCGCGCCTCGTGGGGCCCGTCGTGCCCCGGACACCAGACGAGGAGGAGACGATGTTGGGTCGTATCGCGCGGTTCGCTACGGTCGCCGCGCTCGGCGCCGCCACGGCGCTGGGTGCCTGCGCCAGCCAGAGCGAGCTCGAGAACTACGCGGTCAAGTCGTAGCTAGAATCGTACGCCACGAAGGCGGATCTCGAAGCGCTGCGGGCCGAGCTGATGGCCGAATTGGCCAAGGTCCAGGCCGACGCGGCGGCATCGCGCGCGGCAGCCGAGCAGGCGGCGGCGGATGCCGCGGCCGCGGCCGAGAAGGCCGACGCGATCTTCCAGAAGTCGCGGCAGAAGTAGCGCTTCGCTGTCGGCTCCCGCCGGTCGCGGCCGGCGGGCGCCGGTAAGGGAGGCTTCGACCGTGTGGCAGGGCCGCGCCACGCGGCGCGCGGTGTTGGCTGGCATGGGGGCAAGCGTCCTCGCGCATTCCCGTCCAGGTGCCCAGGACGTCGCGGCCGACGACATCGTCGGCGCGCTCGATTTCCATGTCACTGCCAAGGGCGAGTCGATGCTCGACCTGGCGCGGCACAAGGACCTCGGCTTCCTGGAGCTGATGGCGGCCGACCCGGACGTGGACCCGTGGGTGCCGGTGCCCGGCACGCCGGTGCTCTTGCCTACGGCCCATATCCTGCCGGCGGCGCCGCGCCGGGGGATGGTCGTGAATTTGGCGGAGTTGCGGCTCTATGCGTTCCTGGCAGACGGCATCGTCACGCACCCCATCGGGGTCGGGCGGACCGGCTACACGACACCGACGGGAACGACCTCGATCGTCCGCAAGCAAGAGAAGCCCTCGTGGTTCCCGACCGAGACCACGCGGGCCGACGATCCGACCTTGCCGGCCGTTGCTCCCCCCCCAGGTCCCGACAACCCGCTCGGCGACTACGCGCTTTATCTCGGCCGGCCCTCCTTCCTGGTCCACGGCACCAACAAGCCCTGGGGCGTCGGGTGCATGGTCAGCCGAGGGTGCATACGGCTCTATCTCGAGGACATCGCCGCGCTGTACCCGTGCATTCCCGTGGGCACGGCCGTCACCGTGGTCGCGCAGGCGGTCAAGCTGGGTCGGAAGGATGGTGCCATGTTCATCGAGGCGCACCCGACGCGCGCCCAGTTGCTGGAGCTTGCCCGACGTGACCACTTTACGCCCTACCCGGTGCCCGACGTGCGCGCCATGGTCGAGGACTTCGCGGGCGCCGACAGCCATCGCCTGCGCTGGCCGGTGATCGCGACGGCCTTGGCGGAGCGGCGCGGTTACCCGGTTCGCGTCGACTAGGAAAGTGAACGGGCCCCGCGATCCTCGCGGGGCCCGCCCGTGTTTTGCCCGGCCGATCTAATTCGAGCGGTGCTGCATGGCGAACTCCTCCTCCGGCGAGCGGATGAGGCGATGCCGGCCGATCAGCGCGAACCAGACAATGCCGACGGCGTACCAGATGGCCGCGCCATAGACGCCGTTGCGGTACACCGGATCCTGGAGCTGGTAGTACAGCGTCAGCAGCGCGATCACGATGGTGACGCACGCGCCGGCGATCCCCAGTGGCGAGCGGTAGGGCCGCTCGATGTTGGGCAACCGGATAGGTAGCATGATGAGCGACAGCGCCTGCAGCGCGTAGCTGATCATGGCACCAAAGACCGCCATGTTCAGCAGCGTGCCGCCGATGATCACGCCGGCGTCCGCGCCCTTCCACAACAGCACGATGAGCATGAGCAGGAAGCCGACGGCCGCGCCGCAGATCAGCGCGACGTGTGGCACCTTGTGGGTCCCCGACGTCACGGACATCACGGTCGGGAAGTACCCGGCGCGCGACTGCGAATAAACCTGCCGGCCCATGGCGTAGATGATCGTGTGCAGACTTGCGATCAGCCCGATCACGGCCAGCAGCGCGAGCACGTTGGCGGCCTCGCGTCCGTAGATCGCCCGGAACCCGTCGAGCAAGGGTTCGCTCGACCTGCCCAGGAAGAACGCGCCCGTGGCCGAGCCGTCCTCGGCGGCCACCGGGATGCCGGGGTTGAGGAACGTGATCATGGTCGCCGAGAAAACCAGGGTCGCGATGCCAAGCAGGATGCCCTTGGGCATGTCCTTCTTCGGGTCGTGCGTTTCCTCGGCGGCCAGGGGAAGCTGCTCGATGGCCAGGAACAGCCACACCGCGAAGGGCAGGGCGGCGAGAACGCCGCCGACGCCGAGCGGCAGCAGCGATCCGCCGCCTTCGGGTGGCTCGACCAGCGCACCCGTTGCCGGATCGACCCCGATGTTCAGGGCGAAACGGTTGGAGTCAAAGTAGGGGATGGCGCTGACCCAGAAGATCACCAGCACCAGCAGCGCCAAGAGCGTGACGATCACGGACACCCGGAACGACAGCTCGACACCCAGCAGGTTCAAGGTCAAGAACACTGCGTGGGCGATCGCCCACCAAACCGGCTGGAACTCGGTGCCCGTGCCGAAGATGCCACCCAGATACGCGCCTACGAAGAACGTGACGACCGCGGGTGTCACCACGTACTCGATGTTCTCGGCCAAGCCCATGACGTAGCCGCCCTATGGGCCCATGGCGCTGCGGGCGAACGAATGGGCCGCGCCCGTGTGTGGCAGCGCTGGCGACATCTCGGCGAGGCAGAAGCACAGGCAGATGTACATGACGGCGATGATGACGGCGGCGATCGCCAAGCCGCCCCAGCCGCCGACGCCGATGCCGAAGTTCCAACCCGAGAAGTGGCCGGAGATGACGGCACCGACACCCAGCGCCCACAACGAGCCGATGCCGGCGTAGCGGCGCAGGCTTCGCTTCTCGAAATAATCCTTGCCGACGGTCGTGTACGCCACGTCGCCCACGGACTCCTTTTCCGCCATAAACGAGCCCCCATGTCTGAGATCGCCGACAGACCCTCCACCACGCCGGCGCCGGCTCCTTTGGAACCGATGGGCGACCCTTCCCCAATCCAGGACCCTTGGGAAGGGCCTTGTTGAGTGTCTCGGAATGGGGCATTTACAGCCCTTTGGGAGAGGTCATGTCGGCGAGGCGCCTGATCATCGACTGTGATCCCGGCAAGGATGACGCGGTCGCGATCTGGCTGGCGGCGGCCTCGCCGGAACTCGCGATCGACCGGGTCATAGCCGTGGGCGGCAACGTCGGGCTCGCGCGCACCAGCGCCAACGCGCGCGCCGTGCTCGACATCATCGGCCGGACCACCATTCCCGTGTTCGCCGGTTGCGACCGTCCGCTGCTGCGCGTGCTCGAAACCGCGCCGCACGTTCACGGCGAAAGCGGCATCGACGGGGCAGACTTGCCGGCGTCTGCGACACCCGTCGCACTGGGGCGCGGGGCCGTGGCCCTGGTCGAGGCGGTGATGGCCGCCGATGCGCCCATCACTGTCGCGGCCCTTGGCCCCCTGACCAACTTGGCTGTCGCCATGACGCTCGAACCGGGGCTCGCCGCGCGGATCGAACGTCTCGTGATCATGGGCGGCGGCTTCCGCAAGGCCAACATGACGCCGTTTGCCGAGTTCAACATCTATGTCGATCCGCACGCGGCGGCGATCGTGCTGGGTTCGGGCGCGCCAATCACCCTGGTGCCGCTGGACGTCACCCGGGAGGTTCTGGCGACCGTCCCGTGGCTCGACAGGTTGGCTGTCATGCCTGGTCCGGCGCCGCGCGCCACGGCGGGCATGTACCGCATCTCGCCCGATCTGGCGCTGCACGACCCGTGCGTCGTGGCGTGGCTGCTGCGGCCCAACCTGTTCGCCGGCCGGCGGGCACGCGTCGAGGTCGTGACCGACGATGGGCCGGAGATCGGCCGCACCCTGATGCAGGAGGGTGGAGAGCCGGGGATCGACGTTCTGCTCGAGGTCGACGCCGATGGCGTGCGCGACCTGATCGCCCGGCGCCTCGAGTCCCTTTGAATCAAGGCGGAGGAGATCGACGGTGTACACACTCTATTGGGCGCCGGGTTCCGCGGCCTTCGCGCCCCACGTCCTGCTCGAGGAGATCGGCGCGCCCTACAGGCTCGTGCCGGTGGACATCAGCCGGGATAAACCGCGCGACCCGGAATACCTGGAGATCAACCCCAACGGTGCCGTGCCAACCCTGATCGTCGACGGGCGCGTCGTCTACGAGGCCGCGGCGATCTGCCTATGGCTGAACGACCGCCATCCCGAGGCGGGCATGGCGCCACCGCCCGGCGATCCGGCGCGCGCGCACTACTACCAATGGCTGGTCTACATGGCCGACACACTGCAGCCAGCGTTCCAGACCAACTACTATCCCGGCCGGTTCTGCAAGGACGAGCGTGCGTTTCCGGCGGTCAAGGCGCGCGCCGCCGAACGGCTGGCGGAGATCTGGGGCCGGCTGGACGCGGCGCTCGACCCTGGCCCGTGGATGCTCGGCGATCGCCTCAGCATCTGCGACCATTACATCGCCATGCTGTCGACCTGGTTTGAGCCCCAGCACAAGGCGACGATCAGGATCCCCCGAGTCGAGCGGCTGTTCGCCCATCTCGCCGAACGCCCGGCGGTGGCGCGCACGCTCGCCCAGCACGACATGGCCTAGGGCGATGGCTCGGCTGGACTTGAAGATCGCGGGCGGCACCGTCGCCACCAGCGCCGATGGGTTCCGCGCCGACATCGGCGTGCGCGGCGGGCGCATTGTGGCGCTGGGCGACGATCTGCCGCCGGCCGAGGAGACCATCGACGCGCGCGGCAAGCTGGCGGTGCCGGGCGGCGTGGACGGCCATTGCCACATGGACCAGCAACCGTGGGAGGGGCGCGAGACCGCCGATGACTTCCGCAGCGGCACCATTTCGGCGGCGTGCGGCGGCACCACGACGGTCATCCCCTTCGCCATGCAGTTGCGCGGGCAGTCGCTCAGCGCCATCGTCGCGGACTATCACGAGCGGGCACGGCTTAAGGCCGTGGTCGACTACGCCTTCCACCTGATTGTCGGCGATCCCACGGCGCAGGTCCTGGGGCAGGAGCTGCCGCCGCTCATGGCCGAGGGCTGCACCTCGATCAAGATCTACCTGACCTACGACCTGCTGGTGCTGTCGGACCGCCAGGTTCTGGAGGTGCTGGACTTCGCCCGGCGCGAGGGCGCGGTGGTCATGGTCCACGCGGAGAACGACGACTGCATCCGCTGGCTGACCGATCGTTTGGTCGCCACAGGCAAGACAGCGTTCAAGTATCACGGCATCGCGCACAGCGTGGCTGGGGAGCGCGAGGCGACCCATCGGGCGATCACGCTGGCCGAGGTCGCCGAGGTGCCGGTCCTGATCGCCCATGTCTCGACGGGCGCCGCCGCGGCCCAGATCCGCGCGGCCCAGGCGCGCGGTCTCAAGGTCATGGCCGAGACGTGCCCGCAGTACCTGTTCCTGACGGCCGACCACATGGACACCCACGACATGGAGGGCACCAAGTACGTGTGCACGCCGCCGCCGCGCACGGTCGCCGACCAGGGGCACATCTGGCGCGCGCTGGCCGATGGCACGTTCCAGGTCTTCTCGTCCGACCATTCGCCGTGGCGCTACGCCGACAAGATCAGCGGCGGTCCCGCGACCCCGTTTCACAAGGTGCCGAACGGCGTGCCAGGCATCGAAACGCGGCTGCCCCTCTTGTATTCGGAGGGCGTCGGCACGGGCCGGCTGTCGTTGCAGAAGTTCGTCGCGCTCGGCGCGACCAACCCGGCGCGCATATACGGCCTCTACCCGCGCAAGGGGACCATCGCCGTCGGTTCCGACGCCGACCTGGTGGTGTGGGACACCGAGCGCCGGGTGACGATCACCAACGCTATGCTGCATAACGCCACGGACTACACGGCGTATGAGGGCATGACCGTCACCGGCTGGCCGATCCTGACGCTTTCGCGCGGCGAGGTCGTATGGCGCGACGGCGAAGTCCTGGGGCGGCCGGGGCGCGGCCAGTTCCTGCCGTGCGCCCGCGCCGAGGGGTACCGCCCGGCCGCTTGACCGCGCTACGAGTCCCGGCTCAGTTGTCGTTCGGCCCGACCAGCAGGGCGCCCGACAGGGAGTTCACGACCAACCACTCGCCCGTTTGCTGGGCGTAGAGGTTCTGCACCACCAGGCGCAGTCGGGTGGCGCCGACATCGATATCCAACGTCAGCCGCCGCGAAGCGCCATCGGGCAGCATCGCGTCACGCGCCGCGAGCGCCAGCGGCACCAGGTCATGCGTCGCGATCGCGGCCCCGGCCTTGGCTTCCAGGACGCTCTGGCGCAGGGTCAGGGCGATCGTCGTGCCGTCGACGGTTAGGGTCTGCGTGCCGCCTTCATAGAGCGACAATGTTGACGAGTAGTCGAAGCCGCGGATTTCGGTGGCTTCGTCGGCGCGCGCCCAATACGCGATCGAACCCGGGTCCTCCCATTCGGCGATGTAGCGAACGCCCATGGCGGCCAGCGCGTCGTTCCACGTTTCCGGGGGTGTGGCGAACCAGGGAAGGACCGCGTCGCGCTTGCCCGTGTCGTAGAGATACGCGATGACCGAGCCGATGCGCGGGGCGGTTGCCCGGTCGGGCTCGGTGGCCACCGGGGCGACACGACCCTCGACCAGGATCCCGGATTGGGCCAGCAGATCGCGCAGGATGCCGACCTGGCTGCGCTCCGAGACCGCTATGGCGCCCCACGGCCCGAACGAGCCGAGCAGCATGGCGCCGCACAGAATTGCGGGAAACAGCGCCAGGCGTTGCGCCGGCCACAGCAGGCCGTGCGCGGTCAGCACCAGCAACCAGAAGGTCAGGAACGCCAGCGTGTAGCGCATCTCGGTAACGCCGTACGCCGCGATGCGCACCCAAACCGCGTAGGCCAGCACCAGGGCCGGGGCCAGCAGCAGGCGAAAGAGGTTGCGGTGGAACAACCGGACCCAGCTCGCTCCGGTCGTGCGCAGCGGAAACGCCAGATAGTGGGCGGCCGCCGCTATCACGGCGCAGCCGCCGACCATCGGTGCGATCTCGCCTGACGGCAGCTCGGCCGTGGCGATGATGCGCGCGATGTAGAGGTAGAGGATGACCAGATAGACGGCGACCACCGGAACCAGCACCCACGTGATCAACAGGGTGACCAAATGACCCGAGTCGTGGCGTTCCGCTGTCGCCATCGGTGGCGCGAGTGCGAACGCGACCAGGGGCCAGACCAGGGTCAGGCAGATCATCCACACATGACCGTACAGCTCGCCCGGCACGTCCGTGCCAAGCAGCGTGTCCATGGCGCCGAAGGCGAGCGTCAGGCCGAGGCCGAGGGCCAGCGCGATCACGAACGCGATCAGCGAACCGATCCACGCGCCCTGGTTGAACGACCAAAAGGCGTCACCGTCACCGCGCCCGGCGAAGGGCAGGGTCGAGGCGAGCAACACAACGCCTGGCGCCAGCATTAGGGCACCCAAGCTGTTCTCGATCGGCAGGGTGTAGACGCGGGCGGCCAGCGCGGCCGCCAGGGCGCCGACCAAGGCCAGGTGTTTGATCGTCGAGGCACCGGTGCGCTCGGCCCACAGCCGCCCAGCCACGGCGACGAACAGAGCGAGCAGGAGCAGGCACAACGCACGACTGACCTCGTCCGACATGGCGAAGGGCACGTGCGTCTGGGTGACCAGCGCCAGCAAGGTGGCGGCCAGCGCGCACGCGGCGGGCAGCGGAAAGCGTGACGCCACGTGAAGCAGGCCCGCCGGAACAAGCGCCCAGGGCGCACGCGAGGCTTCAGTCATCGCACCATCCTCTCCGGCGCGCCGACGCGCCGCGTTCGATCAGCCGTTGCCCAGACGGGGCGGCGTCGCCACATTACAACCCAGGGTGCCCAACAGGGCCGGGGCGACGAGGAGCCCGAGCGACGTGACCCAGTCCGACAAGCCGGTTCCCAGTGCCCGGCGTCGCGCCGACGTGGACGCCTTCATCGGCGCCATGGCGCGGCTGCCCACGCCCAGGGTGACAGGACGTGGCCGGCTGTTGTTCGCCATCGACGCAACCGCCAGCCGGCAGCCGACATGGGACCGCGCCTGCCGACTGCAGGCCGAGATGTTCCTGGTCGCGCGCGATCTCGGTGGGCTGGAGGTTCAGCTCGCCTACTACCGCAGCTTCGCCGAATTCGAGGTGACCCGCTGGGTCGCCGAGCCAGAGGCCCTGGTGCGTGCCATGACCGCTGTGCGCTGTCTGGGCGGCGAGACACAGATTTCGCGGATCCTGGCTCACGCCCGGGCCGAACGGGCGCGTGGGCGGGTCGATGCCATCGTCTTCGTCGGCGATTGCATGGAGGAGGATGCCGACCGTTTGTGCCGTGCGGCCGGCGAGCTGGGCTTGCTCGGGGTCCCGTTGTTCATCTTCCACGAGGGTGGGGAGACGGTGGCGGCCGCCACGTTTCGCCAGATGGCCAAGGCATCGGGCGGTGCCTACTGCCCGTTCGACGCGGCCAGCGCCGACCAGTTGCGCGATCTCTTGCGAGCGATCGCCGTCTATGCCGCTGGTGGGCGCGCCGCGCTTGAGTCGCACGCCCGTGGGGCGGCGGGCGCCGCAAGCACCGTGCTCGCACAGCTCCGCCGGCTCGGTCCGCCGCGCGAAGGATCGCCCGATCGGCGATGACATACCTGCTGCTTGGTCTGGGCGTCCTGGTACTCGCGGTCGCGGTTGCGACTCAGTTCCAGAAAGCGAATCCACGCGCGCTGGCCAAGTGGCTGCGCCGCGCGGGCGCTGCGGCGGCCCTGGCGCTGGCCGTCTACCTGATCGTCAGCGGCCGTTTCGCCCACGCGCTGCCGGCTTTGATCGGCGGCGCCCTGCTGCTCGGGCGCCTGCGCGGGTTGGGCCACCGCCTCGGCGGGGCGTCATCGTCCGGACGGGGCGGGCGGACGTCGGAGGTCGTGACGTCGCATCTGCGCGCCTGGCTCGATCACGACAGCGGCGAGGTCACGGGAACCGTGCTGCGCGGCGCATTCGCCAGCCGCACGTTGGTTGAGCTACGCGAGGACGACCTGGTCGCGCTTCACGCCGAATGCCTGCGCGAGGACGAGGAAGCGGCCCGTCTGGTCGAGGCCTATCTCGACCGGGGCCCGTACGGCGCGACGTGGCGCGCGCGACGTGGCGCCCAGGACACGGGCGGCGGGCCCATGACGGCCGAGGAGGCACGGCGCATTCTGGGAGTCGCGCCCGAGGCGAGCCCCGAGGCGATCCGCGACGCCCATCGCAAGCTGATGATGGCCAACCACCCCGATCGCGGCGGATCGGTTTACCTCGCGGCGAAGATCAACCAGGCGCGGGACGTCTTGCTCGGGTCGTAACGGTCTGGTCATGGTTCGGCGACACCCTGCGGGACATTTGCTATGGTGCGCCCGCGTCGGTCCTGGGTGACGGCGCGGGCCTGGCGGACAGTTTCGGACAGGGGCGATGCAGCGTATTCGCAAGGCGGTGTTCCCGGTGGGCGGGCTTGGCACGCGGTTCCTGCCGGCGACCAAGGCCATGCCGAAGGAGATGCTGACGGTCGTCGACAAGCCCTTGATTCAGCACGCGGTCGAGGAAGCCCAGGCCGCCGGGATCGAGCAGTTCATCTTCGTCACGGGGCGCAACAAGTCGCCGATCGAGGATCACTTCGACTACTCCTTCGAACTCGAGCAGATACTGGTCGAGCGCGAGAAGCTGAAGGAGCTGGCCTCGCTGCGGTCGTGGGTGCCCGGCGTTGGCCGCGTCGCCTACACGCGCCAGCAGCAGGCGAAGGGTCTGGGCCACGCCGTGTGGTGCGCTCGTGATCTGGTCGGCGACGAGCCGTTCGCGGTCGTGCTGGCCGACGATCTTGTGCTGTCCGGCACGCCGTGCCTGCGTCAGTTGATCGACGTGCACGAACGCACCGGCGGCAACGTGGTCGCCATCATGGAGGTGCCGCGTGCCGAGACGTGCCGTTACGGCGTCCTGGCGGTCGGGGATGACGATGGGCGGCTCGCAAAGGTGACCAGCTTGGTCGAGAAGCCGGCGCCGGACGAGGCACCCTCGACGCTTTCGATCATCGGACGCTACGTCCTGCTGCCCCAGGTGTTCGCGCACCTCGAGCGCCAGGCCCCCAGCGCGGGCGACGAGATCCAGCTTACGGATTCGCTCGCACGCATGATTGGCACCGCGCCGTTCCATGGCCTGCGCTTCGAAGGTACGCGGTTCGATTGTGGCACCAAGATCGGGTTTCTCAAGGCCAACGTCGCGTTCGCCATGACCCGCCCCGAAATCGCCGAGGAGCTCGGCGATTTCCTGAAGTCGATCGTGTGAAGGGCGTCGAGGGCACGGCATGCGCATCGCCATCGTAGGCACCGGCTACGTCGGCCTGGTTTCCGGGGCTTGCTTCTCGGAGTTCGGCGTCGATGTCGTGTGTCTCGACACCGACCAGCACAAGATCGATGCCTTGCGCGCCGGCCGCATTCCGATCTTCGAGCCCGGCCTCGAGGACCTAGTCGCGCGCAACACCGCGGCGGGACGCCTTCGTTTCTCGACCAGCACGGCCGATGCCGTTCCAGGCGCGGATGCCGTGTTCATCGCCGTGGGCACACCCAGCCGGCGCGGCGATGGCCACGCCGACGTGTCCTACGTGCTGGCGGCGGCGCGCGACGTCGCCCAGGTGCTCGACGGGCCCTCGGTCATCGTCACCAAGTCGACCGTGCCGGTGGGGACCGGCAGCGAGGTCGAGGCGATCGTGCGGGCTTTGCGCCCCGGACTCGACATCGACGTCGCGTCGAACCCCGAGTTCCTGCGCGAAGGCGCGGCGATCAACGACTTTATGCGCCCGGATCGCGTCGTCATCGGCACGTCCTCGGCGCGCGCGCGGGACGTGCTGAAGGTGCTCTACCGGCCTTTGTTCCTGATCGAGACGCCATTCGTCTTCACCGACCGCGAGACCGCCGAGCTGATTAAGTACGCTTCGAACGGCTTCCTGGCCACGAAGATCACCTTCATCAACGAGATCGCCGACCTGTGCGAACGGGTCGGCGCGGACGTGCACGACGTCGCGCGCGGTATCGGGCTCGATGGCCGCATCGGTCGCAAGTTCCTCCACCCCGGGCCGGGCTACGGCGGCAGCTGCTTCCCGAAAGACACCCGCGCGCTGGTCGAGACGGCGCATCAGCACGGCACGCCCCTGCGCATCGTCGAGGCGGTGATCGACGTCAACGATCGGCGCAAGCACGCCATGGCCCAGCGCGTAGTCGACGCGTGCGGCGGCTCGGTCCGCGGCAAGACCGTCGCCGTGCTCGGGCTGACGTTCAAGCCCAACACCGACGACATGCGCGAGGCTCCTAGCCTGGCGATCGTACCGGACCTGCAGGCGGCGGGGGCGACGGTGCGCGCCTTCGATCCCGAAGGCATGGCCGAGGCGCGCAAGGTACTCGCGGGCGTCACCTACTGCTCCGACGCCTACGACGCGATGCAGGGCGCCGATTGCCTAGTCATCGTCACCGAATGGAACGAGTTCCGCAGTCTGGATCTGGCGCGGGCCCGGTCGCTGCTGCGCGCGCCCGTCTTTGTCGACCTGCGCAATGTGTACGACCCGGCGACCTTGCGCGCCGCCGGTTTCCACTATGTCGGAATTGGCCGTGGCAAGGGTCTTGCCGAGGATTCGAAGCAGGAGGCGACGTCGTGAGCGGGCACGCGTTTCATCGCTCGATCCTGCGCGAGTACGACATCCGAGGTGTGGTCGGGCAGACGCTGTTCCCGAAGGATTCGGGCGCGATCGGCCGCGCCTATGGCACGATCGCGCGCCGCGCCGGCGCGGCCGGCCCCGTGTGCGTCGGGCGGGACGGTCGGCTTAGTTCGCCCGAACTGCACGGGGCGCTGGTCGAGGGCTTGCGGGCCAGCGGCGTCGACGTGATCGATGTCGGGTTCGGGCCGACGCCGATGCTGTACTTCGCGGTCTACGAGACGGGCGCGGCGGGCGGCGTGATGGTGACCGGCTCGCACAACCCGCCCGAGCACAACGGCTTCAAGATGATGCTCGGCCACGAATCCTTCTTCGGCGACCGCATCCGTGAACTGGGCGCCGTCGCGGCCGCGGGCGACTTCACGTCAGGCCGAGGCGGGCTGACGTCGCGTTCGGTCATGGGCGCCTACGTCGTGCGCTTGGCACAGGAGTACCCAGCGAGCGCGCGCGGTCTAGCGGTCGGCTGGGACGCCGGCAACGGCGCCATGGGCGAGGCCATGGCGGCACTGACCGCCCGCCTGCCCGGACGCCACGTGCTGCTGAACGCCACCATCGACGGTCGCTTCCCGAGCCATCACCCCGATCCGACGGTGCCCGAGAACTTGGCGGAGTTGATCGCGGCCGTGCGCCGCGACCGACTCGATTTGGGCATCGCCTTCGACGGCGACGGCGACCGCATCGGGGTGGTCGATGGCGAAGGCACCATTCTGTGGGGCGATCAACTCCTGGCGCTGCTCGCGCGCGACGTGCTGGCGCGGCACCCGGGTGCGACCATCATCGCCGACGTCAAGGCGAGCCAGACCCTGTTCGACGAGGTGGCGCGGCTGGGCGGTCGGCCGCTCATGTGGCGGACCGGTCATTCCCTGATCAAGTCCAAAATGGCCGAGACCAGGGCGCCGCTCGCCGGCGAGATGAGCGGCCACATCTTCTTCGCCGACGGCTATTACGGTTTCGACGACGCGTTGTTCGCGGCCGTGCGCCTGCTGCGCACCGTCATCGCCGAAGGGACTTCGCTCAGCGATCTGCGCCGATCGCTGCCCACGGCGGTCAACACGCCCGAACTGCGCTTCGAGTGTGGCGAGGAACGCAAGTTCACCCTGGTCGACGAGGTCGCCAGGCGCCTGGCCGCGCGCGGCGCCGACGTGATCACGGTCGATGGGGTTCGGGTACGCACGGCGGACGGCTGGTGGCTGCTGCGTGCCTCAAACACCCAGGCCATCGTCGTTGCGCGGTGCGAGGCATTCGACACGGCGGCCCTGGACCGGGTGAAGGCGGCCCTGGCCGCGGAACTCGAGGCGAGCGGCTTCCCGGTGGGCGATTTCTAGGCCCGCCGCGGGCCCGTGCGGCACGTGCCGTCCGGAACCTTGAGCGTTTGTTAACCGAGCGCTCCCCATCCTGGGGGCCGCGATAGCGCCACGTCGTCGCGGCAGGAGCGCGGACATGCTCGGGCTTGGAAAGCAGAACAGGGTCGCCAAGGATGAACGCGATCGTTTCGTCGGGTTCGCGTTCGCTGCCGCCGACACTCTTATCGAACTGGACCACGACCGGCGCGTGCGCGAGGTCATGGGAGTCGCGCCGTACGGCAAGGCACAGGATCTGTTGGGCCGTGACTTCATCGACCTGCTGCGTGAAGGGGATCGCGCGGTCGCCGCCGCCGCCCTGGTCGCCGCCAAGCGCGGTGATCGCGTCCGCCCCCTTCCGGATTGCCTTCGCCGATGGCAACGGACCCAGCGTGGCGCTGACCCTATCGGGCTGGTGTTTGCCGGACCTCGGTGGTCGGTATTTCCTCGCGTTGCGCGACGACAACGGGCCCGTCGCCGAGCCAGACCAGGCTTCGGACGCGGAGACCGGACTGCCGACTGGCGCTGGCTTCCGCGGCGCGGTGGCGCAGGCGCTGGCAAGGGGCGGCACGACCGGTACCATGACGCTCGTCGATCTCGACGGGTTGAACGCCGTCTGCGACCGCCTTGAGGCGGAAGAGACCGTGGTCCTCATGGAGCGCATCGGAACCACGCTCCGCTCGTCGGCGATCGATGGTTCCCTTGTCGGGCGCACCAGCGAGCAAGGCTTCGGCTTGGTTCACGACGCAAGCCTCGACGCGGATCACCTTGCGCAGGCCCTGGGTGAACTGATCCTTGCCGCCGACCCGAGCGCCGAAGGCGTGCGCGTTCGCCGCGGCTCGGTTGTCCTGGACGGTGGCGCCGTGACCAGCGAGGAAGCCGAGGAGGCGGTGCTCTACGCCATTCGCAAGTTTGGCGAATCGAAGCACGGCACCGTCCAGCTCGGAACCATGTCCGAATGCTGCGCGTCCATGGCGCGCGAGCATGTGCAGCGCCTCGCACGGTTCAAGCGAACGGTCTCCAGCGACGAGTTCAGCACTGTCGTGCAGCCGATCGTCGAGATCAGCACGGGCGCCATCAAGCACTTCGAGCTGCTGAGCCGGTTCGGCCGCGCGGACGAAGGCTCGCCTCAGACGGTGATCGCCTTCGCCGAGGACGTTGGTGTGATCTGCGACTTCGACCTGCGCGTCATCGCGCGGTCATTGCTCGCGATCGACGAGGCCGATCAGGCCGGCAGTCGGCAATTGAACCTGGCCGTGAACCTGTCGATGTGCTCGGTCGAGCACCTTGACTTTATCGAGGCTGTCGACCAGCTTTTCGCCGGACGACCGGAGACACGGTCTCACATCATCTTCGAGATCACCGAGACGGCCCGCATCGAAGATACGCGGGCCGCCAACAATGCCGTCCAGGCCTTGCGCCGCGCGGGCCACAAGGTCTGCCTCGATGACTTCGGCGCCGCTGCGTCGTCGTTCCAGTACCTCAAGGCCCTCGAGGTCGATGCCATCAAGATTGATGGCGCGTATGTGACGCGGGCGCTCGGCAGTCGCGGCAACCGCGCGTTCCTTAAGGCCATGGTGGGGTTCTGCCTCGAGATGGACGTGGAGGTGGTCGGCGAGATGGTCGAGGACGAGAACACCGCGCGCTTCCTCGACAACTGCGGCATCCGCTGTGGCCAGGGGTTCTACTTCGGCCGCCCGCAATCACTCGGCACGTACCTCGCGCGGGCGAGGGGCGTGTCCCTTCGTAAGGCCGTCCATCGTCAAAGCCGACGTATCCTCACGGTCGACTAAGAAGCGCCTGGGTCGCGCTACATGCCGGTCGCGACCGCGACCTCGTGGGTGCCATCCCAGATCATCTGCCCCGCGACGTACGCCACGATCAGCAGGCCGACATAAGCGATCCAGTGATGGCGTATCAGGAGCCGCGCGATGTAGTTGGCGGCGACGGCCATGAGCGCGATCGACAGAGCCAGGCCGAACACCAGGATCCACACGTGATCGCGGGCGGCGCCCGCGACCGCGAGCACGTTGTCGAGCGACATGGACACGTCGGCGACCACGATCATCGTCAGGGCCTGGCGGAATGTCTTGATGGGCCGAGGCTGCGCCGCGCCCGACGTCTCGGTGTCCGACAGCGTGTGGGAACCCGCGCGCAACTCGCGCCACATCTTCCAGCACACCCAAAGCAACAGCAGGCCGCCGGCCAGGGTCAGTCCGACGATCTGGAGTAGCTGCACCGTGACGGCCGCGAAGGTGATGCGCAGAAGCGTCGCGGCGATAATGCCGATGGCGATCGCCCGGCGCCGGAGCTCGACTGGCAAGCCCGCGGCGGCCAAGCCGATGATGATGGCGTTGTCGCCCGACATGACGATGTCGATAGCGACGATGCTCAGGAACGCTTGAATCTCTTGCGGTGAGAAGAAGTCGAACAAGGCGGCAACCCCGGCGGCGGTCGAACCATATAGGGGCCGCGCGCGGGCCGGGCAAGCTCCGATGGACGCGATCTGCGGGCCGGCCGCACGCGCCGAAGTCCCCCCCTGTGATGGCCATCACATGGTGCCCCAAGGCCTATGTGTGGGACCGTCGGGTACCGAGGCCGTTGGCATGATTAATGAAAGATGGACGTCAAACTCGTCCCGTCGATCCACGCAGGCGAGGCGACGCGGGGAAGCCAACGATGGTCGCACGTCAAGACCCACCGGGGGGCCCTAAGCCTCATGTGGTTACGCCCGCCTTTGGGCGCCACGCGCGGTCGTCCTTGGGACTTGGTATCACGGACTCGGCGGGGGACCCCGGTCCAGACCCGGCGGCGCTGCGCGTCGTCCCGCTGTCCCTGCCTTCGACGGGTGGGCGAAACGAACGGCGCGAATCGCCCTTGCTGATGAATGTTCCGCCGGCGCTGGACAAGCGTCTCGAGGCGCCGCGACGCGAGATTCATCGGCGTCTGGCGGACGTCATCACGAACGACCTGACGTCCATGCCGAAGATGGAGCTCGAGGCCGAGATCGCGACGGTCACCTCGGAGCTGGCGCGACAACTCAACCTCGAGCTGAACGCCACCGAGGAAAACCGCCTGCGCCCGAGGCCGTGATCGCGGCCGTCTCGACAGCCGCGTGGAAGAGCGCTTCGACGGCCGCGATCTCGACGGTCTTGGCCAACGGGCAGGTTCTAAACTAACTTAAGGAGTGGTTCCGTCCTCGGGGGCTGGTTATCGCAGTGAGCTGCTGCCGGTTCCGTGGACACACAGTTAAGCTTGCATGGCCTGCTTCTCGAAGTCCACGGGACTGATGTATCCGACGGTCGAGTGCCGCCTCGTCGGATTGTAGAAGCACTCGATGTATTCGAACACATCGGCCCGCGCGTCGTCAAGGGCGGCGCCGAGATCAAGCGGTTGTTTGTTCGCCCGCAGGTCCGCGGCCAGGGCGTGTGCGGCGCCCTGGTCGATGTCATCCTCGCGGCGGCACGCGCCGCCGGTCATTGCCGTATCGTGCTCGAGACCCACGTATCCATGACCGCCGCGGCGGCGCTCTACCTGGCTCGCGGCGTCGTGCCAGGGCCGTGGAACGCCGCTGGCGTCCGCAACATGGCCCTCGATGCCTAGATTCGGCTAGCTCCGGAGCAGGACCTTGCCGCGACGGCCCGGGCCGTTGGCGTGGGCGAGAGCCGCCTGGACGTCAGCCAAGTCATAGACCGCGTCGACCGGGCAGGTGAGAGTGCCGTCGGCCACCAGAGGCAGGGCACGATCGGCGGCGGCGGTGCGCCGGGCGACCGTCGCCGAGCGGATCCAGGCGTCGAGCCAGAAGCCGGCGATCGTGGCGCCCTTGGCGATCAGCCAGCCGGGGTGGACCTCGATGGGCCGGCCGTCGAGGACGCCATGCACGATCATGGTGCCGCCCGGCCCTAGGACCTTGGCGAGCAGGGTGCCCGTCGCGCCGCCGACCGCGTCGAGCGCAACCCGCGCGCCGCCGCCCGTGACCACGCGCAATCGTTCCTCGATGTCGGCATCTTCGGTCGCCAGCGCGTGTTCGACCCCGGCGGCGGCGAGCTCCACCGCCTGCTCCGGTCGGCGGACCAGGTCGACAATGCGCCAGCCGGAGCGCACTGCGATCGCGCGCAGCAGACCTGCGAAGCTCGACCCTGCCGCGCTCTGCACGACCCAGCCAGGGGTTGCACCGGCCGTGGCCGCGTCGAACACGAGGGTCGCGGCCAAAGGTCCGGCGATGAACTGCGCCGCCTGGGCGTCATCCAGGTTCGCCGGCATGGACTGAACGTCGGCGGCCGGCACGGTCACGAACTCCTGCCAGGTGCCACGCACACGCCAGAACACGACGCGGCAGCCGATCGCCGGCGCCGTCACGCCGGGGCCGAGGGCAACGACCTCGCCGACGCCTTCGACGCCCGGTACGGCGGGCAGGGTGGGTCGGGTCCCATAGCGGCCCTGAATGTAAAGCCGGTCGGCCGGGTTGATCGGGCGCAGGCGCATTCGGACCAGAACCTCGCCCGGCGCGGCGACGGGCTCGGGCAGGTTCGCCAACTGGAGAACGTCAGCCGGTCCGCCGAAGCGGTCGAACATCAAAGCCCGCATCGGTCTCAGCCGCGCGCCAAGGCTTGGTCCAGGTCGGCGATCAGGTCCGCGGCAGTCTCCAGACCGATCGACAGGCGCACCGCGTCGTTGCCGGCGCCCGCCGCTGTGCGCTGCTCATCCGTAAGCTGCCGGTGCGTCGTCGAGGCCGGGTGGATGATCAGGCTGCGCGTGTCGCCCACGTTGGCCAGGTGGGAGAACAGCTCGACCGCTTCAACGACGCGGACGCCCGCGTCGAACCCGCCCTTGAGCCCGAAGGTGAAGACTGCGCCCGCGCCCTTGGGCAGGTACTTGCGCGCGAGCGCGTGGTAGCGGCTAGACGGCAGGCCGGCGTAGGAGACCCAAGCGACCTTCGGGTGGCGTTCGAGATGACTCGCGACCGCCAGGGCGTTCTCGCAGTGTCGCGCCATGCGCAGTGGCAGGGTCTCGATACCCTGTAACACCAGGAACGCGTTCATCGGCGCCAACGCCGGGCCAAAATCCCTCAGCGCCACCGCGCGCGCCCGCATGGTGAAACCGAAGTCGCCGAACGTCTCGGCGAAGGTCAGGCCGTGGTACGCCGGGTCCGGCTGGGTCATGGCCGGGAAGCGGCCCGAGGCGAACCAGTCGAAGCGGCCCGACTCCACCACCACGCCGGCCAGCGCGTTGCCGTGGCCACCCAGGAACTTGGTGGCGGAATGGATCACGATGTCCGCGCCCCAGTCGATCGGGTTGCACAGGTACGGGCTGGCCAAGGTGTTGTCGACGATCAGCGGCACGCGCCGCGCCCGCGCCAGCGGCGCGAGCGGCTCCAGATCGACGACCACGCCGCCCGGGTTGGCCAGGCTTTCCACGAAGATCGCCTTGCCATCCGCGCCCAGGGCGCGGTCGACCGCCTCCACGTCGTTGGGGTCGGCGAACCGGCAATGCCAGCCGAGCTTGGGAAAGCTCTTGGCGAACTGGGTGACCGATCCGCCATACAAATTGGGCGCGGCTACGAAGCTGTCGCCCGGTTCCAGCAGGGTGAAGAACGCCAGGAACTGCGCGGCATGACCGCTCGCGGCGGCGATGGCGGCACGCCCGCCCTCGAGGCTGGCGACCCGCTCCTCGAGCACGGCGACCGTCGGGTTCGTGATGCGCGAGTAGATGTAGCCGAAGCTCTGCAGGTTGAAGAGCGAGGCCGCGTGGTCCGCGTCGTCGAACACGTAGGACGTGGTCTGGTAGATGGGCGTCGAGCGGGCGCCGGTCGCTGCGTCGGGCCGGGCGCCGGCGTGGATCGCGCGCGTCTCGAAGCCAGGCTTGGGTCGCTCGGTCATGGCGCGCGCAACCTCTTGGCCGTGACGATGCCGGAGTTGACACCGCTCCACGACAGCTCGCCCGACAGGCGGCCGTACTCGATCTTCGGGCAACGGTTCATGATGACCACCAGACCGGCGGCCTCGGCGCCGGCCGCCGCCGCGTCGTCGCGCACGCCGAGCTGCATCCAGATGGTCGAGATGCCTTTGGCGTCCTTCAAGCGGATGGCCTCGTCCACGATCGGGCCGACCTGGTCGGAGGCGCGGAAGATGTCGACCATGTCGAAGCGGTCCGGCACGTCGCCGAGGCCGGCGTGGACCGTCTCGCCGTGGATCGTCTGGCCGGCGGCGACCGGGTTGACCGGGATCACGCGGTAGCCCTTTGCTTGGAGATACTTCATGGCGAAGTTGCTGGGCCGTACCCAAGTGGGGCTGGCGCCGACCATGGCGATGACGCGGCAACGGCGCAGCACGTCGCGGATCAACGAGTCGGGGTAGTGGTCGTGGTCGATCATGGCGCGGAGCATGGCCGATCGGTGACGTGAACCCAAGCGTGGAATGGTGAAAAGAAGGGATCCGAGGTTGGCTTCGTCATCACCCCAGTACATCGGCCGCACCTGGCACGCCATGGATGCGCCGGAGGTTCTCCGCGTGCTCGGGTCGTCGGAAGGAGGCCTTTCGGACGAGGAGGCGGCGGGTCGGCTCGCTGCCCTTGGCGACAATCGCCTGCCCGAGGCAAGGCGGCGCGGCGCGCTCGTCCGGTTCCTCGTCCAGTTCAACAACCTGCTCATCTATGCCTTGCTGGCTTCCGCGGCCATGTCGCTTGGTCTGGGCCATGTCTCGGATGCCTGCTTCATCCTGGCCGTGGTCCTGCTGAACGCCGTGATCGGTTTCATCCAGGGGGGCCGTGCCGAGAGGGCCCTCGATGCGATTCGGGGGATGGTCGATCCGCGTGCCACCGTATCGCGCGGCGGCCGGCGCCTTGGCATCGCGGCTGATGCGGTCGTCCCCGGCGACATGGTGCTCATTAAGGCCGGTGATCGCGTACCCGCCGATCTACGCCTCGTGCACGCCCGAGGACTGCGTGTCGACGAGGCCGCGCTGACCGGCGAATCCGTTCCGGTCGAGAAGATGACGGAGGCCACCGCCGCAGACACCGCATTAAGCGACCGCAAGTCGATGGCATTCTCGGGCACGCTGGTGGTCGCGGGCCAGGGAAGGGACGTTGTCGTCGCGTCCGGAGCCCTTACCGAGCTTGGCCGCGTCGGCGCCCTGCTGCGCACGGTCGAAAGCCTCAAGACACCCCTCATTCTTCAGATGGACCGTCTGGCGCTTCATCTGACCGTGGCGATCCTTGCGGTGTCGGCTCTTTCGTTTGTGTTCGCGGTGACCCTGCGCGGTTACGCGCTCGAGGACGCGTTCATGATCGTCGTCGGCTTGGCGGTGGCGGCGATCCCCGAGGGATTGCCGGCGATCCTGACGATTACCCTGGCCATCGGCGTGCGGCGCATGGCCACGCGCCACGCCATCATCCGCCGTCTGCCCGCGGTCGAGACCCTGGGCGCTGTGTCGGTGATCTGCTCGGACAAGACAGGCACCCTGACGCGCAACGAGATGGCGGCGCGCGCGCTGGTCAAGGCGGATGGGTCCGCGTTCGTACCCTCGGAGACGGGGAGCGCCACGGGCGCGGGCCCGAGGACTCCCGAGTTCGAGGCGCTGCTACGGACGGCCGTTCTGTGCAATGACGCCGAGATCCACGTCGTGAGCGGTGTCGAGCGCATCGAAAGTGATCCCATGGAGGGAGCGCTTGTGCGTCTCGGCCGGCAATACGGTGTCGATCCGGTTGGCCTGCGCGCGCGCATGCACCGGCTGGACGAGATTCCCTTCGACGCTGCACATCGTTTCATGGCGACGCTCCATGCGGGGCTCGGCACCGACGGCGCTCTCGCCCAGATCAAGGGCGCGCCCGAACAGGTGATCGAGATGTGCTCGGGCGAAAGTTCGGCCGAGACCACGCTACCGATCGAGCGTTCCACATGGCATGGGCGAGCGACATCGCTAGCGTCCGAAGGGTACCGGGTCCTCGCGTTCGCTTCCAAGCGTGTGCCGCGCACTGATCGGCTGACGTTCGATGACGTCCGGTCGGGTGAGACTATCGATGGACTGGTCGGGTTCATCGACCCGCCGCGCCCCGAGGGCTTAGATGTGATCGCCGAATGCCGCCGTGCCGGCGTCGGTGTGGTGATGATCACCGGCGACCACGCCGAGACCGTGCGTGCCATCGCCCGGCAGCTCGGTCTTGGGGACAAGGTTCAGGTTCTTACGGGTCGGGATGTCGACGCGTTGGATGCAGCGGGCTTGCGGGCGGCGTTGACCGACGCGGCTGTGTTCGCCCGAACGTCGCCCGAGCACGAGCTACGGCTGGTCGAGACTTTGCAGGCCGACGGTCTGACCGTTGCCATGACGGGCGATGGCGTCAACGATGCACCGGCCCTGAAGCGCGCCGATATCGGCGTCGCCATGGGGCGCAAGGGCACCGGGGCCGCCAAGGAGGCGTCCGACATGGTGCTCGCCGACGACAATTTCAGTTCCATCGTCGCCGCGGTGCGCGAGGGGCGAACGGTCTACGACAACATCAGGAAGGTTGTTGCCTGGACCCTGCCGACGAATGGCGGCGAGGCCCTGGGCATCCTGACGGCACTGGCCTTGGGTTTGGCCTTGCCGGTGACGCCAATCCAGATTCTGTGGATCAACATGGTGACGGCGGTGACGCTCGGGCTGGCGCTTGCCTTCGAACCGACCGAGCCGGCCGCCATGTCGCGCCCACCGCGACGGCGCGACGGCCCGATCCTTGCCGCCATGCTCGTCTGGCGGGTCGCGTTCTCTCCGTGTTGGTCGTCATCTTCACGTTCCTGGTCCACGCCTGGGCGTTGGGCTACGGCAAGGACGTGGCGTTCGCCCGGACCATGGTTGTCAACGCCATCGCCGTCATGGAGATCGCGTACCTGTTCAGCGTGCGTTACGAACATGGGACCTCGCTGACGCTGCGAGGCGTCCGGGGTACGCCGGCCGTTCTCGTGTCGGTCGCCCTGGTCCTGATCGCTCAGGCGGCGTTCACCTACCTGCCGCCGATGAACGACCTGTTCGAATCGCGTCCCGTGGACGCGCAGGGCGCGCTGGTCGTCCTCGCCGCTGGAGTCGGTCTGCTTCTCGTGGTCGAGACGGAGAAGGCACTGCGTCGGAAACTGATCGGACGCGGCGCTTCCTAGGACCCGGTCCACACCGGCGGGCGCTTGGCGAGAAACGCGTCGATGCCTTCCTCGGCGTCGCGCGCCATCATATTGCGGACCATGACCTCGCTGGCATAGGCGTAGGCGTCCTCGAGCGACATCTCGGCCTGGCGGTAGAACGCGTCCTTGCCGATCGCCAGTGTCAGCGGCGACTTGCCGGCGATACGAGCCGCCAGCGTGGTGACCGTGTCATCCAACGCGCCGGGTGCGACCGCGCGGTTGATCAGACCATGGGCGAGCGCCTGGGCTGCGTCGATCGGCTCGCCGGTCAGCAGCATCGCCATGGCGTGCTTGCGCGGCACCGCGCGGCTGAGCGCGACCATGGGGGTCGAACAGAACAGGCCGATGTTGACCCCCGGGGTCGCGAAACGGGCGGTCTCGGCGGCCACGGCCAGATCACAGCTCGCCACCAGTTGGCAGCCGGCGGCGGTCGCCATGGCGTGGACCTTGGCGATGACCGGCTTGGGCAGGTGCACGATGGTCGTCATCAAGCGGCTGCACACGGCGAACGTCCGCTCGTAGAACGCGCGGCCGGGGTTGCCGCGCAGCTCCTTCAGGTCATGACCGGCGCAGAAGGCCGGCCCATTGGCGGCGATGACAACGACCCTGACGTTCGGGTCCCGCGCCGCGCCATCCAGTGCGTCCTTGAGCGCGGCCATCAGATCCAGCGACAGGCTGTTTCGTGCCGGGACCCGGTTGAGGGTCAGGGTGGCGATCCCGTCCCGTGCGTCCGCCAGCAGGATCGGTTCGTTAGGGGTCATGGTATCCTCCGCTTCGCCGCCAGCATGATGGGGGCTCGCCGGGGCTGCTACAAGCCGGGCTTGTTCTGGAATTCCAGCCGGTTGACAGTCGCCGGGGAATGCGCATACTGCGCGCCTTCGCCGGCGCCGGAGACAAAGGCGCCGCGCGGTTTTGCGCTTTCATTCGTGAGCATCATGGGAACCTACACCGCCAAGGCCGCGGACATCGTCAAGAAGTGGTACATCGTGGACGCCCAGGACCTGGTTCTCGGGCGGCTCGCGGCCAGCATCGCGATGATCCTGCGCGGCAAGCACAAGACGACCTACACGCCGCACCTGGACTGCGGCGACAACGTGGTCGTCGTCAACGCCGAGAAGGTGCGCGTCACCGGCAAGAAGCTGGCCGACAAGGTGTTCTACTGGCACACCGGCTACGCGGGCGGCATCAAGGGCCGCACCATGGGCGAGACGCTCGGTGGCAAGTACCCCGAGCGCGCGATCATCAAGGCGGTCGAGCGCATGGTTCCGCGTGGTCCCCTGGGCCGCCAGCAGATGCGCAACCTGAAGGTGTATGCTGGTCCTGAGCATCCACATGCTGCCCAACAGCCCGAAACGCTGGACATCGGATCGCGCAACGCCAAGAACAAGAGGGCGCATTGATGGCGACGATCGGCGAGCATTTCACCCTGGTCAAGCACACGGGCTCCTCGGCGGCCGAGCCGGCGCTGACGCCCGAACCGAAGCGCGATGCGCGCGGCCGAGCCTACGCGACCGGCCGACGCAAGGACGCCGTGGCGCGGGTCTGGATCAAGCCGGGCAGCGGTCGGTTCCAGATCAACGGCCGTGACGAGCGCACCTATTTCGCGCGCCCCGTGCTGCGCATGCTGATCAGCCAGCCGTTCACGGCGGTCAAGCGCGAAGGCCAATACGACGTCATGTGCACCGTGACCGGCGGCGGGCTTTCGGGCCAGGCGGGCGCGGTCCGGCACGGCATCAGCCGCGCGCTCACTCTGTTCGAGCCGGCGTTGCGCGGCCCGCTCAAGGCCGGCGGCTTCCTGACCCGTGATTCGCGCGCGGTCGAGCGCAAGAAGTACGGCAAAGCGAAGGCACGCCGCAGCTTCCAGTTCTCGAAGCGCTAGCGTTCGCGCCGGCGCAACCCGCGCCTGACCCAGCGACAGGCCGGGCAGGAGGGGACCGCGATGGCGACCACGAACCGACGACTCCGCTGCGCCATCCTCGGCACCAGCGGCTACACGGGCGCCGAGCTGGTGCGCATCCTGGCGCGTCATCCGGGCGCCGAGATCGCGGTACTGACCGCCGACCGCAGCGCTGGCCAGCCGGTGGAGCGGGTGTTCCCCCATCTCGGCGGGCTCGGCTTGCCCGACATGATTGCCATCGAGGACGTCGAGTGGCCCGGCCTCGACATCGACCTGGTGTTCTGCGCCTTGCCCCACGGAACGACGCAGGAAGTGGTCGCCGGGCTGCTCCACCGCACCGGCCATGACCTGGTCGACGAGATGCTGCGCGAGGACCGCGGCGATCTGGCGTCCGGCGTGCCCGGGGCGGTCAAGGTGATCGATCTTTCGGCGGATTTCCGGCTGGCCGATGTGGACGCCTACAAGCAGTGGTACGGCCACGAGCATCGCGCGCCCGGTCTGCAGGCCGAGGCGGTCTATGGACTCACCGAGTTGGAACGCGAGCGCGTCGCCGGCGCGCGACTGGTTGCCAACCCGGGCTGCTACCCCACGGCGGCGGTGCTGCCCCTCGTGCCCCTGATCGAGCGCGGCCTGATCGTCGCCGACGACATCATCATCGACGCCAAGTCGGGCGTCAGCGGCGCGGGACGCGCGGCGAAGGAGGCCTCGCTGTTCGCCGAGGTGTCCGAGGGCATCCATCCCTATGGCATCGCCAGTCATCGCCACGCGCCCGAGATCGAACAGACGCTCAGCCGGGCCGCCGGCCGGGCCGTGACCGTGAACTTCACGCCCCATCTCATGCCCATGAACCGCGGCATCCTGTCCACGACCTATGTGCGCCTGGACGAGGGACGCGACGCCACGCATCTGCGCGCCACGCTGCTCGAGCGTTACGAGAACGAGCCGTTCGTGCGAATCTTTCCCGATGGCCAGGTTCCGGCGACGCGCTTCGTACGCGGCTCCAACGACTGCATCATCAACGTGTTCGACGACCGGATCACCGGGCGTGCGATCATCGTGTCGGCGATCGACAACCTGGTGAAGGGCGCGGCGGGACAGGCGGTGCAGAACATGAACGTGATGTATGGCCTGAGCGAGACCGCTGGGCTCGGGCACGTTCCCCTGTTCCCATGAGCCAGGCCATGAAGGGCGTCATCGTAGTTCCGTTCGCAGGACACACGCCCCGCGTGGCGCCGGACGCCTTCGTGGCGCCGGGCGTCGTCCTGGTCGGCGACGTCGAAATCGCGAGCCAGGCGAATGTCTGGTTCGGCTGCGTGCTGCGCGGCGATGTAGGTCCCATCCGCGTGGGTGCCCGCACCAACATCCAGGACCTGACCATGGTCCACGTGGACAGCCGTACCTACCCGACCCTGATCGGTGCCGACGTGACGATCGGCCACAAGGTGCTGTTGCACGCCTGCGTGCTCGAGGACGGCTCGTTCGTCGGCATGGGCGCGACCGTGATGGACGGCGCGGTCGTCGAAGGCGGCGCCATGGTCGCGGCGGGGGCCCTGGTCACACCCAACAAGCGGCTCCGCAAGGGGGAACTTTGGGGCGGTTCACCCGCGCGGCTCTTGCGCGAGCTCCGTCCCGCCGATCTGGCGAACTTCGGCCGCACGGTCGAGCACTACGCCGAGAAGGGCGCCGACTACGCGCGCATCATCGCCGCCCAGGCGTGAGTCGCCGATGGGTCGGGCTGGCGCGCACGACCTGCCGGCCCTGTCCGGGTTGCGCGCGGCCGCCGCGACGGCCGTCCTCGCCCTGCACATGGACCAGGCGTTCGCGAGCCTGGATCTCGGCTGGTTCGCCCGGCCCATCGAGTTGGGATACCTGGGCGTCGATCTCTTCTTCCTGCTCAGCGGCTTCGTCCTGACCCATGTCTATGGGGCCGCTCTGGCATGCGTCCGTCCGCGCGCCTACGCCACGTTCCTGGCTATCGCATTGCCCGGCTCTATCCGGTTCACGTTGCCGTGCTCGCCCTCCTTGTCGTCATGGTCGGGGTGGCACGGGCTGGCGAAATACCGCTCAACAACCCTGAATCGTGGCGGCTTGTCGATCTCGCCTGGAATCTTCTTCTGGTCCACGCCTGGGGTTTCGCCGCCAACGCCACGTGGAACGTCCCGTCATGGTCAATCAGCGCCGAATGGCTGGCTTACTTGACGTTTCCAGTGTGGGCGGCCCTAGCGTCCCGCTGCGGCGAGCGCGGCGCGGGCCTTCTGGCAATCGCGGCGTTGATCGGCCTGGGGCTCGTGTTCGACATGTTCGATTGGCGGCTGAAGACCGCGTGGGTTGGTGGGCCGGCCGTGACCAGGGTGCTGTGCGAGTTCGTCGCCGGCTGCCTGATCTATCGGGCTTGGCTTGGTCGACGGTCGGGCGTGTGGGGCGATGCACTCGTGGTCGTGGGGGTGATCGGTTGGTTGGCGCCGCCGTTGGGCAGTTACGACGCGGCACGGGTGGCTGCCCTGGCCCTTGTTCTCGTCGGCGCGGCCTCGGCGCAAGGCCCCATCGGGCGCCTGCTGGCCGCGCGGCCTACGGTCGCGCTCGGCGAGGCGAGTTACGTAGTCTATATGATCCACTTCCCGATCATGCTGGTCGTCGCGCGCCTGCATGGCGCTGTGGGCCTGCGCTCGCTGCCGTGGGCGGTCCAGGTCTCGCTCTATATCGCGGCCATTCTGGCCACCTGGGGCTTCGCGTTGGCGGTGAGCGACGGGTTCGAGCGGCCGGCCCGCCGGTGACTGCGTCGGCTGGTCGACCGTTGGGAGGGAGCTTCCAACGGTTGACCAGGTTGACCGCGCGAGCCTACTTCCAGCCCACGCGGTCGAAGATCTGCTGCGCCAGCGGCTGGTGCGCGCCGATCTCGGCGATCGGCAGCGTGTCCTGCTCGAAGGAGCCGAGGGCGAGCAGGGCCTCGTTGGGCTCGACGTCCGGCGCCACAGGGTACTCGTTGTTGCCGTCGGCGAAGTAGCGCTGCGCCTCCTCGGAGACGAGGTATTCGAGGAACTTGATGGCGGCCTCGGGGTGCGGCGCATGCGCCAGGACGCCGGCGCCCGAGATGTTCACGTGGGTGCCGGTCGAGCCCTGGTTGGCGAAGATCACGCCCACCTTGGCGGCCACGTCGGTCTCCTCCGGCTTGTCCGACCGGATGAGCCGGACCAGGTAGTAGGTGTTGACCACAGCCACGTCGCACTCTCCGGCGGCCACGGCCTTGATCTGGTCGGTGTCGCCACCCTCGGGCGGGCGGGCGAAGTTGTCGACGACGCCCTTGGCCCAGGCCTCGGCCGCCGCCTCGCCGTCATGGGCAATGAACGAGCCGAGCAGGGAGAGGTTGTAGACGTTGCTGCTGGAACGGATGCACACCTTGCCCTTCCAGGTCGGATCGGCGAGGTCGGCGTAGGTCGTCAGTGTCGAAGGGTCGACGCGGTCCTTGGCGTAGACGATTACCCGCGCGCGGGTCGAGAAACCGAACCAGCGGTCTTCGGGATGGCGCAGATGCTCGGGGATCCGTTCACGCAGGATCGGCGAGTCGACACTCGCGAAGATGCCGGCTTGGTTGGCGCGCCACAAGCGGCCCACATCGACCGTTACGAACACGTCGGCCGGGCTGTTCTCACCTTCGTTGACAATGCGCTCTAGCAAGGAATCTTCCTTGTCTTCGATGCGGTTGATCGTGATTCCTGTAAGTTTGGTGAAACGTGAATACAGCGCCTCATCCGTTTGGTAATGGCGCGCCGAGTACACGTTCAACTCCTCGGCGTGCGCCATCGCGGTGACGCCGATCACGATGGCCGCGCCGGCTAGGCGCCAGAGCATGTTGTGCAGGAATGATGGGGTCATCATATCGCCCTGTCCATTTGCGAATGTGTTGCATATTGCTCTCAATAGCGTCAGTTGCAACTCATTGTCAACTGTGGGGTGGCACGATGGGACGCCGACCGAGATTGCTCCGCTTTATCCTGGGTCAAGCAGACCAAGGCATCGTCGAACGCGTCAGAACTCGTCGGCGATCAGCCGAGCCAGGGAATCTCTCGGCCGCATGACCGATATCGCGCCGTCGGTGCCGATCATCAGGACGCCGGGCCCGGTCGCCATGGGCAGCAGCCGGTGGGACGGCAGGCGAACTAGGTTCTGGCGCAGAACGGGTTCGAACGCCGTCATGGCGGGCGAGGCGGCGAGAAGGCGGGCGACCAGCCCTTCGCCGTCCACGTCGTGGAAAGCATCGCCGCTGTCGCACAGGGGGCCGGCCAGGCGGAACCGGGCGGCGTCGCGCGCCTCAGCGCGGTTCGCGGTCCGGGCATGGAAGTACCACTTGTCGCTGAACGACTCGACGATCACGTTGTAGCCGGCGTCCAGCACCAACCACGGTTCGCCGGCGCGGGTCTTCATGCCCTGGACGTGGCTTAGCAGCGCGGTGGCATCGCCGACCACAGCCCGACCGGGTTCCATCACCCAGCTCCAGGTCGGGCCGTGCACGCACGACATCGCGCACCGCCGCCGCGATGGCGTCGGTCCCCAGGCCAGGGCGCAGGGCCGCGGCGTCGGCGCGATTCGCCTTCACGTGGTCCAACGGGAAGCCGCCGCCGAGGTTGATATGGTCGAGGCGTCGGTTGAGCCGGCCCTCGGCCTTGGCGACCTCGGCCAGGGCGAAATAGGCCGCTTCGGTGTAGACGGCCGCGCTGGCGATCTGGGAACCCACGTGGACATGAAGGCCACGCAGGCGCACGCGGTTGTCCTGGCCGCCGAGCAGGTCCGGCGCCGTCGTCAACTCCGAGGCGGCAAGGCCGAACTTGCCCGTCGCGGTACCGGTATCGTTGCCGGGCAAGGTCGCGCCCGAAAGCCCCGGCGCCAGGCGCAGCGCCACGTTGGCCGTGCGGCCCTCGCTCACGGCGAGGTCGACGATGCGCTGCAGCTCGAACAGCGAGTCGACGTTGATCGCCTTGATCGCCGGCGACGACGCCACCCGCGACGACCCACGAGATCGCGCGCGCAATTCCTCGTTCGTCTTTCGCGGTTCGGACGCGCACTACGAGGCGATCGCCGCCCAGCTTGGCGTGCGCTATCTGCTGATCGGCACCGTTCAACCGGGCGATCGAGTCGTCATCAATGTCCGCCTGTTCGACACATCCAAGGGCGAGAACGCCTGGAACGGCCAGTTCGAGGCCGGCTTCCCGGACATCTTCGGCGTGTTGGGTGCGATCGTCCGCGGCGTCGCCATGACCATGCTCGACGAACCCGAGGAGGCCCTGATCGAACGCGCCGGCCGCGTACGGGCGAGCACGCCCGAGGCGTACGAGGCCCTGCTCAAGGGGCGCGAGTTCCACGGCCGTCTCACGCCCCAGGGGGATGCCTTGGCCCGCATCGAGTTCGCCCGCGCGCTCGAGTTGAATCCGCGCTGCGCCGAGGCCTTCGCGTGGCTCGCCGTGCTGCACACCCATGAATACCGCCAGGAGCGGCGCGATGACGTAGCCGAGCGCGGCTCGAAGTGCGCCCGCTCGGCGCTGGCGCTCGATGACGACATCGGCTTGGCGCACCAGGTGCTGGGCTATCTACAGCTCTTCCGCAAGCGCTTCCTCCAGGCGCAGTTCCACATGTCCAAGGGCATCGGCCTGGATCCCAACGATTTGGTCGCCGCGGCGCGCATGGGGCTGCTCTACTGCTACCTCGGCAAGGCGAACGAGGCGCTCGAGCTGTTCCAGCGTTCGGCGCGCCTCAACCCGTGCCATCCCGGCCGCTATCTGGGCGTACGCGGCATGGCGCTGTTCGTCGGCCGGCGTTAAGAGGAAGCGCTTGAGACGTTCGAGCGCATGGCATCGCCCTACTACTGGGACCGGGCTTACATGGCCGGCACCTACACCATGATCGGGCGGGTCGACGAGGCGCAGCACAAGCTATATGAGGTGCTGCAGATCATGCCGTCGTACGCCATCAACCGGCTGGCCCACGCCGAGCCGTTCCAATCGCCGGACGACATGCACCATTTCCTCGAAGCACTGCGGCGCGCCGGCCTGCCGGGCTGACGCCAGCCTCGCCGGACCCCCACCGCGTCGCGGGTGTACTCGGCGACCTGACCGTATACAGTGGGGTCAGGGAGGACCGCCCGTGATGCGCTTCGATAAGTCGGCCGCCATGCTCGCCGAGGCCCGGTCCGTCGTCGCCGGCGGCGTCAATAGCAACGTCCGCCAGGCCGACATCGCCGGGCCGCTGTTCGTCGAGCGCGGCGAGGGGCCCTACGTCCACGACGTCGACGGCAACACCCTGATCGACTATGTCATGGGCAACGGCGCCTCGATCCTCGGCCACGCGCCCGCCGGCGTGATCGGCGCCGTGGCTGCGAACCTGAACCGGGGGCAGACCTTCGCCGCCCAGCATCCGGACGAGGTCGCCCTGTGCCGGCGCCTGACCCAGGCGATCCCGTGCGCCGAACGTGTCCGGCTCGCCGTCTCGGGGTCCGAGGCGGTCCATGCCGCGCTGCGCCTGGCCCGCGCGTTCACTGGCCGGACCAAGATCGTCAAGTTCGAGGGGCATTATCACGGCTGGCTCGACAACATCATGGTCAGTACCCGCCCGCCGCTGAATGCGGCCGGCCCGCGCGAATCCCCCGTCGCCGTGCCCATGAGCCGAGGGCAGCCGGCCAGTGTCCTTGAGGACCTGGTGATCCTTCCGTGGAACGATGTGGCCGCGCTCAAGCGCGCCTTTGCCGAGCACGGTCCGGCGATCGCCGGCGTCATCACCGAGCCGGTGCTGTGCAACTGCGGCGTGATCGAACCGCAGCCGGGCTATCTGGAGCGCATGCGCGACGTGTGCCACGCCGCCGGCGCGCTGCTCATCTTCGACGAGGTCATCAGCGGTTTCCGTCTGGGCGTCGCCGGTGCCCAGGGTCGGTTGGGGGTGACGCCGGACATCGCGTCGTTCGCCAAGGGCATCGCGGCGGGTTTCCCGCTGGCCTTCGTCGCGGGGCGCGCGGACGTCATGGACCTGCTGCTGCCCGAGGGCCACACCCTGCATTCGGGCACCTACAACGCGTGCCTGCCGGCGGTGGTGGCCGCGCAGGCGGCACTCGATGAACTCCTCGCCGACGACCAGGCCGTGCCCAAGCGCCTCCTGGCCATGGGCCAGCGGCTGATGGCGGGCCTGCGCGAAGGCGCCCGGAAGCACCGGCTGCCCCTGCTGGTGCAAGGCCCGGGGCCGGTGTTCTGCACGCTGTTCACCGACCGGCCGGCGGTCACCGATTTCCGCTCCGTCGCCGCGGCCGACACCGCGCGGTTGGCCGACTTCGTCGGCGCCCTGGCGCGGTGCGGCGTGCGCACGACGGCGCGCGGCGTGTGGTTTCTCTCAGCGGCGCACGACGAGGCGGTCATCGACGCCACGGTGCGCGCCGCCAACGCCGCCATGGCCGACCTCACGGCCTGAGAGGGCGGCGCCATGGACCTCGGCATTCGCGGCCGCAAGGCGATCGTCTGCGCATCGAGCAAGGGCCTGGGGCGGGCGTGCGCATTCGCGCTCGCGCGCGAGGGCGTCGCGCTCACGCTGAATGCGCGCGGCGCCGCGGCGCTCGAGGCGACGGCGGCCGAAATTCGGACCGCCACGGGGGTTCCGATCACGGCGGTCGCGGCGGACGTCACGACACCGGCGGGCCGGGCGGCGCTGCTGACGGCGTGCCCGGACCCGGACATCCTGGTCAACAACGCGGGCGGGCCGCCGCGCGGCGACGGCCGCGCGTTCGGGCGCGACGAATGGGTGGCCGCGCTCGACGCCAACATGCTGACGCCCATCGAGCTGATCAAGGCGACGATCGACGGCATGATCGAGCGGCACTGGGGTCGCGTGATCAACATCACCTCGATTACGGTCAAGATGCCGATCACGGAGCTCGCGCTGTCCAACGGCGTGCGCACGGGATTGACAGGTTTCATCGCGGGCCTGGCCCGCCAGGTGGTGCGCCATGGCGTGACCATCAACAACCTGCTGCCCGGCTCGTTCGAGACCGACCGTCTGCGCGAAGGCATGCGCGGCGCGGCAACCCGCGCCGGCCGCAGCTTCGAGGACCAGCGCGCCACCGCCATGGCGGACCAGGTGTCGGGCCGCTTCGGCGACCCCGACGAACTGGGCGCCGCGTGCGCCTTTCTGTGCAGCGCGCACGCGGGCTTCATCGCCGGCCAGAACCTGCTGATCGACGGCGGCCATTTTCCGGGAACCTTGTAGGCGAGGGGATCATCATGACGGACACGGCGTTGGCGGGCCGCAAGGCGTGGGTGACGGGCGGGGCGACCGGCATGGGCCGCGAGGTGGCGCTGGCGCTCGCCGGGCTAGGTGCCGACGTGGCGGTCAGCTCGTTGCCCGTGAGCGAGAAAGGGACCCTGCGCCCCGAACAGAACGCGTACACCTTGACCGACGCCGAGCTCGAGAAGACCCGTGCCGAGATCGCCGCCAAGGGCGTCAACGCCCTGGCCCTCGGTTTCAACATCACCAAGGATGACTCGGTGCAGCAGACTTTCGACGCCATCGAGAAGGCGTTCAGCCGGGTCGATATCCTGGTCAATGCCGCCGGTCACTCGGCGCGCGCGTTCATGGCCAACCATCCGGACGCCATCTGGCACGCCATCATCGACGTGTGCCTGACCGGCCATTACCGCACGATCAAGCGCGCGCTGCCGGGCATGATCGAGCGCAAGTGGGGGCGTATCGTCAACTTCGCCTCGACCGCCGCGAACGTCGGCGCACCGGCCCATGCGGCCTACTGCGCGGCCAAGTCGGGCGTGCTGGGCCTGACCCGCTGCGTGGCGCTGGAAGGCGCACCGCACGGCGTTTCGTGCAACGCCATCAACCCCGGCTTCGTGGACACGCCGCAAAGTCGCATCGCCCAGCGCCAGCAGAAGGCGATCGACAATCTCTCGGACATGCCGGACGACGAGTACCGCGAGGTGATCCGCAAGCAAATCCCGCAGCAGCGCTGGATCCCGGCGCGCGAGGTCGGCGCGTTGGTCGCGTTCCTGTGCCGCGACGAGGCGTTCGCCATCACCGGCGAGGACATCACCATCGCCGGCGGGTCGCTCTGGTAGGTCGTGTACTACGTCGAGTTCATCGAGCGCGACCGGTTCATGCCGGTCGAGATCTTCCGCACCCTCGCGGATCAGGCGTCGTCCTGGGTCGATCCCGCCGCCGATCGGATGGTGCTCCAGCTCGGTCGCACCATGCGGCTCGGCCCGCGCCCCGCTTATCTGGCCTTGTGGCGCATCGCGGGGCTGGAACGGCTCGATGCCTGGGAAGCCTACTTCTCGACGGACGCCTACCGCACAGGTAACCCGCGCAGCCACGCCATGCACCGGGCCATCGAGATCGCGCGCGCCGGCCTCTACGATGCGCCCATCGACAGCGGCACGAGTCGCGAAGGCCTGCACGTCGTCGAGTTCCTCGAAGGCTCGGCCCCGACCGACGCGGTCGCCGCGTGGTACGGGGATCGCGCGCGGGCGTGGCCCGGGGGCCGCCTCGGCTACGTCCTGACGCGCGTCGGCTTGCTGGGGCCCGATCCCGCCCATCTCGCGGTCTGGACCTTCGCCGACTACGCGGCCGCCGAGGCGTTCGTGCGCGCCGATCCGGGCGCCGGACCCTTGCGCGTAGTCGGTGCCGGCGTCTACCGCTGGCTCGGCGACGAGGTGTTGTGAGGCGAACGACGGAGGTCCCGCCATGGCGCGCGCCGCCAACGATGTGGTGATCCCGGGCTACGGCCACGGCTTCGTCACGGCCCGCAAGGGCGATCGGGTCCGCCTGACCGACCTGGAGGGCAACCAGGTCGGTGATCTGTGGGCGATCAGCGTCGACGACCACGACGAATACCTGTCGACCGCGACAACACGCATGCTGTCCGGCCGCGTGTTCCCGCGCCTGGGCGAGCCCTTCTACACCACGCGAGACCGCCCGATCCTGACATTCCTCGCGGACACCTCGCCCGGCTACCACGACATGATGTTCGCTTCGTGCTGCGACGCGCTCTACCGCCGGCGCGGCAAGGCCAACCACCCGAACTGCCGCGACAACTACTTCGCCGCCATCGAGGGGGCGGGCGTGCGCCACGCCAACATCCCCGACCCGGTCAACATCTTCCAGAACACGCCGGCGCGGCCCGACGGCAGTTTCATCTACGGCGTCACCATGTCGGCGCCGGGCGACCACGTCACGTTCCGGGCCGAGATGCCGTGCTTCGTCGTCGTCACGGCGTGCTCCTCGGAACGCATCAACGCCGGCGCCTCGACACCCATGCGGCTCCAGGTTCTCCGCGCCGCCACGCGCCGCCGCTGATGCCGCGACTCCGTCCCTAGCCGCCGCGCATCAGGCGCGCCGCCTGATCGCGCTCGAACAGGTAGAGCAGGTGACGCAAGGCGGCTCCGCGCGGCGTCGCGAGGCCCGGGTCGCGGTTCAGCACCATGCGCGCGTCCGCTGCGGCCACAGCCAGAAGGTCGGCATGGACACCCAGGTCGGCCAGGCGGAACTCGGGAAAGCCGCTCTGCCGCTTGCCCAACAGTTCGCCCGCGCCGCGCAGGCGCAGATCCTCCTCGGCAATGACGAAGCCGTCGTCGGTCTCGCGCATCACCTTCAGGCGGGCGCGCGCCGTCGCGCCGAGCGGCGTCGCGTAGAGCAGGATGCAGGTCGAAGCAGCGGTGCCCCGGCCGACCCGGCCGCGCAGCTGGTGGAGCTGGGCTAGGCCGAACCGCTCGGCGTGCTCGACGATCATGACCGTCGCGTCCGGTACGTCGACGCCGACCTCGACCACGGTCGTCGCCACCAGGATGCCCGGAGGACCCTTGGCGAAGGTCTCGAGCGCGGCGTCCCGCTTGGCCGGCGGCATCTGCCCGTGGGCCAGGCCGACGCACGCGCCGAAACGTTCGGCCAGCATGCGGTGGCGGTCCTCGGCGGCCTGGACGTCGAGCAGCTCGGATTCGGCGACGATCGGGCAGACCCAGTAGACCTTGTGGCCCTCGGCGACTGCGCGCCCCACGGCGTCGATCACCTCCTCGGCGCGGCTGGCCGGGATGGTCCTGGTGGCGATCGGCTGGCGCCCCGGTGGCTTCGCGCGCAGCGACGAGACGTCAAGGTCGCCGAACGCGGCGAGCTGCAAGGTGCGTGGGATCGGCGTCGCGGTCATCACCAGGACGTGCGCGCCCTTGCCCTTCTCGGCCAGCAGCGTGCGCTGGTGCACGCCGAACCGGTGCTGCTCGTCGACCACGGCCAGGGCGAGCGCCTTGAACGCCACCTCGTCCTGGAACAGCGCGTGGGTCCCGACCGCCAGGGGCGTCGTGCCGTCGGCGAGCGCCGCCAGGGCCCGGCCACGGTCCTTGCCTCGGCTGCCGATCAACAGAGCCACGTCGACGCCCGCGGCGGCGGCGATGGGCGCGAGCGTCGCATGGTGCTGCAGGGCCAGGACCTCGGTCGGCGCCATCAGGGCCGCCTGGAACCCAGCCTCGACGGCGGTCAGCATGGCCATGGCGGCGACCACGGTCTTGCCGCTGCCGACATCGCCTTGCAACAGGCGGTGCATGCGCGCGGGCCTGGCCATGTCGGCCAGGATCTCGGCGATCGCCTTCTCCTGGTCGGAAGTCAGGGCGAAGGGCAGGGCGGCGCGCGCCGCCTGCGTCAGCCGGCCGTCGCCCGCGACCGGCCGCCCCGGCACCGTGCGCCGATGGGCGCGCATCAGCCCGAGGGCAAGCTGGCTCGCGAACAGCTCGTCGTAGGCCAGGCGGGTGCGCGGCGCGCTGTCGGGCGCAATGTCCTCGGCCACGCCGGGCCGGTGGACCCGTTCGAGCGCATCGCGCCACGTGGGCCAGCCGCGCTCGGTCAGGAGCTGCGGGTCGATCCATTCCGCCAACCTCGGCGCGCGGGCCAACGCGCCCAGGATCGCCTTGCGCAGCACCTTCGGCGTCAGACCTTCGGTCAGCGGATAGACCGGCTCGAGGACCTGGATCGATGCGCGCGCGGGCTCTTCGACCACGTGGTCGGGGTGGACGATCTGGCGCTCCGTACCGTATTGCTCCAGCCGGCCGCTGACGATGCGCGTGGAGCCCTCCGGCAGCAGCGTCGCGATGTACGTGGGCTTGCCATGGAAGAACACCAGCGTGACCGCGCCGGAATCGTCCCGGCAACGTACGCGATAGGGCAGCCGGGGCCGCGGCGGCGGGTCGTGCCCCTCGACCCGGACCGCCAGGGTGACCGTCGCGCCAACCGGCGCCTCGGCCACGGTGCTGACGTGGCGGCGGTCGACCAGGCTGGACGGCATGTGCCACAGAAGATCCACGACGTGGCTGCCGCCGGTCGCCCTGGCGACCAGGGTGGCCAGGCGCGGCCCCAGGCCCGGCAGGTCGGTCTGCGGGGCGAACAGCGGGAACAGGGCCTCGGGGCGCATGGAGGGAACGCTAACGTCCGGGCCGGCCGGACGCCACGATGAACGATGGCGCGCCCGGGGACGAGGATCGTCGGCGCCGCCGCCTGCGCCACCGCAGCCATCATCGCGGGACCAAGGAGCTCGACATCCTGCTGGGCGCGTTCGCCGACGCCCATCTCGGCGCCATGGACGACGGCGCGCTCCGTTGCTACGAACGCGTCCTGACCGTCGAGGATCCTGTGATGCTCGATTGGCTGTTCGGGCGTGCCCAACCGCCCGACGAGGCGATGAACGACGTCCTGGTCATGCTTCTCGATTTCGCCCGACGGCGCCGCTGACATGGTGGCCTTCGATCGCCTGATCACCCGCCCGGGCCACGTCGTGGTCGGCGGCGTGCCCGAGGGCTTCGACGCCCTGTTCCTGACCGGTCTGCTGGCGCACGCCGGGGCGCGCGACGTGCTGTTCGTCGCCCGCGACGAGGCGCGCATGATGCGCACCGCCGGGGCGATCGGCTTCTTCGCGCCCGCCGGGCGTGTCGTCGTGCTGCCCGCCTGGGATTGCCTGCCCTACGACCGCATCGCGCCGAACCCGGCGACCACCAGCCGTCGCGTCGAGGCCCTGGTCCAGCTCGCCGAGCCGGCCACGGCGCCGCGGCTGGTGCTGACGACCATTTCGGCCGCGACCCAACGGCTGCCGCCGACCGCGGCGCTGGGCGGGTTGCGCCGGCGCATCGCCGTCGGCGACCGGATCGCCATCGACGCGCTGACTGCGTTCCTGGCCGATGTCGGCTACATCCGTGCCGGCACGGTGACCGATCACGGGGAATTCGCCGTGCGCGGCGGCATCCTCGATGTGTTCGTGGCCGGCGCCGAGCAGCCCAGCCGCCTCGACCTGATGGGCGATGACGTCGAGGCGATCCGGCGCTTCGACCCGGTCGATCAGCGCAGCACCGGCCCGGTGGACCACGTGGACATCCTGCCCATGAGCGAGGTGGTGCTGGACGACGCGGCCGTGCGCCGCTTCCGCGTCGGGTACCAGGCGCTGTTCGGCACCGCCGGGGACGATCCCCTCTACGCCTCGATCAGCGCGCGCCGCCGCCACGCCGGCATGGAACACTGGCTGCCGCTGTTCTATGAGCGGCTCGATCCGCTGTTCGACGTGCTGGCGGACGCGGTGGTCGTGCTTGACCATCAGGTCGAGTCCGCGCGGCAGGCACGCCGGGACATGGTGCAGGACCACTACCAGGCGCGCCTGATGCCGATCGGCGGGCTGGGCGGCGACGAGACGATCTACCGGCCGGTACCGCCCGACCGTCTCTATCTGGACGACGATGGTTGGACTGGGGCGCTGGCCCGCCATCCGGTGATCGCCCTCAGCCCGTTCGTCGAGGCGGATGCCGTTGACGCCGGCGGGCGCGGGGCGCGCGATTTCGCCGCCGCGCGCCGCGATCCCGGGGTCAACGTGTACGACGCCGTGCGCGATGCCATCGCGGCCGATCACGCGGCGGGCCGGCGTGTCGCCGTGGCCGGGTTCACGCCGGGCAGCCGGGATCGGCTGCGCGGTCTGCTCGCCGAACACGGGGTCCCCGACCTGGTCGCGGTCGAATCCTGGGACGCTGTCATGGCGCTGCCGCAGGGCGCGGTAGCTGTCACGGTCCTGCCCGTCGAGCATGGGTTCGCGACGGAGAGCGTCGTCGTCCTGGCCGAGCAAGACATCCTGGGCGATCGCCTGGCCCGCGCGCCCAAGCGCAGCCGCCGTGCCGACGCGTTCCTGGCGGAGCTCTCGCGCATCGCCGAGGGCGACCTGGTCGTCCACATCGACCACGGCATCGGTCGCTACGATGGGCTGCAGACCCTCGTCCACGGCTCGGCGCCGCACGACTGCCTGCGGCTGGTCTACGACGGTGGCGACCGGCTGTTCGTGCCGGTCGAGAACATGGACGTGCTGTCGCGCTACGGTCCGGCCGAGACCGACGTGCCGCTCGACAAGCTCGGCGCGGCGAGTTGGCAGGCGCGCCGCGCCCGGCTCAAGAAGCGCGTCACCGAGATGGCGGGCGAACTGCTGAAGATCGCCGCCGAGCGCCGCCTGCGACCGGGGGCCGTCCTCGAATCACCGGCCGGGCCCTACGAGGAGTTCAGCGCCCGATTCCCCTACGCCGAGACCGAGGATCAGGCGCTCGCCATCGCCGACGTCCTGGCCGATCTCGCCGGCGGCACGCCCATGGACCGCCTGATCTGTGGCGATGTCGGGTTCGGCAAGACCGAGGTCGCCCTGCGCGCGGCGTTCGCGGCCGTGAGGTCGGGCGTGCAGGTGGCGATCATCGTGCCGACCACGCTGCTCGCGCGCCAGCACACCGCGACCGTGCGGGCGCGCTTCGCCGGCCTGCCAGTGTGCATCGAGCAACTCTCGCGCTTCGTGCCGGCGCGCGAAGCAAAGGCGACCAAGGCGGCCCTCGCCGAGGGGGCGGTCGATATCGTCGTGGGCACACACGCCCTGCTCGGCGCCGACGTCGCGTTCAAGAACCTGGGCCTGCTCGTCATCGACGAGGAGCAGCACTTCGGCGTCAAGCACAAGGAGGCACTTAAGCGCCTCAAGGCGGACGTCCACGTGCTCACGCTCACGGCGACGCCGATCCCGCGCACGCTTCAGATGGCGCTGACCGGTGTGCGCGAGATGAGCGCCATCGCCACGCCGCCGATCGATCGGTTGGCGGTGCGCACGTTCGTGACGCCCTTCGATCCGATGGTCGTGCGCGAGGCGATCCAGCGCGAACGTTTCCGTGGTGGCCAGATCTACTATGTCTGTCCGCGTATCGCCGACATCGACATCGTCGTCGAGCGGGTGCGCGCGCTCGTTCCCGACGCGCGCATCGCCGTCGCCCACGGCCGCATGGGCACCGCCGAACTCGAGCGGGTCATGGCCGGCTTCTACGAAGGCTCGGTCGACGTGCTGGTCAGCACCGCCATCGTGGAATCGGGCCTCGACATCCCGACCGTCAACACCATGGTCGTGCACCGCGCCGACATGTTCGGCCTGGCGCAGCTCTACCAGCTGCGCGGCCGGATCGGACGGTCCAAGCTGCGCGCCTACGCCTACCTCACCATCCCGGCCAACCGCGTGCTCGGGCACGCCGCCGAGCAGCGCCTCGCCGTCCTGCAGAAGCTGGACAACCTGGGCGCCGGCTTCAGCCTGGCCAGCCACGACCTGGACATCCGCGGCGCGGGCAATCTGCTGGGCTCCGAGCAGTCGGGCCATATCCGCGAGGTCGGCGTCGAGCTCTACCAGCAGATGCTGGCCGAGGCGGTCGAAGCCGCGCGGGCCGCCCAGTTCGGCGCGCCGCTCGGCGCGGGCGAGGCATGGTCGCCGCAGATCGACCTGGGCACCGCCGTGCTGATTCCCGAGGACTACGTGGCCGATCTCGACGTGCGCCTCGGGCTCTACCGGCGCATCGCCACGGTGGCCGTCAAGGCCGAGCTGGACGCGCTGGCGGTCGAACTCGCCGACCGCCTCGGCCCCTTGCCCGACGCGGTCAACCACCTGCTCGACGTGGTGGCGATCAAGCTCCTGTGCCGGGCGACCAACGTGGCGCGCCTGACGGCTGGCGAGCGCGGCGCCGCACTGCAGTTCCGCGACGGCCGGTTCCCCAACCCTGAAGGCCTGGTGCGCTTCATCGCCGAGCAGAACGGCACCGTGCGGCTGCGGCCCGACCACCGGCTGGTCATCGTGCGCGACTGGGCGGTGGTGGAGCGGCGCCTGGCCGAGCTGCCCCGCGTGCTCGAGGAGCTCGCTTTGATCGCCGCGAAGGGAGGCGGCGCCGTCCAGGCGGCCGGTTAGGCCGGCGTCGCACCGGTCATGGCGGCGACGCCTTCGATCAGGCGTTGCATGACCTCGGGCTCCTGCGCGCCCGCGATGGCGTAGCGGCCGTCGACGATGAAACAGGGCACGCCGCCGATACCCATGGCGTGGGCCAGCGCGTTGTCGCCGCGCACGGCGCGGTCGCCTTCGTCACCGTCGAGCGCGGCGCTCACGGTCGCGGGGTTCAGTCCCGCGTCCCCCGCCACCTCGAGCAGCACCGCGTCGTCGCCGATATCACGACCGTCGGTGAAGTACGCCCGGAACAGGGACTCGACCAGGGCGTCCTGGGGTGCGCCCGGTTCAGCGTGGCCGATGATCCGGTGCGCCTTCACCGTGGACGGCGTGCGGCGGATACGGTCGAAGGCGAAGTCGATGCCCTCCAGGCCGCCGACCTCCTCGATCGCGGCGTAGAGGTCGCGGGCGCGCACCGCGCTGCCGAACTTGCGCTCGATGTAGGCGCGTCGGTCCATGCCTTCGGGCGGCATGTCGGGGTTGAGCAGGAAGGCGCGCCAGCGCACGACGGCGGGCACGTCCGTGCGCGCGGCGAGGGCGCGTTCCAGCCGGCGCTTGCCCACGTAGCACCACGGGCAAATGACGTCCGAGAAGATGTCGATGCCGATGGTCCGCATCAACGGCCACGATCCAGCCACGTCGGTGGGATCGTAGACGGGGCGGGCGCGACCGGCAACCGGGCCGGCGCGTCGATCGTCAGATCGGTGTCGCCGCCGCCCGCTCGAACAGATCGGCCGGGCTGTCGCCGGGCCGCGCGTCGGCGCACCCCACGGCGACCGTCAGGCCATCCAACTCGGGTCGGCCCAGGCCGACGTCGGTGTTGGCGATGACGCTGGCCATGCGCCGGCACACGGCCCGCGCGGCTTCGATCGGCGTCCCGGGCATGGCGACGCCGAAGGTCGCGCCACTGATGCGCGCGGCGAAGTACTCGGCGCGGATCAACCGGCCGATCATGGCGCCGACCTGGCGCAGCACCCGGTCGCCCGTCGCGTAGTCCGCGGTGCGGTTGATGGCGTTCAGGTCCAGGATGCGAATCACGGCGACGCTCAGATCCTGGCGCGTCTGGCCGTGATCGTGGATCTGCGCGGCCAGGTGCTCGTGGGCGAAGCCATAGCGGAACAGCCCGGTCAGGCCGTCCATGACCGTCAGGCCCAGGCCTTCGCGGTAGGCATTCTGCAGATAGTCGCGGAACCGCTCCTGGCGCACCAGGCTGCGCACGCGAACGCGCAAGGCCTCCGCTTCGCACGGTGTCGTGACCAGGTCGCTGGCGCCGCGATGGTAGGCCTCGGCCGGATCCTTGAAGGCACTCGGCGGCGCCAGCAGGACCAGCGGGAAGTGAAACAGGGTGGGGACGCGCCTGATGCGTTCGCACGCGTCCAGCGCGGCTTCGGCGTCGGCGTGGGCGAACAGGAAGGCCGCGTCATGGTCGCGCCGGCTCAAGGGGCCCGTGGCGTCGAGGGTGTCGACGATCTCGACCGAGCCGTGACCGTTGGTCGTGGCGCGCAGCAGCGCGAGCTCGTCGTTGCTGGGCGCGATGGCGACCAGGCGCAGGCGGCTGGGCCCCTCGGCCAGGTCGGTATCGACGAACGTGGAGAAGCCGAACTTGGCTGCCGTCGCGATGCGGCGTTCCAGCTCCTGGCGCATCACGGCCAGGCGACGGACCGCGTGCACGCGCGCGATCAGGTCGCTGTCGGCGAAGTGGCGCGGCAGGGCGATGTCCAGACCATCGACATCGCCGGCATCGCGCGCGCCGGCGACGATCATCGGGATCAGGCGCGTCCCTTCGTCGCGCCGCAGCGCGTGGGCCACACGGGTCCGTGTGGCCTTGGGCAGTGCGCCGTCCAGCACGACCACGTCGGGCAGGTCCTGCGCCGCGCGGAACGGTACGTCGTCCGCCGCGGCGACGTTGGTCACCGCGCAACCGTGGCTCTGCAGCGCCGCGCCCAGGCCAGTGGCCCGGCTGCCGGGACGCTCGCTCACCAGAACCCGCGCCGTCTGCGACATGATCGCTCTCCTAACCTCGGCCAACCTCGGCGACCGCTGGCGAGCGCGCCTAACAGGCCGTTAACCGAGGCGCCCGCCGGGTCCCATGGGGCCCTCGGATAAGGGTTGCGTACCGTTCGCGATGTGTGTTTGAAGGCATAGGGGCATTAACCAATGGCACAGCAGGAACGGAGGCTTTCATGAGTTACCGCAAGGTCCTCGACGATCTGCGCCATGGCCGGGCCGATCGCCGTACGGTGAGCAAGGCCATGGCTTCGCTGGGCCTGGCGACCGCCGTGACGCCGATCGCGGCCAGCGCCGAGGAAGGTCAGATGCCGGTCTACTTCACGTGGAGCGGTTACGAGATCCCCGAGCTGCACCCGCCCTTCGTGGCCAAGTACGGCAAGCCGATCGACTACTCGAACTTCGCCGGCACCACCGAGGCGATCCAGAAGATGCGCGCGGGTTACCGGCCCGACCTGTCGCACCCGTGCACCGAAGACATGACGATCTGGACCGAGGCCGGGGTTGTGGCGCCGCTGGATACCAGCCGCCTGTCGAACTGGGAGAATCTGTTCCCGGGCCTGAAGTCCCAGGGCGGCGTCGAGTACGGCGGCCAGGTCATGTTCGCGCCGACGGACTGGGGCAACTCGTCGGTCATCTACCGCAGTGACCTGGTGGATGCCGAGGAAAGCTGGGCCATGCTGTTCGACGAGCGCTACGCCGGCAAGATTTCGCCCTACGACTCGACGTCGAACGTGCAGGCGGCAGCGATGATCCTGGGCATCGATCCCCACGCGATCCCTGACGACGTGTTGAACGGGGAAATCGCCAACATGCTGCGCAAGCAGCGCTCGATCGCCCGCAACTACTGGGGCGCGGCGGCCGAGCTCGACCAGATGCTCGCCTCGGGCGAGGTGGTCATCGCCTATGCCTGGAACGAGACGTACAAGCGGCTCAAGGAGCAGGGCGTGCCGGTCACGTACGCCCGGCCGAAGGAAGGCATCTGGGGCTGGTGCTGCGGCGTCGTGCGCATCAAGGACGCCGACGGCGACGAGCAGATGGCTTACGACTTCATCGACGCCTGGCTGTCGGCCGAGGCCGGCAAGAACCTGATCGAGATGTACGGCTACGGCCACTCGAACATCAAGGCGTTCGAGATCGCCGACCCGGCCGTCGTCGACAACCTGGGTCTCACCAACCCCGAGGCCCTGATGGTCGAAAGCTACTTCTTCGGGCCCATGGACCCCGAGGAGGACACGCGCCACAACACGCTCTGGGAGGAAATCCAGGCGGGTTCGTAGCGTCGCCTCATTGCCATCGTGGCCTGCGACACTCCTTGTCACCCCCGGGCGCCGCACGCGCGGCGAACTGGGGATCCAGGGCGGCCGTCACCGGCGGCGGATCGATCCCACGAAGGAGGTCGCGATGAAGGTCGATGGCCGGTGCCACTGCGGGCACATCGCCTTCGAGGCGGAGGTCGACCCGGAGCAGGTGTTGCTTTGCCACTGCACGGATTGCCAGAAGTTGCACGGCTCCGCGTTCAGCGTGGTCGTTCCCGCCGAGGCCGGCAGTTTCCGGCTTCGTTCAGGCGAGCCGACGTACTATGTGAGAACCGCCGGTAGCGGCAACCAGCGTCGGCAAGCCTTCTGTCCCCGCTTCGGCACACGGATCTACTCGGCCCCGGCCGATACGAACTCATCCTTTGTTGGCCTGCTCGTCGCATGCCTTCGCCAGCGCGATCGACTGGCGCCGAAGATGGCAGTACTGACGGCGCTCGACCCAGCCGTGGGTCGACCACGTGGGCGACCTCCCATCCATCACGCAAGAGTGACGGCGACCTCGATCCGCCCTTGCGCCGCGTGGCGCGCCATCAGACGGCACCGGGCAATCGGCGAGGGCGGCCGCAGGGCGCTGGCGGATGGGGTGGGATTCGAACCCACGGACGGCTCGCGCCGTCTCCGGTTTTCAAGACCGGTGCCTTCAACCGCTCGGCCACCCATCCCGCGCCATTTCGCGCGTGCCGGGCCGTGGCGTCAAACAACAAACGCCGGGCCCCGCCTCGGGGGCCCGGCGCTCGGTCGGTAACGTGGCGTGAAGGGCGGCGCTAGCTGCCGATCTTCACGTCGTCGAACATGCGCACCATCTTCTCCAGCACCGCCGGGTCGTAGGGCCGGAACATCATGCCCGTCGCCAGCATCTCCATCGGGTTGGTCGGGAAGCCCAGGCCAGCCACCAGCTCCGGATCGGCGATCTGGAACGCCTTCTGGTTGGGGTGGCCATAGCCGTACGCCTCGATCAGGAACTTGCCGGCCTCGGGCGAGATCCACGCGTCCAAGTAGTCGTAGACCAGGTTATCGTCGCCTTCGCCGTCGACCACCAGCGACAGGCCGCACAGCCAGGTCAGGATGCCTTCCTTGGGCACGGCGTAGGCCACGGGCACGCCCTGGCTGCGCAGGTTCTTCACCGCCGAGTTCCAGGCGTACGCCGCGACGATCTCGCCGGCCGCCATGGCCTGCTCGATCTCAGTCTGGTCGTTCCAGTAGAAGCGCGTCAGCTTGACCGACTTCTCGACCAGCGGGCGGACCTCGGCCAGCATGTCATCGGTCATGTTGAACGCCTCGAGCCCGTAGCCCTGGCACAGGCCGGCGGTCAGCACCACGGACTCGCTGTCGATGTTCGACAGCCGGCCCTCGTAGCGCTCGTCGAACAGCATGCACCAGGTCTCCTCGCCCTCGTAGAGATCGGTGCGGTAGACGATCGACGAATTGCCCCAGTCCGCCGGCAGCATCATGATGTTACCGTCGGCGTCGCGGATCGAGTCATGGTCGCGCAGGCCGGGGAACAGGTCATTCCAGTTGGACAGGCGCGAGGTGTCAATCGGCTTCAACAGCCCGGCGTCGGCGATGCGACCCCAGCTCTCGGCGCAGGGGTGCGTGATCGCGGGGCGGAAGCCGCTGCGGATCTTGGTCGCCATCTCCTGCTCGGTGCCGAAGAACGAGAACTCCGGCATCATCTCCTCGCCGTGCTTCTGCACGTACGGCGGGTAGAGCTCGGGCACCTCGTAGCCACTCCACTCGAACACCAGCGGCACCTGGGCGGCGCGCGCCGCGCCGGGCTTGAACGCGGTCGCGACGACGCCGACCGAGCCCAGCACGCCGAGCGCCCGACGGCGCGAAAGCTGACCGGAATACAGCCGGTCCTGGAACTCGTTGAGACCCATTTGGGGCTTATGCACGGTGAAGCCTCCTTCGATCCGGTCCTACGCCGCCATGGCGCTTCCGATGGCGCGTATCACAGGCGTTTCCCGCCGCCCGGTCAACACATAGTCACCGGGGCACGTCACCGGGGCAGGCCGGCGATCGCCTTGGTCAGCGTGATGCGGTTGCGCCCGCCGTCCGTTCATAGCTGACGCGGTCGGTCAGGTGGCGGATCAGGTGCACGCCCAGCCGGCCGATCGGCCATTCCTCGACCGGCGTCTCGAAGTTCGGCGCCGCGACGGCGAACGGGTCGAACGGCACGCCGTCGTCCTCGTAGACGGCGATGACGCGGCCCCCGTCGGCCTCCAGCGCGATGTGGACGTCGTGGCGCGCCGCGTCGGTGAAGGCGTACTTGATCGAATTGGTCAGCAGCTCCTCGAGCACCACGGCCAGGCGGGCGGTCATGGCCTCGCCCAGCGCGCGCTCGGCGCAGAACCGGCGCACGAAGTCCTCCATGGTCGCGACGGCCGCGTCGTCGCCGGCGATCGCGATGCGGGCCCGCGCCGTGTCTCCGTTGGTACGTGAAACTACGACCATGACGCCGCACCATGGACGAGACGAGGTGGAAATTCTACTGTGAACCCGGCTCCACAACGCCAGGAGGCCCGCCCATGACACGATGGTTCGCCGGCGCGCTCGTCGCGGCGCTTGTGATCGGTGCGGGAGCCGCCGAGGCGGCCGATGCCATCGGTCACGTCAAGACCATCCAGGGCGCCGTGACCGTGCAGCGCGACGCGGCCCTGCCGGCGTCGGTCGGCCTGCCGATCATGGCCGAGGACGTCATCGAGACCGGCCCGGACGGTTCCGTCGGCATCACCTTCACCGACGGATCCACCATGGCGCTTGGTCCCGACAGCCGCTTGGTCGTCTCTGAGTACAGCTTTGACTCCGCGGCCTTCACCGGCGATTTCGCGGCCGAACTCAGCGCCGGCACGCTGGTGGTCGACGCGGGCGACATCGCGCGCACGGCGCCCGATGCCATGCGCATCACCACGCCCGATGCGGTGCTCGGCGTGCGCGGCACCGTGTTCGCCGTCAAGGTCGAGCCGCGCTCGTGACGGCGTCTCGCCTCGCGGGCCTCGCCCTGATCGCCCTGCTGGCGGCGTGCGCCCAGCCGCGCCAGGGCACGCTGGTGGTGGTCCTGCCCGAGGACGACGGCTCGGTCGGTCGGGTCGACGTGGCGCGCGGCGACCAGACCGTCACGCTCGATACGGCCAACGCGGCGGTCGGGGTGGACACCGCCGGCGGGCTCGGGCCGGCCGTGCTCGATGGCGCCGCGGTCGAAACCGCGTTCGGCGCCGCGCTGGCCGCGCGGCCGATCCCGCCGCACACGTTCACGCTCTATTTCGAGTTCGACAGCGACACCCTGACCGCCGAATCCGAAGCGGCGTTCGAGCAGGTCTTCGACGACATCCGCGCCCGCGCGCATTACCAGGTCACGGTGGTCGGCCACACCGATACGCTCGCGGAAGCCGCCTACAACCAGGAATTGTCGCTTGGCCGGGCCCAGCAGATCGGCAATCGACTGGTCGTGCGCGGCATACCCGCCGGGACGATCACCGCGTTCGGCCGCGGCGAGAACGACCTGCTGGTCGAGACCGACGATTCGATCGCCGAGCCGCTCAACCGCCGGGTCGAGATCACGGTGCGGTAGGCGGCGCGGCGCCGCTCCAGCGCACCACCAGGAACGTCACGTCGTCGGCCGGCTCGGCGCCCGCCGCATGGCCGTTCACCGCGTCGCGCAGCGCCGCCGCGACCTCCGCTGCCGTGGCGCCGGCCGGCGCCGCCTCAAGCGTGCGCATGACGGCCGGCAGGCCGAACAGATCCCCGTCCGCGTTCTGTGCCTCGGTCACGCCGTCGGTCAGCAGCACCAGCGCATCGTCCGGCTCAAGGCGTCCATGCTCGGTCGGGTAGGGGAAGTCCTCCACGACGCACAGCGGCGGTCTGCCGTCGCTGTCCAGACGGCGCGGCTCTCGGCCGGGCGACAGCAGGAACGGCGCGTCGTAGCCCGCGTTGACCGATTGCAGCGCGCCATCGCGCAGGTCGAGCACGCCCGCGTAGAGGGTGACGAACATCGCCGCCGCGTTCTCGCGCGCGATCTCGGCGTTGGCCCGCGTCAGCGCCGCGCCGATGTTGGCCGGTTCGCGCAGCGCCGCGCTCTTGGCCAGCACTTTGCTCAACGCTATGAACAGCGAGGCGGGAACGCCCTTGCCCGAGACATCGCCGATCATGAAGAACAGCCGGTGGTCGTCGACCAGCGCGAAGTCGTAGAAGTCGCCGCCCACCGCGCGCGCCGGCTCGATCAGGGCGTGGATGTCCACGTCACCCACGATCCGGATCTGGCGGCCCGGGCGCGCCGCCGCATCACCCTGGTCGATGGCGTGGTGACCGAGGATGTACGCCAGCCCTGACGGGTTCAGGCGTCGACCAGTCGGCCCAGGCGCACCGCGGTCAGGCCCTTGGTCGGGTTGCGCGCAGGCATGACCATGACGCAGTTCGCGTAGGGCGTGCGCACCGGTGTCGGTCCGTCGTGGCCGATCACCGTGCCGGCGGCCGGCACGACCTCGAAGCCTTCAAGGATGCGCTCGAAGCGGAACGCGTCGGTCCCGATGGTGACGGCCTCGGTCACCTCGACCACGGTCTGTCGCCCGCCCGGACGCACGCCGCCAAGCCGTTCAATCGTCGCGTCGTCGACCATGCCGAAGTGACGCAGGAACAACATCGCCGTGCGCAGCGCGACGTCCGCGGCGCCCCGCTCGAAGTGCGAACCGCACTCCACCAGCAGCGACGTGGCCGCGCTGCCCATCTCGTCGAATTGGCCGTAGTCACGCAGCCGCCGGCCGGCCTTGTGGCCGCCGTCCAGCACCACGTGCGCCGGGAACCCGACCGCGCGCGCCAGCGCCAGGTTCTTAGGCCGCGTACCGGCCAGCAGCATCGCCGCCTGGGGCAGCTCGGTCGAATGGATGTCGAGCAGATGGTCGATCTGGTCGATGACGGGGCGCAGCGCCCGCGCCCGCGCCAGCTCGCGGCTCGCGCGCGGCCCCTCCAGCGTGGCCGTGTCCCACACGCGGTTGAAGTCCTCGTCGAGGAAGCGGGAGATGAACGGGTAGGCGGGGTCGAAGCTCTCGTAGGCGCCCACGTTGGCGAAGCCGAGCGTCAGGCGGCCGCGTGCGGGGCGCATGCCGGCGTCCAGCAGGCGGGCCACCGCGTGGGCGCCGCACATCTCGTTGCCGTGGGTCAGGGCGTTGACCATGACCCGAGGACCAGGCCGCCCGGAATCGAAGGCCCAGAAGTAGGGCACGCCTGTGTTGCCCGCCTCGAAGCGCTTGACGTCGATCGGGCCGAGCTCGATGGTGGGGTGGTCGCGGTGGTTCATACACCAGGCTCCAGCCCTGCAAGAGTTGGCGGGTTCACCAATTCCTAGTATGTCACCTAGCACAGTTCGCCATCGATTTGGCCTTGGGGGCGGGCCGGCGCCGGTGGGCGGATGGCACCTCGTGTGATGCCCATGGATTTCGAACGGTTCTTCGCGGATCAGCTGGATCGCCTGCGCGCCGAAGGGCGCTATCGGGTGTTCGCCGAACTCGGGCGCCACGCCGGCGCCTTCCCGCGTGCGACCTTGCACGGCCGCGGCGACCTGCGCGACGTGACCGTCTGGTGCAGCAACGACTATTTGGGCATGGGCCAGCATCCGGCGGTGCTGGCCGCGGCCGAGGCCGCGCTCCGCCGCTACGGCGCCGGCGCCGGCGGCACGCGCAACATCTCGGGCACCAACCACCCGTTGGTGGCGTTGGAGCGCGAGCTGGCCGACCTGCACCGCAAGCCCGCGGCCCTGGTCTTCGGGTCGGGCTTCATCGCCAACGATGCGGCCCTGTCGACCCTGGCCGGGATGGTGCCCGGCGCCATCGTCTATTCGGATGCGTTGAACCACGCGTCCATGATTGCCGGCATCCGCGGCAGTCGCGCGGTCAAGCGCATCTTCCGCCACAACGATGTCCGCGACCTGCGCCGCCTGATGGCGGCCGACGACGCCGCCGCGCCCAAGATCGCGGCCTTCGAATCGGTCTACTCCATGGACGGCGACGTGGCGCCGATCGCCAAGCTGTGCGACGTGGCCGAGGAGCACGGTGCCTTGGTCTATCTGGACGAGGTCCACGCGGTCGGGCTCTACGGCCCGCGCGGCGGCGGCGTGGCCGAGCAGCGCGGGCTGCTCGACCGCATCACGGTGGTCAACGGCACGCTGGCCAAGGGTTTCGGCGTGATCGGCGGCTACATGGCCGGTTCGCCGGCACTGATCGACGCGGTGCGCAGCTTCGCGCCCGGCTTCATTTTCACGACTGCCCTGCCGCCCGCTACGGCGGCGGCGGCGCTGGCCAGCGTGCGTCATCTCAAGGTCAGCGGGGTGGAGCGGGCTCGTCATCAGGAACGCGCTGCCCTGGTCAAGCGGCGGCTGCGCGCGGCGAACCTTCCGGTCATGGGCGCCGAGACCCATATCGTCCCGGTGCTGGTCGGCCAGGCTGAACTGTGCAAGAAGGTCTCCGACGCGCTGCTCGACGAGTTCGGCATCTACATCCAGCCGATCAACTACCCGACCGTGCCGCGCGGCACCGAGCGTCTGCGCATCACGCCGACGCCCTTGCACACCGATGCCATGATCGACGATCTGGTGGGTGCGCTCGAAACGTTGTGGCGGCGGTTTGATCTTCGTTCGGCGGCGTAGGATTTTTTCGTTATAGATAAATGGCTTATGCTGTGGCGTTGCGTACCGATATGAAAGAATTGACCCCTGAGTTTCAGCGCCTTGAGCGCGTCGACGATCTGGCCGACGGCGAGGCGAGGGCGGTCGAGTTCGCCGCCGACGAGGCCGAGCGCGCCGCGCTCGCGCGTCGTTTCGGCGTGGTTGCCATCGAACGGATCGAGGCGGTCGGCACGTTGCACCGGTTCGGCGCCGTGGTGCGCGCCGAGCTACGCCTGCGCGCCGCCGTGACGCAGACCTGCGTGATCACCCTGGCGCCGGTGCCGGCCGCGATCGACGAGCCGGTGGTGCTTATGTTCGCGCCCGACCAGGCCGCGGCGCCGGCCGAGGTCGACCTCGACGTGAACGACGACGATCCGCCCGAGCCCATCGTGGATGGCGCAATAGAGCTCGGCGAGACCTTGGCCGAGGCCTTGGGGCTGGCGCTCGACCTGTATCCCCGGGCGCCGGGGGCGACGTTCGCAGGCTGGCCGGCCCAGGGGGCGGACGAACCGGCCCCGGATGCGCCGTTCGCGGTGCTGTCGCGCCTGAGAAAATAGCCGGTATGGCGTCTTGCCGCACCAGCCCGAACTTGATAAAGCTCCGCCAAATGAACCTCTTCGCGTGCCCCTTCGCCTGAAAGTCGAGCCATGGCCGTCCCCAAGAAGAAAGTCTCCAAGTCGCGCCGCGACATGCGTCGTTCGCATCACGCGCTGACGCGCCCGAACGTTTCGGAGTGCCCGAACTGCGGCGAGGTCAAGCGCCCGCACCATGTGTGTGGCTCGTGCGGCCACTATGACGGGCGCGAGGTGATCGCGACCGCCGCCGCCACGACGGCCTGACGCCCGCGACAGCCATTGGACCGCGCCCTTGGTCACGCCTAAGGTCATCGCGCTTGATGCCATGGGCGGTGATCGCGCGCCCGAGATCGTGGTCGCGGGCGCGAACATCGCGCGCGATCGCCATCCCGAGGTGTGTTTCATCCTGGTCGGCGATCCGACCAAGCTCGCGACCCTGTTGAAGCGGTTCCCGCGCCTTGCCTCGGCCAGCGAGGTGCGGGCCAGCGAGACGGCGATCTCCGCGCACGACAGGCCCGCCCAGGCGCTGCGCCAGGGACGGCGTTCCAGCATGCGGCTCGCCATCGACGCGGTGCGTAACGGTGATGCCGCCGGGGTCGTTTCGGCCGGCAACACCGGCGCGCTGATGGCGATAGCCAAGACCGTGCTCAAGACGCTGCCGGGGATCAAGCGCCCGGCACTCGCCGCGGTGCTGCCCACGGTGCGCGGCGAATCCGTCTTTCTCGACCTCGGCGCCAACGTCGAATGCGATGCCGAGAACCTGGTGCAGTTCGCGGTCATGGGTGCCTTGTTCGCGCGCCACGTGGTGGGCATCCGCGAGCCGTCCGTCGGGCTGCTCAACGTCGGCAGCGAGGACGTCAAGGGCCACGACGAGCTGCGTCAGGCCAACGAGATCCTGCGCGCCGGCGAATTCCCAATGGATTATCGCGGCTTCGTCGAGGGCAACGACCTGGCGGCCGGGCGTGTCGATGTCATCGTCACGGACGGCTTCACCGGCAACATCGCGCTCAAGGCGATCGAGGGCACGGCGAGACTCTACAGCGAGTTCATGCGCGCCACGTTCCGCCGCTCGATCGTCTCGAAGCTGGGCTACCTGCTGGCGCGCCCCGCCCTGAACGCCCTGCGCAACCGGGTGGATCCGCGCCGCTACAACGGCGGCATGTGCCTGGGTGTCAGTGGCGTCGTGGTCAAGAGCCACGGCGCCACCGACGCGTTCGGCTTCGCCAACGCCATCGGCTTCGCGGTCGACATGGCGGCCCACGGCTTCAACGATCGCGTGCACGCCGAGATCGAGCGCTGGAAGGAGACCCGCGCCGAGTTGCCGAAGGCCGCGGCCTTGTGAGTGTCCGTCGCGCCCGGGTCGTCGGATGGGGAGGCTACCTGCCTCCCCATGTCGTTACGAACGACGATCTGTCCCGTCGCATCGACACCTCCGACGCGTGGATCGTCGAGCGCACGGGCATCCGCCAGCGCCACATCGCCAGCCAGGGCGAACTCACGTCCGACCTGGCGACCGCCGCCGCGCGTCGCGCGCTCGATGTCGCCGGCATGACGGCCGCCCAGGTCGACCTGATCGTCCTGGCGTCCACCACGCCCGACGAAACCTTCCCCGCCACGGCGACCGTGGTCCAACGCAAGCTCGGCATGGACGGCGGGGCGGCCTTCGACATCCAGGCGGTGTGCGCCGGCTTCGTCTTCGCGCTGGCCACCGCCGACGCCTTCATCCGGTCGAACCAGTGCCAGGCCGCCCTGGTGATCGGCGCCGAGACCTTCTCGCGCCTGCTCGACTGGAACGACCGGGGGACGTGCGTGTTGTTTGGCGACGGCGCCGGCGCGGTCGTGTTGCGCGCGGAACCTGGTAACGGCGATGGCGCCGACCGTGGCGTGCTCTCGACCCACATCCACACCGACGGCCGCCACCACGACATGCTCTACGTCAACGGCGGCGTCTCCTCGACCGGCACCACCGGCGTGGTGCGCATGGAAGGCAAGGATGTGTTCCGCCACGCGGTGGCCAAGCTCGCCGACTCGGTCGACGAGGCATTGGCGGCGAACGGGTTGGGGCGTGGCGACATCGACTGGCTGGTGCCGCACCAGGCGAACAAGCGCATCATCGACGCGACGCTGAGGAAGCTCGGGCTCGCCGAGGACAAGCTGGTGCTGACCGTCGATCGCCACGCCAACACCTCGGCCGCCTCGGTGCCTTTGGCGCTGGCCGACGCGGCCGGCGACGGACGCATCAGGTCCGGGCATCTGGTGCTGATCGAGGCGATCGGGGGCGGCCTTGCCTGGGGTTCCGCGGCGGTTCGCTGGTAGCCCCGGACATCAACTAGCACACGACCTGAACCGCGTGCGTCATGTCGCTGATATTGACGCCTTTTCCAAACAACTGTAACGTCACCAGTAAGATCGCTGGGTGGGGGATGGCATGGTCGCGAAGACGATCACGCGGGCGGACTTGACCGAAGCGATCTACCGCGAGGTCGGGCTGTCGCGCAACGAATCGGCCCAGCTCGTGGAAACGGTGCTCGACCAGATCAGCCGAGCGCTCGCCAAGGGCCAGTCGGTCAAGATCTCGTCGTTCGGCAGCTTCTCGGTGCGCGATAAGGCGCAGCGCGTCGGGCGCAACCTCAAGACCGGCGAGGCGGTGCAGATCCTGCCGCGCCGGGTTCTCGTGTTCCGCGCCTCGCACGTGCTCAAGGATCGCATCAACAAGGCGGCGGACGGGCGGCAGCCGTGAGGAAGGAGCTGCCCTTCGACGGCGGGGGCAACGACGACCGCGGGGAAAAGGCGGCTTCGGCGTTCCGGACGATCAGTGAAGTCGCCGACGAGTTGGGCGTGCCGCAACACGTGCTGCGCTTCTGGGAGACCAAGTTCAGCCAGGTCCGGCCGCTGAAGCGTGGCGGCGGCCGTCGCTATTACCGGCCCGAGGACATCGAGCTGCTGCGCCGGGTCAAGAGCCTGCTCTACATCGAAGGCTACACGATCAAGGGCGCTCAGAAACTCCTGCGGCAAGCCACGCGTTCCCGCACCTTGCCGCCGCTCGCCAGCGAGGCGCCCGAGCCGGCGCCCGTTGTCGCCGTTCCACCGCCGCCGCCGCCGCCACCGGCTCCCGTCGGCCTGGGGCCCGAGGAACGGCGCCGGCTGACCGGGCTGCGCGACGAACTGGTCGCCATTCGCCGCCTGCTCGACTGAGCGGCGTGGCCCAAGAGGCGGGTAGGGCGTTCAGAGATTGTCCTTGCCGGGTGTGGGCGCGGCGCGTTAAGCACCAGCCTTCGGCATCGGAGCGTGGCGCAGCCTGGTAGCGCACCAGTCTGGGGGACTGGGGGTCGGTGGTTCGAATCCACTCGCTCCGACCACCGCCGCCTGCGCCGTCGCCCCGCGGTTCAGCCGCCCCAGTCGGTCACCATCAGTTCCGGCACGCGCTGGAACTCGCGCAGGTTGTCCGTCACCAGGACAGCGCCACGCCGTCGCGCTTGGGCGGCGATGAGCACATCGAAGGGGCCGATCGGGGTTCCCGCGTCGGCAAGACCGGCGCGTATCTCGCCAGCCTCCAGCGCGTCCCCGGCATCGAACGGCACGATCTCGAAACCGCCGGCGAGGAAGCTGTCGAGCAGTTCTGCCGAGGCTTCGCGTCTCGCGTTGCGCGCGATGCCGTGGCGCAGTTCGAACAACACGATTGTCGGCACGATCAACCGGGAACCCGCCGTCATCTCCGCCCTCAGTCGCGCGTCCATGGTCGGTCGCCGCCTGTTGAGGGCGAACACGATGACGTTGGTGTCGAGGCAGAACACGACGGCTAGTTGAACGAGATGTCGTCGTCCGGGCCTAGCGGAGGGTAGTCATCCGGGACGCCGTCAGGGAGGAAGTCCTTCGCGCCCAGCGCGTCCAGCCGGGCGCGCCACGCCTCGACGTCGAACGGCGGTTCCTTCATGGGCTCGAGGATCACTTTGTCGCCAACCTTGCTGACCCGCACCTCGGTGCCCTCGAAGCGATACTCCTTGGGCAGGCGCACCGCCTGGCTGCGTCCGTGCATGAACAGCTTCGCGGTCGCCTTGGGTTGCGCGTTCGAGGACATGATCCGACCTGCAATATTGATATCGACGAACGAGATATCTATCCGTGGTAGATATCAAGCTGACGAAGCGAGGTCAAGGACGCCCCATCGCAGTCGGCACGCGAACAATCAGTTGGCCGTCACGGCCTCGTCCGCCTGCTTCCGGCTCAGAAACCCTTCCAGGTACGCCTTCTTGCGCGCCGAGCACGAGCAGCCGGCCACTTCGCGCCAGCGTGACGGCACCATGAACTCGCCGGCCCACAAGCCGATCCCCGCGTCGCGGGCGGCTGCCTCGGCCGCGCCGTAGGCGGGGTCGGTCGCGCCGTCCACCACGGCCAGACCCTCGGCAAGGATGCGCTCGGCTAGGTCCACGTCGCCGGACACGCAGTGGCCGCGCGCCACGCCGTCGCTCAGCGCGACGACGTCGCGGCAGACCACCGGACCGCTCGCGACCAGGGCGGCCAGCGCCTCGGTCGCCGCTTCGCCGCAGTGCCACGTTTCGCCGTCGCGGGTGCACGTTTGGTCGGATTCGGGCGCGTCGATGCCGGCCAGGTGCACCAGCGTGTCGCCGATCAGCAGTGTATCGCCGGCCCCCGCGCTAGCCGGGCCTTCCATCACGGCCACCGTCTCGGAGGCCACACCGCCCGCCGTCAGCACGACGAGGGTCAACAGCACGTAGAGGAGGTTTCTCACGGGGCGAAGCCTACCACGCCGCCCCCGGACTGTTACACCGCGCCGTTCATCGTAGAGGGTACGCGTGCTGGCCGCGTGATGGCCGTTTCGCTACCATGCGGTCATGGAAAACTGGGGTGAATCGGACGACCTCGGCGTGCTCGCGCGGCTCGTCGAGCCCGCCGGCCTGGCCGTCGCCGACGTCGGCTGCGGCCGGGGCGATCTGGCCCGCGCCCTCGCGCGCCGGGGCGCCCGCGTCCTGGCGCTCGAGCCCGAGCCGCGCCAAGCGGCCGACAACCGCGCCGCGCCCGAGCCGGGCGTCGAGTTCGTCGAGGGGCGGGCACAGGCCCTGCCGGCCGCCGACGGCTCGCTCGACCTGGTCGTGTTTGGCAGCTCCCTGCACCACGTGCCGGGCGACGTCATGGACACGGCGCTCGCCGAGGCACACCGGGCGCTCAAGCCCGGCACGGGCCTGCTGGTCGTGCTCGAGCCCGAGGTCGACAACACACTTGCCCGCCTGATGCAGCCGTTCCACGACGAGACCGCCGTGCGCCGCACGGCCCAGGCGGCGATCGGCCGCGTGGCTTCGCGTTTCGCCGAGCGGCACACCTTCGTCTACGACCAGACCTACCGCTATCCGGATTTCGAGGCGTTCGTCGCCGAGGTGGTGGGCGCGCGCTACAACAGCCATCGGCGCGAGACCGCGGCGACGCCCGAGGTCGCGGCCTTGTTCGCGGCCGGGCGCAACGGCCTGAACTTCGCGTTCGATCACCGCATGCGCGCCGACGTGCTCCGTGGTCCGCGCGCCCGCTGACCTCGTCGGGGACCCGGCCGCCGCCCTCCTGACCGTGGCGCAGTGCGGCGCGGCGGACCGCGCGGCGACGGCGGCGGGCGTCGCCGGCCTGACGCTGATGGAGAACGCGGGGCGCGCCGTGGCCGCCGTCGTTCGCGCGCGCCATCGACCCATGCTCACGGTCGTCGCGTGCGGCCCCGGCAACAACGGCGGCGACGGCTTCGTGGTCGCGCGGCTCCTGGCGGCGGCGGGCTGGCCGGTGCGCGTGGCTCTGCTCGGCGATCGCGCGCGGCTCGCCGGCGATGCCGCGGCCATGTCGGCGCGCTGGAACGGCCCGGTCGAACCGCTGGACGGCGGCGTGCTCGAGGACGCCGGCCTGATCGTCGACGGGCTGTTCGGCGCCGGCCTCGCGCGCCCGTTGGACGGCGCGGCCGCGCGCTTCGTCGCGGCGGCCAACGCCTCGGGCCGCCCCATCGTGGCAATCGACGTACCCAGCGGTCTCGAAGGCGACACCGGCGCGCACCAGGGTGCGGTCGTGCGGGCCGCGACGACCGTGACGTTCGTCCGGCCGAAGCCGGGGCACCTGCTGTTTCCGGGGCGTGACCTGTGCGGCGAGCTGATCGTCGCCGCCATCGGCATCCCCGAGGTCGCGCTCGATGCGGTCGGCCCGCGCGTCTGGCGCAACGGCCCGAGCCTGTGGGAAGCCGGCCTGTGCCCGCTCGGGGCCGACGACCACAAGTACACGCGCGGCCACGCCCTGATCGCCGGCGGCGGCGCCACGAGTTCCGGCGCGGCGCGTCTGGCGGCGCGCGCCGCGCTGCGCGTCGGCGCCGGCCTGGCGACGACCGCCGCCGCCGCCGCCGCGGCGCCGGTCCACGCGGCGCACCAGACGTCGATCATGATCGACATCGCCGACGACGATGCGGGCTTCGCGCGGGCGCTGGCGGACGCGCGGCGCAACGCCCTTCTGATTGGCCCCGGCGCGGGCCGGGACGAAGGGACGCGCCAGCGCGTCGCGGCGGTGCTGGAACGAGGGCGGCCCACGGTTCTCGACGCGGATGCTCTCACGGCCTTCGCCGACGATCCGCCCGCGCTGTTCCGCCGCCTCGGTCCCCACGTGCTGCTGACCCCGCACGACGGCGAGTTCGCCCGCCTGTTCACGGCCGCGGGCGATCGGCTGAGCCGGGCCCGCGCAGCGGCCACCGCATCCGGCGCCGTGGTGCTGCTCAAGGGCGCCGACACGGTCGTCGCCACGCCAGACGGCCGCGCGGTGATCAACACAAACGCGCCGCCGTGGTTGGCCACCGCCGGGTCGGGCGACGTGCTTGCCGGGATGGCGGTCGGCCTGATGGCCCAGGGGCTCGGCGCGTTCGCGGCCGGCGCGGCCGCCGCCTGGTTGCACGGCGCGGCGGCGGCGGCGCTCGCGCCGGGCCTGACCAGCGAGGACCTGGTCGAGGCGATTCCGGCCGCGCTTGCGCGCGTCACCGCCCGTCGCGCATCTTGAGCCCATGGCCGGCCGCCCGACCATCGCGCTGTTCGATCGCACCCTGCGCGGCCTGCGCGACCGCTGGCGCGAGATCGCCGGCGCGACGCGCTTCCGGCTGGGCGTTAGTTTCCAGCCCGCGCTGCCGGAAGGCGAGCTCGAGCGGGTGCGCGAGCGCATGCGCGAGTGCATCGAAGGGCGTGGCGGCGAGGCCTCGGCGCGGGCGCGCGCGGCCGATCTGGGGCGCCTCTACCTCGCGCTCGACGATGCCGGGCGCGACCGGTTCCTCGGGCTGCTAGCGCACGATTTCGCGACCGATCGCGAAGCGGTCACGCGCGCGGCCCGCGCCTATCTGGACGCCGCCGGCGAAGGCGCCGCCGCGGTCGCGCAGGCCGGACTCCGCGATGCGCTGGATTCGCCGCGGCTCCGCCTGCTGACCCAGTTCAACGCGCTGCCCGAGGGCGTCAAGTTCCTGGTCGACCTGCGCGCCGACGTGATGGCGCGGGCGCGTCAGGACGCGGCCATGCGCGCGCTCGACGACGAGATGCGGCGCCTGTTGGCGTCGTGGTTCGATGTCGGGTTCCTCGATCTCCGGCGCATCACCTGGTCTTTGCCGGCCGCGTTGCTGGAAAAGCTGATCGCCTACGAAGCCGTGCACGCCATCCGCTCGTGGCAGGATCTCAAGAACCGACTCGATTCGGACCGGCGCTGCTTCGCCTTCTTCCACCCGCGCATGCCCGACGAACCGCTGATCTTCGTCGAGGTGGCGCTGGTCCAGGCCATGGCCGACAACATCCAGACCCTGCTGGATGAAGGCGCCGAGCCGCTCGACCCCGCCGTGGCCGACGCGGCGATCTTCTACTCCATTTCCAACGCGCAGCGCGGCCTGGCTGGGATCAGCTTCGGCAACTTCCTGATCAAGCGGGTGGTCGAGGAACTGGCCACGGCCTTTCCCAGGCTACAGACCTTCGCGACCCTGTCGCCGATTCCCGGCTTCCGCGCCTGGCTCGATCCCTTGCTGGCCGAGGGAACGCACGACCTGTTCCAGCCTGCCGAGGCCCAGGCCCTGATGAAGGTGACGGGCGCGGCCAGCGGCGCCGAGGCGCTCGCGCGCCTGCTGGGTGGGCCATGGGCCGGCGACGAGGCGGCCCGGCGCGCAATGGAGGCGCCGCTCATGCGCCTCGGCACCCGCTACCTGGTGCGCGAGAAGGCAGGCGGCGGTCGGCCGCGCGATCCGGTGGCGCGTTTCCATCTGTCCAACGGCGCGCGCATCGAGCGGCTGAACTGGCTGGCTGACACGTCGGACAAGGGTCTGGCCGAATCGGCCGGGCTGATGGTGAACTACCTCTATCGTCAGAGCGAGATCGAAACGAACCACGAGGCCTACGCCGCCGACGGATACGTCACCGCGTCCAACCCGGTCGCGGCGCTGGCGAGGAGATGAAGGGATGGGGAACGTGCGGGCCCGTGTGACCGGCGACGGCGTGGTGATCGAGGGCCTGAGGGGGGCGCCGCTGGTGCTGGCGGGACCGTCCTTGCGTTCGGCGTGCTCGTGCGCGGCCTGCCGCGATCCGGGCAGCGGCCAGAACCTGCTCGATCCCGCGCTGATCGACCCCGCCATCGTGCCTACGTCGGTCGCCATCGACGTCGACGGCGCGCTGGTCGCCGTCTGGCCCGACGGCCACGAAAGCCGCCACGCGCGCGCCTGGCTCGACGCGCGGACGGAATCCGGCGTGCCACGTCCGCTGCTGTGGGACGCGATGCTTCAGGACACCCTGCCGCACCACGATCACGACGCGGCGCGGGCCGACCCGGCCGCCCTCTACCGCTTCCTCGCCGACGTGCGCGATCGCGGTTTCGCCATCCTGGGCGGTGTGCCGTGCCGCGACGCCGAAGTTGAGCGCGCGGCCGAGCTGTTCTGGTACGTGCGCGAAACCAACTACGGCCGGCACTTCGACGTGCTGGTGAAGCCCGATCCGAACAACCTGGCGTACACGGCGCGCGCGCTCCCCGGGCACACCGACAATCCCTACGCCGAACCGGTGCCGGGCCTGCAGCTGCTGCACTGCCTGGCGCAGAGCGACGAGGGTGGCGACAACACGCTGGCCGATGGCTTCGCCGCCGCTGAACGTCTGCGCCGCGAGGACCGCGCCGCCTTCGACGTGCTGGCGCGCGTGCCGGTGGCGTACCGGTTCAGCGACGCCGGCGCCGACCTGCGCTCCGAGCGACCGGTGATCCAGTGCGATCGCGTGGGCCGCGTGACGGTCGTCCACGTCAACGACCGCTCGTTCCGCGGCCCCGTGGGGCCGGCTGCTGAGGCGCGCGCGTTCTACGCCGCCTACCGCCGCTTCATCGGCCTGGTGCGCGATCCGGCCGCGATGGTGCGCATCAAGCTGGCGCCGGGCGACCTCCTGGTGATGGACAACCGGCGCACCCTGCACGGTCGCGCGGCGTACGAAGCAGGGCGGGGCCTGCGCCACCTCCAAGGCTGCTACGCGGATGCCGGCGGCCTCGCCAGCAAGTTGCGCGTGCTCGCGCGCGAGCTCGGCTACGGCCACGCCGACACGGGGCTGCCCGGCGCCGACCGCGAACGCGACGCGGCCGAACATCTGCTCGGCATCCTGGCGCGGCGCGGCGATGAGTCCTATCTGGGCGAGCCGATCAGCCAGCTCGAGCACGCCTTGCAGGCGGCCCACGCGGCCGAACTGGCCGGTGCGCCCATGCCGCTGGTCGTCGCGGCGCTCTTCCACGACGTCGGCCACTTCCTGCACGACCTGCCCGAGGATTGCGCCGAACAGGGGCTCGACAGCCGGCACGAAGACGCGGGCGGCGCCGTGCTCGCGCGCACCTTCGGGCCCGAGGTCGCCGAGCCCGTGCGGCTGCATGTCGACGCGAAGCGCTATCTTGCCTCGGCCGAGCCCTGGTATCTGGGCGTGCTGTCCGAGGCGTCGATCCTGAGCCTCAGGCTTCAGGGCGGGCCGTTCGGCGACGTCGCGCGCGCGGCGTTCAAGGCGCGTCCCCACGCCGAGGCGGCGATCGCGCTGCGCCGCTGGGACGACGCGGCCAAGGTGCCCGGCGCCGCGACGCCGGGGCTCAACCACTACCGGCCCATGGTCCTGGCGACCGCCCGCGCGGGCTAGTTCCCAGCTAGGGAATCACGCAACGCCGCGAGCAGGGCGGCGCCGTCGCCGCGCCAGGCGCTGCCGTGCATGCACGCCAGGGTCGTGGGCCGTTCGGCGATGAGATGGTCGAACAGAGCCGCATAGTCGCGGCCGTGGGCGAAGTAATCCATCTGGTGGCGCATGGCCTCGCTGGGGCTCAGGATATCGGCCTCGGTCAGGGCCGGCGTGCGATCGCCGGGCTGGGTGAACGGGGCGTGGCACAGGAACGTGCCGCTCGTGCGTTCCATGAGAAAGCCGCACTCCCAGCCGTGGGGCAGGTGGGGCGCGTCGAGCCAAGCGTAAGTCCTCCTCCCCATGACCAGGATCTCGCCGTTTCCGAGCGCACGCGGCGTCCGGTCGGCCAGGTCCTCCATGGAGACCATGGCCGCGACACGGCCGCAGACGGGCAGGGCGTGAGGTGCCGCGGCGGGGAGTTGGTTGAGCGCGCCGCACTCGTCCGATTCCACGTGCGAGAAGCCGATCCAGTGCAACCGCTCCACGGGAACGACCGCCGCGATCGCCTGGCGCACCAGATCGAAGGTGCGTCGCGGCCCGGCGTGGAACAGTAGCGGCTCGTCGTCCAGCACGAGGTACTGGTTGAACGAGAAGCCGCCCGGAAAGACCGAAGGCGGGATCGGTGTCGTGATCCGGTAGAGGCCGTCCGCGACCTCGTCGATGCTGGTGCCGGACTCGCGGTTGATGACGGTCATGATCGGCGTCCTCTGTGTCGGGCGTGACGGTCAAACCGGGCGAGCGGGCGTTCGACGGCGGAACTGTCGCACGCTTCCGACATCATCTCGCGCCGGCGCCATGTCTCGGCCCGCGTGTGCGCGCTTCTCCAAGCGGTACTGGACAACCGTCACGCGGCCCGCGAACGTGTCGGACATGCGGGCGTGGCGGAACTGGCAGACGCACCAGATTTAGGTTCTGGCGCCGCAAGGCATGGGAGTTCGAGTCTCCCCGCCCGCACCAGGTTGAGGGCAAACGGGCTGACGACAGCCTACGACAAGTCGTCCATTTCGACGTCGAGGGCTTCAGCCAAGGCTGTCAGCGTCTCGTTGTCACAGTGCTTATCGTTGGCCTCGATCCGCGTAAGTTCTCCGACGTCCACTGCGATCCGTGCCGCCAAGGTGCGCTGCGACAGGCGGCGATGCTCACGCCAGACGCGCACCGGGCTCTCGCCGGCAACGAGTCGAGCCACGAAGGACGCCGGCAGATAGTCCCGACGCGACGTGCTGGCGACGGCGGCGCGCAGCGCCGTGGCGTCTTCCGCGTCCTCGGCGCGTCGAACGATAGCCGCACAGTCATCCTCTGTCATGACGACAAGCTTGTCGGAAGGACGGCCAAGACCCGAACGCAGGGCCTGTCCATACGGGTCACTAACCTGCACCGACCGACCCGTCGGCAACATGGTAGCGCGGGTTGTTCGGCTGGCATTACGGTTCATCGCTTGTAAACCTCGTCTCGCCGCGCAATGTCCTCAACGAAGACGACCTTCGCTTCTCGATCCACCCGATAGATGGCGCGCATGTCGCCATGCCGCAAGCGGAAGCCGTCTTTGAAACCTACCAAACGCTCGACATTGGCATGCTGCGCGCACGGATCATCGGCGATTCGCCCGAGCGCCACGACGATTGCCTCCGCCGTCCTTCTGCCTCCGCCGTCCTTCGATCGAGCTTGCGCAATGTCTTGACGGCGCCCCGGCTGAACTCGAGCCGCATCGCGGCCAAGGACAACTCACCCCGCGCCACGTCAAGGCGTGTACTTCGGCGTACCCGCCTCCTATGCAATGCCGTCGGCGCAAGGACGCCGGGTCATCAAGCCAAGGCTAGGTTGGCTTGGCCAAGCGTTCGAGAATGGTCCTGTCCACGCGACGGACCTAGAAAAAAAGAGCCGCCCCCGAAGGGGGCGGCTCCAGCCGATGGGATCGGCCCCTAGCTTTCGGGGAACGCTGGAGGGCCAACCTCACAACGCTTCCGGCCCGGGCCTATTCCATGGTGCGCGGTGGGTTAGACAGCCTGCAGGTTGACGGCCGAGGTCCGGCCGTTACGCGTCTCCAGCTCGAAGCTGACGCGCTGGCCCTCGGAAAGATTCCCGAGGCCCGAGCGCTCGACGGCCGAGATGTGAACGAACACATCCTTGCCCCCGGTGTCGGGCTGGATGAAGCCGTAACCCTTGGTCGAGTTGAACCACTTGACGGTGCCTGTACCCATGATGGTTTCCCTCCTGGCATCTACGATTGAGTTCCGCGCAAGCCCCGAGGAGCCCCCGCAGGCACCCAAGGCTTCGAGGAATGCCTTGGATCGTCGCCCGAAAGGCAAGACGGCAGGCACGTCGCAAGCATCGGATAGCGTCCGTAACATGGTTGTTGGAAGGGGTCGCGTCAAGCGTTCCTGATCCCCGGCGGTACGGGCCGCGCGCCTTACGGGTCCCAGGAACGGAGTGCGCGCTCGACCTCGGCGCGGCCCCGGATCGTGCCGGTCGCCTTGGCCTGGTTGAGGACCCTGCCCAGTTGCTCGCGCGCCTCGGCCGACCGATCGCCGCCGCCCCAACGCGCCAGCGCGCGCCAGCGCGCGATCAGGAAATCGCTGTAACCGGCGGGCTCCCGCGCGGCATAGCGGTCGAGGCGATCGGCGAATCGGACCACCCCGGTCCAGGCGCCGCGAGCGATCGCCGCGTCGATGGCCGCGGCCGCGAAGAAGATGTGGTTGTGGCTGAGCGAGCCGGCGTCGAGCAGCGCCTCGCCTTCGTCGAGGAACCCTTGCGCCTCGGCCGCGTCGTCGCTCAGCAGCGCCGCCCAGGCGAGCACGCTCGGACCCCAGTACGCGATGCCCGCCGAGCGCCCGAGCGCCAAGGCCGCGCGGATATCGGCGCGGGCCGCGGCACGGTCGCCCTTAATCGCGCGCGCTTCCGCGCGCATGGCCAGCCCCTCGTACTCGAAGCGCCCCGAGCCCAGGTCGCGCGCGAGCGCGATCGCGGCCTCCGCGTGGGCCTCGGCGGGGACCAAGTCCCCGGTCACGAAGCACAGCAGGTGCAATGCGTGGGTCGCGATCAGCTCGGCGCGCCGGTAGCCGATGCGGCGTGCCAAGGCGACGGCGGCCTCGGCGGCCTCGCGGGCGGTGGGGAAGTCGAGGTCGCTGAACAGCGCGATCGCCAGCATCGGCCGGTTGGCCGCCTCGATGCGCACCAGGCCGTGCCGGGCGCACAGGTCCAGGCAGGTCTCCAAATGGCGCCGGGCGGAGATCAGCAGTCCGTCGGCATAGGCCGCGTCGGCCAGGCCGCCCAGCGCGCGCACCTGGTCCTCGACCGAGCCGGCGGCGCGCGCCGCCTCCAACGCGCGGCCGTGCGCGGCGATGCACGCCGCGGGCTCGCCGCGCGGAAAATGCAGATTGCCGCGCAGGCTCTCGGCGCGGGCGAGCAGGGCCAGGAGCCCGGCTGCCCTCGCGATGGGTTCGGCCGCGTCGACGTGGGCGAACGCACCATCCAGGTCGTCGGCGATGCGGCGGGCGTTGGCGAGCCCGAGCAGACGGCGCGCGCGAAGGCTCGGGTCGGCGACCGCCGGGGCCACGCCGTAGACATCCGTCGTCTCGGCCACCCGGCCGAGATCGATCAGCGCGTCGCCGCGCACGAGCGCCAGGGGGGCAGCGATCCTCGTCCGTGGCGGCGGCCGCCATCCCGGCCTCGGCGAGGGCAAGCACCCGTTCCGTCCGCGCGACGCGCGCCGCGCCCTCGGCCGCCTCGAGGTAGGCCGTGGCCGTCTCGGGGCTGCCGGCGCGCGCCAGGTGCTCGGCGCGCAGGACCGCGTCGCGCTCGGCGAACCAAGCGGCGGCCCGGTCGTGCAGTTCGCGGCGCCGGGCGCGCAGGAGCGAGCCGTAGACACCGTCGCGGATCAGCGCGTGGCCGAACATGAGCGCGGCTCCGTCGGAGCGCAGGAGCCCCGCGCCGAGCAGCGGCGCAGGGTCGTAGCCCGGGTCGCCCGCCAGATGGCGCAGGGCATCCAGCGCGAGACGCTGGCCGAGGATCGAGGCGGTCTGCAACGCCGACCGGTCGGCCGGGGCCAGGCGATCGACGCGGGCCAGCACCAGGCTCTGGATGCTGCCGGGAACCTGATCGCCGGCGAGATCGTGGGCGTGGTGCAGGAGCTGCACGAGGAACAGCGGGTTGCCCTCGGCACGCGCGACGCAGTTGTCGACCAGCGCCACGTTCGACCGGGCGATGGTGCGCGCCAGGTCCGCCGCCTCGTGCCGGCTGAGCGGGCGGAGGTCCAGCGTGGTCAACGGCGTCGTGCCGAGGCCGGCGCGCCAGGCCGGCGTCAGCGGATCGCCGTCCAGCCGCGTGGTCGGCACCAGCACGGCCGGCAGTGACCCCAGCGCGGCGCCCAGGGCCGCGATATCGGCGAGCGTTGGGCCGTCGGCCCAGTGCACGTCCTTGACCACGATCAGGCACGGCTGGGCGGCGCTGGCCCCGCGCAGAAGCGCGGTCAACACGGCACGGCGCCGCGCCACCCGGGTCGCCGGGTCCATGGCCTCGACCAGGGCCTTGCGCCCCGTGGCGGCCCCGAGGTCGAGCAGGTCGTCGAGCAGAGGTTGGTCGACGTCGGCCAGCCACCCGGCCTGCTGGGCGGCGACCGCCGCATCAGTGCGCTGGGTCTTGCCGGAGCCGGCGGGCGTGCCGACCAAGCCGCGGGCCAGGGCACGGATCGCGTCTTGGCCCTTGCCCGTGCCGAAATCGAGCACCAAGGCCTTGTGCACGGCGTAGCCGCGCGCCCGCGCGTCCTCGACCAGCCGCTCGACGAGTCGGCTCTTGCCGATGCCGGCCTCGCCGCGCACGACGACGATCTGACCGGCGCCGGCGCGGCTGGCGTCGAGGACGGCGCATGTCTGCCCGAGTTCGGCGGATCACCCGACGAAAGGGGAAGCAACGGGCGCGACGTGGCTCTCGATCGCGCCGCCGAGGCGCCAGGTGCGAATGGCGCGCGTCAGGCCGCCGGCGTGACCGAGCCGGCCTCGGTCAGCGCGACGCGCCCCTGCATACGCTCGTGTACGTCCTGGCTCAGCAGCGTCTCGCCGGGGCCGGCGAGTTCGAGCAGGCGCGCCGCCACGTTGACCGATTCGCCGACCACCGTGTAGCCGGCGTGCCCCGTGCGTCCGACCCCGCCGGCGACCACGTCGCCGACGGCGATGCCGATGTGCACCGCCAGCACCATCGTGGCGTCCTGGGCCAGGGCGGCGACGCGCCGGTGGATCGCCGCGGCGGCGTGGACGGCCCGCAGAGGATCGTCGTCGTGGGCGACCGGCGCGCCGAACAGGGCCATGGCGCCGTCGCCCAGGTGCTTGTCGACGGTGCCGCCGTGCGCCTCGATCTCGGCATCGATCGCGTCGAGCACGCGGCCGACCAGATCGCAGTAGTCCTCAGGGTCGAGCCGGCTCGCCAGGTCGGTCGAACCGCACAGGTCGGCGAACAGCACGGTGACGGAGCGTCGTCCGGCCGGTTGGCGAACCCGCAGGCCGGGCAGGGCGTGGGAAGGGCCGCGCCGCAGGCGCGGCAGAAGCGGCGGCGGCCGTCGTTGTCGGCTTGACAGGCGGAACAGCGCACTGAGCGTCCCTAGGGCCGTTAAGCGCGTGCGGCCCGCGCCGGCAGAGCCGCCAAGGCGGCGCTCCGGGCGATCACGAATGGCCGATGTAGCGGGGCGCCTCGTCGCGCCGCCCGACGGTCTGGGACTTGGGCTTCAGATAGCGCACGGCGTCCTTGCGCCTGGTGCGCCACATTCAGGCGATCACCTTTGGCCATGCGGGTGACGGCCGCAACCCTTGTTTCGGGGTCCGGCCGCGCCAAGCTTGACCGGCCGAACGAAACTGGCTACGTGGGTCGCTTCGCCGTCGGCGCGAGGGTCCGCGGTCCGCCTCGGGTTCGGGACGCGGAGATGTCCATGCAAGTGAACGAGAGCGATTCGAAGGGCCTCAGCCGGGAGCTGAAGGTCGTCATTCCCGCGTCCGACGTGGCGAACCGCGTCGCCGGGCGCCTGGCCAAGCTGCAGCAGACGGCGCGGCTGCCCGGCTTCCGACCCGGCAAGGTGCCGCTGAACCTGCTGCGCCAGCGTTTCGGCTCCCAGGTGCTTGGCGAGGCGCTGGAGGAGGTCGTCGGCGAGTCCTCGACCAAGGTGATGGAGCAGCGGGGCCTGCGCCCGGCGCTGCGGCCGCGCATCAAGATCACCCAGTTCAGCGAAGGCGCCGACCTCGAGTACGAGATGGAGATCGAGGTGTTGCCCGAGATCGAGCCGGGCGACTTCGCCGAGATCGCGCTGAATCGCCCCGTGGTGGAGATCGGCGACGATCAGGTCGACCGCGCGCTCGAACGGCTGGTCGAACGCAACCGCAAATATGCCGCGGCACCCGAGGGCCACGCTTCGCAGGACGGCGACCAGATCGTTATCGACTTCGCCGGGACCATTGGGGGCGAGGCGTTCGCCGGCGGGTCGGGAACCGACCAGGCGGTCAAGGTGGGCGGCGGCCAGCTGCTGCCGGCGCTCGACGGCGCCCTGCGCGATCGCAAGACGGGCGACGCCTTCGCGGTCGACGTGACGTTCCCAGACGACTACCCGGCCGAGAACCTGCGAGGCAAGACCGCCGCGTTCCAGGTCACCGTCAAGGACGTCCGGGTGGCCGAGGCACTAGCGGCCGACGACAAGTTCGCCGAGGCGCTGGGCCTGGACTCGCTGGCCGCGCTGCGCGAGGACCTGCGCAAGCGTCTGGCCGATGACTACGGCACGTTCAGCCGGGCCAGGGTCAAGCGAGCGCTGCTGGACGCGCTGGCCACGCGCCACCGCTTCGACGTCCCGCCCGGCATGGTGGACGTGGAATTCGCGGCCATCTGGCGCCAGGTCGAGGCGGAGCGGAACCGCGACACGGCCGCGCACGATCACACCCACGATGGCCATCACCACCATCATGATCACGACCATGGTCACGCGCATGACCACGGGCACGATCATCCCGCGCCAGCCGCCGCCGACGCCGAGACCGCCAAGCTGAAGGCCGAGTACCGCGATATCGCCGAACGCCGGGTCCGGCTGGGCCTGCTGCTGGCCGAAGTGGGGCGGCGCAACAGCATCGACGTGACGCCCGAGGAGATCAACCGGGCGATCATCACGCGCGCCCGGCAGTTCCCCGGGCAGGAGCAGAAGGTGTTCGAGTTCTACACCAAGAACCCCAACGCCATTCATGAACTGCGCGCGCCGCTGTTCGAGGATAAGGTGGTAGACCACATCCTCGGCCTGGCCAAGATCACCGACAAGGTCGTGACGACGGACGAGTTGTTGCGCGACCCGGACGAGGACGCGGCCGAGGCCAAGGCGGATCAGTAGGGGCTTCCTGGAGCAGCGCAGCGATCGATGAGCGACCGGCACGAGATCGTCATGAACACCCTCGTCCCCATGGTCGTCGAACAGACGGCCCGTGGCGAGCGCGCCTACGACATCTATTCCCGGCTGCTGAAGGAACGGATCATCTTCCTGAATGGCCCGGTGAACGACGCCGTCGCCAGCCTGGTATGCGCCCAGCTGCTGTTCCTGGAATCGGAGAACCCGACCAAGGACATCTCGTTATACATCAACTCGCCGGGCGGCGTGGTCACGGCGGGGCTCGCGATATACGACACCATGGAGTACATCCGGCCCAAGGTCTCGACCCTGTGCCTGGGCCAGGCGGCGTCCATGGGCTCGCTGCTGCTGGCGGCCGGCGCGGCAGGCCATCGCTTCGCGCTGCCCCACGCACGGGTCATGATCCATCAACCATCCGGCGGCGTCCAAGGCCAGGCCACCGACATCGAGATCCAGGCGCGCGAGATCCTGGAGATGCGCAAGCGGCTGAACTTAATTTACGTCAAGCATACCGGGCAGGCGCTGGACGTCATCGAGCAGAAGGTCGAACGCGACACCTTCATGTCGGCGGCGGAAGCCAAGTCCTTCGGCTTGATCGACGACGTGATCACGCACCGCACGATCCCGGCCGAGGGCGAAGGGGCCAAGAGCTAGGCCCGCCGGGGTCCCGCGCGACTTAACGGAAAATTCGGGGCGGCGGGGCGACGATTCCCGGTCCGCCCGGGCCAGGGATTTCGCTGGCCGAACTGTTGTCTCGGCGCGGCGGTTATGGCTAACTTGCTAAAGGTGCGTTGGATTCCAAGACGGAGCCGACATGACCAAGACCGGCGGCGGTGACGGCAAGAGCACGCTCTACTGCTCGTTCTGCGGCAAGAGCCAGCACGAGGTCCGCAAGCTGATCGCGGGCCCGACCGTGTTCATTTGCGAAGAATGCGTCGAACTGTGCATGGACATCATCCGCGAGGAGCACAAGAGCTCGCTCGTGAAGTCGCGCGACGGCGTGCCCACGCCGCGCGAGATCGCCAAGGTGCTGGACGACTACGTGGTCGGCCAGAGCCACGCCAAGCGCGTGCTGGCGGTCGCGGTGCACAACCACTACAAGCGGCTGAACACGGGGACGCGCACCTCTGACGTCGAGTTGGCGAAGTCCAACATCCTGCTGATCGGCCCGACCGGTTCGGGCAAGACGCTGCTGGCCCAGACGCTGGCGCGCATCCTGGACGTGCCGTTCACCATGGCCGACGCCACGACGTTGACCGAGGCGGGTTACGTCGGCGAGGACGTCGAGAACATCATCCTGAAGCTGGTGCAGTCGGCCGACTACAACGTCGAGCGGGCGCAGCGCGGCATCGTGTTCATCGACGAGGTCGACAAGATCGCGCGCAAGGGCGACAACCCGTCGATCACGCGGGACGTGTCGGGCGAAGGCGTGCAGCAGGCCCTGCTCAAGATCATGGAAGGCACCATCGCGTCGGTGCCGCCCCAGGGCGGGCGCAAGCACCCGCAGCAGGAGTTCCTGCAGGTCGACACGACCAACATCCTGTTCATCTGCGGCGGCGCTTTCTCGGGCCTCGACAAGATCATCTCGAACCGCACCCAGGGCACCTCGATCGGGTTCGGCGCCACGGTGCGCGGCCCGGACGATCGGCAAATGGGCGAGATCCTGCGCACGGTCGAGCCGCAGGACCTGCTGAAGTTCGGCATGATCCCCGAGTTCGTCGGCCGCCTGCCGGTGCTGGCGACGCTCGACGACCTGGACGAGCAGGCGCTGATCGACATCCTGATCAAGCCCAAGAACGCCCTGGTCAAGCAGTACCAGAAGCTGTTCGAGATGGAGGATGTGAAGCTCAAGTTCACCGACGACGCGCTGCGCGAGGTGTCGCGCCGTGCCATCGCCCGCAAGACCGGCGCGCGCGGCCTGCGTTCGATCCTCGAAGGCGTCCTGCTCGACACCATGTTCGAGCTGCCCACTTACGACGGGGTGACCGAGGCGGTCATCAACAAGGAGGTGGTCGACGGTCGCACGCCGCCCCTGCTGATCTACGCCGAGCGGGCGAACGAGGTCGGAGCCAGCGGCGCCTCGCGCGGCTCTTGATTGCGCCGGCGCAAGGCCCATCTAGCGTTGAGACAACCGGGCCGGGGCGACCCCACCCGGCACCCGCGCAGCCGCTCGGGCGCCTGGGGCGCCCCGAACAGCCTTAAGGAAGGGTCCAGAGCGTGAAACTCGCCCACGGCTCTATCTATTCCGTCCTGCCGCTGCGGGACATCGTGGTCTTCCCGCACATGATCGTGCCCTTGTTCGTGGGGCGCGAAAAGTCGGTCAAGGCGCTTGAGGACGTCATGAAGGACGACAAGCAGATCCTGCTCGTCGCCCAGAAGAACGGCGCCCAGGACGATCCCACGACCGACGACATCTACCGCGTGGGCACGGTCTCGACCGTGCTGCAGCTACTGAAGCTGCCCGACGGCACGGTCAAGGTGCTGGTCGAGGGCGGGCGTCGCGCGCGCATCCTCGATTACACCGACAACCAGGAGTTCTTCCAGGCGATTGCTGAGGACGACCCCGAGCCGGCTGTGGACCCGCGCGAGGTCGAGGCGCTGAGCCGCGCCGCGATGACCGAGTTCGAGGAGTACGTCAAGCTCAACAAGAAGATCCCGCCCGAGGTGCTGGTCTCGCTCAACCAGATCGACGAGCCCGGCAAGCTGGCGGACACCATGTGCGCCCATCTGGCGATCAAGCTCGCCGACAAGCAGCAGCTCCTGGAGATGCAGAGCGTCTCCCAGCGGCTGGAGAAGATCTTCTCGATCATCGAGAACGAGATCGGCGTGCTCCAGGTTGAGAAGCGCATCCGCGGCCGCGTCAAGCGGCAGATGGAGAAGACGCAGCGCGAGTACTACCTGAACGAGCAGCTCAAGGCGATCCAGAAGGAGCTGGGCGACGGCGAGGAGGGCCGCGACGAGGTGCGCGAGCTCGAGGAGCGCATCCGCCGCACCAAGCTGACCAAGGAAGCGCGCGACAAGGCGCTCGGCGAGGTCAAGAAGCTCAAGACCATGAGCCCGATGTCGGCCGAGGCGACGGTGGTGCGCAACTACCTGGACTGGATGCTGGGCATTCCCTGGAAGAAGCGCTCGAAGCTGAAGCACGACCTGCGCCTGGCAGCCAAGGTCCTCGACCAGGACCACTACGGGCTCGAGAAGGTGAAGGAGCGCATCCTCGAGTACCTGGCGGTGCAGCAGCGCAACCCGAAGTCGAAGGGCCCGATCCTTTGCCTGGTCGGTGCGCCCGGCGTGGGCAAGACCTCGCTCGGCAAATCGATCGCGCGGGCGACGGGGCGCAACTTCGTGCGCATGTCGCTGGGTGGCGTGCGCGACGAGGCCGAGATCCGCGGCCACCGCCGCACCTACATCGGCTCGATGCCCGGCAAGATCGTGCAGGGCATGAAGAAGGCGAAAGCGTCGAACCCGCTGTTCCTGCTCGACGAGGTCGACAAGATGGGCGCGGACTGGCGCGGCGATCCGGCGTCGGCCCTGCTCGAGGTGCTCGACCCCGAGCAGAACGCGTCGTTCAACGACCACTACCTCGAGGTCGACTATGACCTGAGCGGAGTGATGTTCCTGACCACGGCGAACACGACGCGCATCCCCGCGCCGCTGCTCGACCGCATGGAGGTCATCCGGCTCTCGGGCTACACCGAGGACGAGAAGGTCGCCATCGCGCGACGCCACCTGATCGACAAGCAGCGCACGGCCAACGGCTTGAAGAAGCATGAGTGGTCCATCTCGGACGGCGCGTTGCGCGACCTGATCCGCTACTACACGCGCGAGGCGGGCGTGCGGAACCTTGAACGCGAGTTGGGCACGCTGCAGCGCAAGGCGGTGCGTGACATCGTCGCCAAGGGCCGCAAGCGCGTGGCCGTGACCAGCGCCAACCTAGCGTGCTACGCCGGCGTGCGCCGCTTCCGCTACGGCGAGGCCGAACTCGAGAACCTGGTTGGCATCACCACCGGCCTGGCGTGGACCGAGGTCGGCGGCGAGCTCCTGTCGATCGAGGCGATCGTGGTACCCGGCAAGGGGCGCATGACGATCACCGGCAAGCTTGGCGACGTGATGCAGGAATCGGTCCAGGCGTCGAAGAGCTGGGTGCGCAGCCGCGCGGCCTCGCTCGGCATCAAGCCGCCGACCTTCGATAAGAAGGACATCCACATCCACGTCCCCGAAGGCGCGACACCGAAGGACGGCCCGTCGGCCGGCGTCGCCATGTGCGTCTCGATCGTCTCGGCGCTGACCGGCATCCCGGTGCGCTGCTCGGTCGCGATGACCGGCGAGATCACGCTGCGCGGCCGCGTGCTGCCGATCGGCGGCTTGAAGGAGAAGCTGCTTGCGGCGTTGCGCGGCGGTCTGAAGACGGTGCTGATCCCGCGCGACAACGAGAAGGATCTCGAGGAGATCCCCGACAACGTGAAGCGCTACCTGACGATCGTGCCGGTCGGTTCGATCGACGAGGTGATCAAGCTTGCGTTGGATCGGCGCCCCGAGCCCATCGAGTGGTCGGACGAGGACGACGCGAAGGCGCCGGCCGCGGCCGCCGCCGACGACGCCGAGTCGACCGAGGACGTCATCACTCACTAGACCTTCGCATCGTGCGACGGGCGCGCACACCGCACGCATGACGTTGACGACACGTGGAAGCGCGGTTTAGGCTTGCTTCGCAGCCGGGAGCATGCCCGACTTGGGAGATCAATCCATCATCCAGCAGGGAGGGGGATACTGACATGAACAAGAACGACATCATCGCAAAGGTCGCCGACGCGGCGGGCCTCACGAAGGCGCAGGCGACCAAGGCCGTTGACGGTGTTTTCAAATCGGTGAGCGGCGCTCTGTCCAAGGGCAAGGAAGTGCGCGTCGTAGGCTTCGGCACTTTTCACGTGACGAAGCGGGCGGCATCGCAGGGCCGCAACCCGCGGACCGGTCAGACCATCAAGATTCCGGCGTCGAAGCAGCCAAAGTTCCGCGCCGGCAGGCCGCTCAAGGACGCGGTCAACGGCCGCTAGCGAGATGGGCATCCGGTTGGATGGCTCTCGGGCCCCAACCGGATGTGCCCTGGTCTTGGCGCAGGTTCGCTCGACGGACTATGGTGCCGGCGACGTGGTGTGGACGTGGCCCGCGCCCATGAGATCCCGGAGCGGGTCGGGCGATTAGCTCAGCGGTAGAGCGTCTCGTTTACACCGAGGGGGTCGGCGGTTCGAACCCGTCATCGCCCACCACGCGTCGGTCGTTCGCGTCGGCGTCCCGAGTCGCGGCGACGCTTGACGGAACGAGCCGGTGCGAGTATTGGGACCGCTCGTCGTGTCCGGGGGCGTAGCTCAGTCGGTTAGAGCGCCGGCCTGTCACGCCGGAGGTCGCGGGTTCGAGCCCCGTCGCTCCCGCCACCGGATCCCCGGTCGGAACGGACAGTAAGTCGTGTCGCGCCCGCGGATGCAGGACGGTTCCGTGCGGCGCGCACAACGATATGGGTGAATGAATGATACGCCGTCGGCGTATACTCTGCGCGCGAACCGGATCCCCCGGCGGCGTCGGCAACCCTGAGATCGACGGACCATGACCGAACTGCTCGCCGATTATCTGCCGATCCTGATCTTCCTCGGTATCGCTACCGCGCTCGCGCTGGTGATCCTTGCGGCGTCGTATCTGGTGGCGCCGCAGCGCCCGGATACCGAGAAGCTGTCGGCGTACGAATGCGGCTTCGAGGCGTTCGAGGACGCGCGCCAGCGCTTCGACGTGCGCTTCTACATGGTGTCGATCCTGTTCATCATCTTCGACCTGGAGGTCGCGTTCCTGTTCCCGTGGGCGGTCTCGCTCGGCGAGATCGGCACGTTCGGCTTCTGGTCGATGGTCGTGTTCCTGGGCGTGCTGACGATCGGCTTCTTCTACGAGTGGCGCAAGGGAGCGCTGGAATGGGAGTGAGCGATCCGCTCGGCCCGAGCACGGCGCTCGGGCCCGGGCATCATGCGCTCGCCACGCAGGTCGGCGAGGAGCTCAACGACAAGGGGTTCGTCGTCGCCCATCTCGATCGCCTCGTGAACTGGGCGCGCACCGGCTCGCTGTGGCCGATGACCTTCGGGCTGGCGTGCTGCGCGGTCGAGATGATCCACGCCTACTGCAGCCGCTACGACCTGGATCGCTTCGGCGTCGTGCCGCGGCCCAGCCCGCGCCAGTCCGACGTGATGATCGTAGCGGGGACGCTGTGCAACAAGATGGCGCCGGCCCTGCGCAAGGTCTACGACCAGATGGCCGAGCCGCGCTGGGTCATCTCGATGGGGAGTTGCGCCAACGGCGGCGGCTACTATCACTTTTCGTATTCGGTCGTGCGTGGCTGCGACCGGGTCGTGCCGGTGGACGTCTACGTGCCGGGCTGCCCGCCGACCGCTGAGGCGCTGGTCTACGGCATCCTGCAGTTGCAGAAGAAGATCCGGCGCACGGGCACGATCCTGCGCTAGCCGATGTCATGACCGATCCGCTCCACGAACTCGGCGCCGCGCTGACCCAGACCTTGGGAGGCGACGTGCTTGGCTTTCGCGTCGCCAACGGAGAGCTCGCGCTCGACGTTCGACGCGACGCGGTGGTGCGCGTGCTCACGCACCTGCGCGACGACGCGGGGCTGCTGTTCAAGCAACTCGTGGACGTGTGCGGCGTCGACTGGCCGGACCGGGCGGAGCGTTTCGAGATCGTCTACAACCTGCTCAGCCTGCGCTATAACCACCGCATCCGCGTCAAGGTCACGACCGACGAGCTGACGCCGGTGCCCTCCGCGGTCGGCGTGTTCAGCGCGGCCGGCTGGTGCGAGCGCGAGGTGTGGGACCTCTACGGCGTGCTGTTCTCGGGCAACCCGGATCTGCGCCGCATCCTGACCGACTACGGCTTCGACGGCCACCCGATGCGCAAGGACTTCCCGCTGACCGGCAAGGTCGAGGTGCGTTACGACGACGCCCAGAAGCGCGTGGTCTACGAGCCGGTGCGGCTGACCCAGGCGTTCCGCAGCTTCGACTTCCTGAGCCCGTGGGAAGGCGAGGCGCCGGTGCTGCCCGGCGACGAGAAGGCGACGCCATGACCGAAGTCGCCATCAAGAACATGACCATGAACTTCGGCCCGCAGCATCCGGCGGCGCACGGGGTGCTGCGTCTGGTGCTGGAGATGGACGGCGAGATTGTCGAGCGCGCCGACCCGCATGTCGGCCTGCTGCACCGGGGCACCGAGAAGCTGATCGAGTACAAGACGTACCTGCAGGCGGTGCCGTATTTCGACCGGCTCGACTATGTCTCGCCCATGTGTCAGGAGCACGCCTTCGCCCTGGCGGTGGAACGGCTGCTGGGCATCGAGGTGCCGCCGCGCGCCCAGTACATCCGCGTGCTGTTCTCCGAGGTCACGCGGCTTCTGAATCACCTGCTGAACGTGACCTCGTTCGCTATGGACGTGGGCGCCATGACGCCCATGCTGTGGGGCTTCGAGGAACGCGAGAAGCTGATGGAGTTCTACGAGCGCGTCTCGGGCGCACGGCTGCACGCGGCGTACTTCCGCCCGGGCGGCGTGGCGCGGGACATGCCGGCCGGCCTGGCCGAGGACATCCTAGCCTACTGTGATTCGTTTCCAAAGGTGCTGGCCGATCTGGAATCGCTGCTCAACGAGAACCGCATCTTCAAGCAGCGCTCGGTCGACATCGGCGTGGTCAGCGTCGAGCAGGCGCTGAACTGGGGCTTCACCGGCCCGATGCTGCGCGGATCGGGCGTGCCGTGGGACCTGCGCAAGGCGCAGCCCTACGACGTTTACGCCCATATGGACTTCGACATTCCGGTGGGCAGGCACGGCGACTGCTACGACCGCTATCTCGTGCGCATGGAAGAGATGCGCCAGAGCCTGCGCATCATGCGCCAGTGCCTGGAGCGCATGCCGGGCGGCCCGGTGCGCACCGAGAACCGCAAGGTCGCGCCGCCGCCGCGCGCCGAGATGAAGCGCTCGATGGAGGCGTTGATCCATCACTTCAAGCTGTACACCGAGGGCTACCACGTGCCCACCGGCGAGACCTACACGGCAGTCGAGGCGCCCAAGGGCGAGTTCGCCGTCTATCTCGTGGCCGACGGCACCAACAAGCCGTACCGCTGCCACATCCGCGCGCCGGGCTTCGCGCACCTGCAGGGGCTCGACTTCATGTCCAGGGGCCACATGTTGGCCGACGTGGTCGCCATCATCGGCGCCTCCGACATCGTGTTCGGCGAGATCGACCGATGAGCGAGACGACGTTCGCCTTCAGCCCCGCGAACCAGGAGCGCGCGCGGCACGTCATGGCCAAGTACCCGGCCGGACGCCAGAAGAGCGCCGTGATCGCCCTGCTTGATCTGGCGCAGCGCCAGAACGGCGGCTGGCTGAGCCAGGCTGCGGTGGACCACGTGGCCACCGTGCTCGGCATGGCGCCGATCCGGGTCTACGAAGTCGCGTCGTTCTACACGATGTTCAATTTGAAGCCGGTCGGTCGGCACCTGGTTCAGGTGTGCACGACGACGCCGTGCTGGCTGCGCGGCAGCGACCAGGTGCTAGGCGCGTGCCGCAAGAAGCTCGGCGTCGATGTGGGTGGCACCACCGCCGATGGCGCGTTCACCCTGGTCGAGGTCGAGTGCCTGGGCGCGTGCGTCAACGCCCCCGTGGTGCAGGTGGGCGACGACTACTACGAGGATCTCGACGTCGCGTCGACCGAACGCCTGCTCGACGACCTAGCGCACGACCGCGCCAGCGCGCCGGGGCCGCGCGTCGGGCGCAAGACGTCCGCGCCTGTGCACGGGCGCGCCACGCTGCTTGACGGGAAGAACCGCTGATGCTGGCCGATCGCGACCGCATCTTCACCAACCTCTATGGCGACGGCGACTGGCGCCTGGCCGGGGCACAAGGTCGCGGCGACTGGGATGGCACCAAGGACCTGGTGCTCAAGGGCCGCGAGTGGATCGTCGAACAGGTCAAGGCGTCGGACCTGCGCGGGCGCGGCGGCGCCGGCTTTCCGGCCGGGCTCAAGTGGTCGTTCATGCCCAGGGCCTCGCCCGACGGGCGGCCGTCCTACTTGGTCATCAACGCCGACGAGAGCGAGCCCGGTACCTGCAAGGACCGGGACATCATGCGCAACGACCCGCACAAGCTGGTCGAGGGCGCCCTGATCGCGGGCGTCGGCATGGGCGCGCATACCGGCTACATCTACATCCGGGGCGAGTTCTACCGTGAGGCCGAGCGGCTGAACGCCGCGATCGACGAGGCCTACGTCGCCGGCCTGATCGGCAAGAACGCGTGCGGCTCGGGCTACGACTTCGATCTCTACGTTCATCGCGGCGCCGGCGCCTACATCTGCGGCGAGGAGACCGGGCTGCTGGAAAGCCTCGAGGGCAACAAGGGCCAGCCCCGGCTGAAACCGCCGTTCCCGGCGACGGCGGGGCTCTACGGCTGCCCGACGACGGTGACCAACGTCGAGACCGTCGCCGTCGTGCCGACCATCCTGCGTCGGGGCGCCGCGTGGTTCGCCGCGCTCGGCCGGCCGAAGAACACCGGCACGAAGCTCTTCTGCATCTCCGGGCACGTGAACACGCCGTGCAACGTCGAGGAGGAGATGGGCATCCCGCTCAAGGAGCTCATCGAGCGCCACGCAGGCGGCGTGCGCGGCGGCTGGGACAACCTGCTGGCGATCATTCCGGGCGGATCATCGGTGCCGCTGATCCCGCGCTCGATCTGCGACACGGTTCTGATGGACTTCGATTCGCTGCGCGAGGTGCGTTCGGGCCTGGGCACCGCCGCGGTGATCGTGATGGACAAGTCCACCGACATCGTGAAGGCGATCGCGCGCCTGGCGCACTTCTACAAGCACGAGAGCTGCGGCCAGTGCACACCGTGCCGCGAAGGCTGCGGCTGGCTGATGCGCATCATGGACCGCATGGCGGTGGGCGATGCCCACGCCGCCGAGATCGACATGCTTGAGGACATCAGCCGGCGCATCGAAGGCCACACCATCTGCGCCCTGGGCGACGCCGCGGCGTGGCCAGTGCAGGGTCTGATCCGTCACTTCCGCCCCGAGCTGGAACGGCGCATCGCCGCGTTCCAGGCGGCGCGCTCGGTGGCGGCTGAGTAGGGGCATGGTTAAGCTCACCATCGACGGCGAGGTGTACGACGTTCCGGCCGGTCTGACCGTGCTGCAGGCGTCCGAGATCGCCGGCAAGGAGATCCCTCGCTTCTGCTACCACGAGCGCCTGGCGATCGCCGGCAACTGCCGCATGTGCCTGGTCGAGGTCGAGAAGTCGCCGAAGCCGGTGGCGAGCTGCGCTTGGCCCATCGCCGAAGGCATGGTCGTCAAGACCCAGAGCGAGATGACCAAGCGCGCGCGCCACGGCGTGATGGAGTTCCTGCTGATCAACCATCCGCTCGATTGCCCAATCTGCGATCAGGGTGGCGAATGCGACCTACAGGACCAGGCCATGGCCTACGGCATGGGCGCCAGTCGATTTGAGGAGTTGAAGCGCGCCGTGCCCGAGAAGGACTTCGGGCCGCTGGTCAAGACGTTCATGACGCGGTGCATCCATTGCACCCGCTGCGTGCGGTTCCTCGACGACGTCGCCGGCGTCGAGGAGCTGGGCGCGGTCAACCGCGGCGAGAAGACCGAGATCGCCACCTATGTCGAGCGGTCGCTGAGCTCGGAGCTGAGCGGCAACATCGTCGACCTGTGCCCGGTGGGCGCGCTGACCTCGAAGCCCTACGCCTTCGCGGCCCGGCCCTGGGAACTGACCAAGACGGAGAGCGTCGACGTGCTCGACGCGGTCGGCGCGGCGATCCGCGTGGACGCGCGCGGGCCGCAGGTGCTGCGCGTGCTGCCGCGGCTCAACGAGGACGTCAACGAGGAGTGGATCTCGGACAAGACACGCTTCGCCTGCGATGGCCTGTTGCGCCAGCGGCTCGACGTGCCCATGGTGCGCGACGACGGGCGGCTGCGCCCGGCGTCGTGGGTCGAGGCGTTCGGCCGAATCGCCGATCGCCTGAAGGGGGCGCCGGGCGAACGCATCGCCGCGCTGGCGGGCGACCTGGTCGACGCGGAATCCACGTACCTGCTGCGCCGACTGCTCGACGCCCTCGGCTCGCCCCACCGTGATTGCCGCCAGGACGGCGCCGCGCTCGATCCGTCGTGCCGCGCCGGCTACGTGTTCAACACGACCATCGCGGGCATCGAGGCTGCGGATGCGTGCCTGCTGATCGGCACGGACCCACGCCGCGAGGCGCCGGTGCTGAACGCGCGCCTGCGCAAGCGCTGGCTCGCCGGCCGCTTCCCGGTCGTGGCGGTCGGCGATGTGGGCACGCCGACCCTGGCGGTCGAGACCCTGGGGGCGGGGCCGCGCACGCTGCAGGACCTGCTGGACGGCAAGCTGCCGTTCGCCAGGGTTCTGAAGGACGCCAAGGCGCCCATGATGATCCTGGGCATGGGAGCGTTGGCGCGGCCCGACGGGGCGCACGTGCTGCACGCCGCCCGCACGCTGGCCGAGGCGGCCGGCATGGTGCGCGAGGGCTGGAATGGCTTCAACGTGCTGCACACGGCGGCCGGGCGTGTCGGCGCCCTGGACGCAGGCTTCGTGCCGGATGCCGGCGGCCGTGACACCATGGGCATCCTGCAGGGCGCGGGCGACGGCTCGATCGCGGTCGTCATCCTGCATGGCGCCGACGAGATCGATACGCGCCGCCTTGGCTCGGCGTTCGTCGTCTACATCGGGCACCACGGCGATCGCGGGGCGCACCGCGCCGACGTGATCCTGCCCGGCGCGGCCTACACCGAGAAAGACGCGATCTACGTCAACACCGAAGGGCGGGCTCAAATCGGCCGGCGCGCCGCGTTCCCGCCTGGCGAGGCACGGGCCGACTGGGCGATCGTGCGCGCGTTGTCCGAGGCGCTGGGCCACACGCTGCCGTTCGACGACCTGGCCGCGGTGCGGCGCGGGCTGGCGGGGCTGGGTGGCGCCTTCGCCGCGATCGGCACCGTCGTGCCGGCGGCTTGGGGCGCCTTCGGTCGCGCCGGCGCCATGGCCGAGGCGTCGTTCGTTTCGCCGATCGCCGAGTTCTACATGACCGATCCGATCAGCCGCGCCTCGCCCACGATGGCGCAGTGCATCGCGGCGCGCGCCGGGTCCGCCAAGGCGACGGGCACCCATGGTTGATCCCATGTGGGACGTCTACGTCTGGCCCACGGTCATCACCGTCCTGGGCATCCTGGCGGTGATCGTGCCGCTGCTGGGCGCGGTGGCCTATCTGACCTACGCCGAGCGCAAGGTGATCGGCGCCATGCAGTTGCGTCGCGGGCCCAACGTGGTCGGCCCGTTCGGCCTGCTGCAGCCCATCGCCGACGGCGTGAAGCTGCTGTTCAAGGAGACGGTCATCCCGACCGGGGCGAACAAGGTCGTGTTCGTCATGGCGCCGATGCTGACCTTCATCCTGGCCCTGGTCGGCTGGGCAGTGGTCCCCTTCGGCGACGGCCTGGTGATCGCCGACATCAACGTCGGCATCCTCTACCTCTTCGCCATCTCGTCCCTGGGCGTCTACGGCATCATTATGGCGGGCTGGGCCAGCAATTCGAAGTACGCCTTCCTGGGCGCGCTGCGTTCGGCCGCGCAGATGGTGTCCTACGAGGTCTCGATCGGCTTCGTCATGGTCGCCGTGCTGGTGTGCGTCGGCTCGCTGAACCTCTCGGACGTGGTGCGCGCGCAGGAAGGGTTGTGGTTCGCCATTCCGCTGGCGCCGATGTTCGTGATCTTCCTGATCTCGGCCCTGGCCGAGACCAACCGCGCGCCGTTCGACCTGCCCGAGGCCGAGGCGGAGCTGGTGGCCGGCTACAACGTCGAATACTCGGCCATGACCTTCGCCCTGTTCTTCCTGGGCGAGTACGCGAACATGATCCTGATGAGCGGCATGACCACCGTGCTGTTCCTCGGGGGCTGGCTGCCGCTGATCGACATCGAGCCGTTCAACTGGATCCCTGGGCCGATTTGGTTCGCGGCCAAGATCGCCGGCGTGCTGTTCATCTTCCTGTGGGTGCGCGCGACCTTCCCGCGCTACCGCTACGACCAGCTCATGCGGCTCGGCTGGAAGGTGTTCCTGCCGCTGTCGCTGTTTGCGGTGGTGGCCTATTCCGGCGCGCTGCTGGCGTTCGGCTGGGTGCCGGCATGACCGGCGGCCGCGTCGCGTTGACTGCGGTCAGGGCCTATGCCAAGCCCGACGGCGCGCGCAGCGCGGTGGCGCCGCAAGGCCACTGACGGAGATCGCGATGTCCTTCCTCGATCGCACTGCGCGGAGCCTGCTGCTGACCGAGCTGGTCTCGGGCCTGGCCCTGACGTTCCGCTACATGTTTCGGCGTAAGGTCACGCTCAACTATCCTTACGAAAAGGGCCCGCTGAGCCCCCGGTTCCGGGGCGAGCACGCGCTTAGGCGCTACCCCAACGGCGAGGAACGCTGCATCGCGTGCAAGCTGTGCGAGGCGATCTGCCCGGCGCAGGCGATCACCATCGAGGCCGAGCCGCGCGCCGACGGCAGCCGGCGCACTACGCGCTACGACATCGACATGACCAAGTGCATTTACTGTGGCCTGTGCGAGGAGGCGTGCCCGGTGGACGCGATCGTCGAGGGGCCGAACTTCGAGTTCGCGACCGAGACGCGCGAGGAGCTATTCTACGACAAGGCCAGGCTGCTGGCGAACGGCGAGCGGTGGGAACGCGAGCTGGCCGAGCGGCTGCGCGCCGACGCGCCGTACCGCTGAACCGGCCATGATCGTCCAGACCCTAGCCTTCTACCTGTTCGCCGCGGTCGCCGTGGCGGCCGGCGCCATGGTCATCACCGCGCGCAACCCGGTGCACTCGGTGCTGTTCCTGATCCTCGCGTTCTTCAACGCGGCGGGCCTGTTCGTGCTGCTGGGCGCCGAATTCCTGGCGATGATCCTGGTCGTCGTCTATGTCGGGGCGGTGGCGGTGCTGTTCCTGTTCGTCGTCATGATGCTGGACATCAACACGGTGAGGCTGCGCGAGGGCTTCATCAGCTACCTGCCCGTTGGCGCGTTAATCGGCGTGATCCTGCTGGTGGAATTGCTGTTGGTGCTGGGTGGTTGGACGCTGGCGCTGGACGCTGGCGACCGTGCCGGCGCGCCCACGCCGCTGCTCGCCAAGGCGCACAACACCGAGGCGCTGGGCAACATCCTCTACACCGACTACGTCTACCTGTTCCAGGCGGCCGGGCTGGTGCTGCTGGTGGCGATGATCGGCGCGATCGTGCTGACGCTGCGCAGCCGCGAGGGCGTGCGCCGCCAGCGAATCGCAAGTCAGGTCGCGCGCCGTGCCGAGGCGACCGTGGAGTTGCGCAAGGTCCAGCCGGGGGAAGGCGTCTGAATGGCCATCGGCCTAAGCCACTATCTGACCGTCGCAGCGATCCTGTTCACGCTGGGCGTGTTCGGCATCTTCCTGAACCGGAAGAACGTCATCATCATCCTGATGTCCATCGAGCTGATGCTGCTGGCGGTCAACATCAACCTGGTGGCGTTCTCGGCCGAGCTCGGTGATCTGGTCGGCCAGGTGTTCGCCATGCTGGTGCTGACCGTGGCCGCGGCCGAGGCGGCGATCGGTCTCGCGATCCTCGTGGTGTTCTTCCGCAATCGCGGCTCGATCGAGGTCGAGGACGTCAACCTGATGCGGGGCTAGGGGCGCGTGTACGCCGCCATCGTCTTCCTGCCGCTGATCGGAGCGGCGCTGGCCGGGCTGCTGGGACGCTGGCTGGGCCACAAGGGCGCCCAGGCGGCGACCTGCCTGCCGCTGATCGCCAGCGCTGTCCTCGCCTGGATCGCGCTGTTCGGCGTGGTCGGCACCGAGGAGCATGTTTCGGTCCTGCTGTTCACCTGGATCGATTCCGGCGCGTTCGAGGCGACGTGGGCCCTGCGCGTCGATGCGCTGACCGCGGTCATGCTGGTCGTGGTAACCACCGTCTCGGCGCTGGTGCACGTCTATTCGATCGGCTACATGCACGGCGATCCGGGCGTGCCGCGCTTCTTCGCCTATCTCAGCCTGTTCACGTTCAGCATGTTGATGCTGGTGACGGCGGACAACCTGCTGCAGTTGTTCTTCGGGTGGGAATGCGTTGGCCTCTGCTCCTACCTGCTGATCGGCTTCTGGTACAAGAAGCCCGAGGCCAACGCGGCCGCGATCAAGGCGTTCCTGGTCAACCGGGTCGGCGATTTCGGCTTCGCGCTGGGCATCGTCGGCGTCTTCCTGGTGTTCGGGTCGATCGATCTCGACACCATCTTCGACGCTGCGCCTGACGTGGCGGGCACGACGATCCGCTTCCTCGGCGCCGAGGTCGATACCCTGACGACCCTGTGCCTGCTGCTGTTCATGGGCGCCATGGGCAAGTCGGCGCAGCTCGGCCTGCACACCTGGCTGCCCGACGCCATGGAGGGCCCGACGCCGGTCTCGGCCCTGATCCACGCCGCGACCATGGTGACCGCCGGCGTGTTCATGGTGGCGCGGCTCTCGCCGCTGTTCGAGTACGCGCCGACGGCGCTGGACGTGGTCGCCTTCGTCGGCGCCTCGACCGCGTTCTTCGCCGCGACCGTCGGCCTGGTGCAGAACGACATCAAGCGGGTCATCGCGTATTCGACGTGCAGCCAGCTCGGCTACATGTTCTTCGCCCTCGGCGTCTCGGCCTACGGCGCCGGCATCTTCCACCTGTTCACCCACGCCTTCTTTAAGGCGCTGCTGTTCCTCGGCTCGGGCTCGGTCATCCACGCGCTGCACGGCGAACAGGACATGCGCAACATGGGTGGCCTGCGCAAGGTCATTCCGGTCACCTACGCGCTGATGTGGATCGGCAGCCTGGCGCTGGCTGGCGTGCCGTTCTTCGCCGGGTACTTCTCCAAGGACATCATCCTGGAGGCCGCGTTCGGCGCCGACACCAGCATCGGGCTTTACGCCTTCTGGCTCGGCATCGCGTCGGCGGTGATGACCGCGTTCTATTCCTGGCGCCTCCTGTTCATGACCTTCCACGGCACGTTCCGGGGCGACCATCACAAGCTGGAGCACGCCCACGAATCGCCGCCGGTCATGCTGGTGCCGCTGTTCGTGTTGGCGGCGGGGGCGATCGCCGGCGGCTACCTGGGCGTTCCCATGGTCGAGGAGCCCGAGCATTTCTGGGGTCCGGCGCTGCTGGTGCTGCCCGGCCACGACGTGCTCGAGGCGGCGCACCACGTGCCGCTGTGGGTCAAGATCCTGCCCATCGCGGCGGGCCTGATCGGCATCGCCGTCGCCTACTGGTTCTACATCGCGAACCCGGCCGTGCCGCGCGCGCTGGCCGCCCGTTTCGGCGCGCTCTACCGCTTCCTGCTGAACAAGTGGTACTTCGACGAGCTCTATGAAGCGGTGTTCGTGCGCAAGGCCAAGGCGCTCGGCTTCGGCCTGTGGAAGAGCGGCGATGGCGCGGTGATCGACGGCCTGGGCCCCGATGGCATTTCAGCCATGACGCTGAACCTGGCGCAGCGGTCCAAGCGGCTGCAATCCGGCTATCTCTACCATTACGCCTTCGCCATGCTGATCGGCGTCGCGGCGCTGGTCACGTGGTACATCGTCTACGGTGCGGGCTGAGGCCATGGGCAACGCACCGCTGCTGTCGCTCATCGTCTTCCTGCCGCTGGTCGGCGCCGCCGCGATCTTGCTGATCCGCGGCGATGCCGCGGTGGTGGCGCGCAACGCGCGCAACGTCGCCCTGTGGACCACCCTGATCACGCTGGCGCTGGCCATCGTGCTGTGGGTCGGCTTCGACCCGTCGACGGCGGCGTTCCAGTTCGTCGAGCAGGTGCCGTGGATCCCGGCCTACGGCATCAACTACCACATGGGGGTGGACGGCATCTCGGTGCTGCTGGTGGTGCTGAGCTGCTTCCTGATGCCGATCTGCATCCTGGCGAGCTGGTCGGCGATCCAGACCCGCGTGCGCGAGTACATGATCGCGTTCCTGGTCCTGGAGACCATGATGAACGGCGTGTTCTGCGCGCTCGACTTCGTGGTGTTCTACTTCTTCTTCGAGGGGATGCTGATCCCGATGTTCCTGATCATCGGGGTGTGGGGCGGCTCGCGAAGTGTCTACGCCGCGTTCAAGTTCTTCCTCTACACGCTGATCGGCTCGGTGCTGCTGCTGCTCGCCATGCTGGCGATGTACTTCCAGGCGGGTACCACCGACGTGCCGACCCTGATGGCGACCGAGTTCGACCATGGCCTGCAACGCTGGCTGTGGCTGGCCTTCTTCGCCTCGTTCGCGGTCAAGGTGCCGATGTGGCCGCTGCACACCTGGCTGCCCGACGCCCACGTGGAGGCGCCGACGGCGGGCTCGGTCATCCTGGCCGGCGTCCTGCTGAAGATGGGCGGCTACGGCTTCCTGCGCTTCTCGCTGCCCATGCTGCCCGAGGCATCGGCCTACTTCACGCCGTTCATCTACACCCTCAGCATCGTCGCGATCATCTACACCTCGCTGGTCGCCCTGATGCAGGAGGACATGAAGAAGCTGATCGCGTACTCCTCGGTCGCGCACATGGGTTTCGTGACCATCGGCATCTTCACGCTGACGACCCAGGGCATCGAGGGCGGCATCGTGCAGATGCTGAGCCACGGCATCGTGTCGGGCGCGCTGTTCCTGTGCGTCGGCGTCGTCTACGACCGCATCCACTCGCGCCTGATCGAGCGCTACGGCGGGCTGGTCCACCGCATGCCGGTCTATGCCTTCGTCTTCATGGTGTTCATGCTGGCCTCGGTCGGGCTGCCGGGCACCTCGGGCTTCGTGGGCGAGTTCCTGGTGCTGACCGGGGTGTTCCAAGTCAACACGCTGGTCGCGGTGCTGGCGACCACGGGCATCATCCTGGGCGCGGCCTATATGCTGTGGCTCTACCGCCGGGTCGTCTTCGGCGAACTGGTGCGTGAGGATCTGAAGGCGATCCTCGACCTGAACCGCCGCGAGATCGCGATCTTCGTGCCCCTGGTCGTCGGCGTGCTGGTGATGGGCGTGTGGCCTGATCCGTTCCTGCGCGTCATGCACGCCTCGGTGGCCAATCTCATGGCCCAGGCGACACCGGTCGCCGACACCCCCATACTCGTGCTGCCCTGAGGTCGACGCCGTGAACCCGACGCTCCACGCCGATCTCATGGTTGCCCTGCCCGAGCTGTGGCTGGCGTGCGTCGGCCTGGCCGTGCTGGTCGTGGGCGCCGCCGTGGGCGACCGGGCGTCGCGCGCGATCCTGTGGTCGTCCGTGATCGCGTTCCTGATCGCGTTCATCCTTGTTGCCGAGCAGGAACCGGGGGCCCGGCTCGCGTTCGGCGGCCAGTTCGTCAGCGACGGCTTCGCGGCCTTCATGAAGCAGCTCGTGCTGGTCGGCGCGGCGGTGACCATGGTGATGGGCGTCGGCTACCAGCGCCGGGCAGGGATGCAGCGCTTCGAATACGCCGTGCTGCTGCTGTTCGCGACGCTCGGCATGATGATGATGATCTCGGCCAACGATCTCATCAGCCTCTACGTGGGCCTCGAGCTGCAGTCCCTGGCGCTTTACGTGGTCGCGGCGTTCCAGCGCGATTCGCTTCGCTCGACCGAGGCCGGGCTCAAGTACTTCGTGCTCGGCGCGCTGTCCTCGGGCCTGCTGCTCTACGGCGCGTCGATGATCTACGGCTTCACCGGCACCACGTCGTTCGTGGAGCTCGTGCGCGCCTTCGGCGGGGCCGAGCCGCCGGCCACCGGACTGGTGATCGGCCTAGTCTTCCTGATCTCGGGCCTGGCGTTCAAGGTATCGGCGGTGCCGTTCCACATGTGGACGCCCGACGTCTACGAGGGCGCGCCGACGCCGGTCACGGCGTTCTTCGCCGCGGCGCCCAAGATCGCCGCCATGGCCCTGTTCCTGCGCGTGCTGATGCAGCCGTTCGGCGACCTGGTCGCCCAGTGGCAGCAGGTCATCACGTTCATCGCCATCGCCTCGATGGTGCTGGGCGCGGTCGCGGCGATCGCTCAGACCAACATCAAGCGCCTGATGGCGTACTCCTCGATCGGCCATGTGGGCTACGCGCTGGTCGGCCTGGCGTCGGGGTCGTCGGACGGCGTGCGCGGCGTCGCCGTCTATCTGGCGATCTATCTGGCCATGACGCTCGGCACGTTCGCCTGCATTCTCGCCATGCGCCGCGACGAGCGCATGGTCGAGCAGATTTCGGACCTGGCCGGGCTGTCGCGCACGCAACCGCTGCTGGCGCTGGTGCTAGGCGTGTTCATGTTCTCGCTGGCGGGCATCCCGCCGCTGGCCGGGTTCTTCGGCAAGCTCTACGTCTTCTTGCCGGCGATCCAGCAGGGACTGTACGGGCTGGCGATCATCGGCGTGCTGACCAGCGTGGTCGGCGCGTTCTACTACCTGCGCATCGTCAAGATCATGTACTTCGACGAGCCGGCCCAGCCGTTCGACCGACCCATGGGCCGCGAGGTGGCGACGGTCGTCGTCATCAGTGGCCTCTTCGTCGCGTTCTTCTTCATCGCGCCGGAACCGCTGATTGCCGGGGCACAGCACGCGGCCGCGGCTTTGGTACCGTGACCGCGACGTGGGTCCGGCTTGGCGCGGTCGGTTCGACCAACGACGCGGCGCGCCGGCTGATCGCCGAGGGCGCGGCGGACGGAACGGTCGTCACCGCGACCGAGCAGACGGCGGGGCGTGGACGCCGCGGCAACACGTGGGCCTCGCCGCCGGGCAACCTCTATCTCTCGGTGATCCTGCGTCCGGCCGCCCCGGCCTCGGTGCTGGGCCAGCTCGGTTTCGTCGCGGCCGTGGCGCTCGCCGAGACCCTGGCCCCGCTGCTCGGCGCCGGGCACACCGTCGCGCTCAAGTGGCCGAACGACGTGCTGGTCGACGATCGCAAGATCGCCGGCATCCTGCTGGAATGCGAGACGGCGGGTACCACGGTCCGCTGGGTCATCGTGGGCATCGGGGTCAACGTGGCGAACGGCCCGGTGGTCGCCCGGGTGTCCGCTACGACCATGGCCGCGCTCGAAATCGCGATCACGCCCGAGGCCCTGGCTGTGGGCCTGATCGACGCCCTGTTCGCCTGGCGCAGTGTGTGGCAGTGCGACGGCTTCGCACCGATCCGCGCGGCGTGGCTCGCCCGTGCCATAGGCGTCGGCGCCATTATTCGGGTCAACTTGGAGCGCGACAGCTTCGAGGCGCGCTTCGTTGCGCTGGACGACAGCGGTGCCCTGGTCGCCGAACTGCCCGGTGGCGCCCGGCGGCTGGTGGCGGCGGGCGACGTCCATCTGCTGGGGGCGGCATGAGCGCGCGCCTGCTGCTGGCCATCGACGCGGGCAACACCAACACGGTGTTCGCGGTGTTCGATGGTCCGGCGATCCGCGGGCGTTGGCGCGTGGCCACCCGCACCGACCGCACGGCGGACGAGTACGCCGCGCTGCTGGCGCAGCTCATGACCATGTCGGGGATCGAGGCGGCGGCGATCAAGGACATCGCCATTTCCTCGGTGGTGCCCCAGGGCCTGTTCGCGCTACGCACGTTGGCGCGCGACCACTTCCACGGCGATCCGCTGGTGGTGGGACCAGGCATCGAGCTCGGCATGCGCGTCCTGGTCGACCGACCGGCCGAGGTCGGCGCCGACCGTTTGGTGAACGCGATCGGCGGACACGTGCACCATGGCGGGCCACTCATCATCATCGACTTCGGCACGGCGACCACGTTCGACGTGGTGGACGAGAACGGCGACCTGCACGGGGTCAGCATCGCGCCGGGCGTCAACCTGGCGTTGGAGGCGTTGCACAGCGCGGCGGCCAGCCTGCCGCGCGTCGCGGTCGATCGGCCGGCCACGGTGATCGGCAAGTCGACGGTGCCGGCCATGCAGTCGGGCATCTTCTGGGGTTACATCAGCCTGGTCGAGGGGCTCGTCGCGCGCATCAAGGCCGAGTTCGGCCGGCCCATGAAGGTGGTGGCCACCGGCGGTCTGGCGCCCCTGTTCAACGCTTCGACGGATGCGATCCAGGCGGTCGACGGCGACCTGACCATCAAGGGCCTGCGCGAGGTCTTCCAGCGCAACGCACAGCGGCGCTGAGCGCATGGTGGGCACGGCGCGCGGGCGGGACGAGCTCGAATTCCTGCCGCTGGGCGGGGCGGGCGAGATCGGCATGAACGTCAATCTCTACCGCCACGCCGGCAAGTGGCTGATGGTCGACCTGGGCATCACGTTTGCCGACCGCGACGTGCCGGGCATCGACATAGTGCTGCCCGACCTGAGCTACATCGAAAAACAGCGTTCGGCGCTGGTCGGCCTGGTCCTGACCCACGGCCACGAGGATCACCTGGGCGCGGTGCAGTATCTGTGGCCGCGCCTGCGCTGCCGGGTCTACGCCACGCCGTTCGCCGCAGCGCTGCTGCGCCGCAAGATCGCCGACGACCCGGTCGAGGGCCTGGACGATCTGGAGGTCACCGAGGTCGCGCTGGGCGCGCGCTTCGATGTAGGGCCGTTCGCCATCGAGCTAGTCAGCCTGACCCATTCGATCCCCGAACCCAACGCGGTGGTCATCCGCACCGCCGCCGGCACGGTCATGCACACCGGCGACTGGAAGATCGACCCCACCCCCCTGGTCGGCGCCACGACTGACGAGGCCGCCTTGAAGCGCCTCGGCGACGAGGGCGTGCTCGCCATGGTCTGCGATTCGACCAATGCCCTTCGCGCGGGCGTCTCGGGCTCGGAGGCGGAGGTGCGCGCGAGCCTGGTCGAGCTGGTGCGCGGCAGGACCGGCCGGGTCGCCATCGCGACCTTCGCCAGCAACGTCGCCCGTCTGGTGACAGCGCACCACGTGGCGGTGGCGTGCGGGCGCACGGCCGTTCTGGTCGGCCGCTCGCTGTGGCGCATCCACGACGCGGCGCGCGAGACCGGCTATCTGCCGCGCGAGGTTCGGTTCCTGCGCGACAAGGAATCGGTCGATCTGCCGGCCGACAAGGTGCTCTACGTCTGTACCGGGTGCCAGGGCGAGCCCAACGCCCAGCTCGCCCGCATCGCCGCCGGCGCGCACCCCCACGTGGCACTGGGCGCGGAGGACATGGTGATCCTGTCGTCGAAGATCATCCCGGGCAACGAACGGCCGATCTACGCCATGATCAACCAGCTCGTGGCCCGCGACGTGGAGGTCATCACCGAGGCGGATCGCTTCGTCCACGTCTCGGGCCACCCGTCGCGCGACGAGCTGACCCGCATGTACCAGTGGGTACGCCCCGGCATCGCAGTGCCGGTGCATGGCGAGGCGCGCCACATGCGCTCGCACGCGGCGCTGGCGCGCGCGCTGCAAGTGCCCGAGGCCATTGTCGTGCATAACGGCGCGCTGGTCCGCCTGGCGCCCGGACCCGCGGCTGTGATCGACCACGTGCATGCTGGCCGTCTGGCATGGGACGGTGGCGCCATCGTGCCCATGGACGGTACCGTCGTGCGTGACCGAAGGCGGTTGATGCGGGATGGGGCCGCGTTCGTGACCCTAGTCGTCGACGATCAGGGCGAACTGCTGACCGATCCGAAGATCGCCACCGTCGGCCTGTTCGAGGATGGCGCCGGCGACGATCTGCTGATGGACGCCGCCGACGATGTGCGCCAAGCGCTCGATCGCCTGTCACGGCGCGACCGGCGCGACGACGACATGGTGAGCGAGGCGGCGCGTCAGGCGGTCCGGCGAATCCTGCGCATCGAGCGCGACAAGCGCCCCGTGGTCGAGGTCTCGGTCGCGCGGGTTTGATACCAGCGGCTCTTGAGCATTGCCGGAGAGCGCGGCCCCCTCACCCTCCCGTCGCTTCGCGCCGGGCCCCTTCCTCTCTCGCGAGGGGAGAGGTCTATTGGTGCGCGCCCCCTCTCCCCTTGCGGGAGAGGGTCGGGGTGAGGGGTGGCCAAGATCGCCTCGTCGAGGCGGTCGTGGCTGGCTCAGGGGCCTCGGCCCTCGATCTGACTAAGCCGGGACGGACTTCGGCCTGGGTATCGGCTCGGTCGCCTGGCTCGAGGAGCCGTTGGCGCAGCCGAACGGCGAGGTCAGCAGCCAGGACGTGATCTGGTCGGACGGGCCTGGCCGGCACAGGTGGTAGCCCTGGGCCGTGTCGCAGCCCCAATCGGTCAGCAGATCGAGGGTTTTCTCGTCCTCGACCCCTTCGGCGACGATGGTCTTGCCCAGGCGATGACCCAGATCGACAAGGGCGCGCACGATCGCGGCGTCCTCGCCGTCCGTCACCATGTCGCGCACGAACGAGCGGTCAACCTTCAACTCCGAGACCGGCAGGTGCCGCGTCCGTGGCCGGGGTCGGCAGCAACGCTTCGAGCGCCCCGTCGTCGCCGGCCCGGCGACGCGCCTTGTCGATCACGGCCTCGATAGCCGCGCCTTGGCCCGTCTTGCGCGTGCGCGCGGCCACCTACGCGAAGGCCTTGAAGGTCATGATCGTGAAGGTGTCCTTGACCCCTGGCAGGGTCTGCAGACGTTTAGTCACGAACCGTCCGATGTCGGCGTCCTCGGCCACGTAGCACTTGAGCAGCAGATCATAGGCGCCGGAAATGGAATAGGCCTCGGAGACCTCGGTCACGTTCTGCGCGACGGCATCGGCGATCGCGTAGGCGCTGCCAAGCTCGCACTTCACCATGACAAAGATCGGTTTCACGAGGTCACCACCTTTCGTCGTCTGGTCTGGGGCTTTGTCTCGGCCTTCGCGTCGCCATCGTCCTCGTTGTCCCCGTCGTCCTTCGGCGCCGTGGCCCTGCCGACACTGGGCGTCGGGAGCAGCAAGAACGCCGGGACGTGATCTCCCATGCCGACCACGGGGCCATCGGAGGACCCGCGATCCTCGTCGTGCGCACGATCCTTGACGCGCGTGCAATTCTTGGTTGGTGAGCGCCTCTCGTCGGACCGACCACGCGGCCGCTTCGGCGCGGGGCGTTCGGCGTCACGGCGCGGCTGTTCCTTCGGCGCGGGCGCATTGCCGGGTTCCGCCGCGACCGGGGCCGTGGGTTCCGAGGTCTCCGCACCGCTGATGACGGGCAGGGAGCGCCGGATCATCGCCTCGATCGCCTTGACGGCGCGGTCGTCGTCCTCAGTGGCGAAGGTGATCGCATGGCCGCGGTGTCCAGCGCGGCCGGTCCGGCCGATGCGGTGGACGTAATCCTCGGCACGGATGGGCACGTCGTAATTGAAGACGTGGCTGAGGCCGAAGATGTCGAGGCCGCGCCCGGCGACGTCGGTCGCCACCAGAAAGCGCACGTCGCCGCGTTTGAACGCTTCGAGCGTCGCGATGCGCGATCCCTGGTCCATGTCGCCGTGCAGGGCATCGACACTGAACCCATCGCGCGCCAGCGCGCGTGCCAGATCCGCCGTGTCGCGCTTGCGGTTGCAGAAGACGAGCCCGTTGCGCACGGCCTCGGTGCGCAGGAAGCCTTCCAGCAGACGGCGCTTGCCGCGCGCGGTGGCGCGCACCAGGAAGTGCTCGACCGTGTCGGCGGGCGAGGCCGGTGGCGTGACGCGTATTTCCTTGGCGTTGTGCAGGATCGTGTTGGCCAGCCGCCGGATCTCGGGCGGCATGGTCGCCGAGAACATCAGGGTCTGCCGCAAGGGCGGCAGCAGGCCGACGATCCGCTCCACATCGGGCATGAACCCCATGTCGAGCATGCGGTCGGCCTCGTCGATGACCAGGATCTTGACCCCGTTGAGCAGCAGTGCGCCCCGCTCGAAATGATCGAGCAGGCGCCCGGGAGTCGCGATCAATACATCCACGCCGCGCTCCAGCTTGCGCGTCTGGTCATCCAGGGCGACGCCGCCGATCAGCAGCGCCATGGTCAGGGCGTGATGCTTGCCGTAGATGTCGAAGTTCTCGGCCGTCTGCATTGCCAGTTCGCGCGTCGGCGACAGCACCAGCGAACGTGGCATGCGCGCCTTGGCCCGGCCCTGGCCCAGCACCTCGATCATGGGCAGCGTGAAGGCGGCCGTCTTGCCGGTGCCGGTCTGGGCACAGCCGAGCACATCGCGCCCCTGCAGCACGACCGGGATGGCCTGGGCCTGGATCGGTGTCGGCTCGCGATAGCCCGCTTTGGCGACCGCACGCAGCACTTCGGGCCCGAGGCCGAGATCGTCGAACGTGGTCAAGCGGGCGCGTCCAGAGCCGGGTTCAAGGCCGTCCGCGCGCGGGCGAGGGCAAGACAGGGGATCTTCACTGCCGCCGTTATAGCCACGGGAGTCCGCGAGTCAAGCGGTGGTCCCGGCCGGCCGCCAAGGCTTCCTCGGATCAAGCGGCGTTGCTACGGTGCCGGAAACGTGGGCCGAGCTGGTGCAACCGCGATTCAAGGGGCGAGCGTCATGGCCATGACATGCGGCAGGGACACATTGGCGCTGCTCGTGGTCGACGTCCAGGAACGCCTGATGCCAGCCATGGACTGCCGCGAACGCGTCACGGCGAACGTCGCGGTGCTGCTGCGCGCGGCGGCCCGACTTGGCGTTCCGATCGTCACGTCCGAGCAATACCCCAAGGGTCTTGGCCCGACCATCGCGGAACTCGGCAACCTAATCCCGGGTGATCGCATCTGGCCGAAGGCGGTCTTCTCGGTGATGCGCGACGCAGTGCTCCGCGACCAGGTCGGTCGGCTCGGCCGGCGCGGCATCGTGGTCGTGGGCGTGGAGTCTCATGTCTGCGTCATGCAGACCGCCCTCGATCTGCTCCGCACCGGCTATCGGCCCACCGTCGTCGCCGACGCCACCTCCTCGCGCACGGCCGAGAACCGCGAGCACGCCCTGCGCCGTCTGGCGGCGCGGGGCGCGGACGTGGCGACCACCGAAATGGTCCTGTTCGAATGGCTTGGGCGCGCCGGGACGGACGCATTCCGCGAGCTCAGCCCGCTGATCCGTTAGGACGCCGTCACGGGAACAAGAAATCCCGCTGGTCTTGTTGTCGCGCCTCTCAGGATCGTTGAACGGAAAGACCTGACGGGTCGCGGTCATCGCGGCGGGGCGCAGGCGCGGATCGTCGGCGCCGGCGATGCCGGCCACCTGGACCGTCGCTTAGGAAATCGGCCATTCCTTGAAGCACAGGGCCGCGAACAGGTCGCCGCTACCCTGGGCCACGTCGTAGGGCACCGTGGTGTCCGCGTCCATGCCCAGGCCGCACGCGGCGTTCGAGCCGAGCCACGCTGGCGCCGCGAACGCCATGACCACGCGATAGTTCGGTCCGGCTTCGCTGACCGGACGGGTCGTGAAGTTGACCCGGGGGCCCGAAATCGCGCTGCTCGTTCATGGCGGTGGTCACGGCGTCGCCGAACGCGGTGTCGTCGCTGCCGGTCGGGTTGCCCAGCACGGCGACGCGCACGTCCGGTCCCTTCGACAGGTAGCTCAGCAGTTCCTGCGGGTTCTGGGCGCCGTTGTAGGGCCCCTGGACCGAGCGCACGCCCGCGCCGCCGGCGCACGCGGCGAGCGTCACCAGGGACAACGCCGCGACGCCGGACCGCAGGCGGGCGGCGCGCTTGGAAATGTTGGAACGATGCAGGGCAGTTGCCCTTGGCGTTGAAGTTTCCCGCCCCCTGCGGGCAATTTTCCGGCAAGTCTCGCGGAAGGCAAGGTCAAGTCCGCGTGATGCCGCGACCCAACCGGAGGAACGTCGTCCATGGCCGCACTTCCTGATCTTGCGGCGATCGTGCGCGGCGGCCTGTGCGCAGGCTGCGGTCTGTGCGAAAGCCTGGCCGGCGTCGAGCACGTCGAAATGCGCATCGCATCGTCGGGGCACATCCGGCCGGCGATCAAGGGGCCGATTGAGCCGGCGATCATGGAACGCATCCACGCCGTCTGCCCCGGCATCACCCTGCGCGGTCCCGACGCGGCCCAGGCCGGGCCGAACGGGACCATGCACGAGGTGTTCGGACCGATCCGCGCGCTCCATCGCGGCTGGGCCACGGACGCGGCGACGCGCTACCGCTCGGCGGCCGGCGGTGGCATGACGGCGCTGGGTGTCTACCTGCTGGAATCTGGCAAGGTGGACGCGATCGTCCATGTGCGCGCGTCTGAGGAACAACCGCTGTTGACCGACGCCGTGGTCAGCCGCACGGCCGCGGAGGTGCGCGCCGGGTCCCAGTCGCGTTATGGGCCGGCGGCGCCATTGCGCCATGTGATGGGGCTGCTCGACCAAGGCTTGCGCTTCGCCGTGCTGGCCAAGCCGTGCGACGTGGGCGCGATCCGAAGCCTCGGACGCATCGACCCGCGCGTGGCCTACCAGATCCCCTATCTTATCACGTTGTTCTGCGGCGGGGCGCCCACCGTGTTCACCGCCGAGAAAGTGGTCCGCTACCACGGCATCGACGTGGACGAGGTGGGTGTGTTCCGCTGGCGCGGCAACGGCTGGCCCGGTCCCACCCACGTCGAGACCAAGGACGGCCGAGTGTACGACCTGACGTACGACTATGTCTGGTACACGCCCGGCGTGCCATGGACCTACGATATCCAGTTCCGCTGCAAGATCTGCCCCGACGCCATCGGCGAACTGTCGGACATCGCGTGCCCCGACGGCTGGATCATGGAGAACGGCAAGCCGATCCATCGCGAGGCGCCCGGCCAGAATGTCTTCATCGTGCGCACCGAGACGGGTGAACGGCTGCTGGCCGAGGCGGTAGCGGCCGGCGCGATCGAACTGGCGCCCTTTACGGTCCCCGAACTCGAGGCCATGCACGGGGACCACGCGCCGCGCAAGATGGAGTGGCCGGCGCGTGCCCGGGCGCTCGCGGCCGAGGGCGAACTGGCGCCGTCCTATGAGAACTTCCGCGCCGAGGCCATTGTGCGGCGCAACGGACCCGAGGCCGACCACGCGGCCGAGGAGGGCGCGCGCCGGCGCATTCGCAAGGGCAAGCACAAGGAACCTCTGTCATAGCGAGTCGGGGGAACCCTCCGGTCGAAGGCACGCCAGGACTGCTGCGCCCTAACATCGCCTTGACGGGCCGGTGAGGCCAGCCGGCCCGTTCACATTGATCGCCGAGGGCGACCTAAACCTTCCCATGGGGCGAAACAATGGTGGCTCGACGCCTCTCGCGGACCTCGCGAACTTCTTCACCGTGACGTTCTCGAACACGACGGCGTATCTGAGCTATCGACTGACGTTCCCGACCCTCAAGAATGCGGGGGCTGCGAACAGCATGCAGATCGGCGAGGTCCAGTTCCTCGCCGAGTTCGCGTCGACCGCGGTTCCCGCTCCGGCGGCCGGGCTGCTCGGCCTCGGGCTCGCGGGCGCCTTGGTGGCGCGTCGGCGGCATTCGGTCTGACGCGGACCACGCACGGGCGACAGGGGGCGAAGCACCACTTCGCCACCTTCTCGTCACGCCGATCGACGAGGCACAATCACGGTTGCGCCGCTGGGTACGCCCCGTCCTTGTCGTGGGTCTCGCCGCCGACCAGGGGTGGCGTGAACACGCAGACCATGCGCATCGGCGTCTTGCAGATGAAGCGGTGCCGGTCGTGCTTATCCAGCACGTAGAGCGTGCCGGGCTTCAGGTCATATTTCTTGCCGGTGTCAAGGTCCTCGAGCATGCCTTCGCCCTCGATGACGTAGTTCGTCTCGACGTGGTTCTTGTAACAGAGCTGCTTGCCCTCGCCGGTCTTGATGCGAATGTCGGAGAAAGTGATGCCGACGCCGTCCTCCTTCAGCAGGAAGCGGCGCGTCACGGCGCGGCCGTCGCCCAGCACCGTCTCGCCCTTGGTGCCGCCAGGCCGTCGTAGGTCTTAACGATCATGATGGTATCCTCCGCCAGGGTTTGGAATGTCATGCCCGGGCTGTCCTGAGGTGCGGGCCCTGAGCGCGTCGAAGGGCTCGCGTCGCGAAGGACGGAACCGGGCATCCACGGCAACTGCCGTGCCCTCGGCGCTGGGTTCCCAGTTCGCCGCTGGCGCGGCGCCTAGGAACGACAGGGTGAGGACTCACAAATCCAGGGCCGCGACCTCGGTTGCGTGCTCCTGGATGAAGGCGAGGCGGAGTTCGGGCTTGCGTCCCATGAGCTGCTCGACGCGCGTCTCGGTCGCGAGCCGTGCCGCGTCGGGGATGGTGACGCGCAGCAGGGTCCGCCGCGCCGGGTCCATGGTCGTCTCGCGCAGCTGCTCGGCGCGCATCTCGCCCAGCCCCTTGAACCGCCCGATCTCGATCTTGCCCTTTCCCTTGAACTGGGTCGCCAGCAGCTCGTCCTTGTGAGTGTCGTCGCGGGCGTAGACCACGGCGCCGCCCTGGCTCATGCGATAGAGCGGCGGCACCGCCAGGTAGAGGTGCCCATCGCGGATCAGCCCAGGGATCTCGCGGTAGAAGAAGGTCAGCAGCAGCGAGGCGATGTGGGCGCCGTCGACGTCCGCGTCGGTCATGATGATGACACGGTCGTAGCGCAGGTCCGCCCCGCGGTAGCGTTCGCCGAGACCGCAGCCCAGCGCCTGCACCAGATCGGTCAGTTCCTGGTTCTCGCGCCGCTTGTCGGCGGTGGCGCTGGCAACGTTGAGAATCTTGCCGCGCAGGGGCAGCACCGCCTGGGTCGCGCGGTCGCGCGCCTGCTTCGCCGTGCCGCCGGCCGAATCGCCCTCGACCAGGAACAACTCGGTGCCGGCGGCCGCGTCGGTCGCGCAGTCGGCCAGCTTGCCGGGCAAGCGCAGGCGGCGCTTGGGCGTCTTGCGCGCGACCTCCTTCTCGGCCTTGCGGCGCAGACGTTCGTCCATGCGCTCGATGATCGACGCTAGCAGCCCGTTCGCCGCCGCCGGGTCGCCGGACAGCCAATGATCGAAGTGGCTCTTGACCATGGTCTCGACCAGCTTGGCCGCCTCGGGGTTGACCAGCTTCTCCTTGGTCTGGCCCTGGAACTGGGGCTCGGGCAGGAACACCGACAGCAGCAGGCACGCGGCGCCGGCCACGTCCTCGGCCGTGATCTGCGCCGCGCGCTTCGTTGCGGCCAGCTCTCCGAAGGCGCGAAGGCCGCGCAGCAGCGCCGTGCGCAGGCCGGTGTCGTGGGTGCCGCCCTCGGGCGTTGGCACCGTGTTGCAGTAGGTCGAGACGAACGGTTCGCCGTCCTCGGGCCATGCGACGGCCCATTCGACACGCCCGGAATCGCCCTGGGCGACCGCGTGCCCGGCGAAGGGGCGTTCAGTCAGAGTCGCGCGCTCGCCGACCTGCGAGGCGAGGAAATCCGCGAGCCCGCCGGGGAAGTGGATCACCGCCTCGGCCGGGGTGTCGTCACCGGCCTTGATCAGCGAAGGGTCGCAGTTCCAGCGGATCTCGACGCCACGGAACAGGTACGCCTTGGAGCGCGCCATGCGGTAGAGCCGCGCCGGCTTGAACGCGGCCTGCGCGCCGAAGATCTGCGCGTCCGGGTGGAACGTCACCGTCGTGCCGCGCCGGTTGTTGACCGTGCCTAGGTCCTTGAGCTTGGCCGCCGCCTTGCCGCGCACGTAGGACTGCGACCACAGGCGGCGATCGCGCGCGACCTCGACGTCCAGCCGATCAGAGAGCGCGTTGACCACCGACACGCCGACGCCGTGCAGGCCGCCGGCGGTGTGATAGACCTTGCCGCTGAACTTCCCGCCCGCGTGCAGGGTGGTCATGATGACCTCGAGCGCGGACTTGTTCTTGACCTTCGGGTGCGGGTCGACTGGGATGCCGCGGCCGTTGTCGGCGACGGTGATGGCGCCGTCCTTGGCCAGGCGCACCTCGATACGGTTGGCGTGGCCGGCCACCGCCTCGTCCATGGCGTTGTCGAGCACCTCGGCGAACAGGTGGTGCAGGCCGCGCTCGTCGGTGCCGCCGATGTACATGGCGGGCCGGCGCCGCACCGGCTCCAGGCCCTCGAGGACCTCGATGTCCTTGGCCGAGTAATCGGTCTTGGTCTGGCGCGGGGCGTCGAACAGATCGCTCACGGGTGGCCTATCTGGTGGTCGCACGGGTAACCGACCACAAAATCCCGTAGCCGGGCCGCGAATGCAAGGGCAGGGGGCTCACAGTCCTCGTCTAGGCGCGGCGATAGCCGTAGATGAGCCGGTGATCGTCCTCGCCGGACATGCACCGCTCGAAGGCGCCGCCGAGCCGGCCGGCGACGGCGATGGAACGCGCGTTGGCTTGGTCGATGACGCTGACCAGATGCGCCAGCCCCAGGGCCCCGAACGCCCAGTCGCGCGCGACCGTGGCCGCCTCGGTCGCGTAGCCGTGGCCCCACGCCGCGCGCGCCAGCCGCCAGCCGAACTCGACGCCGGGCCAGCCCTTGGGGTGCCACAGCTTGGCGAACCCGATCATGGCGCCGCCGGCCTTCGGCTCCAGGGCGAACAGGCCGTAGCCGCGCAGGCTCCAGTGACCGAGGAACATGGCGATCTGGCGCCACGCGGTCTCGCGGTCGAGCGTCGAGCCGTCGGCGATGTAGCGCATTACCTCGGGATCGGCGCTCATGACCGCGTAGGCGTCGAAGTCCGCCTCGGTGAAAGGGCGCAGGCGAAGGCGCGGCGACTCGAGCGTGATCACTCGGCGGGAACGGCGAGCGGCTTGCCCTTCTCGACGACGTAGACCGCGATGACCTTGGCGACCGTGGCGCCGACGTTGCGCGCGTCGTGGATGACGCCCGCCTCGATGCGGTAGGACTGGCCGGCCGTCAGACGCTGCGGCGTCTGGCCGTCGATCGCCAGCTCGGATTCGCCTTCCAGCACGTAGCCGATCTAGATGCCCGGATGGGAATGCCGGCCCGAGCTTGCGCTCGGCGCCACCTCGGCCAGGCCCATGACCGTCTCGTAGCCGGTGTCGGGCACGTCGAGTTTCTGCAGCGGCGTGCGCTTGATGCCCTCCTGGGCGATAGCCGTGCCGGCGACCAGCGCGGCCGCCAGAACGGCGGCGATGACCTTGGTCATGATCCAGTTCTTCAGGTGGCGAAGTCTGGTTCGTCGCGCGCCAACAGCCGCTTCATTGCGGCGAAGTGGGTGCGCTTGTAGATGTCTTACGAGGAACCGAACCAGTTGGATGACGCGTCGGCCACCTCGGGCGCGATGGGCGCGAGCGGCCGGCGGTACTGGGCGGCCAGCCACTGCATCTTGCAGCAGCGTTCCAGGTAGTAGAGGTCGTCGAACGCGACGCCGACCTCGAATGCGGCGACCAGCACGCCGTGGTTGCGCATGAACAGCACCGACTTGTCGCCCAGCGTGCGAGCCAGGCGGTCCCCCTCCGCCTCGCCCTGCGTGCCGACCGGCCCGGGGTATTCATCGTCGTAGGCGACGCGGCCGTGGAAGCGCAGCGCGACCTGCTCGCCCATGGCGAGCCGGCCGTCGTCGAGCATGGTGATCGCGGTCGCGTAGGGCATGTGCGTGTGCAGGATACAGCGCACGTCGGCGCGGTCGCGGTAGACCGGCCAGTGGATCTGAAACGCGACGCGCTCGGCCTCGCCGCCACCGACCACGCGCCCGCTGCGGCCGTCGACCAGCGACAGGTTCGACGCCGTGATCTCGGACCAGTGCAGCCCGTAGGGGTTGACCAGGAAGTGATGCTCGTCGATGCGCGCGGTGAAGTGGTTGCAGATGCCTTCGTGCAGGTCGAGGCGCACCGCCAGCCGGAATGTGGCGACCAGATCGGCGCGGATGGCATGCTCGCTCGTTGCGTGGTTCGTCACGGCCATGGACGGCGCCCCTCGGGACTGGCTACAACCAACTCTACCGCGCCCGGGCATCCGCCACCACAAGGGCGCGTCGGAGGGGATGCCATGAAGCCGCTCACCAAGGCCGAGCTCTCGGCGCTTGCCAAGTTCGACACGCCGACCGTGTGCAACGCCATCGAGGAATTGGCCTCCGAACGCACGGCCACCGGCTTCACGACGCACCCGCTGGTCTGCGCGCGGCCCGAACTCGGCGCCATGGTCGGCTACGCGGTCACGGCGCGCATCCGCGCCATGCACCCCTCGACATTGCCCAAGGCCGAGCAGGAAGCGCTCAACAAGCGCTACTACGAGCATGTGGCCGCCGGCCCGCGCCCCGGCATCGTGGTGATCGAGGACCTCGACCCGCAGCCCGGCTACGGCGCCTGGTGGGGCGAGGTGCACACCACCGTGCACAAGGGCTTCGGCTGCGCCGGCACCATCACTAACGGCTCGATCCGCGACCTGCCGCTGTGCGCACCGGGGTTCCAGATGCTGGCCTGCGTGATCGGCCCGTCGCACGCCTATGTCCATTGCGTCGAGGTGGCGACGCCGGTCACCGTCGCGGGCATGACCGTAGCACCCGGCGACCTGGTGCACGCCGACGAGCACGGCGCGGTGGTCATTCCCCACGCCATCGCGGGCCGGGTCGCGGCCATGGCCAAGGTGCAGATGCGGCGCGAGGCGGTGATCCTCAAGGCCGCGCGGGCCAAGGGCTTCACCCCCGCCAAGCTCGCCGCCGCCGCCGCCAGGGCGAAGCGCATTCACTAGGGGCGGGCGCCATGAAGGACCTCATCGTCGAGCGGGCCGAGGCATTCATCGTCGCGCCGCCGGTCGAGCGGCATTCGTGGGCGTCCGACCAGGCCGGCATGTACATGACCGGAACGTACCTGCGCCTGACCACCAAGGGCGGGCTGGTCGGCTTCGCGTGCGTCAAGAACTTCACTCCCTATGACTTCGACCGCTCGGTGGCCGAGACGCTGCGGCCGCTGCTGCCCCAGGTGCTCGGCCTCAGCCCGCTCGAGCGCGAGGCGGCGTGGACGCGCCTGGTCAACCGCCTCATCATGGCTGCGCCCCAGGCGCAATCCGCCGTCGACATCGCGCTGTGGGACCTGGCGGCCAAGCACGCGGGCCTGCCGCTTTACCAGTTCCTCGGCGGCACGCGCTCGAAGGTGCGCGCCTACGCCTCCACCCCCATGCTGAAGGACGCCAAGGCGTACGTCGATTTCGTCGGCAAGCTGATGGCCAAGGGCTTCGGCGCGACCAAGCTGCACTGCTGGTGCGAGTATGAGCGCGACATTCCCATGGTGCAGGCGGTGCGCAAGCGCTACGGCGCCGACACGCTCGCCATCATGCTCGACGTCGAGCAGCGCTACAGCCGGGCGGACGCCATGCGCGCGCTGGCGCCGCTGGCCGAGGCCAGGACTACGTGGTTCGAGGCGCCGCTGCTCGACGTGGACGTGGCTGGCTACCGGGCGCTCACCGCCAAGGGGCTGGTCGACATCATCCCGGGCGGCAACGCCATCGTCGACCTGGGTCTGATCGAGCTGTGCATCGCCAACAGGGTGTGGTCGCGTGTGCGCATCGACCCGACCACGTGCGGCGGCATCACGCCGGCGCGCAAGATCATGGCGCTGGCCGAGGCCAACGGGCTGAACGTTGAGCTGCAATCCTGGGGCTTCACGCCCGTGCAGGCGGTCAACCTGCACATGATGCTGGCGTACCCCAACTGCGACTATTTCGAGCAGGCGGTGCCCTACGAGGCGTTTGAGTACGGCTCGCACGATCCCATCCGCGCCGACGCCGAGGGCTTCGTGCACGCGCCGCCGAGCGCCGGGCTCGGCGTCGGTGTCGACTGGAAGGCGATCGAGAAGGCCTCGATCGCCAAGTACGTGCAGACCCGCGCCGGCCTCAAGGTCACCACGCCCAAGGCATGACCAAGCGCCGGCCCCCGCGCACCGCGCCGCAAGGCGCGCCGAAGCCGTCCGCCGGGGCCAGCGACGCCTTGTTGGCCTACGCCGGCGTCTCGGCGTGGCAGCCGAAGGCGCCACCGCCCGGCACCTCGGCCGAGTTCATGAACCTGCTGGCGCTCGCCGAGGCGGCGGCCAGGGGGCGCGAGCCCGACGCGGCGCTTGCCTACTTGAAGCGCGCGGTGCGGCTCGAGCCCGGCTCGGCAAAACCGCCCTTCTTCACGGCGCGCGTGCTTGCCGGGATGGGGCGCGGGGCGGAGGCGCTGCGCGCACTCCACGACGCGGTCCGGCTGGAGCCCGGCCACGCCAAGGCCAAGGCCATGTTCGCCCGCCTGATCAAATGCGAGCCCCAGCCGGACTACCGCTGGATGGACGACCAGGTCGTGGCCACGTGCCTGGAGACCGACGGCATCGGCCATCAGGACTTCGTCGACATCGCGCTCCGCCTGCTGGCCCACCACGCCATGGCCGAGATCCTGGCGTCCGGCGCGCGCGATCGGTCCGACGAAGCCGGGCAACACGTTGAAGTGGCCGTTGTAGCGGTCGTCCAGATGGATGTGCCACTTGGGCGGCAACACCACGTCGCCGCCTCCATGCGCCGCCAAGCCAGCAGCGACGATGTCGATGGCCTCGGCCACCGTCGGCAGCAGGGCCGCGACCGGGTCGTGGTCGAGATACGTGAACCCGAGGCGAGCCATGGTGGGTGGTCAGTCGTCCCCATGACGGGCGCGCCACGCGGCCGGTTCGTCGAACTTGCCGGCCCACAGGCCGCGCTGGGCGAGGCGCGCCGCGTCGCTCGCCGCGACGTAACGCACCGATTGGTCGCGCAGCGGCCCGCCCCAGCCGGCGCTGGCGATCGCCTCGGCCGGGTCGATGCCCGCGGCGTAGCAGACGCCGAGGATCGCGTCCTCGGGCACGGTGCCGAGCGCCATGCAGCTCACGTCGCGCCCGGCCACCAGGCTCTGCAGGAACGCCGCGGCCTGAGCGCCGCACGGGTAGTCGCGCTGGATGTAGCCGTGCCATTCGCTGCACGTCTGCTCGGCCTTGGCCGCGTCGATGCCCATGAGACGAACGGTGGCGCGGTCGACGATCAGAGTGTCGCCGTCGGTCGCCGCGGCGGCACCGTCGACGGCGGTGTCCTATGCCATGGCCGGGACGATGGCGAAGCACGCCACCACGGCCAAGGCCGCGATGGCGGGAAGGCGAATGAAGCGATCCATACGCGGTCTCCCTCGAGGGAGGCGGCGCGCCGTCAGTGCGGGTCGAACACCGCGAAATGGGCCTCGACCGGCGTGCCGCCGTTGATCGGGATCAGATCCTGCGGGCAGGCCGAGAACGCGACGACGCAGTCCATCTCGGCGCGGACCTCGATGTAGTCGCCCGGCTTGCTGACCGTGGGCAGGAAGTCGATGCGCTTGCTGTCCAGCACCGGGATGTTCATGAACAGGTTCCACGGGCTCGGCGTCTCGGGTTCGCGCAGGCTCAGTTCCGCCATGGCGTTGTGCAGGTTGTCGGTGCAGTTGTCGTGGTAGGTCTTGCACCCCAGCAACTCGTAGCGGTAGCGGTCGCACGCGGCGAGCAGGCTGTCGTGGATGCCGGGCGATGTGTCCGCCACGATGGTCAGGATCGGCCGACGGTGGTTGGTCAACAGGGCATCCCCGACGGCCCAGAACATCTTGGTGGTCTGGGCGCGCGTGTGCTCCATGGACATGAACTCACCGAGCTCGGCCCGGTTGAACGCCCAGGTGTCGACCACCTGGTTGCCGTGGGTGTTGATAACCCGGACGTGCTGGCCCTTGCGGGCGAAGGCGGCCTTGCCCTTGCGCGCCGGAATGATGACGGTGGCGAGCGGTGCCATGCGACGGATCTCCCCCGTGCCGTGAAGAGCGGTAGTATGGGGTCAGCGCGCGCCGATGGCGAGCGCGCCGTCAGCCAGGTCGCTAGTTGATCGGCGCGATGCGGTAGCGGACCATGGCGTCGTCCACGGTCTGGAAGCTGGCCGCGCGCCAAGCCTTCACGGCCTCTTCGTAGGAGTCGTATATGCTGCGCACGTCAAGCGCGCGCGGATCGCGATAGTCGCCGCCGCGCGGATCGACCAGTTCGCCGCCGAACACCACGTAAAGTTTCTTAATCTCGCTTGCCACGACTCCCCCGCGCGGACGGGACTCCCACGCGGAATGCTTAGTCGAACCTTGTGACCATTGATGGCGGTCCCGCGCAATCCCGCCCGGACTTCAAACAACGGCCAGGTGAGCCTGGGGTGGTTCGCTGGCTAGGTCGGCCACGATGCGCAGAGCCCGGGCCAGTTCGGCGCGGTCGCGGGTGCACGAGAGGCACAGACGCACGAACGGCGGCGCTGTTCCGTCGGCGGCGAACGCGCTGGCCGGCGACAGCACGACGCCCCTTTGCCGAAGCTCGGCGACGAACGTACCCGGGGTCCAGGGCTCCGGCAGCGTCAGGATCCCGTGGAACCCGGCCGGATGCGCGGTGTAGGTGAAGCCGCGCAACGCCTCGCGGGTCAGCGCCTGCCGGGCGATGGCTTCACGCCGGTAACTCTCGACCATGCGTGCCCCGGTGCCGTCGCCGATCCAGCGCATAGCGATCTCGGCCATCAGGGGTGCCGTCATGTAGGCGGTCGCATGGACGGCCGCCGTCACGGCAGCGACCTGGTCGCGCGGCACGGCGACGTAGCTGACCCGTAGGCCGGGCGCCATCGCCTTGGACAGACTGAGGAAGTAGAAGCCGAGCTCCGGCGCATGGCTGACCAAGGGCGCGTGCCCGTCCTCGACCAGGAAGCCGTAGATGTCGTCCTCGACGGTCCGCACGCGGTGGCGGCGCGCGATCGCCGCTGCCGTGCGCCGCCGATCCTCCAGCATGTGGGCGCCGGTCGGGTTGTGCAGGCTCGGCATGCTGAACAACGCCTTCGGGCGGTAGGTCTGGCACGCCTCGTCGAAGGCCTCGGGAATCATGCCCCGCTCGTCCAGCGCCACGCCGACCAGATCGAAGCGGAAAAAATCCGCCAGCGCCTTGACGCTGGGGTAGGTCAACGCCTCGCACAGCAAGGTGTCGCCCGGCCCGGCCAGCGACCCCAGCAGAACCGCCATGGCGTGCTGGCCACCGGATGTCAGGATGACCTGCTCGGGTGACACGTCCAGGCCGTGACGCGCGACCCACGCGGCGCCGGTATCCCGGTGCTCCGGCTGGCCACGATGGGCCTGGTAGTCGAGCAGGTGGCCGAGATGGCCGTCGGCCGCGAGAGACCGCAGCGTATTGCCCAGTAGGGCATCCGAATCGGCGCGCGCGGCATCCAGACCCGCGCGGCGCGCGCCGGCGCCGGCTGGGTCATCAACGGACGCAAGCACTTCATCAGCAACGCCGACCAGGCGGACTTCATCATCCTGTTCGCGGTCACCGGCACCGACCAGACGGGGAAGGGTCCGCGCAACCGAATCACCGCCTTCCTGGTCGACAAGGACACGCCCGGGGTCGAGGCGCGCGTCATGCGCGCCATGGTCGACCGCGGCTGCAACCCCAACGAAATCACGCTCAACGACGTGCGCGTCGGCGACGACCACATCGTGGGCGAGGAGGGCAAGGGCTTCGACTTCGCCAACGACTGGCTCTACGCCGGGCGCATCGCCATGGGCGCGTTCTCGGTCGGGCGCGCTGAGCGCGCGCTGGAACTGAGCCTCAACTGGGCCACGACGCGCAAGCAGTTCGGCCAGGCTATCGGCCGATTCCAGGCATCTCGTTCAAGATCGCCGACATGGCGACCGAGCTGCGCGCGGCCGAACTGACGGTGCTGCACGCGGCCTGTTTGCTGGACCAGGGGCGCTGCACGCGGGCCGATACCTCGATGGCCAAGCTGTTCGCCACCGAGATGGTCGGGCGCGTCACCGACCAGGCGGTGCAGAACTTCGGCGGCATGGGGCTGATGGAGGACATGCCGATCGAACGGCTGTGGCGGGACGCGCGCGTCGAGCGCATCTGGGAAGGGACGTCGGAGATCCAGCGCGACATCATCGGCCGCGATCTCGTGCGCCCGCGCGAGCACTGAGCTATCGCGCGCCGAGTGACGGGGCTCACAGCCCACGGCGCGTCCCCGTGGCATCGTTCGACCACATCTTCATGATGTCCTCCCTGTTCAAGCCGAACTCAGGGCCTGTTCGCCGGCCCCGTTTCTTTTCGTGGCGCGGCGTCAGTCGTGACGCTATAGCTGGCGGCCCGCAACGGTAACGGACCGCTAACCGTGATCGAACTGCTGAGTAGTCCGGAAGTCTGGATCAGCCTGGCGACCCTGACCGCGCTCGAAGTCGTCCTCGGCATCGACAACATCATTTTCTTGTCAATCGTTTCGGCACGGCTGCCGCTGCATCAGCAACGCTTGGCGCGGCAGCTCGGCCTGGGGCTGGCGCTCGGCGGCCGGCTGGTCCTGCTGCTCAGCATTTCCTGGATCGTCGGGCTGACGGCGCCGCTGTTCTCGCTTCTGGACCACGAGGTGTCGTGGCGCGATCTCGTGCTGCTGCTTGGCGGTCTGTTCCTGATCGTCAAGGGCACGCTCGAAATGCACCACATGCTCGAGGGCAGCCACGCCGAATCAGTGGTCGGCACCACGACGCTCGCGGCCGCGATCGGTCAGATCGTGGTGCTCGACGTGGTGTTCTCGCTCGATTCGGTGATCACAGCCGTCGGCATGGTCGACGACATTCCGGTGATGATTGCCGCCGTGGTGATCGCCATGATCGTCATGCTGGTCGCGTCTGAGCCGGTCAGCGCCTTCGTCCAGGCGCACCCGACGGTCAAGATGCTGGCGCTCAGCTTCTTGCTGCTGGTCGGTACGGCGCTGGTGGCCGATGGCCTGCATTTCCACGTGCCGCGCGGCTACCTCTACTTCGCCGTGGCGTTCTCGGCGGGTGTCGAGGCGCTCAATCTGTGGGCGGCGAAGGTGCGCAAACGACGGAGTGGCTTGGCACACTGAGTCTGGCACGCGCCTTGCAGTAATCCTCGCGACGGGGCCGTTCGGGCCCCACGGATGACGAGGCCAACCATGGACTGCTCTTCGCTCGTGGGTCTGAAGTTCGACTCGTGCCACCAGTTCGCGGTGCTGCTGACCCAGCACCTGGGGCCGCAACAGGCGCTCGACGTGTGCCGCGAGAACGGCTGGGACGGTGTGCGCCGCGCGCTCGAGGTCCAGTCCGAGATGGTGACCCGCGTGGCCAGCGGCCGCGTCAACTAGGCGTAAACCACATCCGCCGGGGTGTGGCGCTCCGGCGCGGGTTGCACGATAATGGCGCCCTGACGCGCAACACAGGGAACGCCGCCATGCCCACCGCCCTTAAGGCCGTTTCGTCCGCCACCGCCTCCTGGACCGACGCCGAATGGCGCATGCGGGTCGATCTGGCCGCGGCGTACCGTCTGGTCGACCGCTACGGCATGTCGGACTTCATCTGGAACCACATCACCGCGCGCGTGCCGGGCGAGGAAGGCCACTTCCTGATCAACCCGTTCGGTCTGCGCTATGACGAGATCACGGCCTCGAACCTGGTCAAGGTCAAGACCGACGGCACGGTGATCGGCGGCGGCGAGACCAACTACACCGGCTTCGTCATCCATTCGGCGATCCATCTGGCGCGCCCCGACGTGGCGTGCGTGCTGCACACCCATACGCGTGCCGGTTGCGCCGTCGGCTGCCTCGAGGACGGCCTGCTGCCCTTCATCCAGGATGGGCTGAGCTTCCACCAGAAGGTCGCGTACCACGACTACGAGGGGCTGGGCGTCGACCTCGGCGAGCGCGAGCGCATCGCGCGCAGCCTGGGCGATGCCTCGTGCCTGTTCTTGCGCAACCACGGCCTGATCACAGTGGGCCGCTCGGTCGGCGAGGCGTTCGTTTTGATGGTCTACTTCGAGCGCGCCTGCCGCGTGCAGGTCGACATCCTGGCAACGGGGCGCCCCTACCGCACCGTGCCCAAGGACATCCAGCTCAAGGCCGCGGCGCAGTACGCCGACTACCCGCCCGGTGAGCACGAGTGGCCGGCGCTCGTCCGCCTGCTCGACCAGAAGGACCCCGGCTACAAGGCTTAGTCGTGCGTGGCCGTGGCCGCGTCGGGAGGTTGACGATCGTGCCCTAATCACCTAATGGGCGGGGCACGGGGCCCGTCGCGGCCGCCCCGTCAGGCGATCCGCCCAAGCGCCACTCCGTGCAACACGGAGCCTTGGCTATGAGCGGCTTTCATCTGAAACCCCATGACCTTTACCGCTTGATCGGGACGCCGGCGGCGCCCCGCATCGTGGACGTGCGCCGGCGCGCCGCATTCGAGGCGGACGATCGCGCCCTGCCGGGCGCCTCCTGGCTCGATCACCGCGAGACCGAGCGGTGGCCCCTCAACGCGGGCGAGGACGTGGTCGCCTACTGCGCCCACGGCCACAATGTCAGCCAGATGGCGTGCGCCGCGCTGCGCGCGCGCGGCGTGCGTGCGTGGACTCTGTCCGAGGGCATCGAAGGCTGGAAGGCGGCGGGCCTGCCGACCGTCAAGCGGTTCGATGCGCCCCACGGTTGGATCACGCGCGAGCGGCCGAAGGTCGATCGCATCGCGTGTCCGTGGTTCATTCGCCGCTTCGTCGATCCGCGCGCGTCGATCCTGTTCGTCGCGGCCGACCAGGTCGAGGCGGTGGCGGCAGAATCTGGTGCCGTGCCCTTCGACATCCCCGGGGTCGCGTTCTCCCACGATGGCGATGACTGCAGCTTCGATGCGTTCCTGAAGCGCTTCGGCGTCAACGACTCCGCGCTCCTGGGCCTCGCGCCCATCGTACGCGGGGCCGACACGGGTCGGCCCGATCTGGCGCCCAAGTGCGCCGGGCTGCTAGCCGCCTCGCTCGGAATCTCCGCCGAGACTGACGACGACCACGATGCGTCGGCCCGCGGCTTCGTCGTCTACGACGCGCTCTACGCCTGGCGCTGCCACGCCCTGGCCGAGAAGCACGGCTGGCCTCCGGTGGCGTTGTGACAAACGTCGCCTTCGCCGAACTGGTGCGGGTGTTCGGGCGCATCGGGCGCATCTCGTTCGGCGGCCCGGCGACGCAGATCGCGCTCATGCACCGCGTGCTCGTGCAGGAGAAGTGCTGGCTCGAGGAGTGCCAGTACCTGCACGCGCTCAACTTCTGCATGCTCCTGCCTGGGCCCTAGGCCATGCAGCTCGCCACCTACGCCGGCTGGCTGCTGCCGGGCTGGCGGGGTCGCGCGGCTCGCCTCGGCACTGGCCGCGATCACCACCGCGGTCGTCGGCGTCATCCTGAATCTGTCGCTGTGGTTCGCGTTGCACGTCGTGTTCGCGACCGTGGAAACCAGGGCGTGGGGGCCGCTCCGGCTCGCGCTGCCGGACCCCGCCAGCGTGGACGTGGCCGCGCTGGCGCTGTCCTTCGTCGCTGCCATTGCACTGTTCCGCTTCCATCTGGGTATCCCGCGCACGCTCGCGCTTTGCGCCGCGCTGGGTGCCGCGTGGCGCCTGCTGGTGGCTTGAAAGCCGGCGGCCCGTGGCCCAAGCTGCGCGCGAGGAGGGGACATGACCGTCCTGACCAGCGCGCTCGACGTGCGATCGGCGGCCTTTCGCGACAACGCGGCGCACAACGTCGCCCTGGTCGCGGATCTCAAGGCCAAGGTGGCGCGGGCCGCGCTCGGCGGTGACGAGGAGGCGCGTTCCCGCCACCTCGCGCGCGGCAAGCTGCTGCCCCGCCAGCGCGTCGAAGCCTTGCTCGATCCCGGATCGCCGTTCCTCGAGATCGGCCAGCTTGCGGCCGACGGACTCTATGGCGATGACGTTCCGGCCGCCGGTTTGATCGCCGGCGTGGGCCGTGTCATGGGGCGCGAGGTCGTGATCATCGCCAACGACGCCACCGTCAAGGGCGGCACCTACTACCCGATCACGGTCAAGAAGCACCTGCGAGCCCAGGAGATCGCCCGGGCCCACCGGCTGCCGTGCGTCTACCTGGTGGATTCCGGCGGCGCCAACCTGCCCAACCAGGACGAGGTGTTCCCCGACCGCGACCACTTCGGGCGCATCTTCTTCAACCAAGCGACCATGTCCGCCGAGGGCATCGCCCAGATCGCCGTGGTCATGGGCAGCTGCACGGCGGGCGGCGCCTACGTGCCCGCCATGTCGGACGAGGTGATCATCGTCAAGGGGCAGGGCACCGTCTTCCTGGGCGGGCCGCCGCTGGTGAAGGCGGCGACCGGCGAGGTGGTCAGCGCCGAGGACCTGGGCGGCGCCGACGTGCACGCGCGCGTCTCGGGCGTGGCGGATCACTATGCACGCGACGACGGCCACGCGCTGGCGTTGGCCCGGCGCGCCGTAGCCAACCTGGGTCGCGCCCGGGGCGCCGATCTGGACGTCGCCGCGCCCGAGGAACCCACGTACGACCCGGCCGAGCTTTACGGGCTGATCCCGCCCGACGTGCGCCAGCCCTTCGAGATCCGCGAGGTGATCGCGCGCCTGGTCGACGCCAGCCGGTTCGACGAGTTCAAGCCGCTGTTCGGCGCCACATTGGTCACCGGCTTCGCGCGCATCATGGGCATGCCGGTGGGGATCATCGCCAACAACGGCATCCTGTTCTCGGAGTCCGCGCTCAAGGGGGCGCACTTTATCGAGCTGGCGTGCCAGCGTCGCATCCCGCTGGTGTTTCTGCAGAACATCGTCGGCTTCATGGTGGGCCGGAAGTACGAGGCCGGCGGCATCGCCAAGGACGGCGCCAAGCTGGTCACCGCGGTGGCGTGCGCCCAGGTGCCCAAGGTGACGCTGGTGGTGGGCGGCAGCTTCGGCGCAGGCAACTACGCCATGTGCGGCCGCGCGTACAGCCCGTGCTTCCTGTGGATGTGGCCCAACGCGCGTATCTCGGTCATGGGCGGCGAGCAGGCGGCCAGCGTGCTGGCGACCATCCGCCGCGACCGCGCCGAGGCCAAGGGTAGTGCCTGGCCCGCTGCCGAGGAGGAGGCGTTCAAGGCACCGATCCGGGCGCAGTACGAGACCCAGGGGCACCCCTACTACGCGACCGCGCGGCTGTGGGACGACGGCATCATCGACCCGGCCGAAACGCGCACGGTGCTGGGGCTCAGCCTGGCCGCCGCGCTGAACGCGCCGATCCCGGAGACACGCTTCGGCGTGTTCAGGATGTAGCCGTGAGCGGAGCCTCGGCGGTCACGATCGAACGGCGCGGTCCGGCCGCCTGGGTGACGCTCGACCGGCCAGAACGTCACAACGCCTTCGACGACGCGGTGATTGCCGAATTCACGGCGGCGCTGGAGGCGGTGGCGGCCGACTCGGCCGTGCGCGCCGTGGTGATCGCGGGCAACGGCCCTTCCTTCTCGGCCGGCGCGGACCTTACGTGGATGAAGCGCGCTGCGGCGCCAGCGCGCGAGGCGAACCTGCGCGACGCCTTGGCGCTCGCGCGGCTCATGCGCACGCTGGCCGAGTTGCCCAGGCCGACCGTCGCGCGGGTGCACGGTGCCGCCCTCGGCGGCGGCTTCGGCCTGGTGTGCTGCTGCGACATCGCCATCGCCGCCGAGGGCGCGCGCTTCGCCATGACTGAGGTGCGGCTCGGCATCGTGCCCGGCGCGATCTCGCCCTACGTGGTCCAAGCGATCGGACCGCGTCACGCCCGCGCCCTCATGCTGCGCGGCACGCGGATCGACGCGGCCGAGGCGCTGCGGATCGGGCTTGTCCACCAGGTCGTCGCGCCCGAGCAGATCGACGCGGCCGTCGGCCGGACGCTCGACGAGATCCTGGCCGGGGGCACGGACGCCCACGCCGAGGTCAAACGGCTCGTGCGTGCCGTGCACGGTCGTGCGGTCGATGACGACTTGGTGGCACTCACCGCCGCCAGCATCGCCGACGCCCGCGCCGGCGCCGAGGGGCGCGAAGGCGTGGCCGCGTTCGTCGAGAAGCGCAAGCCGTCGTGGGCGCCATGACGGGGGCGCCATGACCGCCATTCGGCGCCTGCTGGTCGCCAACCGGGGCGAGATCGCGTGCCGCATCATGCGCACGGCGCGTCGGTTGGGGATCGGCACGGTCGCGGTCCATTCGGACGCCGACGCGCACGCGCGCCACGTCGCTATGGCCGACCAGGCTGTCCAGCTGGGCGCGGCGCCGGCGGCCGAAAGCTACCTGCGCATCGACCGGGTCATCGACGCGGCGCGGGCCACGGGCGCCGACGCGATCCACCCCGGTTACGGTTTCCTGGCCGAAAGCGCTGCCTTCGCCCGGGCGTGCGCGGCGGCCGGTGTCATTTACGTCGGGCCGCCGGCGGACGTGATCGAGCGGCTGGGCCTCAAGGGCTCGGCCAAGGACGTGGCGATCGCCGCCGGCGTGCCCGTGTTGCCCGGCTATCAGGGTGCCGACCAGGGCGATGCCCGGCTGGTGGCGGAAGCCGCGCGCATCGGTTTTCCCCTAGCGGTCAAGGCCGCCGCGGGCGGCGGCGGGCGCGGCCTGCGCCTAGTCGAACGGGCCGAGGACCTGGCCGCCGCCATCGGCTCGGCGCGGCGCGAGGCCCAGGGGGCGTTCGGCGACGACCGGCTGATCCTGGAGCGCTGGGTGCGCCGACCGCGTCACGTCGAGGTGCAGGTCATCGCTGACCGCCACGGCAACGTCGTGCACCTGCACGAACGCGACTGCTCGGTCCAGCGCCGGCACCAGAAGGTGGTCGAGGAGGCGCCGGCACCGGGCCTGAGCGACGACCTGCGCCAGCGGATCACGGGGTCGGCGGTCGCGTTGGCCAAGGCCGCCGGCTATGTCAACGCCGGCACGGTCGAGTTCCTTTTGGACGGTAATGATTTTTTCTTTCTTGAGGTCAACACACGCCTGCAAGTTGAGCATTCCGTTACCGAATCGATCACAAATGTCGATCTTGTAGAACTTCAGCTTCGTGTCGCAACGGGCGATCCTTTGGGGTTCGGTCAGGTCGATGTGGGCGCGTCTGGACATGCGTTCGAGGTGCGCGTCTGCGCCGAGGATCCGGCACGCGACTTCCTGCCCCAGATCGGCCGCATCGCGGCCATGCGCTGGCCGGGCCCCGACACCGGCGCGCGCGTCGATACGGGCTTCGGTCCCGGTGACGTGATCGGCCCGGACTACGACTCGCTCTTGGCCAAGGTAATCGTCCATGGTCGCGACCGCGAGACGGCGCGCCTCGCCCTGCTCGATGCCCTCGGGCGCAGCGGCGTGGCTGGGCTGCCGACCAACCTGGGCTTCCTGGCGGCGGTCGTGGCGCACCCAGAGTTCGCGAAGGGCGCGCCGGATACCGGGTTCCTCGGTCGGACCATGCCGGACCTGGTGCCGGCGGCCGGTCCGGCCGACGACGCGACGATGCTCGCCGCCGTGGCGGCGGTGGTGCTGGGCCGGCCGCGCGGGGAGGCGTCGCCCTGGGCCTTGGGGCGGCCCTGGCGGTTGAACGCCCCCGCCGTCGAGACCCTGCGCCTGCGCGACGGCGGTACGGAGCGCCCCGTTACGGTCGAGCACCGCGACGCCGACCTGCTGGTCACCATCGACGGCCGCGCCATGGCTCTGGCGGCCGAGGACGACGGGAGCGGCACCTTGGCCCTGACCGCCAACGGCACACGCCGAAGCGCCACCGTGGTCGTGGGCGGCCCGACGATCACGGTGATGGGGCCTGGCCCGACCCACGTTCTTGCGCTCGTCGATCCCCTGGGCGGCGGGGGCGATGCCGCCGAGGGCGATGTCGGACACCTGCGCGCGCCCATGCCCGGCAAGGCGGTCAAGGTTCACGTCAAGCCGGGGACGCGCGTGGAACGTGGCGCGCCGCTCATCACGCTCGAAGCGATGAAGATGGAGCACACCATCGCGGCGCCGGCCGCGGGTATCGTCACCCGCGTACCCTTCGCCCAGGGCGACTTGGTCGCCGAGGGCGACGAGCTGATCGTGCTCGACGCGGTGGAGACCTGACATGGCGCTGCCCACGTCCGTCCGTGTCGTCGAGGTCGGCCCGCGCGACGGCCTGCAGAACGAGAAGCAGGCGGTGCCGGCGGCGACCAAGGCGGCGCTGGTCGAGCGGCTGGCCGGCGCCGGTCTGCCCATGGTCGAGACCGGCAGCTTCGTCTCGCCCAAGTGGGTGCCAGTGATGGCCGATTCGGCCGAGGTCTTTCGCCTCGTCACGCGCCGGCCGGGCACCCGCTACTCCGCGTTGACGCCGAACATGCAGGGCTTCGAGGCGGCGCTCGCCTCGGGCGCCGACGAGGTCGCCGTGTTCGCCGCGGCGTCCGAGAGCTTCAGCCGTCGCAACATCAACTGCTCGATCGCCGAAAGCCTCGATCGCTTCGCGCCCGTGTGCGTGGCCGCCAAGGCGCGCGGCGTGCCGGTGCGCGGCTACGTGAGCTGCGTGCTCGGGTGCCCCTACGAAGGTGTCATTGCGCCGGCCGACGTGGCCGCCGTGGCGCAACGGCTCATGACCCTCGGCTGCTACGAGGTTTCGCTCGGCGACACCATCGGTGTTGGCACGCCGGGGGCGGCCCAGGCGATGATCCGGGCGGTCGCGGAACGGGTGCCCCTGGACCGGCTCGCCGCCCACTTCCACGACACCTACGGCCAGGCGCTCGCCAACGTCTATGCCGTCATGGAGCTCGGCATCGCGACCCTAGACGCCTCAATCGCCGGGCTCGGCGGCTGCCCCTACGCGCGCGGTGCCACCGGCAACGTCGCGACCGAGGACGTGATCTTCATGCTCGACGGCCTGGGGGTCCGCACCGGCGTCGACCTCGGCGCCCTGATCGGCGCGTCGTGGTTTATCGCCGATGCCCTCGGCCGAGCCCCGGATTCCAAGGTCGCGCGGGCGAGGGGTAGACCAGGGGAGGAGCGCAAGTCATGACCAGCCGGGTGTGGGCGGATATCGATCTGGACGCCGAGGGCAAACACGCCGGGTACCTCTACGCCGCCCATTCGGTGACGCGCTCCGGCTACGGTCACGTGGCGACACCCATCGCCGTGATCCGCAACGGCGCGGGCCCGACCGCGCTGCTCATGGGCGGCAACCATGGGGACGAGTACGAAGGGCAGGTGGCGCTGCTGCGCCTGGCGCGCGAGACGGAGGCGCGCGCGATCAAGGGCCGTATCATCATCATCCCCATGGCCAACGTCGCGGCGGCCGGGGCAGGCGTACGCACCTCGCCGCTGGACGAAGGGAACCTCAACCGTGCCTTTCCCGGCAGCGCCGATGGCACGCCCACCTTCGCCATGGCGCACTACTACGACACCGTTCTGTTCCCGCAGGTCGACGCCCTCATCGATATCCATTCGGGTGGCACGTCCATGGACTATCTGCCGCTCGCCTCGATCTGCCTGCACGGCGAGGCGGCGGTGGACGCCAAGGCGCGCGCGCTGCTGGCCGCGTTCGGCGCGCCGATCTCGATGATCTGGGACGCGGTCGACCCTCGCATGGCTGAGATCGCGGCGGCGCGGCGCGGCGTGCCCGCGGTAAGCGGCGAGTTCGGCGGCGCGGGCACGGTCAAGCCCGCGTGCCTGGCCGTGGTCGAGCGCGGCCTGCGCAACGCGCTCCGCCACATGGGAATCGTGGCCGGCAAGCCGGAGCCGTCGCAGAGCCGGCCCATGGAGACGCCGGCGCGCGCCTTCTACGCATTCGCCTCGGCGACCGGCCTGTTCGAGCCCCTGGTAGCGCTGGGCGATACGGTTGCCGCCGGGCAGCCCTGTGGCCGGATTCACTTCCCCGATGAACCGCTGCGCGAACCGGTCACGTGCCGCTACAGCGCCGCCGGTCTGGTGGTCTGCCTGCGCCAGCCGGCGCGCGTCGAGCGCGGCGACTGCGTATCGCACCTGGCGCGCGACGCTGCTCCGTAGGGAATCGTCCGGGCAGGCCCTTCGTGGGCCGCTGCGCGGCCACCTCAGGGCGGACGGGGTCGTTCCTTGGTCCCCACAGGCCCCACTGGGGCTGAGGAGCGCGCCCGAGGCTCGCCTCGATGCACGAGCCGCCCGGCGGGCCGGACAGCCGCCACGGAATGACGTTGGGAGGCTAGAGCAACTTCCGATCAGGCTGAACCACTTTGGTTCAGCCTGATCGGAAAGGGTTGCTCGCGATTCAACAAGCTAGAGCGGCTTGCCCGATCACATGGGATCACGGTGTGATTCCATGTGATCGGTTCTCGCTCTAGGAACGCACCGCGCGATCAGGCTGCGTCGACGAAGTGCGGGCCGGGGCGCCGGTAGAGATCGTCGTAGTGGATCAGCACCGGCGCGCCCAGGTCGACCGGCGCGCCCCGGCGGAAGGTCCACGCACCGCGATCGCAATCGTCCGCGCGCACGTAGCCGTTGATGTAGAAGCGCCGGTCCATGACGGATCGGTTGGTGTGCGAGCCGTGCACGGCGTAGAGGTTCCACAGCGCCATGTCGCCCGGCTCCAGTTCCAGTCTGACGAGCTTGGCGCTGTCGAGGCCGAGGCCCTCGAGCGCCGCCGCCTCGGCCGCCTGGTCCATCACGGCGCCCTGGCCGGGGATGTCGAGCTCGCCCAGCCGATGGCTGCCCGGCAGGAAGGTCATGCCGCCGTTCATCGCTCGATGGCGGTCGATAGCGGTGCCGGTCTGCACGTAGGACCACAGGGTATTGCGGTACGCCTCGCGTGGGCGGCGGAACCGGATGTCCTGGTGATAGCCGAACTCGGTCGCCGCCGCGCCGGGCGTCTTCCAGTGCATCTGGTTGATGATCTGCTTGATGTCCTCGCCGATCAGCGGGGCGAGGATCGCCAGCATGCGCAGATCCTTGCGCATGCGGTCGAGGGTTGTGTCGAAATAGGACGGCCATTGGACCAGGCGCAACACCCGGCCCAGGCGCGCGTCGCGGCCCTGGCGGAACAGCACGTTGCCGTCACGATAGCTGGCGGGGTAGGCCATGCCGCGTTCGTGCACGCGGTTGAAGGCCTCGGCCAGCGCAGTCACCTCGTGGGCGGCGAAAACGCCGCGCACCACGGCGAATCCGTGCTCCTGGTAGTCTCGAACGTAGGCCGATTGCATGGCCTTGGTGAACTCCCGTTAACCCGGCCGCGCTACAGCATGCGGCGTTCGGGAGGATCAATGCAAGCCGTGTGCCGCCTGAGGGCCGCGATCAGGCGGCTGGCGGCGCTTGGCGCAGGCCCTCGCGCTCGACCCAGGCCTCGGTATCGTCGATCGCGCGCGTCAGTCGCTCGACGATCTGGTCGACGTGCTGCTCCTCAATGACCAGGGGTGGGCAGAGCGCGAGCGTGTTGCCCAGCGCGCGCACGACCAGGCCGTGGGCCAGGGCCCGGTCGTCGGCGTAGGCGCCGACCCGGAGCGCTGGGTCGAAGGCGCGCCGGGTGGCCTTGTCGGCCACCAGCTCGACGCCGACCAGCAGGCCGATGCCCCGGACCTCGCCGACCAGAGGGTGGTCGCGCAAGCCGGCCAGCCGGTCGTGCAGCAGCATGCCGAGCCGAGCCGCGCGCGGGACCAGTTCGCCCTCGCGGTAGATCGCGATGGCTTCCAGCGCCACGGCGGCGCAGGTCGGGTTGCCCGAATGGGTGAAGCCGTGGCCGAACACGCCGATCCTGGCGCTGTTGTCGGCGACGGTACGGTAGACGTCCTCGTCGATCAGGACCGCCGCCATGGGCAGGTAGCCGGCGGTCAGCGCCTTGCCCATGGACATCATGGCGGGGCGGTAGCCCAGCGTCTCGCTGCCGAACCAGCGTCCGGTGCGGCCGAAGCCGCAGATCACCTCGTCAGCCAGGGCCAGCACGTCGTGGCGGCGCAGCACCTCCTGGATCTTGGGGAAGTAGCTGGCGGGCGGCACCACGATGCCACCGGCGCCCTGCACCGGCTCGGCGATGAACGCCGCCACCGTATCGGGTCCCTCGGCCTGGATCGTGGCGTCGAGTTCGGCGGCCAGGCGGTCGGCGAAGGCCTCCAATGTCTCGTCGGGCGCGGCCTCGCGGTAGGCGTGGGGGCAACGGGCGTGCAGAAAGCCGGGCAGGGGCAGACGGAAATCCCGGTGCAGCACCGGCAGGCCGGTCAGGCTGCCGGCGACGATGGTGATGCCGTGGAAGGCGCGCGCCCGCGCTATGACCTTGTACTTGCCAGGCTTGCCGCGCGCCGCGTGGTAGTACCAGGCCAGCTTGATCATGGTCTCGTTGGCTTCCGAACCCGAGGTCACGAAGAACGCCTTGCTCATGGGCACGGGCGCCAGGCCGACCAGGGTCTCGGCCAGATCGACGGTGATTTCGGCCGAGCGGCCGTAGAACGTGTGGTAGTAGGGCAGGCGATCGAGCTGACGCGCCGCCGCCTCGGCCAGCCGCCGCTCGCTGAAGCCGAGCGCCGTGCACCACAGTCCCGACATGCCCTCGAGGTAGCGGTTGCCCGCGTCGTCGATGACGTGGACCCCGTCGCCCCGGGCCATGACCAGGGGACCGCGGGTCTCGTGCGCGCGCAGGTTGGTCTGCGAGTGCATGTGGTAGGCGATGTCGCGGGCGGCGGTCGAGTTGGGCTGACTGGTCATCGCGGTCCTCCGGGGTCCGCAGTCATTCGAGGCTCGAGGCCGGCCGGCGTCAAGGTCGGGCTTGCTTCGTGCCGCGACGCCAACCAAGATCGCGCGCCATGGCGCGCACCGAACGGATCGCCACCGAACAACCCTGGATCCGCCTCGGCGTCGACGACGCCGACTGGCGCGCCGAGGACGCGGGCGTGCTCGCGCGCATGCTCGAGCAAGTCCTGATCATCCGGCGCTTCGAGGAGAAGGTCCTGGAGTTGCACGGCGCCGGCCTGATCCACGGCCCCGCCCACGCCAGCATCGGCCAGGAAGCCGGCGCCGTCGGCGCCATGATCGAGCTGGCGACGACCGACACGATCAACGGCACGCATCGTGCGCACCACCAGATCCTGGCCAAGCTGCTGAACACCATGCTGCCGGCCGGCTATGACCCGCGCCGCGATGCGCTGCCGGCCGAGGCGATGGTGCTGACCCGTCGCGCGCTGGCCGAGATCATGGGACTCAAGGATGGCTTCTGCGGCGGGCGCGGCGGCTCGATGCACATGCGCTGGGCGCCGGCGGGCATCCCCGGCACCAGCGCCATCATCGGCGGCAACCTGCCACACGCCGCCGGCTACGGTCTGGCGGCCAAGGTGCTGGGCACCGGCTCGCTCGCCGTGTCGTTCTTCGGCGACGGCACCATCATGAACGGCGCCGCTTACGAGGCCATGAACCTGGCGGCGCTCTACGGCCTGCCGGTCATCTTCTTCGTCGAGAACAACTATTACGCGGTCTCGACCGCGCTCGCCGAACAGACGCGTGAGATCCGGCTCACCTCTCGCGGGCCGATGCTGGGGTTCCCTGGCGTCGAGACCGACGGCATGGACGCGGTGGCGGTGCGCGCGGCCATGCGCTGGGCCAAGGACCACATCGCCCGCCACGGCGGCCCGGTGCTGGTCGAGACGCAGACCTACCGGTTCCTGCACCAGATGGGCCCGCGCCCCGGGAGCGAGTTCGGCTACCGCACCAAGGACGAGGAGCAGGCGTGGCGCGCGCGCGACCCCGTGGTCGTCATGCCGCGCCGGCTGATCGACCAGGGCGTGCTGGACGAGGCGGGCGCCGCGCGGCTCGACGCGCGCGCGCGGGCGCTGGTCGATGCCGCCACGAGCGCCCTGGTGACCGGCGACGCCAACCGCCTGGTCGTGCGCCCCGGCCTGGCGCCCGATCCGGCGACCGTCGACGTCGGTATCCGGGGCGATCAATCCGAACTGGCGGGCCAGCGCGTGCTGGAGGCCGACGCCGTGCCGGCCAACGCGCGCGAGGACGCCAAGTACATTACGGCCGTCGCCGACGTCCTGGTGCGCAACATGGAACGCGACCCGACTATCGTGGTGATGGGCGAGGACGTGCACCGGCTGCGCGGCGGCGTCAGCGGCTCGACACGGGGCGTGATCGAACGCTTCCCCGAGCGCATCTTCGCCACGCCGATCTGCGAGAACGGCTTTCTCGGCATGGCGCTGGGCGCAGCGCTGCAGGGCCTGCGCCCGGTGGTGGACATCATGTTCGGCGATTTCTGCCTGTCGGCGGCGGACCAGCTGTTCAACCAGATAGCCAAGGTGCGCCACATGTTCGGCGGCGATTTCCCCGTGCGCGTCGTGGTGCGCTGCCGGGTCTCGCCGTCCACCGGCTACGGCTCGCAGCACGCGGGCGACCCGAGCGGCCTGTTCAGCCACTACCCGGCCTGGCGCATCGTCGCGCCGACCACGCCGCACGACTATGTCGGCCTGATGAACGCCGCGCTGCGCTGCGACGATCCTGTCGTCGTCATCGAGCACGTCGAGCTGTTCCAGACATCAGGATCGCTGCCCAAGGGTGATCTCGACTTCCTGGTCCCGTTCGAGCGGGCGCGTGTCGCCCGGCCGGGGCGGGCGTGCACCGTACTGGCGTCGGGCGTGATGGTCGGCGCCACGCTCGCCGCGGCCGAGGCGAGCGGCATCGACGCCGAGGTGATCGACCTGCGCTCGCTCGATCCTCTGGGGCTCGATTGGAGCACCATCGCGGCCAGCGTCGCCAAGACCAACCGGGTCCTGGTCGCCGAGCAGGCCGCCAAGGGCATTGGGATCGGCGCGCGCATCGCGCAAGAGCTACAGGAACGCCTGTTCGACCAGCTCGACCACGAGGTGCTGCGCGTCACCGGCAGCCTGGCCTCGCCGGTGGTCTCGGCGCCGCTCAACCGCGCGGCCCTGGCGGATTCCGACAAGCTCGTGGTGGGATTGCGCAACTTGGTCGGGCCGTGGTCGGGCTAAGTAGGGTGTCGTGCGTATCGCGCCTCAGTCGCTTCAAGGAGGGGGTAACCGGTTCATGGTTCGCATTCTGTCGGTATTCGTCGCCGTTCTGGCTGTCATGACGGGAGGCGCCGCCGAGGCTCACACACCCGTTGCCGTGGGCCAGGGTCTCGTTTCCGGATTCGCGCACCCGATCGGGGGCCTCGATCATCTGCTGGCCATGGTGGCGGTCGGCCTGTGGGCGTCGCGCGCCCCCGGTCGCGCCGGTATCGCAATGATCGCCGCGTTCCCGGCCGCGATGGTCGCGGGTGCGCTGCTGGCTTGGTCGGGCGTGGCCCTGCCGGGCGTCGAGGCCGGCATCGCGGCCTCGGTGCTGGTGCTCGGCCTGATCGTCGCCTCGACCATCCGGCCGTCGCTAGCCGTGGGCTGCGCCATCGTCGCGGCGTTCGCCGTGCTGCATGGTCACGCGCACTGCGCCGAGCTGCCGGCCACGGCTTCGTCGGCGACGTATGGCGTGGGCTTCGTGCTCGCGACCGTGGCGCTGCACGCGGCGGGCTACGGGCTCGGCCGGCTGCCGCGCGGCCGTGACGCCGCCCGGATCGGCGGGTCCGCGATCGCCGTGGCGGGGTTGGTGCTGCTCGTCGCCTAGCAGTGGGTCGAGCCCGTGGGCGCCGCGGCTTGGGGCGCGCTGTGCGCGCTGAGCTTCGGCGCCGCCGACTTCGTCGCGCGCTACTCCAGCCGTGCGGTCGGCCACGCCAGCGCGCTGCTCGGCATGCTGGTGGTCGGCACGATCGGCCTGACGCTTTGGGTCGCGATCGAACGGCCGACCATCGCTTGGTCGCCAGGGCACGTCCTTCTCGTCGCGCTCAACGGGGTGACGTCGACCGCGTTCCTGCTGCTACTCTACAGGGGCCTCGCGCGCGGCCCCATCGCCGTGGTCGCGCCCATCGTGGCGACGCACCCGGTCCTGATCGTCCTGTTCTGGGTCGCCTTGGGCGCGCGGCCCTCGGTGATCACGTGGATTGCCATGGCGGGAACCCTCGTCGGCAGCGTCCTGGTGGCCTGGGCCGTCGAGCCGGGGGGCCAGGACCGGGCCGCGCGGCGCGATCTGTGGATCACCATTGCCATCGCCTCGGCCGCCACGTTGTTCTACGCCGTGGCGGTTGGGTCGGGGCAGGCGGTCGTGCCCGGCTTCGGCGCCCTGCCCACGCTGTGGGTCGGGCGCGGCATCGGCCTGGCGGCGCTGGTCTTGCTGTTCCTTTGGTGGCGCGAGCGGCCGCGCCTGCCGCGCCGCTGGCTGCCGGTGCTGACAGTGCAGGGCGTGCTGGACACGGCGGGTTACCTGTTCCTGCTGCTGGGCAGCGCGGGCGCGTTTCCCGAGATCGCGGCGGTCGCCGGCTCCACCTTCGGCGCGGTGACCACGCTGCTGGCGTGGCTGGTGCTACGCGAACGCATCAACGCGCTCCAGGGCCTCGGCATCGTGCTGGTGTTCGTTTGCGTCGGCGTGCTGACCGCGCAAGGATAGGCGGATGACGAAAGGAGAGGGCTCCATGACCAACACCAAGCCGATCACCGGCCGCTGCCAGTGCGGTGCCGTGCGCTACAAGGTGACCGGGCCGATCCAGGACCTCTATCACTGCCATTGCTCCATGTGCCGGCGGGTACACGGCACGGTGTTCGCGACCTACGCGACGGTCGGGCGCAACTACCTGGTCATCGAGCAGGGCGAGGACAACCTGGCGATCTTCGACAGCTCCAAGCCGGTGCATCGCCACTTCTGCAAGACGTGCGGCTGTCAGCTGTTCATCGACGTGGACGACACGCCGGAGAAGCGCTGGTTCATGCCCGGCACGTGCGATTGGCCTGAGGACATGCGCGAGGCGCCGGGCCCGATCGAGCACATCTTCGTCGGCTCGAAGATCCCCTGGCTGGTTCTGGACGACCACCTGCCGCGCAAGGAGACCGCATGACCAGCCGCGTCGCCGAGGACGTGGCCGCCCGCGCGGCCGCGCTCTACGCCGAAGCCCTGATCTGGGACGACCATTCGGGCTTCGACCCGCAGCCGCATGCCGAGCTCGACAACCTGGACCTCTGGCGCGCGGCGGGGGTCGACTATCTCTCCATCGATGCCGGCTACGACGTGATGGACTGGCGTACCTCGCTGTGCTCGGTCGCCGCGTACCGGAGCTGGCTGAAGGCGCGCCCCGACCGCTTCGTCATGATCGACCGGCCGACCGATGTCTGGCGCGCCAAGCGCGAAGGCAAGCTGGCGGTCACCTTCGACCTGGAAGGCATGAACGTGCTGGACGGCGATGTCGACATGGTCGAGGTGTTCTACGATCTGGGCGTGCGCCAGATGCTGTTCGCCTACAACCGCAACAACTTGGCGGGTGGCGGCTGCCATGACGAGGACGTGGGCCTGACCGATTTCGGCCGGTCGGTGGTGAAGGCCATGAACCGTGTGGGCATGGTCGTCGATTGCTCGCACACCGCCTACCGCACGACCATGGAGGCCATGGAGCTGTCCACGGACCCGGTCATCTTCTCCCATTCCAACGCCTGGTCGCTGTGCCGGCACGGACGCAACATCAAGGACGACCAGATCAAGGCGTGCGCGGCGACGGGCGGTGTCGTGGGCATCACCGGCATCGGCCTGTTCCTCGGCAACAGCATCGCGAGCGGGACGTTCGTCGACCACATCGCCTACATGGCGGATCTGGTGGGGCCCGCCCACGTCGGCATCGCGCTCGACTACGCCTTCGAAGTGGGCGGCATCGACGACCTGCTGACGGCGCACCCCGACTACTGGCCGGTTTCCGAGTACCCGGGCGGCTCGGTCGGCTTCGTGCCGCCGAGCCAGCTGCCCGAGATCACGGCGACCATGCTGACGCGCGGCTTCTCCGAGGTCGAGGTGCGCGGCATCCTGGGCGAAAACTTCCTGCGCTTGGCCTCGCAGGTGTGGCGATAGGGCTCAAGACATGCAACGTCTGCGCTGCCCTTCCTGTCATCCCCGGGCCGGCCGAAAGCCGGAACCGGAGATCCAGCGGGGAAGCATCGGATCGCGCCCTGGGTTCCCGGTTCGCCGCTTGCGCGGCGCCAGGAAACGACAGTCATGTGTGAGCCGCGACTGGCTGGAGCGGTGCTAGGTTCCTAGAGCAGGGACCGATCAGGTTGAATCACTCCGTGGTTCAACCTGATCGGGCAAGCCGCTCTAGGTTGTTGAATCGCGAGCAACATTATCCGAACACGCTGAACTAACAAGGTTCAGCGTGTGCGGATGTTGCTCTAGCCCGCGGCCTTTACGCCGCGCGCGATGGCGGGGCGCGCGGCCAGGGCCGCGGCCCAACGCAGCAGGTGCTGCAGGCCGTGCGCCTCGGCCAGCGGCTTGCGGATCAGGAAGCTCGGGTAGAGCGCCAGGTCGGCGACGCTGAGTTCGCCGACCAGATACTCGACCTGGCCGAGCCGCCGGTTCAGATGCGTCAGGAAGTTGACCAGGCGGTCGTGGAAAAACTTGATGGTCGAATCGACCCGGTCGGGGACCTGGTTCTCGAGGTAGAAGACCGTGTTGCTGGTCGGGCCGATATCGGTGGCGGCGTACATCAGCCACTGCATCGTCTGGGCCCGCGCGGTCCGGTCGGCGGGCATGAAACGCCCGGCCTTATCTGCCGCGTAGAGCAGGATCGCCATGGACTGGCTGAGCCCGATCGGCTTGCCGCCAGGGCCGCCTGGATCGTGCATCGCCGGGATGTCGCCCAGCGGATTGATGCGCAGCAGGCCTTCGGGCTTGACGCCGCCCAGGGTCACCACATGGGCGCGGTAGGGCAGGCCGCACTCCTCCAGCGCGATGGTGGCGCGGCGGCCGTTGCTGGTGGGCGCGGTGTACAGCTCGATCATGACATGGCCTCCCCGGTTCAGGTCCAGTCGGTCGCGTCGTCGCGGGCGATCTCCAGCAGGCAGTCGCCGGGTTCGCAGCGGCCCATGGCGCGGCGCGCCATCACGGTGCCGCCCATGGCGGCGTGCTGCGCCACCGGCGGGCGCAGCGGATCCTCGGGAACATGGATCCAGCCGACCATCGAGCCCGTGGCGATCGGCTCGCCCAGTCCGCACGTCGGCTCGAACAGCCCGGCGGTGTCGGCGAACACGAACGAATCCGTGGTGCCCGACAGGACGACACGGGTCGGCACATCGCCGGGCACGATCGGGCCCTCGACCACGCCCAGATGGGCGAGCAGGTTGTCCACGCCGCGCTGCAGCAGCCGCACATGGGCGGGCTCGACGACACCGCGGCCGCCGAATTCGCCGCCCAGTGTCATGAGGCCCCTGGCCACCGCCGTGTCGCCGGCGGTGCCCGATTGGGTCACGCCGCTCGACACTATGCCGTGCGGGTACGCCATGGCCATCATGGCCGCGACCGTCGCGCGCGCCTCGGGCCCCGGCCCCGCCACGTGGGCCATGGCGTAGGGCATGTACTCGAGCGACGAGCCGCCCGAATGGAGATCGACGAACACGTCGCTCTGCTCCATCAGCACTTCGGCGATGTAGTGCGCGATCTGCTCGGTCAGGGTGCCGTCGATGCGGCCCGGGAACACGCGGTTCAGGTTGCCGCCGTCGATCGCCGAGGTGCGCGTGCCGGCGCGCGCGGCGGGGGTGTTGGCGCACGGCACGACGATCAGCCGGCCCTGGACGCGCGCGGGCTCGAGCGTGCGGATCAGCCGCGCCAGCACGACCTGGCCCTCGTACTCGTCGCCGTGGTTACCGGCCATCAGCAGCACGGTCGGGCCCGAGCCGTTCTTGATCACGGTCATGGGCACCGGCACCACACCGTAGGCCGAGCGGTGCACGGAGTGGCCGACGTTGAAGGCGCCGACCTGCTTGCCCGGCTTGTCGAAGTCGACCCGCGACCAGCTGCGCGTCCAGGCGGCCATGGCGAGGGGCCCGCGGGCCTAACCGTCGGTCGCCAGATCGTGGCCGGGCGGCCGGTCGAACAGCCGGCGCACCATGGGCTCGAAGGCCGATAGCGGCATGGTGTCGAAGTTCGGATCGAAGGCGTTCTGGTCGTACTTCTCGCAGAAGGCCACGGTGGCCTCGTAGTGAGGATGGCCACGGTACGTGTCGCGCGCGTTACGATCCCGCCCGAAGTGCTGGTTGTAATAGTAGGTCTGGAACAAGGCGTGCTTGGCCACGATCCAGTGGGTGCGCGCCGAGACGTACGGCTTGAGCATGGCCGCCGCGACCTCAGCGTGGTTCCACGGCGCCAGCAGGTCGCCCACGTCATGCAGCAGCGCGGCGACGATCATCTCCTCGTCGGCGCAGTCGCGGTGGGCCAACGTCGCCGACTGCAACGAATGCTCGAGCCGCGTGACCTGATAGCCGATGTCGATGGTCTCGTTGGCCTGGAGTTGGCGCAGCACGTCGTCGGCCAAGTGGTCGTCGATGGCCTGCATGCCTGCCGCGATGATGCGGTAGTCCGCGGCCGTGCCGTCGGCCATGTGGATGAAGCTGACCTTGGCCATGCGCCTCTCCCCGAATCTGCTGGTGGCCGGATCAGGCCCGCCGATAGGCCCGACTGTCAAGCGCCGGGCCGGCCGCTGGCCAGGCCGAGCCGACGGCTGACCTGGGGCGGCGCTGGGACGTCCTCGTGGATCGCCCACACCTCGTCGAGGCGGGCGCGCACGGGCGGCGCGATGGGGCTGCTGCGGCGGGTCGCGAAATCGACGTTGATCAACATGATGTCGTTGGTCGCCGCCAGGTAGTCCTCGGTGTCGTGATACATGGCGTGGAAGATGTGCAGCCGCTTGGCGTCGAGGCCGATGACCTGGGTCGCGAAGCGCAACGGATCGCCGGCCACGACCTCGCGTTCGTAGGTGACGTGCATCTCCAGGCAGAAGAAGGTCTGGCCGAGCTGCTCGCGGTAGGTATGCAGCGCGCCGATATGGTCGAAGAAGGCATCCGTCACGTGATCGAACGCCATGACGTAGTAGCAGAGGTTCATGTGGCCGTTGTAGTCGATCCACTCGGGTCGGACCGTGTCGCGGTACGCAAACAGCCGTTCGTCGATCGCCATGGTCGTGCCGACTCCGGTTTGCCGGCCCGCTTCATCGCCCAGGCCGTGGTGAGGCGCAAGGGCCGTCTCGACGGCGTGCTACGAATGGGTTAGAGCAGGGGCCATGATCGGACGCTTGAACCACGTGGCCATCGCAGTGCCCGACCTGGCGGCGGCCAGCGCCATCTACCGCGACACCCTGGGCGCCCAAGTGTCGGCGCCGGTGGACCAGCCGGACCACGGTGTCACGACGGTCTTTATCGCGCTGCCCAACACCAAGATCGAACTGCTGGGCGTCCTGGGCGATGCGTCGCCCATCGCAGGGTTCCTCCAGAAGAACCCGTTTGGCGGCATCCACCACGTCTGCTACGAGGTGGACGATATCCTGGCCGCGCGCGCCCGGCTGAAGGCCGCGGGAGCGCGCGTCCTCGGCGACGGCGAGCCGCGCATCGGCGCCCACGGCAAGCCCGTGCTGTTCCTGCACCCCAAGGACTTCACGGGGACGCTGGTGGAGTTGGAGCAGGCCTGAGCGGCTGCTCCATGCCTCAGCGGACCTCGACGTCCTCCCAGAAGCTCACCCAGTGGTCGACGTGGCGCATCGAGGCCTGCGGCGCGTCGTAGGACCACGCCGCGCGTTCGCTGCGCGCCGCGCCGTCGACCACGTCGTAGAACTGCACGCCGTGCGGACATTCCAGATCGTCGGCGGACTTGGGCGTCAGTCGCAGCATGTCCATGCGCACGGCCTCGCGCGGGAAGTACCGGTAGCCGTGAGCCTCGCGCGTCGTGCCGCTGTCGGCGACCACGTGCCCACGCCAGATGGCTTGCATGACGGTCGCTCCTTCCTAGCGGACGGCACGACGTTAGAGCAACGCTTGGCGGGAGGGAATCCTCTTGGTCGGCGTGCCGGAATCCGGTTGCGTCGGCCGCGCCGCCGTGGTGGCTTCGGCGCATGAGCCTGTTCGGCACGTTCGTCGTCTTCGTCGTGATCTGGTGGTGCGCCTTCTTCGCCCTGCTGCCCGTGGGCGTGCGGCCCGTGGACTCGCCGCCGCCCGAGCACTTCGCCGGCGCGCCCGATCGTCAACGTCTTTGGTGGAAGGCCGGCGCGACCACGCTGATCGCCGCGATCCTGACAGCGCTCGCCTGGTTAGCCATCGCCGAGGACTGGTTCGACCTCGCGGCCCTGGTCACCGAGGAGCCCGCGCCGTGAGCAGTTATTGCGATATCGCCCAGGGACACCCGTTCCACGGCCCGTACCACGACACCGAGTACGGCTTCCCCATTGACGACGACGACCGCCTGTTCGAGCGGCTGATCCTCGAGATCAACCAGGCAGGCTTGTCGTGGCTGACCATCCTGAAGAAGCGGGATGGCTTCCGCGCGGCCTACGCCGATTTCCAGATCGATCGCGTGGCCCGGTTCGGCGACCGCGACAAGGCCCGCCTGCTGGCCGACGTCGCGATCATCCGCAACCGGCTGAAAGTCGACGCGGCGATCGACAACGCGCGGCGCATCCAGGACCTGCGCGACGGCCACGCCTCGTTCAAGGGCTGGCTCGACGCCCACCACCCCAGGTCCTTGGCCGACTGGCTCAAACTGTTCAAGACGACGTTCCGGTTCACCGGCTGCGAGATCGTCAACGAGTTTCTGCTGTCCACCGGCTATCTACCTGGTGCGCATGAAGAATCCTGCCCTGTGTTCAAGCAGATCGCGAAGACGCGGCCGCCTTGGATGCGCACGCGCTAACCGCGCGGGAATCGGCGGGGTCGAGGCTGGCCCCATGCGCGCGCTCTGTTTCTCTCTGGCGCTGGCTTCCGCCGGCGGCGCCCCTGCCGACCCCCTGATCGTGAGGCCCAGCGGCTGCGCGCCCCTGGCCACCCACGTGCCCGATGCGGACATGGCGTACCAGCCGGGCGTCGATGCCTATGGTCGCGCGGTGCCGCCCGCGGATCTGCCGGGCAGCGGGACCCCGACGATCGAAGCCACCGACGTCGGCGTGGCGATTGAGCTGCCGATCCGCCAGGCGACCGAGCCAGCGGACCCCAGCGCCAACCGATTCGAGGGCTTCGATGCGATCGCCGAGATCGGCACGATGACGGTCGACGCCAACGGCGTGGCGCATCTCGCCGGCCGACCGCTCGGCGGTTCGCGGTCCTGCCGCCGGGTTGCCCGACCGCGCCCTGAAACCGCGCGGCGCGCGGTTTCATCGGGCCCGGCCATGCTCTATATGGTGCGCGCCGCCTGGAGCGGACGGCCGCCGGAGCCCGTGATGTTCTCTCCCTTCGTGAGCACCATCGCCTTCCGCTACCTGCGCGCGCGGCGCCAGGAAGGTTTCGTCTCGGTGATCGCCGCCTTCTCGCTGCTCGGCATCGCGCTCGGCGTCGGCGCGCTGATCGTGGTGATGTCGGTGATGAACGGCTTCCGTCACGAGTTGATCGGCCGCATCCTCGGCTTCGCCGGGCACATCACCGTGGTCGGCGGCGCCCAGGGCATACCGGACTACGGCCAGCTCGACGGCTTGATCACCGCCGTGCCCGGCGTCATGGGCTCGACGCCGGTGGTCGAGGGCCAGGTGCTCGCCTCGGCCCGCTCGGGGCGCAACGCGGGCGTGCTGGTGCGCGGCATCGCGGCCGAGGACCTGAAAGCCCGCGGCCTGATCAACGACAACATCGTGGCCGGCGATCTGGCGGCGTTCGGGGCCGAGAACGGTGTCGTGATCGGTGGCCGCCTGGCCGGGCGGCTGGGCCTGCGGGTTGGCGACTCGATCACCCTGATCTCGCCCAAGGGGCAGTCCACGGCGCTCGGCAACCTGCCGCGCATGGTCGCCTACCCGGTGGTCGCGGTCTTCGAGGTCGGCATGTACGAGTACGACAACGGCGTCGTGTTCATGCCGCTGGCCGAGGCCCAGGCCTACTTCCGCTATCCCGACGCGGTCACCGCCATCGAGGTCTCGATCACCACGCCCGAGACGCCCGAGGCGGCACGCCGCGCCATCGAGCAGGCCTTGCCAACGACCGTCCGCGTCGTTCACTGGCAGCAGACCAACGCCCAGTTCTTCGGCGCGTTGCAGGTCGAGCGCAACGTCATGTTCGTGATCCTGACGCTGATCATCTTGGTCGCCGCGTTCAACATCATTTCCAGCCTGATCATGCTGGTGAAGGACAAGGGCCGCGATATCGCGATCCTGCGCACCGTCGGGGCAACACGCGGCATGATCATGCGTGTCTTCCTGCTGACCGGCTCGACCATCGGCGTCCTCGGCACGCTGCTCGGCTTCGTGCTGGGGCTCGCCTTCGCCCTCAACATCGAATCGCTGCGCCAGGTGCTGCAACGCCTGACCGGCACCGAGCTGTTCGCCGCCGAGATCTACTTTCTCAGTCGGTTGCCCGCGCGCGTCGATTGGAACGAGGTCGCGATCGTGGTGGCCATGGCGCTCGGGCTGTCGTTCCTGGCCACGCTCTACCCGTCGTGGCGCGCCGCCCGCACCGACCCGGCCGAGGCGCTGCGCTATGAGTGAACCGGCGATCGTCCTCGACGGCGTCGTCAGGGTGTTCGTCCAGGGCGGCAACCGCATCGAGGTGTTGAAGGGCGCCTCGCTCGCCCTCAAGCGGCGCGAAGTGGCGGCGCTCGTTGGCCCGTCGGGCGCTGGCAAGTCGACGCTGCTGCACATCGCCGGCCTGCTGGAAAGCCCCGACCAGGGCGAGGTCCGCATCGAGGGCACGCCCTGCGGCCGGCTGCCCGATCGCGAACGCACGCTCCTGCGCCGGAACAAGCTTGGCTTCGTCTACCAGTTCCACCACCTGCTGCCTGAATTCAGCGCGCTCGAGAACGTGGTGATCCCGCAGTTGATCGCCGGCCGGCCGCGGGCGGCGGCGGCGGCCCGCGCGCGCGATCTGTTGGCGGGGCTCGGGCTCGCGGCGCGTGCCGATCACCGGCCGGCGCGGCTCAGCGGCGGCGAACAGCAGCGCGTCGCCTTCGCCCGCGCGCTGGCCAACAGTCCGACCGTGCTGCTGGCCGACGAACCCACCGGCAACCTGGATCCCGCGACCGCCGAGGTCGTGTTCGCCGCGATGCTGGACGCCGCGCGTGCCTCGGGCGTGGCCGCCCTGGTCGCTACCCACAACCTGGACCTGGCACGCCGCATGGATCGCGTCCTGCGCCTGGCCGGCGGCGTCGTCACCGACGCATGAGCGGCCCTTCGCCCGCGACATGCGCCGCGACTCGTGGAATCGTGGCGACGCCATGAGCCACGCGCCCTTCGTCCACCTGCGCGTCCACACGCCGTTCTCGCTGTCCGAGGGCGCGTTGAAGATCGCCGATCTGGCACGGCTGTGCGTCGCCGACGCCATGCCCGCCGTGGCCATGACCGACACCGGCAATCTATTCGGCGCGCTGGAATTCTCCTCGGCGCTGGCGGCGGTGGGTGTGCAGCCCATCATCGGCTGCGCGCTGACCGTGGCCGACGGCGAGGAACGTGCTGGGCCGCGCCGGCGGCCCGCGTACCTGCCTCTTCTGGCCCAGGACGAACGGGGCTACGCTAACCTCTCGAAGCTGGTCAGCCTGGCGTACCTGGAGACGCCGGCGGGCGAATCGCCCCGTGTCTCCTGGCAGGCCCTGGAGCGTCACGGCGAGGGCCTGATCGCCCTGACCGGCGGGCCCATCGGGCCGCTCGATCGCCTGCTCGACGAGGGGCAAGGGCCGGCGGCGGCGCAGCTCCTAGCGCGCCTGATGGCGCTCTTTCCGGGCCGGCTCTATGTCGAGCTCCAGCGCCATGGCGTCGAGGCCGAGGACCGGGTCGAGCCGCAATTGCTGGACCTGGCGGACCGGCAGGGACTGCCGCTGGTCGCGACCAACGACGTGCATTTCGCCGACCGCGCCATGTTCGAGGCGCACGACGCGCTTCTGTGCATCGCCGATGGCGAGACCGTGGGGCGGACTGGGCGGCGCCGGCTGACGCCCGAGCATCACTTCAAGTCCGCGGCGGCGATGGCCGAGCTGTTCGCCGACGTGCCCGAGGCGATCGCGAACACCCTGGTCATTGCCCGGCGCTGCGCGGTGATGGCGCCCAAGCGCGCGCCGATCCTGCCTCGCTACCCCACGGCGGAAGGTGTGACCGAGGCGGAGGAGTTGCGCCGGCAGGCGCGCGAGGGGCTCGAGCATCGCCTGGCCGAGGCCGTGGTTGCGCCCGCCATGGACGAGCCGGCGCGTGCTGCCGCGGCCGAACCCTATCGCCAGCGCCTGGACTACGAGCTCGGCGTCATCGAGGCGATGAAGTTCCCGGGCTACTTCCTGATCGTCGCCGACTTCGTCCAGTGGGCGAAGCGCGAGGGCATTCCCGTCGGTCCCGGGCGCGGCTCGGGCGCCGGCTCGGTCGTCGCCTGGGCGATGACCATCACCGATCTCGATCCGCTCGCCCACGGGCTGCTGTTCGAGCGCTTCCTCAACCCCGAACGCGTCTCCATGCCGGACTTCGACATCGACTTCTGCCAGGAACGCCGGGATGAGGTCATCCGCTACGTGTGCGAGCGCTATGGCCGCGACCGGGTGGCGCAGATCATCACGTTCGGCACGCTGCAGGCGCGCGCCGCGTTGCGCGACGTCGGCCGCGTGCTCGAGATGCCGTCCGGCCAGGTCGACCGGCTGTGCAAGCTGGTGCCGTACAACCCGGCGCACCCAATGACGCTGGCCAAGGCCATCGAGGGCGAGCCGCAGCTTCAGGAGGCGCGCGACACCGACCCGCAGGTGGCACGCCTGCTCGACATCGCGCTCAAGCTGGAAGGCCTGCACCGGCACGCCTCGACCCACGCGGCGGGCGTAGTGATCGGCGATCGCGCGCTCGACGAACTGGTGCCGCTCTACCGCGATCCGCGCTCGTCCATGCCGGTCACCCAGTTCCACATGAAGGATGTGGAGAAGGCCGGGCTGGTCAAGTTCGACTTCCTGGGCCTGAAGACGCTCTCGGTCCTGGCACGCGCGACGCTGCTGCTGGAGCGGCGCGGCGTGCGGCTCGACCTGGCGCATCTGCCGCTGGATGACCGCGCGACCTACGACATGCTCGGGCGCGGCGAGACCATGGGGGTGTTCCAGCTCGAAGGTCCGGGCATGCGCGACGTGCTGCGCCGGCTGCGCCCCGACGCCTTCGCCGACATCGTGGCCCTCGTCGCCCTCTACCGGCCCGGGCCGATGGACAACATCCCGCGCTTCATCGCGTGCAAGCACGGCGCCGAGAAGCCGGACTATATCCTGCCGCAGCTCCAGCCCGTGCTAAGGGAGACCTACGGGGTGATCGTCTACCAGGAACAGGTGATGCAGATCGCCCAGATCCTGGCCGGCTACAACCTGGGCGCGGCCGACCTGCTGCGCCGCGCCATGGGCAAGAAGATCAAGGCGGAGATGGAGGCGCAGCGCGAGGTCTTCATCGACGGCGCCGTGGCGCGCGGCGTGGCCAAGGCGCAGGCCGTGCACGTCTTCGATCTGGTCGCCCGGTTCGCCGACTACGGCTTCAACAAGAGCCACGCGGCCGCCTACGCCATGGTCGCCTACCAGACCGCCTACCTGAAGGCCAACCACCCGGTCGAGTTCCTGGCGGCGTCCATGAGCTTCGAGCTGGGCAACACCGACCGGCTGAACCAGTTCCGGGAGGAATCGGCGCGCCTGGGCGTCCGCCTGCTGCCGCCGGACGTCAACCGCTCGGAGGCGAACTTCGTCGTCGAGCCCGAAGGACCCGATGGCCCCGGCGCCATCCGTTACGCCCTGGCCGCCATCCGGGGCGTCGGTCTGCAGGCCATGGAAGGCCTGGTCGCGTGGCGCGGGAGCAAGCCCTTCGCCGACCTGGAGGATTTCGCCGACCGCGTCGGTTCGCGCCAGATCAACAAGCGCCAGCTCGAAGGCTTGGCCAAGGCCGGCGCCTTCGACGGGCTGGAGCCCGATCGGGTCCGCGCGCTCGCCGCCGTCGAACCCATCGTCGCCCGCGCCGTCGCCGCCACGCGCGAGCGCGACGCGGGCCAGGTAGGACTGTTCGGCGACGTCGCGGCCGCCGCGCCGGCCCCCTTGCAGTTGCCCGACACGACCCCGTGGTCGCCCGTCGAGCGGCTGCGCCACGAGTACGAGGCGATCGGCTTCTACCTGTCGTCCCACCCCCTGGCGGCCTACGCTGCGGCGCTGGAGGCCATGGACGTGGTCGCGTCCGCCGCGGTCGAGGCGCGGGTCACGGCCGGGTCGGCGCCCGAGTTCCGCATGGCCGGCGTGCCGCTGGCCCGGCGCGAGCGGACCGGCAATCAGGGGCGGCGCTTCGCCTTCGTCCGGCTCAGCGATACCGGCGGCACCTACGAGGTGGTCATGTTCAGCGACGCCCTGGCGGCGGGCCGCGCCCTGCTGGACGCCGGCGAGCCGGTGCTGCTGACCGTCGAGGCCCGGCGCGACGGCGAGACGGTGAAGCTGGCGGTGCGTACCATCGAGGCGCTCGACGGTATGATCGCGCCGATGCCGGCCCTTATGCTGGGCCTCGATGACGGTCGGGCGCTCGAGGGCGTCAAGGCGGTCCTGGGCGGGGCACGTGGCGGCCGGGGCCGGGTGCACCTGCGGCTGCGCTATCGCGACGACCAGGAGGTCGTCGTTACGCTCTCGGGTGGCTTCGCCTTGACCCCGGGGTTGCTCAGCCGGCTGAACGAGGTCCGGGGTGTCCATCTGGCGACGGGCGCGATGGCCGCCTAGCGTGGCCTTGCGCTCGGCCCCCCGATCGGTCTAAAAGCACCGCGCAACATAACCACGCACGCGGACAACGCGACCTTCCGGCCCTGGCCGCTCGGTCGTTCCGGTGCCCGACCATTCGTCCGGGCCACACGTCCGCGGAGGAACAACCGGAGAACAGACACCATGGCGATGCCCGTGTTCACCATGCGCCAGCTCCTGGAGGCCGGCGTCCATTTCGGCCACCAGACGCGGCGTTGGAACCCCAAGATGGCGCCGTTCCTGTATGGCGTGCGCAACAACGTCCACATCATCGACCTGCAGCAGACCGCGCCGATGCTCGGCCGGGCGCTCGAGGCCATGCGCAGCGTCGTGTCCGGCGGTGGCCGCGTGCTGTTCGTCGGCACCAAGCGCCAGGCGGTGGACATCGTCGCTCAGGCGGCGGCCCGGTGCGGCCAGTATTTCGTCAACCATCGTTGGCTCGGCGGCATGCTGACCAATTGGAAGACCGTGTCCCACTCGATCAACCGCCTGCGCGAGCTTGACCGGCGCCTGCAGGAGGACACCTCGGGCCTGACCAAGAAGGAAGTGCTACAGCTCACGCGTGAGCGCGACAAGCTCGACCGCGGGCTCGGCGGCATCAAGGAAATGGGCGGCCTGCCCGATCTGCTGTTCGTCATCGACACGAACAAGGAATCGATCGCCATCGCCGAGGCCCGCAAGCTGGGCATTCCGGTGGTCGCGGTGGTCGACAGCAACTCGGACCCTGACGGCATCGCCATGCCCGTGCCCGGCAACGACGACGCCATCCGGGCGATCAGCCTCTACTGCGAGCTGGCGGCCGACGCCATCCTCGACGGCATCTCGCAGGAGATGGTCGCGCGCGGCGAGGACATCGGCGAGAGCGTGGAAACGCCGATCGAGGTTCTGCCGGCCGACGGCGGCGAGGCGGCCCAGCCCGCGTCCTGACGCGGCACCACTGACGGCACGTTGAGGCGAAGGAGCGACGGACATGGCCGAGATCACGGCGGCTCTGGTCAAGGAGCTGCGCGACAAGACCGGCGCGGGCATGATGGATTGCAAGAAGGCGCTGTCGGAGACCGCCGGCGACCTGGAAGGCGCGGTCGATTGGCTGCGCAAGAAGGGGCTGGCGTCGGCCGCCAAGAAGGCGAGCCGGGTCGCCGCCGAGGGTGTCGTCGCCGTAGTCGTCGAGGGCGCGCGCGGCGCCCTGGTCGAAGTCAACTGCGAGACCGACTTCGTCGCCCGTAACGAGCAGTTCCAGGCCTTCGCTGGCGCGGTGGCGCGCCTCGCTCTGGGTATCGGTGGCGATCTCGCGGCACTCAAGGCCGCGCGCATGGCCAATGGCAAGACCGTGGACGAGGCGACGACCGAACTGGTCGCCTCGATCGGCGAGAACATCGCGGTGCGCCGAACGGCGGCGCTGAGTGTGGCCAAGGGTGTCGTCGCCAGCTACGTGCACATGCCGGTCGTGCCGGGACTGGGCCGCATCGGCGTCTTGGTCGCTCTGGAATCGGCCGCCGCGGCCGAACCGTTGCAGGCGCTGGGGAAGCAGCTCGCCATGCACGTGGCGGCCGCCAAGCCCGAGAGCGTGGCGGTGGCCGACCTCGATCCCGCCTCGGTCGAGCGCGAGCGCCGTCTGCTGACCGACCAGGCGAAGGAATCGGGCAAGCCCGAGGCCGTCATCGCCAAGATGGTCGAAGGGCGGCTTCGTAAGTTCTACCAGGACGTGGTCCTGACCGAGCAGGTGTTCGTGGTCGATGGCGAGAGTCGTGTCGGCCAGGTCATCGAGAAGGCCGGCAAGGACCATGGCCAGCCGGTCAAGGTGGCCGCTTTCGCGCGCTTCGCGGTGGGCGAGGGCATCGAGAAGGGCGAGAGCGACTTCGCCGCCGAGGTCGCTCAGCTCAGCCACTGAGCGCCGCCCAAAGGGTGTCAGTGCGCGGGGTTTCGTATATGCTCCGCGCCTGCTTGGTGCGCGCGGGCGCGCGCCGCGCGGCGGCGCAGTCACCGCTTGCCACGGGAGCGTCATGACCGAACCGGTCCGGTATTGTCGCGTCCTCCTGAAGGTCTCGGGCGAGGCCCTCATGGGCGACGAGGCCTACGGGCTCGACGCCACGACCGTGGGGCGCATCGCCGGTGAAATCGCCGTGGCGCACGGGCTCGGTGTCCAGATCTGCCTCGTGGTCGGTGGCGGCAACATCTACCGGGGCGTGGCGGGTGCCGCGGCGGGCATGGAGCGGGCCGGGGCCGATTACATGGGCATGTTGGCCACCGTGATCAACGCGCTGGCCCTGCAGAACGCGCTGGAGAAGATCGACCGGCCGACGCGCGTCCTCTCGGCGATCCCGATGCAGTCGGTGTGCGAGCCCTACATCCGCCGTCGGGCCATGCGCCACATGGAGAAGGGCCGCATCGTCATCTTCGCCGCCGGCACCGGCAACCCGTTCTTCACCACCGACACGGCAGCCGCGCTGCGCGCCGTCGAGATGGGCTGCGACCTGCTGATCAAGGGCACGCACACGGTGGACGGGGTCTATTCGGCCGACCCGCGCCGGGTCAAGGACGCGGTGCGCTACGACCGGCTCGCCTACAAGGACGTGCTGGACCGCGACCTGAACGTGATGGACGCGCCGGCGATCCAGCTCGCCCGCGAGAACGGCCTGCCGATCATGGTGTTTTCGCTGCGCCGCCAGGGCGAACTCGGCCGTGTGCTGCGCGGCGAGGGGACGTTCACCCTCATCGGCCAGGAGGTCGCGCATGGCTGAACCGGATATCGACGACATCCAGAAGCGCATGGACGGGGCGCTTGAGGCGCTGCGCAAGGAGTTCGCCGGGCTGCGCACCGGGCGGGCGTCGGTCTCGCTGCTCGAACCCGTCATGGTTCCGGCCTACGGTGCCGAGATGCCGCTCAACCAGGTGGGGACGATCAACGTGCCCGAGCCGCGCCTGATCTCGGTCCAGGTTTGGGACAAGGCCAACGTCAAGGCGGTCGAGAACGCCATCCGCAACGCCGGGCTCGGCCTGAACCCGGCGTCCGATGGCCAGCTCGTGCGCGTGCCCATCCCGCACCTCGATGCCGAACGCCGCGCCGAACTGACCAAGGTCGCCTCCAAGTACGGCGAGCAGGCGCGCGTCGCCGTGCGCAACGTGCGGCGCGACGGCATGGAAATGCTCAAGCGCATGCTCAAGGACGGCGAATTGTCCGAGGACGACCAGACGCTGTGGTCCGACGAGATCCAGACCCTGACGGATACCCACGTCAAGGCGATCGACGATCTCGTGGCCCGTAAGCAGGCGGAGATCGCCCACGTCTGATCTCATGACAGCCGCTCAGACCCAACGTGTCGAGGCGCGTGTGCCGCGCCACGTGGCGATCATCATGGACGGCAACGGCCGCTGGGCGCGGGCGCGCGGTCTGCCCCGCATCGCTGGCCACCGTCAGGGTGCCGAGGCGGTGCGGCGCACGGTGGTCAGCGGCCTGGAGCTCGGCATCGAGTACCTGACGATCTTCGCGTTCTCGTCGGAGAACTGGAAGCGCCCGGAACGCGAGATCGACGACCTGATGGGCCTCCTTCGCCTTTACTTGCGCGCCGAGATCGGGGAGCTGTCGCGCCAGGGCGTGCGCGTGCGCTTCATCGGTGATCGCAACCGCCTGTCGCGCGACATCCGATCGCTGATCGACGAGGCCGAACGGACCACCGACGCCAACCAGGCCATCACGCTCACCATCGCGCTCAACTACGGCTCGCGCCAGGAGATCGTGCGCGCGGTGCGACGGCTGGCGCGCGACGTTGCAACCGGCGCGCTGGTGCCAGAGGACGTGGACGAGGCGATGTTCGGCCGCTACCTCGATACCTCCGAGATGCCCGACCCCGATCTCTTGATCCGGACCAGCGGCGAACAGCGGCTCAGCAACTTCCTGCTGTGGCAGTCGGCCTACACGGAACTGGTGTACCTGCCGACGCTTTGGCCCGACTTCGAGAAGGCGGACCTGGAGAACGCGGTCGTCGCGTTCCAGCGCCGCGAGCGACGTTATGGCGCATCCAGCGGCTGAACGTCGTCCCGATCTCCTGGTCGCGCGGCTGATCTCGGCGGCGGTCCTGATCCCCCTTGCCTTGGTGGCCGCCGTGGCCGGCGGGTGGGCGTTCGCGCTAGTCGTGCTCGGGGTGGCGCTCGGTCTGGCATGGGAATGCGGCTCGCTCACGGGTGTTTCCGCCTGGCCCGGGCTGGCCGGGCTCGGTGGCGCGTGGGCCGCGACCGTCGCGTTCGGTCCGGCGGTCGGCCTGGTCGTGGTGCTGGGAGCGGCGGCGGTCGGCTTCGTCGTCGCGCGGGGCTGGGGTGCCTTTGGCGTGGTCTACGTGGGGCTCGCCATGGTGGCCATGCTGGCCCTGCGGGCCCGGCCCGACGACGGCTGGCTCGTCGTGCTCGCGCTGTTCGCCGTGGTGTGGGCAACCGACACCGGCGCCTTCGTCCTGGGCCACGCCATGGGCGGGCCTCGGCTCGCGCCGACCTGGAGCCCGGGCAAGACCTGGGCCGGCGCGGCCGGCGGCCTGCTGGCCGCCGCGGCCGTCGCGCTGGCCGGCGCGGGTCTCGGTCTCGCCGCGGCGGGCATGGTGGCGGTGGTCGGGCTCGCCGTGGTGCTGAGCCTGGCCGCGCAGGCCGGCGATCTCCTGGAATCGGTCATCAAGCGGCGTTTCAACCGCAAGGACAGTGGCCACCTCATCCCCGGTCACGGCGGCCTGTTCGACCGGCTCGACAGCCTTCTGGCGACGGCGCCGCTGCTCGCGGTGGTCATGGCGTCGGGCGGCGACGAAGCCTGGCTCCTGAGGCCCCCGGCATGACCCAGCGGGCGGTGACGATCCTCGGCTCGACCGGCTCGGTCGGCCGCAGCACGCTCGACCTGATCGAGCGCGCGCCGGACCGCTACCGGGTCGAGGCGCTCACGGCCAACAGTCGGGTGGACGCGTTGATCAGACAGGCGCGTCGGTTCAAGCCGCGCTTCGCCGCCATCGGCGATGCGCGCCACCGCCGCGCGCTCGAGGATGGCCTGTCAGGCACCGGCATCGCCGTCGGCGCCGGGCCGTCGGCCGTGCGCGAAGCGGCCCAGCGCTCGGCCGATTGGGTCATGGCCGCGATCGTCGGCGCGGCGGGCTTGGCGCCGACGCTGGAGGCCGTGCGGCGCGGCGCGGTCGTCGCGCTTGCCAACAAGGAGTGCCTGGTGTGCGCCGGCGCGCTGTTCATGGCCCAGGTGGCGGCGGCCAAGGCGACGTTGCTGCCGGTCGATTCCGAGCACAACGCCATCTTCCAGGTGTTCGACGCGGAGCGGCGCGATGGCATCGAGCGCATCATCCTGACCGCGTCGGGCGGGCCGTTCCGCACGGCCGAGCGCGCCGCCATGGCCGATGTTACGCCGGCCCAGGCCATGGCCCATCCCAACTGGTCCATGGGCGCCAAGATCTCGGTCGATTCGGCGACCATGATGAACAAGGGCCTCGAAGTCATCGAGGCGCACCACCTGTTCGTCCTCGACGAGGGCCGCATCGACGTCGTGGTGCATCCGCAGTCGGTGGTGCACAGCCTGGTGGCGTACCGCGACGGATCGGTCCTGGCGCAGCTCGGCACGCCGGACATGCGCACGCCGATCGCCTATTGCCTGGGCTGGCCCGAGCGGATCGCGACACCGTCCGAGCGGCTGAACCTGGCCAAGGTGGCGAGCCTGACGTTCGAGGCGCCCGACCACGAGCGGTTCCCGGCCCTGGCCCTGGCGCGTGAAGCCTTGCGCCGGGGGCGCGGTGCCCCCACCTTGCTCAACGCGGCCAACGAGGTCGCGGTCGCGGCGTTCCTGGAGGGGCGCATCGGGTTCATGGGCATCGTCGATGTCGTGGCCGACGTACTGGCCACGGTTCCCGATCCACAACCCGCGACGCTCGAGGACGTCGACACCCTGGACGCGGCCGCACGGCGCGCGGCTGCCTCGCTCGTCGACCAGCGATCCCGCAACTCTTCGGTGGCGTAGGCCCATGGATATCCTGAACTTCGTCTGGACCAACGGCGTCTCGTTCATCGTCATCATCTCGGTGATCGTGTTCGTCCACGAGCTCGGCCACTACCTGATCGCGCGGCTCAATGGCGTGCTCGTCGAGGTGTTTTCGATCGGCTTCGGCCCTGGTCTGACCGGCTGGACCGACAGCCGCGGCACGCGCTGGAAACTCAGCCTCCTGCCGCTGGGCGGCTACGTGAAGATGCTGGGCGAACACAGCGGCCCGGAGGGCGCGTCGCCGCCCAGCGATTCCTACGCGGCGAAGCGGGTCGGCCAGCGCGCCGCCGTGGCCGTCGCGGGTCCCGTCGCCAACTTCATCTTCGCGATCCTGGTTCTGGCCATCCTGTTCGTCACGTTCGGCCAGCGGGTCACGCCGCCCGAGGTGACCACGGTCAACCCGGGCAGCGCCGCCGAAGCGGCCGGCATCCTGGGCGGCGACATCATTGTTGCGATGGACGGCGAGACGATCACGCGGTTCGAGGACATTCAGCACATCGTGCGCTTCAACCCGGATCGACCGCTCGATGTGGTGGTGTCGCGCGGCGGCGCCGAGGTGGCGCTCCAGGTCACGCCGCGTCTGGTCGAACGCGAGGACCGCTTCGGCAACGTCCACCGCATCGGCGAGCTGGGCATCGTCCGCTCCGGGTCCGTGGTCCTCCTGCAGCTCGATCCGCTCAGCGCCGTCGGGGCCGCGTTCAGCGAGACCTGGTCGATCACCTGGACCACACTGGATGCGGTGGGCCAGATGATCGTCGGTACCCGTGGCACCGAGGATCTGGGCGGGCCCTTGCGCATCGCCCAGTTGTCGGGCCAGGTCGCCGAGGACGGCTTCGTGACCATGGTCTGGTTCATGGCGATGCTGTCGATCAACCTGGGCCTGATCAACCTGTTCCCCATTCCCATGTTGGATGGCGGCCACCTGGCCTTCTACGCGGTCGAGGCGCTGCGCGGCCGGCCCCTGGGGGCCAAGGCACAGGAAGTCGGCCTGCGAATCGGCTTGGCGCTGGTGGTCGGCCTGATGATCCTGGCGACGTGGAACGACATCGTTCAGATGTTCGTCAAGGGCTGATCCAGGTCCGCTGGGCGGCGCTTCTTCTCGTGGGCGCAATCGTGTAGTAACTGTGACCGGGAGGACGGCGGCGTTCGGACGTCCGCCCGCGCACCGGGCCGGGTGTGCGTCCCGGACGCGGAACCGTACGCGGAGCGAGGGGTCTTGACGTCGGTGCATCTGGACGCGGTGCCGAAGTTGGTACGTTGGGTGATGGCGGCCGCGGTCGTGCTGGCGGCCGTGTCCGGCGTCGTCGGCGCGGCCCTGGCCCAGTCGGGCATCGTCAACGCTGTCCGGGTCGAAGGCAACCAGCGAGTCGAGCCGGAGACCGTCAGGGCCTACATGGCCATCGGGCCGGGCGAGGCGTTCGACGCCCAGGCCATCGACCGTTCGCTCAAGGCTCTGTTTGCCACCGAAATCTTCGCCGACGTGACGATCCGCCGCGAAGGCGACGACCTGGTCGTCCGGGTGGTCGAGAACCCCATCATCAATCGCCTGGCGTTCGAAGGGAACAAGCGCATCGAGGACCCGGAATTGGAGGCGGAGGTGCAGCTCCGCCCCCGCGTGGCCTACACGCGCGCCAAGGTCCAGGCCGATGTGGCCCGGATTCTGGAGATCTACCGTCGCAGCGGCCGTTTCGCCGCGACCGTCGAACCCAAGGTGATCCGCCAGGAGCAAAACCGTGTCGACCTGATCTTCGAGATCGACGAAGGCGAGCGGACCAAGGTGCGGCGCATCAGCTTCGTCGGCAACGAGGCCTTTTCCGACAGCAAGCTGCGCGGGGTCGTGTCCACCAAGGAATCCGCTTGGTACCGCTTCCTGTCCGACGACGATGCCTACGATCCCGATCGCTTGACCTTCGACCGCGAGCTTCTGCGCCGCTACTACATGTCGGAAGGCTACGCGGACGTGGCGATCGTGTCGGCGACGGCGGACCTGACCCAGGATCGCAAGGACTTCTTCATCACCTTCACCCTGCAGGAGGGCGAGCGCTACGACTTCGGCACGGTGCGCGTGCGCAGTGCGTTGCCCGACCTAGCTTCGACCAATCTGCACCCCTACGTCACCACCTTCACCGGCGACCGCTACAACGCCGACGAGGTCGAGGCGACGATCCAGGCCCTGGTCGACGTGGTGGGCGGCCTCGGCTACGCGTTTGTCGAGATCACGCCCGTCGTCAACCGCGACGTCGAGGCGCACACCATCGACGTGACCTACGACATTACCCAGGGCCCGCGCGTCTATGTCGAGCGCATCAACATCGACGGCAACGTACGCACACTCGATCGGGTCATCCGGCGCGAGTTCAAGCTGGCGGAGGGCGACGCCTTCTCCACCGCCAAGCTGCGCCGGTTCGAGCAGCGCATCCGCAACCTCGATTTCTTCGAGACCGTCGACATCACCACCGAGGAAGGCTCGGCGCCGGATCAAGCGGTTATCAACGTCGAGGTGGCCGAAAAGTCCACGGGTGAGCTAAGTTTCGGTTTCGGGTTCTCGACCGGCGACGGCTTGGTCGGCGACATCCAGCTTCGCGAGCGCAACCTGCTGGGCAAGGGGCAGGACCTGTCCATCGATACAACGCTGTCGGGTCGCCGCCAGCAGTTCGACATCAGCTTCACCGAGCCGGCTTTCCTGGAGCGGGACGATCTGTCCGCCGGGTTCGACCTGTTCCACAAGACGACAGACCTGCAGGCCGAAAGCTCGCACGACCAGACGGATTCGGGCGGTGGGCTGCGCCTTGGCTATCCGCTGACCGAGCGCTTGTCCCATTCGGTCCGCTATGTGGCGCGGCGGGTCAAGATCTCGGACGTAAAGTCCAACGCATCGCGCTTCATCCGCCAACAGAAAGGCGTGGCGGTGACGTCGCTGATCGGTCACGATCTGATCTACGACAAGGTGGACAGCCGCATCAACCCGACCGAGGGGTACCTGGTGCGCTTCAGCCAGGACATCGCGGGCATCGGCGGCAGCGTGAAGTTCCTGCGCAATCAGCTCTCGACGTCCGGCTACTACGAGTTCGACGACGACTGGGTCGGCAGTGTCCAGCTGCGCGCCGGCCACATCACCGGGTTGTTCGGCGACGACGTGCGCATCAACGACCGCTTTTTCCTGGGCGGTACGTCCCTGCGAGGCTTCAAGACGTCCGGCGTCAGTCCGCGCGATGGTCAGACCAGCGATGCGCTGGGCGGTAAGGCAATGTGGACGGCGACGGCCGAGTTGACGTATCCGCTCGGGCTGCCCGACGAGATCGGGCTTCTGGGCCGCGTCTTCACCGATGTCGGCGCGGACTGGGACAGCGACGACAGCGGCTCCAACATCCAGGACAGCAGCGCGCCGCGCGTGGTTATCGGTGTCGGCGCGACCTATCCATCTGCCATGGGGCCGATCAAGATCGACTTCTCCGAAGCCATCGTCAAAGAAGACTTCGACGAGACCGAGCTCTTCCGTCTCAGCTTTGGCACCCGGTTCTAGATCATGATGATCAGCCCAATCCGACACAGCGTGTTGGCGGCCGTCGCCGTGTTTGGCCTCGTGTTCGCGGCGCCTCTCGCCGCGCCGGCCCAGGAGATGGCGCCCAGCGTCGTCGCCGTGGTCGACTACGAGTCGATCCTGCGCGATTGCTCGGCGGGGCAGAGTCTTCGCCAGCAGATCTCGGCGAAGCGCGAGGCATTCCAGACCGAGGTGGAGAAAGCCGAGCAAGAGTTGCGCGCGGCCGAGCAGGACCTGAAGGACCAGCAGTCGTTGCTGTCCGTCGAGGCCTTCGCGCAGAAGCGGCAGGAGTTCCAGGCGCGCGTCGCCGAGGTCCAGAAATTCGTCCAGGCACGCAAGCAGACGCTCGACCAGGCGTTGACCAAGGGCGAGGAGGCCATCCGCCAGGCGACCGTCGGCATTCTTGGCGCAATGGCGAAGGAGCGGGGTTTCAACATCGTGCTGTCCTTGCGCCAGGTGCTGCTGGTCGAGTCCAGCTACAACGTGACCGAGGCGGTCCTGGCCGAGCTCAACCGCCGCCACCCTGCGATCGCCGTCGATTTCGGCGTCGAGCCTTGAATGGCCGATCCGCGCTTCTTTCCCACCCCTGCGACCCGTACGGTCGCTGAGATCGCGGCTCTCGCGGGGGCGACGTTGGTCCCCGGCGCGCCCGCCGACCGGCGGATCGACGGTGTCGCCGCGCTCGAAGGTGCCGGGCCCCAGCACTTGTCCTTCCTGGACAACCGGCGTTACCTGGCCGCGTTCAAGGCTTCTTCGGCGGGAGCATGCCTCGTTCGCCCGGCCTATGCCGATTCGGCACCAGCGTGCATGGCCGTGCTGGTCACCGGCGAGCCCTACCTGGCCTGGGCCCTGGTGCTGCGCGCGCTCTATCCGCGGCCACGGCCCGAGCCGCGGACCGACCCGACGGCCTCGCTCGATGCAAGCGCCGCGATCGATCCCACGTGCCGGATCGAGGCAGGGGCGGTGATCGGCGCGGGCGCGCGCCTGGGCGCGGCGTGCCGCATCGGCCCCGCCGCCGTAATCGGCCCAGGCGTCGAGCTGGGCGAGGAGACCGAGGTACGCGCCGGCGCGTCGCTCGCCTACGCTATCGTGGGTCGCCGCTGCGTCATCTACGAGGGCGCCCGGATCGGCAGCGAAGGCTTCGGCTTCGCCACCAAGGACGGCCGCCACGTGCGCATTCCTCATGTCGGGAGGGTGGTGATCGGCGATGACGTGGAAATCGGCGCCAACACGACGGTCGATCGCGGCACGGTCGAGGACACCGTCATCGGCGCCGGCACGATGATTGATAATCTGGTGCAGATCGCGCATAACGTAACGATTGGAAGGGGTTGCGTGATCGCGGGGCAGGTCGGGCTGGCGGGGAGCGCGACGCTGGGCGACTACGTCGTCATCGGCGGCCAGGCCGGGCTTGGGGGGCACCTGACGGTCGGCAGCGGTTCGGTTCTGGCGGCGCGCAGCGCGGTCAAGGGCGACTTGGCGCCGGGTGGCGTGTACGCTGGCGTGCCCGCGATCCCGATCGGAGAATGGCGCCGCCAAATTGCAAGCGTGGCGCGATTGGGGAAGTCATCGGGCAAGGCAACATGAACGATCTGGTCCAGTCGCCGCCGGGCGAAGTCGCCGATTGTGAGCGGATCATGGAAATGATCCCGCACCGCTTCCCGTTCCTCATGGTCGATCGCGTCGTCGGCCTGGTGAAGGACACCAGCGCGATCGGCATCAAGAACGTCTCGATCAACGAGCCGTTCTTCGCAGGCCATTTCCCCAGCCACCCGGTGATGCCCGGTGTGCTGATCATCGAGTCTATGGCCCAGAGCGCGGCCGTGCTCGTCGTCTTCTCACTCGGCGACGACGCCGAAGGCAAGCTCGTCTACTTCATGTCCGTGGAATCCGCGCGGTTCCGCAAGCCGGTCCACCCGGGCGACACGCTGCACGTCCACGTCACCAAGCGCCAGCAGCGCGGGCCGGTGTGGAAGTTCTCGGCCGAGGCGCGGGTGGACGGCAATCCGGTCGCCGAGGCGACGTTCGCGGCCATGATCATGGATCCCTGATGGCCGACATCCACGCCACGGCCGTCGTCGATCCGCGCGCCCGCGTGGCGCCGGACGTCGTCATCGGGCCCTACTGCATCGTCGGGCCCGAGGTGGAATTGGACGTCGGCGTGCGCCTGGCCAGCCATGTGGTGATCGGTGGGCGGACGCGCATCGGGGAGGGTACCCAGATCTTTCCCTTCGCGTGCGTCGGCCTGCGGCCCCAGGATCTCAAGTACCACGGCGAAGCGTCCGAGCTGGTGATCGGGCGGGAGAACACGATCCGCGAATACGTCACCATAAACCCCGGCACGGCGGGCGGGGGCATGATCACCCGTATCGGCGACCGCTGCCTGTTCATGGTCGGCGTCCATGTCGCCCACGATTGCATCATCGGCGACAACGTGGTGATGGCGAACAACGCGACGCTCGCGGGCCACGTGCGCGTCGGCGATTTCGTGGTTCTCGGCGGTCTTTCCGCCGTGCATCAGTTCGTGCGCATCGGCAAGCACGCCATGGTCGGGGGCATGTCGGGGGTCGAGCACGACGTCATTCCCTACGGCTCGGTCGCGGGCGACCGCGCCCACCTGTCGGGGCTCAACATCGTCGGGTTGAAGCGTCGCGGCTTCAAACGCGACGAGATCCACACGCTGCGCAACGCCTATCGCCTGCTGTTCGCACGCGAGGGCACGATGACCGAGCGGCTGGAGGACGTGACCAACCTGTTCCGGGGCCCCGGCCCGGTCAGCGACATCATCGAGTTTATCCAGGCCGAAACCTCGCGCGCCATCTGCCAGCCGCGGGACGGTTTTGACGGGTAGGCTCGGCGTCATCGCCGGAGCCGGTCTCTTGCCGGCGCACATCGTCGAGGCCGCGCGCGGGCGCGGCCTCGACGTGTTCGTCCTGGCGCTCGAAGGAATCGCGGAAGCCGCCGTGCTGGAGGGCGTGCCGCACGGCTGGGTGCGGCTGGGCGCCGTCGGCCGGGCGCTCGATCTGCTGCGCCAGGCGGACGTTACCGAGGTGGTGCTCGCCGGGCCCGTGCCACGGCCGTCGCTCGGCGCGCTGGGGCTCGACGCCCGCGGGCTGCGCATGCTGGCCTCCCTCGGCCTCGGCGCGCGGGGCGATGACCGCATCCTGTCGCGCATCGTGACCGAACTTGAAAGCGAGGGCTTTGCGGTGCGCGCCATCGACGAGGTGCTGGGTGGCACCCGCGTCGGCGCCGGCCCACTCGGTCGCCACGCGCCGGACGACGGCGCCGCCACCGACATCGCGCTCGGCATGAGGGTGGCGCGCGCCCTCGGTGCGCTCGACATAGGCCAGGCCGTCGTGGTCCAGCAGGGGCTCGTGCTTGGTGTCGAGGCGGTCGAAGGGACCGATGCGCTGCTCGCGCGCGCGGCCACCCTGCGCAAGGCTGGGCCCGGTGGCGTCCTAGTCAAGCTGCCCAAGCCGGGCCAGGAGACGCGCGTGGACCTGCCGACCATCGGACCCGTGACGATCGAGGGCGCGCGTGCCGCCGGGTTGCGCGGCATCGCGGTGCAGGCGGGGGGCACGCTGCTCATCGAAGCCGGGCGTGTGCGTGCCCTGGCGGACGACGCCGGCCTGTTCGTGATCGGCGTCGAGCCCGATCCGGCCTGAGCCCGTGGCGCGCGCCGGCGGCCCGTTCCTGGTCATCGTCGCCGGCGAGCCGTCGGGCGATGTGATCGGCGCCCGGCTCATGGCCGCGCTCAAGGACCTGACCGGTGGTGCGGCGCGCTTCACCGGAGTCGGCGGCGAGCGCATGATGGCCGAGGGTCTGATCCCCTTGTTCCCCATGGCTGATCTCAGCGTCATGGGGATCAGCGCCGTGCTCGAACGCCTGCCGCTGCTGCTGCGCCGGCTGCACCAGGCGGTGGACGCCACGGTGCGGCTGCGGCCCGACGCCTTGGTCACCATCGACTCGCCCGGCTTCAGCTTCAGGCTCGCCCGCCGTGTCGGCGGCGCGGGCCTTGCGCGCATCCACTACGTGGCGCCCACCGTCTGGGCGTGGCGGCCGGGACGGGCGGCGCGCATCGCCCGGTTCCTCGATCACCTGCTGCTGCTGTTCCCGTTCGAGAAGCCCTACTTCGACACCGTGGGCCTCGGCGCGACCTACGTGGGCCACCCGGTGATCGAAGAGCCGATCGCCGGTGCCGACGGCGTGACCCTGCGGCGGCGCCTGGGCATCCCGGACGCGGCCATGGTGCTCGCGGTGCTGCCGGGCAGCCGAGCCGACGAGGTGCGCCGGCACATGCCGGTGTTCGCCGCGACGGCCGCCCGGCTGGCAGCCTTGTGGCCCGACCTTCAGGTCGTGCTGCCGACCGTCGGGGCCGTGGCCGGCGCGGTTCGACACCATGCGGCGGCGTGGCCGGTGCCGGTCCATGTGGTGGAAGGCGCGGCCGACCGCCACGCCGCCTTCGCCGCCAGCCGCGCCGCGCTCGCCGCCTCGGGCAGCGTCACTCTGGAACTCGCCGCGGCCGGCCTGCCGGGGGTCGTCGCCTACCGCACGAGCTTCGTGACGGCGACGATCGCGCGGCGTCTGGTGCGCATTCCCTGGGCCGGCCTGGTCAACATCCTGGCGGAGGCGGAGGCGATGCCCGAGTTCCTGCAGGAACGCTGCACACCGGCCAATCTGTCGGACGCCGTGGCGCCGTTGCTGCGGGGTGGACCGGAGCACGGCGCGCAAACGACCGCCATGGCCGCCGTCATGGCCCGCCTGCGCGCGGTCCCCGAGACGCCCAGCCGGGCCGCGGCGCGCGCTGTGCTCGATGTGCTCGCCCGGCGAGGCGTGGTGTCGCCGCTAACGCCGCCACCGCAGTAGCGCCGCCAGCACGCCGGCTACGCCGAACACAAGTCGGGGCGCCAGCAGGCGCGGCACCCGCTTGATGGCGGCCGGTCGGTTGTCGTTGGCCGGATGCAGTTCGCCCAGGGCGCTTCGGCTGGTCCGCACGAACAGGGGCCGCTCGGTGTCGCCGCCCGTGGGTTGCCGAAGCGCGCGCTGGGCCATGGGCGTCAGGCGCGCCGCTTGACCGGAACGTAGGCGCGCTGGGTGTGGCCCGTGTAGATCTGCCGCGGCCGCCCGATCTTGCGCCCCGGATCGTCCATCATCTCGTTCCACTGCGCCATCCAGCCCACCGTGCGCGCGACCGCGAACACGGCGGTGAACAGGCGCGAGGGAATGCCCATCGCCTGCAGGATGATGCCCGAGTAGAAGTCGACATTCGGGTACAACTTGCGCTGGACGAAGTAGTCGTCCTCCAGCGCGATCCGCTCCAGCTCCATCGCGATGGGCAGCAGTGGGTTGTCGCCCATGCCCATCTCGTTCAGGACGTCGTGCGCCGACTTGCGCATGATCGTCGCGCGCGGGTCGAAGTTCTTGTAGACGCGATGGCCGAAGCCCATCAGGCGGAACGTATCGTTGGGATCCTTCGCCCGGGTGATGAACTCGCCGATACGGTCCTTGCTGCCGATGCGTTTCAGCATGCGGATGACCGCCTCGTTGGCACCGCCGTGGGCGGGCCCCCACAGGGTCGCGATGCCGGCCGCGATGCAGGCAAACGGGTTGGCGCCGGACGAACCGGCCAGCCGCACCGTCGAGGTCGAGGCGTTCTGCTCGTGGTCCGCGTGCAGGATCAGGATCTGATCCATGGCGCGCGCCACGACGGGGCTGACCTGGTACTCCTCGCACGGCGTCGCGAACATCATCTGCATGAAGTTCTCGGCGAAGCCGAAGCGGTTCTGCGGGTACACGAACGGCTGGCCCATCGAGTACTTGTAGGCCCAGGCCGCGATCGTCGGCATCTTGGCGATCATCCGGTAGGTCGCGACCATGCGCGCGTGCGGTTCGTTGTAGTCCGTCTCGTCGTGGTAGAAGGCGCTCAGCGCACCGACCACGCCGACCATCACCGCCATCGGATGCGCGTCGCGCCGGAAGCCGCGGAAGAAGTACTGCACCTGGTCGTGCAGCATGGTGTGGTGGGTGATGTCGTGGACGAACTTTTTCTTTTGCTCGGCGTTGGGCAGTTCGCCGTTGATCAGCAGATAGCAAACCTCGAGGAAGTCGCCGTTCTTGGCCAGCTCGGCGATGGAGTAGCCGCGGTGCAGCAGCACGCCCTTCTCGCCGTCGATATACGTGATCCTGGATTCGCAGCTCGCGGTGGCCATGAACGCCGGGTCGTAGGTGAAGACGTTGGCCTTGCCGTAAAGCTGGCGGACGTCAATGACATCCGGGCCCATGGTGCCCGACTGCATAGGCAACTCGATCTCCTTGACGCTGTCGCCGTGGCCGATCCGCAGCGTCGCGGTCAACTTGCCGCTGCTGGTGGTGCTTTTCTTGGTCGGCATGATCGGTCCCTCCGCGACAATGTCCTGCGAAATCCGCACGACATAGATAGACCCGAACGGATCCACGGGCAACGCTGGGCGGGTTACCGCGCCGTGACGTCCAGCCGCGCCAGCGCGAGGTCCCGCCCCAGAACCACCATGACCTCGAAGATGCCAGGGGACACCGTTCGTCCCGTGAGGGCCGCGCGCAACGGCTGCGCGATCGCGCCGAGTTTCACGCCCTCGGCCTCGGATGCTTGGCGGGCCGTGTCCTCCAGGCTCGCCGCGTCCCACACGCCCAGCGCCGCTAGTCTTTGCCGCAACCGGCCGAGACGCGCGCGCGCCTCTTCGTCGAGCAGGGCACGCGCCTTGGCGTCGGGCGCGATCGCCGCGCCCGCGATGTAGACCTCGGCTGCTTCCGCCAAGTCGATGACCGTGCGCGCGCGCTGCTTCAGCCCGGCCATACCGGCACGCAACCGCGCCTGCGTGTCGGGGGCGAGCGCCACGCCACGGCGCGCCGCGATCAGGTCCGCCAGGCGTCCGTCGTCGGCCCCGCGCAGGTAATGCGCGTTCAGCGCCAGCAGCTTGTCTATGTCGAAGCGCGCGGGCGAGCGGCCGACCGCGTCCAGGTCGAACCAGAGGATCGCCTGCTCGGTCGGGATGATCTCCTCGTCGCCATGGCTCCAGCCGAGCCGCAGCAGGTAGTTGCGCATGGCTTCGGGCAGCAGCCCCATGTCACGGTAGGCCTCGACACCCAGCGCGCCATGCCGCTTCGAGAACTTGGCGCCGTCCGCGCCGTGGATCAGCGGCACGTGGGCGAAGCCGGGCTCGGGCCAGCCCATGGCGTGGAAGATCTGCACCTGGCGAAACGTGTTGGTCAGGTGGTCGGCGCCGCGGATCACCTGGGTCACGCCCATGTCGTGGTCATCGACCACGACGGCCAGCATATAGGTGGGCGTGCCGTCGGCGCGCAGCAGCACCATGTCGTCGAGTTGGTCGTTGCCGACGGTGATGGCGCCCTGGACCTTGTCCTCGACGGTCGTCGCTCCATCCCGCGGCGCCCTGAGGCGGATCACGGGCTCGATCCCGGCGGGGGCCTCGGCCGGGTCGCGGTCGCGCCAGCGCCCATCGTAGCGCACCGGCTGGCCGGCCCCCTTCTGGGCCTCGCGCATGGCGGCCAGCTCGTCGGGCGTCGCCCAGCAGCGGTAGGCCTTGCCGGCTGCGAGAAGCTCGCGCGCCACGGCGGCATGCCGCTCGGCCCGCGTCGACTGGTAGGCCTCGGGACCATCCCAGTCGAGGCCGAGCCAGGTCAGGCTGTCGAGGATCGCCTTGACCGCCTCGGGCGTCGAACGCGTCCGGTCGGTGTCCTCGATGCGCAGCAGGAAGTGGCCGCCGTGGTGGCGTGCATAGAGCCAGTTGAACAGCGCCGTGCGCGCGCCGCCGATGTGCAGGAAACCGGTCGGCGAGGGCGCGAAGCGGACGACGACGTTCATGCCGAAGCCCGCGGCCGGAGATAGACGAACCAGTAGACCAGCCCGACCAGGTCGGCGCCGCCGATGACGTTGCCGATGGTGACCGGAATGAGGTTGGCGAAGGCTCCCTGCACCGTCACGGCACCAAAGGCCTCGGCCGAGGTCCCGATGCCGGTCCAGAAATCCGCCGGGGCGTGGTCGAGAACCAGCAGTGCCAAGGGGAACGTGTACATATTGTTCCAGCTAGCCCGGATTATTCACGAACGGGTTGATTTTGGGTGGCAGGCTTAGCTTAAACCGTTGATTTCGTGTATGATTTCGTTGTAGACGCGATCTCGTCCGCGAACTCACGGAGTGCCCTCCCGCCATGTCGGAGCATACTGGTTATCTGCCCGGTCTGTCAGCGGTCGAAGGCAAGCAAGTCCAAGCGGCGTTCGATGGTGGGATGCCATCCTCGGATGCCGGGGTCCTGCTGTTGCGCCAGGTCGAGCGCAGGCTTGGGATCGGCGACCGTTTGGCGGCATGCCTGCGCGATCCCCGCGATCCGCTGCGCATCGATCACACGGTGGCCGAGATGATCCGCTTCCGGGTGTTCGCCATCGCCGCCGGGTATGACGACGCCGACGACTGCGACGTCTTGCGCACCGACCCGTTGTTCAAGATGGCTCTCGGCCGAGGACCTTCGAGCGGGGGGGGGGCCGCTGTGCTCGCAGCCGACCATGTCACGGCTGGAGAACGCGCCCTCGCGGGCCGCGCTCTTGCGCATGCTGGCGGCGATGGTCGATCTGTTCTGCGAGAGTTGGCGCCACGTGCCGTGCCGCATCGTGCTCAATATCGACGACACGTGGGACGCGACCCATGGCCGGCAACAGCTGGCGCTGTTCAACGCTCCCTACGACGGTTGCGGCTTTCTGCCGATCCACATCTACGAGGCCACCGGCGGCAAGCTGGTCATTCCATCCTGCGGCCGGGCAAGTCACCCTCGGGGGTGGAAGCACGCCTCATCCTCGGGCACGTCATCGGGCGCATCCGCCGCAACTGGCCAAGGGTCCGCATCGTGCTGCGTGGCGATGGCCACTAAGGCCGGCCCGAGGTCCTGGACTGGTGCGAGGACAACGACATCGGCTACGTCTTCGGCCTCGTCCCCAACCAGGCGCTCGCCGCGATGATCGCCGAGCGGGCCACGGCGGCGGTGCAAGCGCGAGCGCGCACTGGCAACCCAGGCAAGCTCCGGCGCTACGCCAACCTGCGCTACGGGGCACGCAGCTGGCGTCGGCAACGCCGGGTCACCGCCCGCCTCAAAGTCTCCGCCGAAGGCAGCGACACCCGCTTCGTCGTCACCAATCTCGACGGCAAAGCCAGGGCGCTCTACGAGCGGCTCTATTGCGCGCGGGGCCAGATGGAGAACCTGATCAAGGCACACAAGACCCATCTGGCTGCGGACCGCACCTCATGCCATAGCGCCACCGCCAACCAGTGCCGCCGCACCGAAGCGCTCGAGCTGGTGCCGCGCCCAGTTCGACACCCTGCGCACCCGGCTCATCAAAGTCGCCGCCCGCGTCGTCGAGATGACCACCCGCATCAAGGTCCTGCTGCCCACCGCCTGCCCGGACAAGGCTATCATCCGCCACCTCGCCGGCACCTTCGCCGCCCAAGGCCCCTGATCACCGGGCCAGCGTGCCCCGCCCGAACCCCGCCAACCGCAACCCCTGGCCGGACAACCTCCCCGCACTCCAACCGCGCCAAACGCGCCACGCTCCCGCGCACCACAACCCGACCCCGCGCGGCAAAATCAGCTACGCCCGTGAATAGATCGGGCTAGGGTTCCGACCGTGGCGGGATAGCGAGGCTGCCCGGCGCGCGTCAAGCGGAGGTCTGGACACCGTGGACTGGGCAAGGGCGTTCGCCGGGGCCCTCGCCGCCCAGCGGGAGCGCTGGCCGCTCTGGCTGCCGGTCGCGCTGGGCGTGGGTGTCGGTGCTTACTTCGCCCCGACGTCCGAGCCGCCGCCCTGGCTCGGCGCCGTGCTGCTGGCGGCGAGTGTCGCCGTCGGTGCCTTCGGCTGGCCACGCGAGTCCTTGCGTCCCTTGTTCGTCGCCGGGGCGGCCGCGGCTCTCGGGTTCGCCCTGGCCCAAGTGCATGCCGGGTTGGTGGACGCTCCGGTCGTCCCGAACCGTGAACGCCCCGCCTGGGTCACGGGCACTGTCGTCTATGCTGAGCCGTGGAAATCCGGGGTCCGCCTCTTGCTGGACCGCTTGACCATCGAACGCCTGACGCCCGAGGCAACGCCCGCGCGCGTGCGCGTCGTGGCCCAGGGCTGGCGCATGGAGCCGCCTGCGCCGGGGACGCGCATCGGAATTCTTACCGTCCTCGCCCCGCCGGCGGGTCCCGTGGCCCCGGGCGCGTTCGACTACCGTCGTCAGGCCTTCTTCGAGCGACTGGGCGGCACGGGCTACGCCCTGGGCGCGGGCACGATCCTGGCGCCGCCCGATCACGAGGCATCGTTGGCGCGCCGGCTCGCCGCCCTGCGCAGCGATCTGTCGAACCGTATCCGCGCCGCGTTGCCGGGACCGACCGGCGCCGTCGCGGCTGCATTGCTGACCGGCGAACGCGCGGCGATCCCCGAGACGGTGAATCAGGCCATGCGCGACTCGGGCCTGTTCCATCTGCTGTCGATCTCGGGCCTGCATCTTTCCCTCGTCGCGGGCTTCGTCTTCGCCATCGTGCGCGCGGGCCTCGCGCTTATCGAGCCGGTGATGCTCCGCTTCCCGATCAAGAAATGGGCGGCGCTCGTCGCCATCGCCGCGACCGCGCTCTACCTGGGGCTTTCGGGGGCGTCGGTGCCTACCCAGCGCGCGTTCCTGATGACGACCATCGCGCTCGTGGCCGTCGTGCTCGACCGCTCGCCGTTCTCCATGCGGCTGGTCGCCGTGGCCGCGGCGGCCGTGCTGATCGGCGCGCCGGAAAGCCTGCTCGGCGCCAGCTTCCAGCTCTCCTTCGCCGCCGTGGTCGCGCTGATCGCCGTCTACGAGGTCGCGGGCGAGCGCGGCTGGTTCGCGCGCGCGCGCGGCGGCTGGCGCCGCTGGATTGTCGTCTGGAGCGCCGGCCTTGCGCTGAGCTCGCTGGTCGCGGGCGCAGCCACCGGTGCAATCGCGGCCTACCACTTCAACCGCATCACACTGTGGGGCGTGGCTTCGAACATGTTCGCCGTGCCGGTCACCGGAGTTTGGGTCATGCCCTGGGGCATGGCGGCCCTCTTGCTGGTGCCCTTCGGGCTCGAGCGTCTGGCCCTGGTGCCGATGGGGTGGGGGATCGACGCCATTCTGACCCTCGCCGACGAGGTAGCGTCGTGGCCCCTCGCGGCGTTCACCGTACCGGTGGCACCCTTCGTCAGCCTGCTGGCCGTGACGCTGGGCGGCCTGTGGCTGTGCCTGTGGCGGGGACGCGTGCGCTGGCTCGGCCTGGTCGGGTTCGCCGCCGCCGGGCTTGCCTGGGCTGCCGCCGAGCCGCCCGATGCCCTGGTCGATGCCGAGGCGAGGACGGCGGCGCTGCGCGCCCCAGATGGTCGCTACGCGTTGGCGCCGGGGCGAGGTGCGCGCCAGGCCACCGAGACATGGTTGCGGCAGGTCGGGCAGTCGACCTGGGCGCCGTGGGCCGAGCCCGGTGCCCCGACAGCCTGGATGACGTGCGACGCCCTGGGCTGCCTCGCCCGTCTTGAGCACGGGACCATCGCCGTGGTTCGCGATCCCCTGGCGCTCGCGGAGGACTGCCAAGCGGCCGACGTGCTCATTCTTCTCGGCGTCGAGGGCCACGCGCGCTGTTCGGGTCCGACGGTGATCGACGGCCGCTTCGCGGCGCGCGCCGGCGCGACGGCGATCTGGCTCGAGGCCGACGGTCCGCGCCTCGTCACCGTCGCCGAGACGCGCGGCGAGCGGCTGTGGACCGCTCCGGCGCCGTATTAGCTAGTAGCTGCGGAACAGGCCGACCAGGCGGCCCTGGATGCGCACCCGGTCGGGGCCGAAGATACGCGTCTCGTACTTGGTGTTGGCAGCCTCGAGCGCGACCGAGGCGCCCTTGCGCCGCAGCCGCTTCAACGTCGCTTCCTGGTCGTCGATCAGGGCCACGACGACGTCGCCGTTCTCGGCCGTGTCGCTGCGCCGGACCACCGCGATGTCGCCGTCCAGGATGCCCGCGTCGACCATCGAATCGCCCTCGACGCGGAGCGCATAGTGCTCGGCCCCCGCGACCATGGTGGCGGGTACGTCGAAGATCTCGCCGGGGTCGCGCAGGGCCTCGATCGGCGAGCCGGCGGCGATCTTGCCGTAAAGAGGCAGGCTGACCGTGCCGCGGCGGGCATCGGGTTCCTCGACGCGCCGTGCGGGCTCCGACTTGCGGCCCTCGATCACGCTCGGCGTGAAGCCGGTGACCGTCGCGCCGCCGGGCGGCAGCTTGACGACATCGAGCGCGCGGGCGCGGTGCGCCAGGCGGCTCAGGAATCCGCGCTCCTCAAGCGCCGTGATCAGCCGGTGGATGCCGGACTTCGAGCGCAGCCGCAGCGCGTCCTTCATCTCCTCGAACGAGGGCGAAACGCCGTCGGCCTGGAGGCGGCGGTGGATGAACAGCAGGAGTTCGTGTTGTTTCTTCGTCAGCATGGTGGCCTCGCCACAACATCGAGAACAAAACCGAAACTCGACGCATGTTCTAGTTTAGTTCCGCCCATGGGTCAAGGGTTCCCGCGCGGCGGGTCCCCACCGGTTCGATCACACCGATCAAAGGGGTATGTAACCGATGAGTGTGCCGGCCCGCGCGGCCGGCGCGTGGGGTGGGCGGACCGCGAGCGCGCCGGCCTCGGCCAGGGTGCCCAGCATCGAGCTGTCCTGGCGGTCGAACGGCGTGATCAGGACGGTGCCGTCCGCGCGCTCCTTCAGCATGGCGCGCAGATACTCCTGGCGTTCGTCGCTGGCCTTTAGGTCGCACCCGAGCACGCCCGGACGCGGTGTTTCCAGCACCGCCGGCAGGCCGAGCAGGGCGTGCACCGCCGGGCGGACGAACAGCAGGCCGCAGACCAGGCTCGAGACCGGATTGCCGGGCAGACCGAGCAGCGGCACGCCCTGGTAGGAACCGAACAGGAACGGCTTGCCTGGCCGCATCGCGATGCGCCAGAAGTCGAGCGATAGCCCTGCCTTGGTCAGGACGGGGCGCACCAGGTCGTGATCGCCGACCGAGGCACCACCGGTCAGCACGACCAGGTCGGCGCCGCGCGCCTCGGCCATGGCCTCCAGAAGCGACCCGGGCGTGTCGCGCGCGATACCGAGCCCGATCGGCTCGCCGCCGGCCTCGGCCACCAGCGCCGCGAGCGCGGGCGCGTTGGCGCTGACGATCTGGTGCTGGCCCACCGGGTCGCCCGGCATGACGATCTCGTCGCCGGTCGAGAGGATGGCGACGCGCGGCCGGCGCCGGACGCGAACCCAGGGCACGTTCATGGCGGCGGTCAGGGCGATCGCGCGCGGACCCATCACCGTGCCGGCGCGCACGCCGGCGTCGCCCGCGCTGAAATCGAGCCCGGCGCGGCGCACGTGGCGCCCCGGGCGTCCGGCGACGCGCGCGGTCACCACGTCGCCGTCGCGGTCCACGTCCTCCTGGATGATGACGCAGTCGGCGCCGGCGGGCATCGGAGCGCCGGTCAGGATGCGCACGGTCTCGCCCGCGCCCAGCGTCCCTTCATACGCCTTGCCCGCCTGGGACGCGCCGATCAGGCGCAGCCGCGCCGGTACGCTCGCGGCGTCGGCGGCGCGCGCGGCGTAGCCGTCCATGGCCGAGACGTCCTCGGGCGGCTTGGTCACGCGCGCGATGATGTCCTCGGCCAGCGCGCGGCCGTGCGCCTGGGCCAGGGCGACCTGCTCGGTGCCGAGCGGCCGGCACGCGGCCATGACGCGCGCGACCGCTTCGTCGACGGGCAACATCGGGGTCATGGCCGATCGTAGGTTCCCGACCGGCCGCCCGACTTGTGCACCAGTTGCACGGCCTCGATCGTCATGTCGCGATCGACCGCCTTGCACATGTCGTAGACGGTCAGCGCCGCCGCTGCGACCGCGGTCAGCGCCTCCATCTCCACGCCCGTGGGCCCGGTCACCTTGCACGTGGCCTCGATGGTCACCGCGTCCGTCTCTACGGCCAGCTCGACCTTGACCGAGGCCAGCGCCAGCGGGTGGCACAGCGGGATGATCTCCGCGGTGCGCTTGGCCGCCATGATGCCGGCGATGCGCGCGGTGGCCAGCACGTCGCCCTTGGCGACACCGTGGCCGGCGATCAGGGCGGCGGTCTCGGGGCGCATGACCACCCGGCCGCGCGCCACGGCGATGCGCTCGGTCGCCGCCTTGGCCGAGACGTCGACCATGACCGCGCGGCCGTGCTCGTCCAGGTGGGAGAAACGGGTCATGCGCTGGCCCTGACGGCGCCGTCGCCGGCCAGCAGCGCGCGCGTCGCGGCGGCGACATCGGCCTGGCGCATCAGGCTCTCGCCCACCAGGAAACGTCGGATGCCGTGGCGGGCCAGACGCACGAGGTCGTCGTGGGTCTTCAAGCCGCTCTCGGCCACCAGGCCCGGGTGATCGCCCGCCAGGGCCGCCAGCCGTTCGCTGGTCGCCAAGTCCACGGCGAGCGTCTTGAGGTTGCGGTTGTTGATGCCGAGAAGGGGCGCGCCCAAGGCGAGGGCGCGTGCCAGTTCGGCTTCGTCGTGCACCTCGACCAGCACGTCGAGCGCGAAATCGCGCGCGCAGGCCAGCAGCTCGGCGGCCAGACGATCGTCCATGGCGGCCAGGATCACCAGGACGCCATCGGCGCCGATCAACCGCGCCTCGACCACCTGGTAGGGGTCGATGGTGAAGTCCTTGCGCAGGATCGGAAGAGGCACGGCGGCACGCGCCTCGGCCACATGGCCGTCCTCGCCCTGGAAGTAAGGCGTGTCCGTCAGGATCGACAGGCACGCCGCGCCACCGGCGCGGTAGGCGCGGGCCAGAGCGCTCGGTACGCAATCGGCGCGGATCAGGCCATGGCTCGGGCTCGCCTTCTTGATCTCGGCGATCAGGGCGAAGCCCGCCTGCGCGGCCGTCGTCAGATGCGCGGCGAAGCCGCGCGGCGCCGGCGCGGACCGCGCGGCGTCCATCAACGCGGCCAGCGGGCGGCGCGCCTTGCGCGCGGCGACCTCGACGCGCTTGTCGGCGATGATCTGGGTCAGCACGTCGGCCATGGCTCAGGCCTGCCCGCTGGTGATGGCGACCAGGCGATCGAGCTTGGCCTTGGCACGGCCCTCGTCGATCGAACGCGCGGCCAGGCGTACGCCGTCCTTCAGGTCGGCGGCCTTGCCGGCCAGCGTGAGCGCCGCGGCGGCGTTGAACAGAACGGTGTCGCGGTAGGGCCCGGGCGCGCCCGCCAGCAGCGCACGCAGCGCCGCCGCGTTGTCCTCGGGGCTGCCACCCTTGATCGCGGCCGGGTCGTGGCGCGGCAGGCCGGCGTCCGATCCGCCGATCTCGGTGCGTCGCACGTTGCCGCCCTCGAGCACCGCCACGGTGTTGGGGCCGGCGAGCGTCAGTTCGTCGCAGCCGTCGCTCGAATGGACGACCCAGGCGCGCTCGGTGCCGAGCTGGCCCAGCACGCGCGCGACCGTCTCGACCCAGTCGGCGGAAAAGACGCCGACCAGCAGGCGGCTCACCCCGGCCGGGTTGCAGATCGGGCCCAGCAGGTTGAACACCGTCCGGGTTCCCAGTTCGACGCGCACGCCGCCCACGTGGCGCATGGCGCTGTGGTGGCGTGGCGCCAACAGGAACGCGAAGCCGTTGTCATCCAGCGCCCGCTGCACAATGTCGTAGTCGGCCTCAAGGTTGACGCCGAGCGCGGCCAGCACGTCCGCCGCGCCCGACTTCGACGACATGGCGCGGTTGCCGTGCTTGGCCACGGGCACGCCGGCGCCGGCGCCCACGAGTCCCGTGGCGGTCGAGATGTTGAGCGTCCCCGTGGCGTCGCCGCCGGTGCCGACCACGTCGATCGCTCCCGCCGGCGCGGTCATGCGCCGCATCTTGGCGCGCATGGTCTGGGCGGCGCCGGTGATCTCGTCGACCGTCTCGCCGCGCACGCGCAGCGCCATCAGGAACCCACCGACCTGGGCGGGCGTCGCATCGCCCGACATGATGATGTCGACCGCGTCGCGCGCGGCCGCGACGTCGAGCGTGGCGCCGCCGGCTAGCCGGCCCAGCACGGCCTTGAGCGAACGCGACTCGTTCATGCGGCGTTGCGCCGTGGCGCCATGCCCGGCACCCGTTCCAGGAAGTTCGCCAGGATGGCGTGGCCGTATTCGGAGGCGATGCTCTCGGGGTGGAACTGCACGCCGAACACCGGCAGTTCGCGGTGCTGCACGCCCATGATCACGCCGTTTTCCGTCTCGGCCGTGACCTCGAGCGCCTCGAGCAGTGACGACCGCTCGACGACCAGGGAATGATAGCGCGTGGCCTGGAACGGCGAGGGCAGTCCGGCGAACACACCCTTGCCGGCGTGGCGAATCGCGCTCAGCTTGCCGTGCATGATCGCCGGCGCGCGCACGATCCGGCCACCGAAGGCTTGGCCGATCGCCTGATGGCCAAGGCAGACGCCCAAGATCGGCAGCCGGGGCGCCAGGCGGTCGATCAGCTCGAGGCAGATGCCGGCCCGGTCCGGGTCGCACGGGCCCGGCGAGATCACGATGCCGGCGGGCGGATCGGCCGCGATCGCGTCCACCGTGGTTGCGTCGTTGCGCACCACGGTGACCGTCGCACCTAGGTCCCCCAGGAAGTGGACCAGGTTGTACGTAAAGCTATCGTAGTTGTCGATCAGGAGCAGCATTGCAGCACTAAGTCCTCGTCACGCCAGCATTCAGTCCGCGATGGTGCCTATCCGTGCCCCCATTCGTGCCCCCATGTTCGCGGGCTGCTCGACGGGTGCGGAGCTGGGTCGACAGCATTATCCCCAGCGGCTCGCTCGCTCAAGGCCATCAGTGCGCGGCGTGCCGCGTTCGCGCTCGATGACCTCATCGCCGGTCGGCCGGTGTCCTGCGAGCAACGTGATGTTGACCGCTATGGGCGCATCGTCGCCGTCGCCGACGATCCAGCGCATCGCGGGATCACGTCCAAGCCGGTCGGCGTCGTTCACGTCCCCGTAGCCGGCGAGGCGACCATAGATCGACTGACGCAGCAGACCGACAATGCCATGCCAGCCGTTCCTGCCGGTCCGCGCATCGGCGAGAACTTCGCCCGCCAGAGCTGTCAGCCCCAGGGCGTCATCAAGTTCGCGATAAGCGAGCAGACCTGCACCGGAGGTGACCCGTGATCCATGGAACTCCAGCTTCAGGCGGCGGTCGAAAACGGGCCGCAAATCGCCCATTTCCAGTTCACCCGCCGCCAGCTCCATGCCCAGTCACCCCGATCCCCTGCAATCCATTGATTCTTTCATCAGATTTGGCGGCTCACGTCACGAAATAGCTCGGGTATCTGGGAAATCCGGGCCTAGAGCTCCAAAGCCGCCAGGAACGCAGCGGCGGCCGCGTCGAAGTGGAAGCGCGCGGGCAGCAGGCTGGGGCGCGGTACATCGACGAGCCCCGGGACGACGCGGGTCATGGCATCGAAGAAGCCATCGTCGAACGCCGCGATGGTCACCGGCGCCTCGGCGGCCAGTTCCACCGCGCCGCCCGCCTCGGGCGCGGCGTTCACCGGCGTGCCGCACGCCAGGGCCTCGAGCGCGGCGTTGGGCATGCCCTCCCACCGCGACGGCAACAGGAACGCATCGGCCCCGGCGTACCAGGGCCACGGGTCGGGATCGAACCCGGCGAAGGTGACGCTGGACGGCGCCTCGGCGCGCAAGGCATCACCGTCCGGCCCGTCGCCCAGGATGAGGACGCGGTCCTCGGGCGGCAGGCGCCGCACCACGGCGAGCAGGCGGTCGAAACCCTTCTGGCGGGTCAGCCGGCCGGCGGCGACCAGCCGGCGGCCGGGACCGGGTTCGCGCCGGACGGGGTGCGCCGCCGCGCGGATCGCCGTGACGTCCACGGGATTGGGCAGGACGACCACTCGGTCCGCCGCCACGCCGGCGTCGCGCACCAGCTCGGCGGCGATGGCGCGGCTGTTGCATAACACCCGGTCCGCGCCGGGGTAGAGCCGACGGTAGGCCAGCCGCTGCAAGCGTGGATGCCCCGCCGCCGCGTGCGTGGCGGCAGGCGCGTTGGCCTCGCGCGGGACGACGCGCGCCCCACCCAGGAAGGGCCGCAGCGCGAGTACCAGCAGGTTTAGGTGACCCATGGTCGGCACGACCACACGCGGACTCCAGGCGCGGATCGCGCGCACGAGGGGCCAGGCCGCGCGACGGACCCGGCCGACGCCCAGCAAAGCCAACGGCAAATCCGCCGGTACGGCGGCGGCGAGCGGGCCGGCACCGTCGAGCACGATCAGGCGCGCGTCGGCGCCACGCCGGCGCAGCGCCACGGCCAGGGTGATCACGGCACGTTCGGCCCCGCCACCCGCGAACGAGGGCAGGACAAAGACGATAGCTCCATTCGTCGACGCTTGACCGGTCACGGCGCGCCGCCACAATGGCCGCGATGGCGACCACGCTTCTGACGCCCGGTTACCCAGCGCCCTGGTTCAAGGCGACCACACGGCACAACCCGACCTATGATTTCTCCTCGGTCGCGGGGCGGACCATCGTGCTGTGCCTGTTCGGCTCGGCGGGCCGACCCGAGACGCGCGCCGTGCTGGAGGGTTTCGGCGCGTTGCGCGATCTGTTCGACGACGACCGCTGCGCCTTCTTCGGCGTCAGCGTCGATTCGGCCGACGCCGACCTGCCGTGCTGGCGGGATTCCCTGCCCGGCGTGCGCTTCTTCCAGGATCACGACCGCCGCGTCAGCCGGCTCTACGGCGCCTGCGACGAGGGCGACACGTACCGCCCGCACACGCTGGTGCTGGACGAGCGGCCGCGCGTGCTGGCGGTGCTGCCGTTCCTGGCCGACCAGGATCACGCGGCCTCGGTGCGCACCGCGATCGAGCGTGTCACTGCCATGCCGCGCACCATCCGATCGAATTCGCGCCGATATCCAGCCCAAGCCTGTAAGCCATGTGTGTCCCCTGTTGCCTTGGGCGACCCAGGGATGCACTATAGGCACACGAAGACCAACCCCGTTAGCCGATGGGGGAGTTCGGGCCTTCCGTTAACAAGCGTTCCCGGGGCAACTCAGGAATCGCACCGAATGAAAGGCGGGCTACGGCCCTCCTTTTCCCTTATTATGCTACCAAATGGCGGCGCTCGAGGGCTGGCCGTGCGCCCCGCGCGTGCTTGTCGGCGCGGCCTATGATCCAGACGGACGGCGGGGGCGGGCGTGAGCGATTGGCGCACCATCGGGAAGGCGTTCCACGCGCTCTTGAAGCGCGCGCGGGAAGGCGGAGAACTGGCGCCCGCTTGGGCGGATTTTGCGCGCACCGCCGAAGCGACGCGGGGCCGTCCGCCCGTGGAGCAGGCCATCCTCTTTGACTGCATAGCGGAGCTTGAGCGCGGCACGGGGGGCCGCCCGCTTGTTATGATGGAACACGGTTGCGGTGCCGGTTTGATCGCCATGTATCTGCTTGCCCTCGGTCATCGCGGCGTGTGGGGCGTGGACGTCGGCGGCGATATGGCCGCGCAGAACCGCGTTCTCCGCGAGGTCCACGGCATTCACGAAACGCGATTCTCGATATACGACGGTCGCCATCTGCCGCTCGGCGATGGGGCCGCCGATTTGGTGTTCAGCCAGCAGGTCTTGGAGCACGTCACGGACGACTTGATCGATGCGTACTATGCCGAGGAGGCGCGCATCTTGCGACGCGGCGGGCTCGCCTATCACCAGCTTCCGCATCGCTGGGGGCCGTACGACTCCCACAGCCGGACCTGGTTCCTCCATTGGCTTCCAAAGCCCGTGCAGATGGCCGGCTATCGCGCCTTGAAGCGTAATCCCGATGATCTTGCCCGGATCATGCATCTGCGTGCGCCCGGCGCGCATTTCCGGCGCGCGCGCGCCTTTATCGGCCCCGTACGCGACCTGACCGTCGAGCGTCTCACGCGCCTGCCGGACATGGCGTCCTACGAAGGCTCGGCGCGCATGCGTCGAATGATTCACGCCGCGGTCCGCATGCCCTTGTTGGGGTCGTTCGCGGGCTTCGCCCTCAAACGCCTGACGATGCTGGATACGGTGGCGGTCCGGCGGTAGCTCCGCCGGTAGCGGCGGTGCTCGACCATGATGCCAAGGATGCGGCCCGGGTTGTCCCAATCGATCACCTGTGAACCGCCCCGGGTTTGCCGGAGGCTCCAACCCTTGAGAGGATGGAGCAATGAAGGCATCGAAGAGCTACTCTCCTGAAGTCCGCGAGCGCGCGGTACGGATGGTTTTCGAACACGAGGGTGATCACGCCTCGCAGTGGGCGGCGATCAGGGCAACCGCCACGGCGAAGGGTGCGAGCGCCACGCCCGAAATCTGCGACCACAGCGCCTTCACATCCGTCTGGCGCAACAAGAGCCAGATGAGACCCGCCGAGACGTTGAGCTTGAGGGCGAACTTGATCATGCGGCCTTCGTGGCGCGGGAGCGCGCGTGCCTTGATAACAGCCTTGCCGAAGGGATCAAGCGACGCTCATACCCGATTGAGTAGGGCCCCGATCGAGTAGGGCGTGGAAGGCCGGCCATGCCACCGCGGGATAGAATCCGTGCGGTCCCTCCGGAGAGAGGACACCGAGCGCATCCGCCGCGCCCGCCTTGGCGTAGGCGCGCCGTGCCGATCCGGCGACACGCTCCATGCCCGCCGCAGGGAAAAGGTGATCGCGCGCGCCCGAAACCATGAGGATGGGACGCGGCGCGCAAAGCGCCACCACATCGTCGGTCTCGAACCATTGGAGGATGCCCGGCACGACGTTCTGACCCGAATCGTCGCGCCGGCACGCGATCGTCTCGGCGATGAACCCGACACAGGCGCTCGCAAGGCACGCGGCAAGACGGACATCGAGGGCCGAGGCGTACAGCGCGACCGCCCCGCCGGCGGAGCTGCCCATGACCGCGACGCGATCGGACGCAAGGGTCATATCCATCACGCGCGCCGCCTCGCCCGAGGCGATCCAATCCACGACCGATGCGACATCACCGGCCCGCTCGCCTAGGAGCGTGCGGCCGAGCAGAAGCGCATGGTTCGCGGCATCGATGGTGGCGCTGGCAGAGCGCGGCGCGATGTGCCGTTCCCGACGCTCGCCGAAGCAGGATTGCTCCAGGCAGAACGCGGCGAATCCAAGGCGGGCCGCCTGGCACGCATAGTCGCCGCCACCGGCGATCTTGACCGGGTCGGGCGGCAATCGCGCCTCGCCCCAGGAGAGGTGCGAGCCCGAGTTCGTGCCCTGAAGGCAAATGAGCGGGACGAGAGGGCCCGACGCCCGACGGTGCCGAACGACATCCATCGGCGCATGCCCGCCGTGCCAAAGACGGAGATAGACGCGTCGCCGCGTGAGCCCAGCGGAGACAGCGCGATCTTCAGGTTCGGTGGCGGCCGGAGCGGCGCGTTCGACAGGAAACCCAGTGAGGGCGGCGAGCTTGGCTCGCGCGCGTTCCTGCCAGTCGCAGAGCGGGCCTGCGTCGTCCGAATGTCGGAGCGCGGGGCGCACGACGGCGAGCGCGCGCGCGTGCGCGAGGCTTGGGCTCAGCTCAACGCCCGGCGGGGCTGGGTAGGGGTCGCGGCGGAATCCACCGGCGCGCGCCAGACGCGCCTTGGCGGCGAGCACATACATCTGCAAGCGCGGTGGAAACGCCATGCGCCTCAGGTGGCATAGGCCGTGGAGGGACGCACGAGGCCGCGCGCGATGCACTCGCGCCACCAATCGACCGTGCGCGCCAAGCCATCGTCCAGGGTCACGCGCGGCGCCCATCCGGTGGCGGCGGACAGCCGGCTGGCATCGGCGAGAAGCGCGCGCACCTCCGAGCGTTCGGGCCTGAGGCGAGCGGTCTCGCTTTCCACCGGCTTGTTGGCACCGGTCAAGGCGCGGATCGCCTCCACGGTCTCCCCGATCGTGACCGCCCGGCCGGTGCCGGCATTGTAGGGCTGGCCGAATTCGACACCCGCCGCGCGCCCGATGGCAAGAAAGGCGGCCACCGTGTCGCCCACGAAGGTGAAGTCGCGCTTGGGCGTGGGGTCGCCGATTCGGATCGCGGCGCACTGCGGGTCGAGCGCCTGGCGGATCGCGGTGGGAATGACGGCGCGCTCGCTTTGCCGCGGGCCGTAGGTGTTGAACGGCCGCAGCACCGCGACCGGAAGATCGAAGGACAGGGCATAGGACTCCGCGAGCTTGTCGGCGGCGATCTTGGTCGCGGCATAGGGCGACTGGCCGACCAAGGGATGCGTCTCGGCGATGGGGAGGGTCTGCGCGGTGCCGTAGACCTCGCTCGTCGAGGTGTGGACGACGCGCCCGACACCGTGCGCGCGCGCCGCCTCCAGCACGTTCAAGGTGCCCGTCGCGTTCGTGTCCAGATAGGACTGCGCCGCCACGTAGGAATGCGGAATGGCGATGAGGGCCGCCAGGTGGAACACCACGTCCTGTCCCTCGAGAAGGTGCAGCATGAACGAGGCGTCGCGGATGTCGCCGCGCACGATGCGCATGGCCTCGCGCACGGGCGCGTCCAATTCGTCGAGCCAGCCATTGCGATCGAAGGCGTTGTATTGGGCAAGCGCCGTCACCTCCGCGCCCGCCGCGAGCAGCGCCTCGGCCATGTGCGAGCCGATGAAGCCATCGGCCCCGGTCACGGCGACCCGGCGGCCGCGATAATCGGCGTGGTGTTCCATGATGTGGTCCCGGTGAAGTTCGCCGCACTATAGGCGATGGCTGCGGCAAGGAGTAACGCGCGCGAGCCAGCGAGCCCCGTCGTCGCGGCCCTTGTCGCTCTCGGGCGGCGACGGCGCCCGCAAGATAATATTAAAAGTAATTATAATATGCAAAATATAATATTGATATTGTTATTACTTTAGATTTCGGCCCAACCGCCATCCAAAAGCCGCGGGGCGGCCGGATTCTTGACAGTCTCGTTCATCTCGTGAACAATCCATGTTCGCGGTTTGAACACGAATTTTCGCCGCTGGCCGAGGTTCTTGATCGGGCCACATGACGCGCGGCGGAGGGGTTCGTTTCACCCGCCGTGCGGTAGCATGCCTGAGCGTCGGCGCCTCATCCCGTTGCGCATCGTCGCACGGCGGGTCGCTCTCTACTCCCGCATTCCCCCCATAGATCTCCCATGACCGATCGAATTCCCTTGGCGGTGCCCGATTTGCGCGGCAACGAGCAGGCCTATCTGGCGCGTTGCGTCGCGGACAATTGGGTGTCCTCGGCGGGTCCTTTCGTCATTGAGTGCGAAAAGCAGATGGCGTCCCTCGCCGGCCGCCAACATGCGGTGGCGACGATGAACGGCACCACGGCGCTACACCTCGCGTTGTTGGCCGCGGGCGCGAAGCCCGGCGATCACGTTGTCGTGCCCGATTGGACCTTCGCCGCGACGGCGAACGCGGTTCGACATGCTGGCGCCGTGCCGATCTTCGCGGACATCACCGAGGAGAGTTGGACGCTCGATTTTGCGAGCCTCGCGCGTGCGCTCGAGACGGCGCCCGGGCGCGTGGGAGCGGTCATCGTCGTGCACACGCTCGGCCATCCGGCGGATGTGGATCCCCTTCTGGCACTCTGCCGGGAGGCCAAGATTCCGCTCATTGAAGACGCGGCCGGGGCCATCGGTGCGCGATACAAAGGCCGGCCCGCGGGCGGCCTGGGCGACTTGGCCATCTTCAGCTTCAACGGCAACAAGACCGTGACCGCGGGCGGCGGCGGCATGGTGGTGACGGACGACGCGGATCAGGCCAAACGTCTGCGTGCGCTGTCGGCCCAGGCACGCAGCGGCGCCGAGTACCGCTACGACGCGGTCGGATTCAACTACCGCATGACCAATGTGAATGCGGCCCTTCTGCTGGCGCAGATCGAGCGTCTCGATGACATGTTGGCGACCAAGCGCCGCATCGCCGGGACCTACGACCAAGCGCTGGCGGGGCGCAACGACCTCACCCCCATGCCGCGCCGGCCGTGGGCGGAAAGCGGTTGTTGGCTCTACTCCGTGCTCTGCCGCACGGAATCGGACGCCCAATCGCTCGTTCGCCACATGGCGGACCGCGACATCGAAGCCCGCGTGTTTTGGCGCACGCTTTCGGATCAGGCACCCTATGCCGGCACACCCACCGTGCTTTCCGGTATGGCCGCCCGCCTGTCCGGTACCGTCGTGTCGCTTCCGTGCAGTTCGTCCCTGACGCCAGCGCAGCAGGCGCGCGTGCTCGACGCGCTCGCCCATTGGCCGTCCAAACGGCGCACACACTGATAATGACGTCCATGCCTGAGGCGCCCCGCGTTTTCGTCGGATGGGACAGCCGCGAGGACATCGCCTGGCAGGTGTGCCGCACCTCGCTTTTGCGCAACGCAAGCGCGCCCATCGAGGTTCGGCCGCTGCGTCAGGCACATCTTCGCGAAGCGGGCCTCTACAAGAAGCCCGTCGATCCGCTGGCCTCGACCGAGTTCACCTACACGCGTTTCCTCGTTCCCCACATCGCGGACTATCGCGGTTGGGCGCTTTTCTGCGATTGCGACTTCATCTGGCTCGGCGATGTGGCGAAGCTGTTCGCCTTGGCGGATGACCGCTTCGCCATCATGTGCGTCCATCACGATCACCGCCCGCCCGAGACCGCGAAAATGGACGGCGCGGTGCAGACGCTCTATCCGCGCAAGAACTGGTCCTCCATGGTGCTCTACAATTGCGGTCATCCGGCCAACCGCGCATTGACGCCCGAGGTGGTGAACCGCGAGGGCGGCGCCTTCCTCCAACGCTTCCAGTGGCTCGACGACGCGCTTATCGGCGCGGTGCCCGAGACATGGAACTGGCTCGAGGGCTGGAACAAGAAGCCCGCCCAAGGCCGGCCCGAGGTGGTGCACTACACGCGCGGCGGGCCGTGGTTTCCCAATTGGCAGAACGTCGACTACGCCACCGAATGGATCGAGGAAGCGGCGCGTTTCGACGCCGAGGGCGGCACCGCAATGTGGGGGGTCTTCGACTTTTGGCAGGAAGACCTGAATGGCGGCCGGGCGGATGCCTCGCTCGGCAACGTGCTCAAGGCCAAGTTCGGCGCCCTGCACGCGCGCGCGCTTTCGGGTGCGCTGGCATCCTGGCGCGCGAGCGCGCAAGGCCGCGTCGCCGAGATACTCGTGCTCGCCGAGTGGGGTGCGGCCATCGCCGCCGACGCCGAGGCGATGCGCCGGGGCCGGACGCTTGCCGCGCGCCTTGTGCGCGACGCCGAAGCGGCTCGGCTGCGGCTAACGCCGGTCGAAGCCGGCGTCCTCGCGCGCGCCGCCGAAGCGGGCGCCGTCGCCGCATCGTGAGAGCCGAACGCATGGTCGAGCCCGCGTGAGCAATCCCGAGCTTTCCCAGTTCTTCCTTTCGCTCGTGCTGCTGCTGTCGGCGGCGCTCGCGTGCGGCCACGGCTTCGCGCGCCTGGGCATGCCGCGCGTCATCGGCGAGATCTGCGGCGGGCTTCTCTTGGGACCCTCCGCCCTTGGCCTCGTCGCGCCCGAGTTGCACACCTGGCTGTTCCGGGGTTTCGCCGCGCAGGAGACGCTGCTTTCGGCCTTCTACTGGCTGGGCATGTGCCTTCTCATGTTCACGGCGGGATTCAATCTGTCGCCCAGCCTCGCGCGCGAGGACAGGCGGATGCTGGCGGCCCTCGTCGCTGGCGGATTGGTCCCGCCCTTCGCCCTGGGCTGGTTCGCGGCCCCCCTCCTGCCCAATTCCGCCGGCGCCGATCCCACGGCCTTTGCGCTCGTGGTGGCAATCGCGGCCTCGGTCACCTCGATCCCCGTGATCTCGCGGATCTTCATGGAACTGGGATTGATGGATGGACGCTTCGCCAAGCTCACCTTGGCGGCGGCGGCCTTGCAGGACCTGGTGCTGTGGGTGGTGCTCGCCATCGCCACGTCGATCCAGGTGCGTCACGACGCGGACATCACGGGTTTGGGCGGCGCCGTCGCGATGACGCTCGTCTTCGCGCTCGTGTCGGTTCTGTTGCTGCCCACGCTCGCCCATCTCGCGAGCCGGCTCACGGCGTGGCGTCCGGGGGAGGCGCCGCTCTTGGGCTACGCCATGCTGCTGTGCCTCGCCTTCGTGGCCACCGCCAGTCTTCTCGAGGTCAATCTCATCTTCGGCGCCCTGCTCGCGGGCTTGGTGATCGCGCGCTTTCCGGCCAAGCGTTTCGAGGCGGCGAAGACGCGCATCGCGGACATGTCGCTGTGGTTTTTCGTGCCGATCTATTTCGCGCTGGTGGGCTTGAAGATCGACCTGCCGGGCGATTTCGCGCTAGGCGTGACACTCGCCTTCCTCGCGCTGTCGTCGGTCGCCAAGATCGGTTTCGTGGCGGGTGCGGCGCGCCTGGCGGGCGCGGATGGCGGCCGCGGTCTCGATTTTGGCATCGCCATGAACGCGCGCGGCGGGCCCGGCATCGTCCTGGCGAGCGTGGCGCATGCCGCCGGCATCATCGATGCGACGCTGTTCGTCGCCTTCGTGCTCGCCTCAATCCTCACCTCCTTGGCGGCCGGCACCTGGCTGCGCCGGCGCCTCGCCAAGGGCGCGGCACTCGCCGCTTGATGTCTTGATGAGCGGCGCGCGCGGCACCGTCATTTGGCTGACCGGCCTTTCGGGCGCGGGCAAGAGCACGATCGCCGAGGCGTTGGTGGGCCACTTGAAGCTCGCGCGGCCCGACACCGTCCTTATCGATGGCGATGCCGTGCGCGTCTTGTTCGGCGGCGATCTCGGCTATGACGAGGCCGCGCGCCATCAACAAATCCGCCGCATCCAGGGCTTGGCCCATTGGTTGGGGCGCCAGGAGCTATGCGTCGTGGTGGCCGCGCTCTACGCCCACCCCGATCTTCTGGCGTGGAACCGCGCGCACTTGCCAGGCTATTTCGAGATCTATGTCGAAGCCCCGCTCGACCTCCTGCGCGCGCGCGACGGCAAGGGCCTCTACGCGGGTGCCGCCGCGGGTACGGTGCGCCACGTCGTTGGCATGGACATTCCCTGGCATGCGCCCAAGCACCCGGACATGGTGATCGACGCCCAACGCATGGAGCCGCCAGCCGACACGGCCGCGCGAATCATGGCGCGCCTCGCGGGGCGGCGGACCGAGACGGCCGCATGAGCGAAAGCCTCGCGCTCAACCGCAACCAGTATCTCGAGCTGGAGAAGATCGCGCTCGGCGCCTTCGCGCCGCTCGACGGTTTCATGACCGAGGCGCAGTTCCGTTCGGTCGTGGAGACCATGCGTCTGCCGGACGGCCACGTCTTCTCCATTCCCGTCGTGCTCGACATCGACAAAGACACCGCGGACCGCTTCGAGGCGGCCTCGCAAATCGATCTCTACCATGACGGCGTCTGTGTCGGCCGGCTGTGGCCCAGCGATTTCTACGGCTGTGACAGGCCGGCCGCCGCCCGCCACGTGTTCGGCACGGACGATCCCAGCCATCCGGGCGTCGCTTATTTCTTGGGCCTGAAGGCGGTCTTCGTGGGCGGGCGCGTCGAGTTGTTGCGTCGGACCACCTTCGACATCTCGCCCGATGAGTTGACGCCCGAGGAAACGCGCGCGGCCTTCAAGGCCCGCGGCTGGACGACGGTGGGCGGGTTCCAGACGCGCAATGTGCCGCACCGGGCGCACGAGTACCTGCTGCGCGTGGCGCTCGAGCACGTGGACGGGCTGTTCGTGCAACCGCTTGTCGGGCATCGCCGCGACGGCGACTACACGCCGCAGGCCGTCATGCGCGGGTATCGGGCGCTCGTGGGTTCCTTTCTTCCCAAGGACCGCATCGTACTCGGCATTCTTTCGACCGTCATGCGCTACGCCGGCCCGCGCGAGGCGATCTTCCACGCCATCATCCGGCGCAATTACGGCTGCACCCATTTCATTGTCGGCCGCGATCATGCGGGTGTGGGCGGATGGTACGGCGACTACGACGCGCACGCGCTGACCAAGCACTTCGACGGCGAACTCGGCATCGAGATCATGCGACTTAAGGGTCCGTATCATTGCGATATCTGCGACGGCATCGTGACCGAGAAGACCTGCCCCCATTTCGGCACGCCGGCGACGCGCGCCATCAGCGGCACGGACATGCGCCGGATTCTCGTGGACGGCGCCGTGCCCGATCCGCGCCTCATGCGCCCGGAGATCGTCGCGGCGCTCAAGGGCGTTTCCCTGTTCATCGAACAGAGTGACCCATGAGTGCCACCCGAATCGTCTGCACCATCGGACCCGTGACCCAGACGCCGGAAGCTGTCCGCGCGCTCGCCCAAGCGGGCATGAGCGTCGCGCGCTTCAACGGCAGCCACGGCACGTTGGAGTGGCACAAGGAGGCGATCGCCGTCGTGCGCGCCGCGGCACCGGGCATCCCGGTCCTGCTCGACATCCCGGGCCGGAAGATCCGGACCGGCGCGCTCGCGGTCGAGCCGTTCTTCAAGGCGGGCGAAAACATCGTCCTGACGACCGAGCCCGGCCACGATGGTTCGCGCAAGGTGCCGATCACGAACGACCGGCTTCACCTGGACCTCTCCGCCGGCGACCAGATCCTGGCCGATGACGGGACGCTGCGCTTCACCGTGCTTTCCGTCGTCGGGAACGACATCACCTGCAAGGCGGAAAACGCGGGCCAACTGCGAAGCCGCAAGGGCATCAACGTCCCGCACGTCCGCCTGCGCGGCGACCTGATCACGCCGCGCGACCACCAACTCGTGGAGTTCGCCCACAAGAACGGCGTGGACTTCATCGGCATCAGCTTCGTCGAGTCCGCCGTCCATGTCGAAGCCGTGCGCGAGCTGGCGGGCGATTGGCCGCGCATCGTCTCCAAGGTCGAGAGCCGGGGCGGGGTCGACAATCTCGAGGAGATCGCCGCCGCAACGGACGCGATCATGATCGATCGCGGCGATCTCTCGGTGGAAACCAGCCTCGCCGACGTGGCGATCATGCAGAAGCGGATTCTGGACGCCGGCGCCCGGCACGGAAAGCCCGTGATCGTGGCGACCGAGATGCTGCATACCATGATCGCCAATCCCTTCCCGACCAAGGCTGAGGTCAGCGACATCACCCAGGCGGTGCTCGACGGCTGCGCGGCGACGATGCTTTCGGGCGAGACGGCGGTCGGCGCGTATCCGGTGGACGCCGTGCGCTGCATGCGCCAAGTCGCCGCCGCCGCCGAATGCCACATGCAAGCGGAATTGGACGGCCGACGCCCGGCGTCCGACGCGGCCGAGCCCAATGCGCTCGCCGAGGCAACGGCGCTTTTGTGCCGTGAGCTTCCGATCACCAAGATCGTCGTTTTCACGCGCAGCGGTTTCGCGGCACGCCTCATCTCCGCGCGCCGGCCGCGCCAGCCCATCATCGCGGTAAGTGACGATGCGATGGCCGCGCGCAGCTTCAACCTTTTCGCCGGAACGACGGGCTGCCACACGCGCACCAAGTTCACCCGCACCTCGACCGAGCACATCGTCGCAGGCTTGGAGGAAATGTGGCGCGCGGGCGTGCTCAACGACGCCGACGTGATTCTCGTCACGGGCCGCAGCTATTCCCGCGCCGGACACCGCATGAACCTGATCCAGGTTCACCACATCTCGGACCTCGCGGAGACGCTCAAGTGGCGGCGCGAAAGCTAGGCCCGCGCACGCCCCGGCTCGCCGGAGCGGCGAACCGAACGGCCCAGGTGGACGGCCTCGTCTGCGCCGGGACTGCAACGGTGGCCGAAGCCCTGGCGCGCATCGACCGCGCCACGCCCAATCTGTTTCAGATTGTCGTCTCGGCGGACCGCCGGGTGCTCGGCACCGTGACCGACGGCGACGTACGGCGCGCGATGCTACGCGGCGTTGGGATGGCGGACCCAGTGACACGGTGCATGCGCGCGACGCCCATTCTCGGGCGAGTGGGCGAGGACGTGACCAACGCCGTGCTGCTCCGGCGCGCCTGGTTCCTGCCGGTGGTCGAAAAGCGGGGGCGGCTCGACCATGTCCTCGTTCAGCGCCGCTTCGAGCAGCCGATGAACCACGCCCTTGTCATGGCGGGCGGATTCGGGCGGCGCCTGGGCGGGCTCACGCGCGACACGGCCAAGCCCCTGCTCGAGGTCGGCGGACGGCGCATCCTCGACCGCGTGCTCGAGCAATTGGAGCTGGCCGGCGTCGGCGTGATCCACATCGCGGTCCACTACAAGGCGCAGATGGTCAAGGACTTCATCCGCGCGCGGAACAACCTCGCCCAGATGTCTTTCATCGAGGAATCCGAGCCTCTGGGCACCGCGGGCGCCATCGCCCAGCTCGCCAACCGCATCGATGAGCCGCTCCTTGTCACCAACGGCGATGTCCTGACCGAAGTCAATTTCCGATCCTTGGGCGAGTTCAATGCACGGCACGGTTACGACGGCACCATTGCCGTCTCGCGCTACGACACCCAAGTTCCCTTCGGCGTCATCCGCCAAACGCCGGACGGCGCGTTCGCCGGTATCGACGAGAAGCCGAGCGTGACGCATTTTGTCGCCGCCGGGCTCTACTACCTTTCGCCGGAGTTCGTCGCGCTCGCTCCGCGGGGCCGAGCGGTGGACATGCCGGAGCTGTTGATGCTTGGCGCCAATGCCGGGCTGCGCATCGGCCTGTTTCCCGTGCACGAATACTGGAAGGACGTTGGCCGGCCCGACGACCTCGTGCAGGCGGGCCGCGATTTCGGCGCGCCCAAGGGCGCGCCGACGCGCAAGAGGCCGACGGCGGGCAAAAAGAAGCGCGCGCGACGATGAACGCGCCCAAGGAGATCGCCTTCCCGGAGCGGTTCATCTTCACGGTCGCCTCGGGCCGGTGCGGACAAGCCTCATTCACCGAGTGGATCAATTGCCACGTTCCCGATGCCCATGCCGCCTTCGAGGAGCCGCACGCGCGGGTTCGGCTGCCGGGCTTCCTCGGCGATGTGGAGCGCCGCGTTCGCCGCCAATTCGTCGAAACCGACGAATTGTTGGGCCGAGGGAGGGTGTTGGCCGCCTATGCGCGCGGCGACGACGGCTATCTGGCCCGTGTCGCGGCCAAGCGCGTCGCCATGGCAGGACGCTGGTGCGCGGCCGCGAACAAGTCCATCTATGTCGACGTGAGCAAGTACTATGCGCGCGGCCTGCACGCCGGTTTCTCGCGAGTCGTGCCGCGGTTCGGCCTAGCCATCCTGCTGCGCGATCCGGTCGCCAACATGCGGAGCTTCCTCAACCGGGGAAAGGATTTTTTCAAGGACAACGCTCGACCCGATGCGCCGCGCAATTGCCTGCGCATGACGGACCCTGACCTGGCCAAGGGCGAACTTTATCTGTGGGCCTGGTGCGAGATGTATCTTCGCTACCTTCAACTCCGCCACTCAGGGCAGGTCACGCACGTGGCCGAAATTCCGACGCGCGACTTGGACAACGCCGGCCGCATGGCCGAACATTTCCGCGCACTCGACCTGCCCCATCGCCCGCTCGTCCGCGTCCCGGTGCGCAACACCAATCTCGAGGCGGGCCGCGGCGCGACCGCCGTCTCGGCGGAGGACCTTCGGCTCTTCGAGCGCTTCATGAACCGCTTGCCGGCAAGCGCGCTGGACAGCTTGTCCGTCCTCAGGACATACGCGCCTCAGGTGGCTGCTTGAGCGCGCTGCGCTTCGTTCCTCTCGGCCTCAAACTGTGGCTCCCGGGCTATCGGCGCCGGCACTACGTGCGCCATGCCGCGATCATCGCGGCGATCGGCGAGGCGATGGAGCGTCTCACGCTGGGCCGCGATGGCGCTGTGCCGTGGGTCGAATCCGCCTCAGAAAGCCTGCGCCTCTACGGATTTGAGACAGAACCGAAGAATCTCGAACTCTACGATCTCTTGCGTCCCGCGCTACCGGCCGCCCTCGTGCGCACGCATTTCCGCCTGGTCAAGGATTACGTCACGCGCTGGATGTACCCGCACATGCGGCCCGATCTTGGCCCGGTCGGCTACACCCTCGACCGGTTGCACGGCCTCCACGGCCAGCATAAGGGCAACATCGCCGCCTATCCCGACGCGGCCGCGCGCGCGCCTCGCGCGCGCCTTCGCGCCCGGCAAGACCGACGTGGTGCTCGATTGCGGCACGTTCCTCGGCTTCGGGGCGATCCACATGGCGCGCGCCGCCGCCCAAGGCCGCGTCTACGCCGTCGAAGCCAATCGCGCGTGCCACGCACTTCTGTGCCGAAACGTCGAGGCGAACGGCGCGCGCAATGTCGAGCCGATCCACCGCGAGGTTTGGAACGTCAAAACCGAACTCGCGCTCGAAACCACCGTCGCCCAGGGGAACAGCCTGGTGAGCGAGGTGCAAAAAGGCAACGCACGAGAGCCGGTGCAGACGCTTGTCATCGACAAGTTCGTCGCAGAGCGGGGCCTTGAGCGCCTCGACATGCTGAGCCTCACGCTCAACGGCGCCGAGGTGGAGGCGCTTGAGGGCGCCACCGAAACGCTCCACCGCCTTCGCCCCCGCATCCGCGCCGCCGGCTGGTACACGCGGGGCGACCGGCGCATCGCCGACATTATCCGATCGACCATCGAGAGCGCTGGGTACGACGTCTTCGTCGGCGCACGGGGCAACGTGATGGCCCTGCCCAAGGAACGGGTCTAGGAATCCCATGCACATCCGCAGGATCGCACTCCTCGCGCGCTCGGAGACGCGCTTCTTCATGTTGGCAGTCGCCCGCGAGCTCAAGGCGCGCTTGGGGTGTGAAATCTTCCTCTACTGCTCCGGCCCGCAGGAAGCGGCGTTCTATGGCGGCGAGAACGCGGACCGCGTCTTCGCTGATATCGTGGACGCCGACATCCTGCTGCTGAACGCCCGGCGAAAGGAGTTGCCGCTAAGCGAAGCGGAAATCGTCGCGCGCGCCGCCGCGTACGAGCGGCGCACCGGAACGACGATGAACATGATCGCCGTGTCCAATCGGCATCTCGGCCGCGGCTACGCGCTTGGCGGCTACCATCATCCGCGCTCGCGTGCCTCCGAAGAAGTCGATTACCTCCACATGCTCTTTGGCTACGGCGAGGTGCTCGCCTTCTGGGAGCACGAGTTGTCTTCAAAGCGGATCGACCTCGTGATCAACGGCAACAAGGAGACGGCGATGATCTGCCGCCTTCTCGGCATCCGTTTCCGCTCCATGGGCACCTCGCGCTACCGCAATTACCAGAACTGGGCGTGGAACGAGTATTTCGAGACTCCCGAGTTCCGGCAGGCCTTTGAAACTGGCGAGGGCAAAGGTGAGGGTGCGCTCGAGAAGCCCTATCTCGGCCACACCGCCCATCGCGAACTGTATCTCAAGCGGATGGGGACGTGGTCGCTCGCGCGCAACTTGGCGCTCACCGTCGCGCGGCACGCCTGGTGGCGCCTGCGCGGCTACCGGAAGGGCCGAAACTACTACTTGCTCGGCGAGCTCGCCTACTTCGTCCGCACCTGGGCCCAGTGGCGCGATCTGCGCCGGCGCGCGCGCACGCGGCTTCGCGATCTCGACGGCAAACGGTTCGTCTACTATCCGCTGCACATCGAGCCCGAGACGGCGCTGCAAGGGATATCGCCCGAGTATTTCTACCAACTCTCCCTCATCGCCGCGGTGTCGCGCGACCTTCCCGCCGGCGTGCTCTTGGCGGTCAAGGAGTTCTATTCCGCGACCGGGCGGAGGCCGCGCGATTTCTACGGCCAAATCGCCGAGTTCAAGAACGTCGTGCTGCTCGAGACCTTCGAGGTCGGCATGGAGTGCGCACAGAGGTCGGATGCGGTGGTGACGATCTGCGGCACGGCGGGTCTGGAGGCCGCGGCAGCGGGCAAGCCCGTCATCGCCTTCGGGCGGCGCAATCTCTACAACTTCCTGCCCAACGTGACCGTCGTGCGCGACGAAATCGAACTCAAGGACCATCTGCGTCGCGCGCTCGAAGCTCCGCCCAATGCCGACACGGTGCGCGCACATGCGGCGCGGCTTCTCCGCGCGATCGCCGCGCGCTCCTTCGACATGGGCACCTATCATTACAGCCGGCTCAGGGATTTCACGCCCGAGGCCGTAGCGGATGCCTGCGACAAGCTGATCGCGGGCCTCGGTGCCGAGTCCCAGGGATTGAAGCTGGCCGATGTCTCCGCCTGGCGCGCCGCGGCCCAATGACGCCCGCGGCGATTCGCCCCTCGAAGAAAGCGCTCGTCCTCCTCATCGACGCGCTGCGCTACGACGTGCTCGCCGATCCCGCGGCGCGCGCAACCCTGGTGCCGAACCTCGCGCGCCTGGCGGATCGCGGCTTCGTCGTGCCAGCCGTCGCCAACGCGCAGTCGACCCAATTCGTCATGCCCGCGCTGTTCTCGCTCACCTATCCCCTGGATCACGGCGGCTACAACAACGGCATCCGCGAACGGCCGAAGTCCTACGTGGAGTCGCTGCGCGACGCCGGTTTCGAGACGCACCTCATGGCGTCCGGCAACCAGCTCGGCATCACGATGGGTTACGACCGGGGCTTCGACAGCGTGCGGACCACCAGTGACTACCGCACCCTCTTGGAGCAGCGCATTGGCCGCACGCTCAAGTACGAGCTCGACCTCTGGCGCAAGGGTGAGCGCAGCGAGGCAGACGCGATCGCGCTCCTGCGCGCGGAATTTGCGCTGCTGTTGCGCACGCTCGTCGAATCCATCGAGGGCCACGACAAGTCAATCTGGCCGCCGGCACTACATCGGATCAACCGCAGGGTGGCCGACGGCTGCGTGCGCGAGCTCGCGCTCATCGAGGCCGAGCCGCGCGCTGTTCTCAACAAACTTTCGCGCATTGCGCCAGGCGTCTATTGGCGGTTCCTGGGCGCGCGGACGGTGAGCGCGGGCGCGCTGTTCCTTGCGCGCGCGCGAACCGCGCTCAGCTGGCGCATTCGCGAGTACGTTTCGGCGCACACGTGGTTTCCGTTCCTGACCCTTTCGCACCGGCAGACCATCACAGGCGACGTGATCCCGGCCATCAGCGAGTTCATCGCCGGGGCCAAGGATCGACCGTGGTACGTGCATCTGCACGTGATGGACGTGCACGACTGCCGGTCGGTCAACCGGCCGCTTCACGTTCTCGGCCGTCTGCGGTATCTGCCGCGCTGGCTGGGCGCGCGCCTGCGGGGCATGACGCGCCGGCGCTTTCTCTACGACTCGGCGGTCATGTACGTCGACCGCGCGGTCGGCAAGCTGGCCGGCACGATCGCCGCGACCGGGCAGGAATCCGACACCGTCTTCGTGGTGATCGCTGACCACGGCAGCCAATACGCGGAGAGCCCGCGCCCCAAGCAGGACGTCGGGCTGCGTATGCATTACGAGCACATCGACGTGCCGCTTCTCGTCGCGGGAGCGGGCCGTGGGCCTTCCGGCCGCGGCCTCATCGACACGATGGGGATCAGCGCCACGGTCATGGACGCGCTCGGCGTACCCCTGCACCAAAGCCACAAGGGCATCGGCGCCTTCCGTCCCGGACGCGACGCGATCGTCAGCGAGAGTTGCGGGCACGGCAACGCCGATCTCGCGCGCCGGGACATCTATTTCACGGTCACATCCGAGACGCACCGCATGATGGCCATGCTTGTCGGCTCGGAGCTGCGGGTGCGCAAGCTCTTCGACCGTCGCGCCGACCCGCGTGAGCTGAACGATCTCGCCGCCGATCCGGCGCAGCGGCCGGTCATCGAGGGCATGATCGCCCATCTCCGGCGCGAGCGCGCCGAAATCTTCGCGCTGCGCGCCGCGGCGCGAACGGCCGTCCAGGCAACGGCCGCGTCGTGAACGCTCGCGCGCCCGCATTGACCGGCCTGCCCGCGACCGAGGGTCCGTTCGTCATCGCAGAGGCAGGCGTGAACCACAACGGCGACGCCGCGCTCGCCATGCGGATGGTCGATGCCGCACGGGATGCCGGCGCGCACGCGATCAAGTTCCAGACCTTCGTGCCCGAACTTCTCGCCTCCCCCGTTGCGCCGCGCGCGGCCTATCAGCGCGGCGACGGCGAGGACGGCGGACAGCTCGACATGGTGCGGCGGCTCGCGCTTGGCCGGCGCGACTTCGAAGCGCTGGCGGCGCACTGTGCGCGTCGTGGCATCGTCTTCCTCTCCACGCCCTTCGACGTCGAGAGCGCGCGCTTTCTTTGTGACCTTGGGGTGCCCGTGCTCAAGATTCCCTCGGGCGAGATCACGAACCCGGCCTTCCTTCGCGCCACAGCCGGTTTCGGCCGGCCGCTTATTCTCTCGACGGGCATGGCCGATTTGGGAGAGGTCGAGGCGGCGGTGGAAGCCGTCGAGAGCGCCGGTTGCGGCGACTACGCGCTTCTTCATTGCACCAGCAACTACCCGGCATCCGCGTGCGATGCCAATCTGCGCGCGATTCCGACGCTTGCGCGCACCTTTGGCTGTCCGGTCGGCTATTCCGATCACACCCTGGGAATCGACGTCGCCATCGCAGCCACGGCCCTGGGCGCCTCCATCATCGAGAAGCACTTCACCCTCGACCGGAATCTGTCTGGACCTGACCACCGCGCGTCTTTGGAGCCTGGCGAACTCAAGGCCATGGCCGAAGCCGTCGCGCGGACGGCCTCGGCCCTGGGCGACGGGGTCAAGCACCCGGCGCGGTCGGAAGCGCCCATCGCCGCCGTCGCGCGCCGAAGCCTGGCGGCCGCGCGCGCCATGCCGGCAGGCGCGCGTCTTGAGGACGGCGATCTCCTGGCATTGCGGCCGGGAACCGGCATCGCACCCTTCGAAGCCTCCCGTGTCGTCGGACGTCGCCTGCGAGTGGCCGTGGCGGCCCGGATGCTCATCGATTGGTCGATGCTGGAATGAAGGCCGTCGTGGATTCGGCGCGCCCGACGCTTCTGGTCGGCGCCGGTGGACATGCGCGGACGGTCGTCGACGCGTTGCGCGCCGCGGGCCGCCCGGTGCGCGCCTACGTGGATGCGCGCGCCGCCGACTGGCTCGACGGATCGCGCTTCGACACCGACCAGGCCGCGCTCGAATCGGACGACCTGTACGACGTGGCGATCGGCCTGGGAGGGATGACGCCTGCCGCCCTCGAGACGCGCCACGCGCTGCTTTCGCGCTACCGGGCGGCGGGGCACACCGCATCGCTCGTCGTCGATCCGCGCGCGACGACGAGCGCGTCGGCACGCGCGGGCGCGGGCGCCCAGATTCTGGTCGGTTCGATCGTCAACGCGGGCGCGTGGATCGACGAGGCAGCGATCGTCAATTCAGGCGCCATCGTCGAGCACGACGCACGGATCGGCTCCGGAAGCCACGTGGCGCCGGGCGCCATCGTTCTGGGCGGTGCGCGAGTCGGAACGTTCTGCATGATCGGTGCGGGTGCGGTCATCCTGCCCGGCGCCAAGGTTCGGGATCGGACACTCGTGCCGGCCCGTGCCGTTTATTGCGGCAAAGCGTGCTGAGGCGCCATGGCGGTTCGCATCCTGAGCGTGACCTCCAGCCGGGCCGATGTGGGCATCCTCCTACCGGTGTGGGAGGCCCTGGCCGCGCGGCACGACATCGAGCTTCACGTGCTCGCGACCGGCATGCATTGCGCCCCGGACGCGCCCGATCCGCCGATCCCCGCGGCGGCCGCGCGCCACATCGGCGGGGCGGACTTGGGCGGGGGCGCGGGCAGGGACGCGGCGAGCGCGATGGTCGCGTGCGCCCAAGCCGTTTCGGACCTCCTGGCGCGCATGCGCTTCGATTGCATGCTCGTGATCGGCGACCGGCTCGACATGCTGCCGGCCGCTTTCGCCGCCACACCTTATAATGTGCCGATCGCGCACCTCCATGGCGGCGAACTGACCCTGGGCGCCATCGACGACCGCGCGCGTCACGCCATGAGCAAATTGTCCCATCTTCACTTCGCCAGCGGGCGTGAGGCGGCGGTGCGGCTTGCGTGCATGGGCGAGGAGCCATGGCGCATCCTCGTGACCGGCGCGCCCGGATTGGACACGCTGGCGCGGGTTCCGGCGATGTTGGCCGCCGATTTCGCGGCGGCCCTGTCGCTGCCCTTCGCGGATGGATTCGTGCTGGCGACCGTGCATCCGGAGACGAATGCGCCCAACTCGGCGGCGCCGATGCGCGCGGTCCTCGATGCGCTGGACGCAAGCGACGCACCGATCCTGTTCACAGCTCCCAATTCCGATCCGGGCGGCCTCGCCCTTCGCGCGATGATCGAGGCGTTTCTGGTCGACCACCCAAAGGCGGCCTTCCGCGAAACGCTGGGGCCCGTGCTCTATCCGAATGCGCTCCGCCACGCGGTGGTCATGCTGGGAAATTCATCGAGCGGCTTGATCGAGGCTGGGTTCTTCGGCCTGCCGGTGATCGACGTGGGCGGACGCCAGACGGGCCGAGGCTCGGGCGGCAACGTCCGGCACGTGTCCGCTGATGCAGCAGCCGTTCGCGCGGCACTGGAGGCCGTCCTCCGCGCGCGTGCGCGCCACGCGCGGGAAACACCCTATGGCGACGGCCACGCCGCCCCGCGCATCGCTTGCGCGCTCGCGCGGCTTCCGGAAAGAGAAAGACTGCTTCGAAAATCGTTCCACTACGGCACAACGCCGTCTTTCGAGGTGCCGTGGGAGAGCGGAGGGCCGGCCGCCGGCGAAAGCGATCGAGGAGCGCGCGCGCCATGAGCACAGCCGAGATTTACGACCCTGTTCGCGATGACGAGGCGACCGTCGTCTGCGGTTGCGCGGCGCTTACGCTCGGCGCGCTGCGCCGCCGGATCGCCGCCCAGCCCGAACTCGGCTTCGAGAACCTTCTTGCCTCGCTCGGCGCCGGAACGACGTGCACGGCGTGCTTGCTGGATCTGGAATACCACTTCGTGGAAGCGCGAAGCCGGGGCGGGCACCAAACGGAATCGTCCGCGACCGCGATGACGCGTCCCGCCGCCCGGCGCGGCTGGCGGGAGGCGCTGTATGCCTTTCTCGACGCCGCCTCGCCGCCGGTCGCCTACCGGTTCAACAATCCGATGCCCGTCCTTTACGGCCCCGGCATCGAGCAATGGCTTTGGATCGTCAATCGCTCCCTGCTCTTCGAGGGACGCATCTGCGCGCCGACGATGCGCATCGAGTTGATCCTCCGCGACGCGGAAGGCCGGACGATCGAAAAGCGGCGCCACGACGTGGCGCCCGAGACGACCCTGCGCGTGGAATTGTCCGGCGCCTTCCAACGCGCGGCGGCCACGCCCGGACAGCGGGCGCTCGGCGTCGGATCGGTCGAGATCAAGCGGCGGGGCCTCAGCCCCGGCATTCGCGGCACGACCCGCCCACAGGTCGAAGTCCTCACGCCGCGCGCGGCGTGCGCCGTCCACAGCCAAGCCATGGCGGGGCCGGGGCGCTATTGGTTCACCTGCCTCGACCGGCCGGAGGACGAGCGGATGTTCTTCAGCATCCTCAACGGCAGCGATCGCCGGACGGTCGTGGAGATGACGTATCTCGCCGGCACGCCGAACGATGCGGGCGAGGTTCACCGGATCGAACTCGCGCCCAGGGGTGCTGCACTCCACGAAATGCGGCTCGCGCGGCGCGACCCGCAATGTGCCGGCGCGCCGGTGTCTGTGAGCTGGCAGGCGGCCGTGCCCCACAAGGTTCACGCCATCTGCGCCTCCGTCGGTTTGGACAGGTTCTCCATCGACCACCTGTAGGAACCCGCCATGTCCTCAGCCTTTCTCTTTCCCTCCATCACATCCTTGCCGCCCGGCTACGACTGCGCGGTGTCGATCCCGCCTGCGCGCCTGGCCCAGAAGGCGATCCGCGACGGACGGGCGGTCTGCCAACAGCGCGTCTTCCACGCCGGGCGCCTGGTGCACGAGGCCCAGCACCACATCGAGATTCGCGGCGGAACGGCCGTGGGATTGCCCGTCTTCCGCTGGCCTGACCACGACGCGGAATGGAACGGAAACGCGGGTTTCCTCGAATTGAGCTTCCACGCCGAGGACGGCCGCGCCATGTTCCGCGACACGCGAGTTGTCGGTTTCTACGCGATCTACAGCAAGCCCGGAAAGAAATCGTTCTTCTCGGACAACGCGTTTCGCTATGGCGCGCCGCCCACCATCAACCAAATCGCGGCGTTCGGCCGCTACGTGGACGCCTATCCCGTGATGCATCTCGATCGCGCGCGCGACCTTGGCGAGACCTTGACGCTCATCAACCCATACGCGAAAGCCGTGCTCGCCAGCGTGGCGACGCAGGACGGGCGCCAAATCAGCCGCCGACGCGTCGCGCCGATGAGCGTCCTCAATCTGAGCCTCGCCGAACTGCTGAAGCCCGGCGAGGAGCGATGGCTGGGCCATCTGCAACTGACGGCGACGAACCGCCTGGTGACGTTCCACATCAAGCATTCCATGGCCGATCCGCGCGTCATCTCTGATCACGAGCATCTGGACGCCTTCCGGGGCGACAAGACGCATTATCCACTCACCCAGTTGATCCGGCTTCGCGTCGGCGAGTTCCTCCGCAACCGAGGCCTGCTTAGAGCCTAGCCGTGCGCTGTCTTCTCGTCGGAAGCGGCCATATCGGCCGACGCCATGCCCGCGCCTTGCGCACCCTCGCGCCGGGCACGGAGGTGGTGGCGCTGCGTTCAGGCCGCGGCGGCGCGCTCCCCGACGGGGTCGCCGACCGCGAAGTCCACGCGTTCGCCGACGCACTCGCCTTGCGCCCCGACTGCGCGATCGTCGCCGATCCGGCGCCATGCCATCCCGCTTCGGCGGCGCCCTTGCTCGCCAAGGGTATTCCCACGCTCGTCGAAAAACCCCTCGCGGCGGACGCCGCTGGCGCCGACGCCCTGCGCGCCGCCGCCGCAGCGCCCGACCGCGTGCTCATCGGCTACCTTCTGCGCCACGACGAGGCGCTCACGCGTTTCCGCGCGGCCCTCGCGAGCGGAGAGGTTGGCGGCCTGGTAAGCCTGCACTTGGAAGCGGGAGGAGCCCTGGCCGGCTGGCGGCCTGGCATGGCGCCCGAGCGTCAGATCAGCGCGCGGCCAGAGACGGGCGGAGGCGTCCTTTTCGAACTGAGCCACGAGATCGACGCGGCGCGCTGGTTGTTGGGCGAGATCGTCGAAAGCCACGTGATCGCAGACCGGCGCGGCACGCCGCGCTTGGCGGTCGAGGATGCGGCGATACTTCTTCTTCGCTGCCAAGGCGGCCCGGTTTCCGTCCAAATCGACATGGCGCGCGCGCGATCCACCCGACGCTACCGCGCCGTCGGTACGCGCGGAACCTTGGTCTGGACGGCGGAGGACGGCACCCTCCGCCTGGAGGAGCCGGGAGGCATTCGTACCCTTCACGACCGAACCCCCGAACCCGACGAACGCCTACGCCGGCAGATGGCGCACTTCCTGGCTGTCGTGCGCGGCGAGGCGGCATCTCTTTGCACGCTCGACGACGGCATCGCCGCGTTGAAGGCGGTGCTCGATTTGCGCCGCAAGGCGGGTCTGGACGCGGGAGTGGCGGCGTGAGCGGCGAGACGATCGCCTTCATCTTCGCGCGCGGCGGTTCCTCAATGGCGGGGAAGAATCTCCGCCCACTTCTTGGCCGCTCCTTGCTCGCGCGCGCGGTGAGCGCCGCAAAGGCTGTCGGCCGTATCGACCGCGTGGTCGTCTCGACCGACGATGCGGCGATCGCCCAGGCGGCGCAGGAGGCGGGCGCCGAAGTGCCGTTCCGCCGGCCGGCCGAGCTGGCGACGGACCATGCGCCCGAATGGCTCGCGTGGCGCCACGCCATCCAATGGGCGCGCTCGGGCGGCGCGAACTTCACGCGCTTCGTGTCCGTTCCGACGACCGCGCCGCTGCGCGAGCCCGGCGACATCGCGCGCTGCCTCGATGCGTTTGAGACCGGACTATGGGACGTCGTTCTGACCGTCCGACCGGCGGAACGCAGTCCGTACTTCAACATGGTACACCTCGACAGCGCAGGCGCGGCGCATCTCGCGACCAAGCCCGATCGGCCGATCGCCGGGCGCCAAGGCGCGCCCGTTCTGTACGACGTCACCACGGTTGCCTATGTCGCCGCGCCGGAATTCGTGATGCGCGCCGACGCCATCTTCGCAGGCCGGGTCGGCGCGGTGATCGTGCCCAAGGAGCGCGCCATCGACATCGACGACGAATGGGATCTGGCAGCAGCCGAGGCATATTTGCGCCGGATGGAGACAACGCGATGAGCGGCGGACGATCGATCGCCCAACTCATGGATTTGCGCGGCCGCACCGCCGCCATCCTCGGCGGCGCGGGGCATATCGGGCTCGCGGCCGGCGAGGCGCTCGCCGAGCTGGGCGCCGCCGTCGCCGTTATCGACCTGGCGGTGGCGCGGCCCGAAGACGCCGCGCGACGCATCGCATCTACGCATTCGGCCCGCACGGCGGGAATCGCGTGTGATCTGATGGAGGCGGACGCACCCGCGCGACTCGGGCGCGAACTCGAACGTTTCGAGGGCAGGCTCGACATTCTTGTCAACTGCGCGGCGCTGGTGGGAACGAGCGATCTCGAAGGCTGGGCGGTGCCGTTCGAACGCCAGGGCGCGGATGCGTGGCGGAAGGCCATGGAGGTCAATCTGACCGCGCCGTTCTTCGTCATCCAGAACCTCGCGCCGCGCCTGGCCGCCTCCGGGAACGGCGCGGTCGTGAACGTCGCGTCCATCCACGGCCTGTCAGGGCCCGATTGGCGCCTATACGAGGGCACGGCCTTGGCCAACCCGGCGGCCTACGCCGCGAGCAAGGCCGGCCTCATCCAGGCGACGCGGTGGCTGGCCACGACGCTGGCCCCGCGCGTGCGCGTCAACGCGCTGAGCCCCGGCGGAATCCTGCGGGGACAACCCCGCACGTTCGTCGAGCGCTACGAGCATCGCACGCCGCTCGGGCGCATGGGCCGCGAGGACGACCTCAAAGGCGCCATCGCCTTCCTGGCAAGCGATCTCTCGGCCTACGTCACCGGCGAGAACATCGTCGTCGACGGCGGATGGACCGCATGGTGAACGCGCCACCTGTTGCCGACGGTGCGACAACGCCCGGACGCTCGATGCCTGCGACAATGCGCAAGGGCGTCGCCATGCTGGGACCCAGCTGGCCCAAGCTGTCCGCCTTGCTCGCTCTGTTCATGGCGACGACGGTGGTCGAAGGCTTCGGCATTGGCATGCTTCTGCCGGTCGCGGAACTTCTCCAAGTCGGTGGCGAGTTGTCGGACGCCGTGCGAAACCAGCCCCACTGGCGTTATCTCGCCGCGGGCGCGGACTTCCTGGGCGTGCCGCTGTCGCTGCCCACCCTGCTCTTGGCGAGCCTTGCGCTCTTCACCATCCGCAACGCCCTCGTCTACGCCCGCTCGGTCCTCGTCGCGGTCGCGGCCCAGCACTTCATCCTGGACAACCGCGCCCGCGGCTTCTGGCTTTTCCTGCAAGCGCGCAACGACTACCAGGACACGATGTCGATCGGCCGCGTGGTCAACGACCTGAATCTCCAGATTTCGACGTCGTCGAGCGCCATCTTCTCGCTGGTCTCGATCGCGCACATTGCCTTCATGGCGGCATACTATTTCGCGTTCCTGTTTCTCCTTTCCTGGAAGATGACACTCGCCATTCTTTTGGTACTGGGCCTCGCCTATTTCGTTGTCCTGCCGATCGCCAGGGCTTCCCACAAAGTGGGCGAGACGCTCGTGGGCGCCAACCAGGCCGCCTCTGCCTTCCTGGTCGAGCGCCTGGGGGCCACGCGCCTCATCCGCCTGGCTCGCTCCGAGACGGCGGAGGTGGAGGAGATGCGCCGGCGCGCCAAGCGCCAAGCGAGCGGCGAGATCGCGCTTATCCGCAACAGCGCGCGCACGGCCCTCATCATCGAGAGCTTCGTCGCGGCGTGCGTGATCGCACTCTTGCATTTCGGCACCACCGTCCTGTCGCTAGAACTGGCGACGATCGGGATGACCTTGGCGATCCTCATCCGCCAGCTTCCCGTCGTGCGGGAGTTCATCATCGTGCGCCAGGCGATCGTCTCCAATTCGCCGTCCGTTGCGCGCGTCGTCGACCTGTTCGAGGAAATGGAGCGGACCGCCGAACCGACAACGGGCGAGCGCGACGACGCGCGCCTGCGCGATTCGATCATCTTCGACAACGTGACGTTCCGGTATTCCGCAGGTGGCGACGCGGCCTTGAACGGCGTGTCCCTCGTGATCCCGGCCGGCAAGATGACCGCCCTGGTGGGCCCCAGCGGCGGCGGGAAATCGACGCTCATCGACATGCTTCCAAGGCTGCGCGAACCGGACAGCGGGGAGATTCGGCTGGACGGGACGCCGATCCGGGAATTCACGCACCGATCCTTGCGCGGGATCATGTCCTATGCGCCGCAAGCCCCGCAGATCTTCAACTCAACGGTGGCCGAGCACATCCGCTACGGCCGTCCGGAGGCGAGCGAGGATGAGATTCGCACGGCGGCGGAACGGGCGGGCGCCCGCGCCTTCATTGAGGCGTGGCCCGAAGGCTTCGAGACCATGCTCGGTGAGAAGGGCGTGCGGTTGTCCGGCGGACAGAAGCAGCGCATCGATCTGGCGCGCGCGCTCGTCGGCCACGCGGACCTTCTGATTCTCGACGAGCCGACCAGCAACATCGACAGCGAGTCCGAATTCCATTTCCAGAAGGCGATTCAGTCTCTGCGTGGCGAAACCGGGAGGACGATCGTCGTGGTCGGACACCGCCTCTCGACGGTTCGCGACGCGGATCAGATCGTCGTGATGGACGGCGGGCGCGTCATGGATTGCGGCACGCACGCCGAGCTTCTCGAGCGCAGCGGCTGGTACGCCGCCGCGTTCCGGATGCAGGTCGAGGGCCTCACGGCGGAATCCCCATTCACCCAAACCGAAGAAAAATTGGCGTCATGACAAACGCGAAGAGGCGCGACTTCCGCGCGCCAGAGCCTCAACTGGACGGCAAGTCGATCCTGGTGACGGGCGGCACGGGCTCCTTCGGCCGACGCTTCGTCCGCACGGTTCTGGACCGCTACAAACCCGAACGGCTGATCGTCTTCTCGCGCGACGAGTTGAAGCAGTTCGAGATGCAGCACGAGCCGGGATTCGAGGGCCATCCGGCGCTACGCTTCTTCCTCGGCGACGTGCGCGACGACGGCCGATTGGAAATGGCCTTGCGGGACGTCGATATCGTCGTCCATGCGGCCGCGCTCAAGCAAATCACCGCGGCCGAATACAATCCTTTCGAGTGCATCCGGACAAACGTGCACGGTGCCGAGAACCTGGTGCGCGCGGCCCTGCGTGCCGGCGTCCGGCAGGTTGTGGCACTGTCGACCGACAAGGCCGCGAATCCGATCAACCTCTACGGAGCGAGCAAGTTGGCGTCGGATAAGATTTTCATCGCGGGCAACAATCTGGCGGGTGTTGCGCCGACGCGCTTCGGTGTCGTCCGCTACGGGAACGTGATCGGTTCGCGCGGCTCGGTGGTTCCATTCTTCCGAAAACTCCTTGCCGACGGCGTGACCGCACTGCCGGTCACGGACGAACGCATGACCCGGTTCTGGATCACCCTTCAGCAAGGCGTCGACCTCGTGCTGTCCACGTTGGTCCTCATGCGCGGTGGGGAAATCTTCGTGCCGAAAATACCCAGCATGCGCGTGATCGACCTTGCCGCGCTCATGTCGCCGGGGACGGCCCCGCGCTTCATCGGCATCCGGCCCGGCGAGAAGGTGCACGAGGCGCTCATCGCCGAGGAAGAGGCGCGCAACACCTACGATCTTGGCGATCGCTACGTGATCGCACCGTCGTTCCGGTTCTGGTCCGCAGATGGGCTCGACCCGCGGGCGCGGCCGATCGGCGACGAGTCCTTCAGCTACATGAGCAACAACAATTCCGAGTGGTTGAGCAAAGGGGAGCTGGAGGCGCTCCTCGCGGAGACCCCGTGATGACGGACCGCGTGCTCGGATACGGCCAGCAGCATATCGGGGACGATGACGTGGCCGCGGTGGTTGCCGCGCTGCGCGGCGAGTTTCTGACCACCGGTCCCGCCGTCCAAGCCTTCGAGACCGCGTTTGCCCGCGCGGTCGGCGCGCGCCACGCCGTCGCCTGCATGAACGGAACCGCCGCTTTGCACCTTGCGGCGCTTGCCCTCGATCTGAAGCCGGGTGACTGCGCGATCGTGCCCGCCGTCACCTTCCTCGCCACCGCGAACGCCGTGCGCTACGTGGGCGCGGAACCCGTGTTCGCCGACGTGGACGCGAACACGGCACTCATGTCGCCCGAGCATCTGGAAGCCGCCATCGTCCGCGCGCCATCGCCTCCCAAAGCGGTCTTCCCCGTGCACATCGGCGGCCCAAGCTGTGACATGGCCGGGATTGCCGCGGTGGCCGCACGCCACGGCATGACGGTCGTCGAGGACGCGTGCCACGCCCTCGGCACAACGGGAGATGGCGCGGGAATGCCTTTCATCGCGGGCGACTGCCGGTGGAGCCGAATGACGGTCTTCTCCGCGCACCCCGTGAAGATGATGACCATGGGTGAGGGCGGGGTCGTGACGACGAACGAGGCGCACACCGCGAAGCGCCTGGCGCGCCTGCGCAACCACGGCCTCGTGCGCGACGCGACCGACTTCACGGTGCGCGAACAGGCCTTTGCGGCCGACGAAAGCGCGAATCCTTGGTACTACGAGATGGACGAGGTTGGATTCAATTATCGGGCGAGCGATCTGCAGTGTGCCCTCGGATCGAGCCAGCTCGCGAAGCTCGACCGCTTCGTGGAACGCCGGCGCGTTCTTATCCGCCTCTACGAGGAAGCACTGCGCGATGCGCCCGTTCGCGGCATCGAGGCGGAGACTCGGAATTTCGGTCAGCGCGTGGGCTGGCATCTGTTCCGCATCCGCGTGGACTTCCGGGCGCTGGGCTGCGACAGGGCGGCCTTCATGCGCCGCCTCTTGCGCCGCGGGGTGGGCAGCCAAGTGCACTACATGCCGCTTTACCGGCATCCCTACTACGCGCGGCGCTGGAACCGACAAGGCTTGCCGGGGGCTGAGGCCTACTACGCGGGAACGCTCAGCCTGCCGCTTCACTGCAACATGACGGACGGGGATGTGGGCCGCGTCGTCGCGGCCATCGCCGAAGCGGCCGAGCCGGGGCCCCACGCGTGACGAGCGTCGTCATCGTGCAGGCGCGCATGGGCTCGACGCGTCTTCCTGGCAAGGTGCTGATGTCGCTCGGCGGCCGGACCGTGCTCGACCACGTCCTCGTGCGCTGCAAGGCCGTGGCAGCGGATGCGGTTTGTCTGGCCACTTCCACTCTGGCACGGGACGACGCCGTGGCGCGCGAGGCGACACGGCTCGGGGTTCATGTCTTTCGCGGCGACGAGCATGACGTTCTTTCGCGCTACCACGGCGCGGCGCGCGAACTGGGCGCCAGCGAGGTGCTGCGCGTGACGGCGGACTGTCCGCTCATCGACCCGGAGGTGTGCGCGCAGGTGATCGCGAGGCGCCGGAATGCGGGCACAGACTACGCCTGCAATTTCTCGCCGCCGAGTTTTCCGCACGGCCTCGATTGCGAGGCCTTCACCATGGAAACGCTCGAGCGCGCCCAGCGCGAGAGCAAGACCGCCTATCAGCGCGAGCACGTGAGTGTCTGGATGATCGAATCGCCCGACATCACGAAGGCCAATCTCGCCAATCCGGGCGCCGATGCCTCGTGCCACCGCTGGACGCTCGACACGCCGGAGGATTACCGGTTCCTGAGCCAGGCCTTCAACGCGCACGCCGAGGCGCTCGCCTCCATGCGCTGGCGCGATCTTCTTCGGGTCCTTCCACGGCACTAACCGGAGCGACTGCCGACATGGCGAAAAACACCGCATGCCCCGTGTGCCTGGGGCGCTTTCTTCGCGCGCGGCCCGAACGCCTCAGGGACGCCGAGGGAATTCGCGTCCTGGAATGCGACGACTGCACGCACGTGTTCCTCGATTCCTTCGACCACATCAACGAAGCGTACTTCGACCGTGGCGAATTCCTCCTGAACAAGCCCTTCCTCGACGGCGTGGACGACCGTCTGCGCCATTACGAGCACGAAAACAGCGAGCGGTTCGATCGTGTGGGGCCGCTGGTGGTGAACAAGCGTGTGCTCGACTTCGGCTGCGGTGCGGGCGCGCTTATCGAAAAGATTCTGCCGCTCGCAAAATCGGTCGAAGGTCTGGAAAAGACCGAGCCGTTCCGCCGCCGTCTGATCCAGCGCGGCCATCGCGTCCACGAGAAGATCGGCGATCTCGATTCCTCCTACGACGTGATTCTGGCGTTCCACGTCGTCGAACACCTGCCCGACCCGGTGGAATCCCTTCGCGGCTTGGCGAAGTGCCTGAATCCCGACGGCCTGATCTATCTCGAAGTGCCGAACGTGAACGACGCGCTCATGACCCTCTACGACGTCGAACCGGCCCAGAAATTCCTGTTCTTCCAGGATCACCTCCAATATTTAACGCGCGCGAGTCTGGCGCGGACGGTCAAGCGGGCGGGCCTTCGCGTGGTCACGATGAGCGGGCACAACCGTTTCGGTCTCGCCAATCACCTTTATTGGCTCCGGCACGGCAAACCGGGCGGCCACAAGATCTGGTCCTTCCTCGAATCGAAGACGATGTTCGAGGAATATTCCCGGATGCTGGCCGCGGCGGACCTGTCCGATACCCTGGTCGCCGAGATTCGCCTTTGAACGAACGGAGGCTGCCGTTCGCCCTGGTCTACGACCGCGCGGACGCCGAATCGTTTTCCAAGGAGCGGCCGGCCGCCCGTTCGGTCTGTGCGCTTTCGCCCGCCGCGCGCGTCGCCCTTGCCCGCGACGCCATCCCATGCATCGACGGCCTGAGCCGGTACGGCGATTGCGCGCACGCCCAGACCATCGTCAAGCGGGAACGGCTCCGGGCGCGGTGGCAGGTGGCGCTCGAACCGCTGCGTCCGACATTCGCCGAATGGCACATGTTGGATATCGCGTTCGTGACACTGTTCAACGGGTTCGACCGGATCCGCAGGATCGCCGGGCCGGATGGCCCGTGGCTGGTTCGGGTAGACGGGGTATGGACGCGGCACGAGGAACGTGCGGCGGCTAGCCTTGCGATGACCCATCACATCATGGACCGCTACTGGCATTCATTTGGCAACTTCAAATTCAGGCCGCCGCCCTTGCCCTGGCTGTATCGCGCGTTGCGGGCCGCGCTCATCCTCGCCGGCCGGCGCCGGGCGCCCAGTTGGGTCGCGACGCGGTCGGATCATCCGCTTGGCCTGGAGCGCGCGCTCGCACGGACGCGGCCCGGGTTGCGCCAATGGCATATGTCGTGCGCCGAGGACGGCGCGTGGGAGTACGCGCGCCTCGTTCGCGAAATGTGGCGAAGCCTGGCCGGAGCGTTCCAAATCCAGCTGCGCGCCGTTCCACGCCGGGGGGCGCATATCGAGAAGCGGTTCAGGCAAGCGCTCGAGTGCTTTCCGGATCCGGATTGCCGTGCGCTTCTGGGAAGTTTCTCCGCCCAGATCTTCAGGACGTTCGAGATCGCCGCCGGCGCCGAGGTTGAATTTTCGGCGATGCTGGGACGGATCAGGCCGGCATTCATGCTGTCCAGTGAAATCAGCGACGGGCTGACGGCCGCACTGTTCTCGTCGTGCGGCGAGAAGGGCGTGGCGCGGACGATCGCGAGCCACAACAGTTTTGCGCCGGTCGGCGGAGGGGTGAACGCGCTGTCGCTGCGCGACCAGATTGGGCACCAGTACGCGGACGGACGAGCCGAGGCAATGCTGTTCTGGACGCCGTCGGCCTATGCGGCGGCCAGCGGCGCATTTCCGGGCCGCCCATTGTCCCTTCTCTCCGCCTTGCCCCCGACGGCCCGCGCGGAGGCCAGAACGCCCGGCCCCTTCATGGTCTTGCACGCCAGCAACTGCCTGCGGTTCTTCTCGCGCGCAGACTGGATCTACGAGAACGTCGACGAGTTCGTCGCCGGCGCCGTCGCATTGATCGGCGCGGGTTTGACGGTGGACGGCACGGCCTATGTCCTTCGCACCAAAGTACGGCGATACGAGATGGACGAGGCGACACTGCGCGCCATGCTACCCCCGAGCGAGCGCGTCGAGATCGCCTTCCGGCACACCAGGCCCTTCGCAGAGGACCTTGCGCGTGCCGATCTGCTCGTGGCGTTCCGTTCGACGACCATAATGCAGGCGCTCTATGCCCGGAAACCGGTGCTGCTCTGGGGCATCACGCCACGCTACCGGGAACTGAACGGCCGCGAGACGCCACCCACATCTGGCGACCGTGCCGCCGTGTACAGCGTGCGGCGCGCGGAGGCTCTCGGCCCCATGCTGGCCGGAATCCGGAACGCGCACAGGGGGGCGCCGCTCACCGACGAGGAGCTCGCGCCCTATCTCGTGCCGCCCGGCGCGATGACGGTCGACCAATGGGCCTGCACATGCCTCGCGCCGCGTTCCGCCTAGACGCCGGCGCGGCGTTGGGCGTGGGACACCTGGCGCGTGCCTCGGTTCTGGCCGGCGCCTTGGCGGAGCGCGGCTGGACGACGACCCTCTACGGCCAGCGCGAGACGGCGTCTCTTGCCGCATCGTTCCCGGCCTTCGCCGAGACCGTGGCGCTCGAGGACGCGCGCGGGGCCGACGCCACGGCGATTCCGGCCGCCCACGACCTCGCCGTCATCGATCACTACGGCCTCGACGCCGTGTACGAGTCCGCCCTCCGCCGGCGGGTGGGCACCCTGCTCGCGTTCAGCGACTTCCCCGACCGCGACCACGACTGCGACGGCTTGGTGGACGCCAATCTGGGCCGCCGCGCCGCGGACTATGCGGGCCACGTGCCGCATGGCTGCACGGTCATGGCCGGGTCGTCCTTCGTGCTGCTACGCTCCGTCTACCGAGCACCTTTCCGTTCGGCGCGCGACACGCGGTGCCGCGCGCGGAACGTTCTACTGACCTTCGGCGGCGGTGATCCGGCGGACGCCACGGGCGCCGCCCTCGCCACGCTGCGCGCGCATGCGCCGGTCGAATGGCGCATCCGCGCCGTGCTCGGCCCCGCCTATCCGCGCAAAGATTCGATCGCTGCCTTGGCCCGGGAATGGCCGTCGCTCGACGTGGACGTGGCGCCGGCCGATCTGCGCGCGGCGTTCGCGTGGGCGGACGTGGCGGTAACCGCCTCGGGCGGAACCTGCTGGGAGCTGTGCCACGCGGGCGTGCCCTTCGCCGTCGTCACGGGCGGCGCGGTCGAAAACACCAATGCCCGGCACCTCGCGGAGCGCGGCTGCGCGCTCGACCTCGGGACGGTCGCCTCGCTCGGCGACCGGCGGTTCGTCGAAGGGCTGGACGCGCTCATGCAGGATGCGGCCGCGCGCCGCCGGATGGCCGAGGCCGCGCGCACCCTCATCGATGGGCGCGGCGCGGAAAGAATTTGCGATTGGATCGAGGCTTTGTCATGCGCACACTGAAATTCGGACACCGGACGATCGGCGACGGACAACCCTGCTTCGTCATCGCCGAGGTGGGCATCAACCACAACGGCCAGGAAGACCTGGCGCACCGGATGGTCGACGCCATCGCGGACGCGGGCGCGGACTGCGTCAAATTCCAGACCTTCTCGGCCGAGGAATTCATGAACGGGCCCGACCAGCAGATGGAGTACGTCTCCCAGGGCCAGGTCGTACGCGAATCCATGCTGGCGATGTTCAAGCGCTACGAGCTTCAGTCCGAGTCTTTCTCCCGCCTGTTTGAGCACGCGCGAGCGCGTGGCCTGGTTCCCCTGTCGACGCCCACGGACACAAACGCGGTCGATCTTCTCGACCGCATCGGCATCGGCGGCTTCAAGATCGGCTCCGACGATCTCGTCTACACACCGTTCCTCGAATACGTCGCGCGCAAGGGAAAGCCCATCATTCTGTCCACCGGCATGGCGGACGCCGCCGATATCGAGCGCGCGGTTTCCACCATCACGAAGTCGGGCAACGACAGGATCGTCATCCTCCATTGCGTGTCTGTTTATCCAACACCCGATGAGGACGTGAACCTGCTGCGGGTCCGCACCTTGCGCGACCAGTATCCAGGACCCATCGGCTATTCCGACCACAGCGCCGGCATCGTCGCCGCCTTGGGCGCCGTCTCGCTCGGCGCATCGGTGATCGAGAAGCACTTCACGATCGACAAGGACTTGCCGGGCCCGGACCATCACTTCTCCGCCGACCCGTCCGAGCTTCGCGCCATGGTGCAGGGTTTGCGTGCGCTCGAGGCGCAGATGGGAAGCCCGCGCCTCCGCCCGGCGCGCGGCGAGGCGGAAATGGCGGCGATCGCCCGGCGCTCGATCGTCGCGAACCGGGACCTCCCGAAGGGCCACGTGGTCGCACCGGAAGACCTAAGCTACCGGCGGCCAGGTACGGGGCTCATGCCGTACGAGCGTGATCGGCTGATCGGTCGGCGCACGCGCCAGGCCGTCGGGGCCGACACCCAGTTCACGCTCGCCATGGTGGAATGACGTGGAAGAGCCTTCATCCTTCGACTGGGCCGGCTTCTGGGACACCAAGTCCCGGCAGGCGACCGACTTCCAAGCCACGGGCCGATCCGTCATGGACGTGATCGGCTTCCTCTACCTGGTTCGCGAGTGCACGCGGGCCCTGGCTCTGCGCCCGGAAGACCGCTTGCTCGATATCGGCTGCGGCACCGGTCTGCTCGCGCTCGCGCTCGCTCCCCACGTCCGGGCCGTGCATGCCTGCGACATCAGCGCCGGCATGGTCGAACGGGCTCGGCGCAATTTGAGCGACCTCGAGACTGTCTCGGTTTCGGTGGGAACCATTGCCGAGACCGGTCAAGCCGACCGGTCGTTCGACAAGGCGCTCTGCTACAGCGTGATCCAATACCTTGCGGGCGAGCAGGCATTGGGCGCCGCGTTCGCTGAGATCCGCCGCGTCCTCAAACCGGGGGGGCGCGCATTCCTGGCCGCCAATCCCGACCTTGATCGCAAGGCCGCCTACGAAAAGGTCATCGACGAGAATCCCGACCCCAAGTCGCGGGAGCTCAACCGCTCGCTCCTCGGCCAAACCCTGTGGCTGACGCCCGCGCGGGCGGAGGAGCTGGCGCGCGCCGCCGGATTCGAGGCGCGGGCGAGCGTTGTCCATCCACGCATCTGGCAGACCTTTTATATGTACGACCTGACCCTTCAGCGGACCGACTGACGCCCCGTGCTATTTGGGTCCTTCGAGTTCATCTTCGGCCTATTGCCGGCGCTGCTCGCGGCCTATTGGCTGGCGCGCAACCGGTTGGACAACGTGCGCCTGGCGCAATGGGTCGTCCTTGCCGCCTCTCTCTTCTTCATCGCGGCGGGGAGTGTGCTCGATCTGGCGCTACTGTTGTCGAGCCTCGCGGTCAATTGGTTGTTCCTCAACGCACTCGCCCGATTCGAGAGCAGCCGGCGACACCTGATGCTCGGCCTCGCCGTTGCCGCCAATCTCTCCTATATCGGCGCTTTCAAATACGGCGACTTGTTCGTCGAGACCGTCGCGCGGACATCCGGGCTCGCCCTGGAACCGCCCGGCCTTCCCTTGCCGCTTGCCATCTCGTTTTACACCTTCCAGCTCATCGCCCTTCTGGTCGACAGCGCACGCGCGGGCTGGCCAGCCCCGCCGGCGCGCACGATGGCGCTGTTCTTCAGTTTTTTCCCCCACCTCTTGGCTGGCCCGCTTCTGTGGTTCCAGGAGGTACGCGGCGCGCTTGAGACCATGCGTCCGCTGGACGCGCGCACCGCGGTGCCCGGTCTGATGATGTTCTCGATCGGCCTGTTCAAGAAGGCGGTCGTCGCCGATGGCCTTGCGTCGCTGGCCAACGCCCATTTCGGCCGGCTGGAGGGCGGTCACGCGCCTTCGTTCATCGACGCCTGGGGCGGAACGCTCGCCTACACGTTCCAGATCTATTTCGATTTCTCGGGCTATTCGGACATGGCCGTGGGGCTGGCGCTGTTCTTCGGCGTGGCACTGCCCATCAACTTCTTCTCGCCCTACAAGGCGTTGAGCATCATCGACTTCTGGCGGCGCTGGCACATGACGCTGTCGCGCTTCCTGCGCGAGTACCTCTATTTCGCGCTGGGAGGCAACCGGCGCGGGCAGGTGCGGCGCTGGATCAATCTGATGCTCACCATGACGATCGGCGGCCTATGGCACGGCGCGTCTTGGAACTTCGCGCTGTGGGGCGCCGCGCACGGCACGATGCTAGCCGCCAACCATGCGTGGCGAGGCACGGGGTTGCGCCTGCCACGGGGCCTGGCTTGGGCCGCGACGTTCACGGGCGTCATGCTCTGTTGGGTTCTGTTCCGCACGCAGACGACGGACGCCGCCATCGCGAATTTCTCCGGCCTTGTTGGTCTGAACGGGATCGCGCTGCCACCTGGCTACGAGGCCGCGCTCGCACCGCTCGCCGGCGTCGTCCCAGGCCTCAGGTTCGCCGGTGACGGCCTGGTCCGAATCCAGGAGATGGCGTTTCTCGCCTTCTGCGCCGCGATCGCCTTTGCCATGCCCAATAGCGAGCAACTTGTTCGCGGTGATCGCTCACGCGGGCCCGGCACGGGCGCACTCCTGCGTGCGCGAATGGGGCCCGTCGTATGCGGCGCGCTCGGCGCCTTGGGCCTCATGAGCATCTTCCACCCCGTCGCCTTCATCTATTTCCGGTTCTGATCGTGGCCGACGCCTATCCCGAGGTCACCCAAGCCGCGCCCGAGCGGGCCTGGCCGGCGCTCGCCCAATGGGCAGCCGCCCTCGTGGGTACGTGGCTCGTCCTCGCGTCGTTCACGGCGCTGGTCGACCCCTATGCCTTCACCGGCGCGCCGCGCGTTCCGGGCTGGACCGAACGGAAATACGAGATGGCGGAGTTCGGCCGCGTGGCGAAGCTGCGCGAGGTGGCGCGGCTCAAGCCCACGGCGATCGTGCTCGGCAACTCGCAGGCGGAGGGCGGCTTGCGCACGGCCACGCTCGAACGATTGACCGGCCTGGGCGCCTACAATCTCGGCTTCCTGGGCGCTCGCATCGAGGAGACGGCCGTCGCCTTCGAGCACGCCCTCCGCGTGGCGCCGGTCAGGACGGCAGTGCTTGCCCTCGACTACGTCGCTTTCGAGCCGGCGGAAGAGAGGGCCGTCCTTCTCCGCGCGCGCGCGGAGCGCCGCATCGGACGCGAGGCGCGCGACCTGGCCGATCTGACATTCAGCATGCAAGGCTTTCTCGCCGCTGTACGCGGCGTGACGCTCAACCGGATGGGAGGCGTGCCCACCCATGACGGCCGCGGAAATTGGTCCGCGCGCCAGCCCGTCGCCATCGACGACGCGGCCGTACCGGTTGCGACCGTGCCGCCGGCGGATGGCGCCTATGCGGCATTCGAGGCGATCTGCCGCGCGGCGGCCGAACGCGGCGTGGATTTGCGCCTTGTCGTCATGCCCGTGCACAAGGCCTTCGGCCTGGACATGGAGATGCGGGCCAGGTGGGTGGCGCGCCTTGCGGCCATCGCGCAGAGCCACGGCTTCACCCTGCACGACGAGGGTGGCGACCTCGCCTTCAACGCGGACAAGTCCCACTTCATCGACCGCGGACATGTGAGCGTGGCCATCGGCGATGTGATCCTCGACCGCCTGTTCGGCGCCGCACGCTAGGGAGAACGGACATGGATGCGGCCGAATTCAAACGGATGTTCCTGGCGATGATGTCCAACAAGGACAACCGCTTCCATCCGCTCGTATGGATCAACGGCGATCCCGTCGTGGGCGAAGGCACCTATATCGGCGGGCTTAGCGAGCTGAACGCCAAGGGCGCGCGCGTGGCGATCGGGCGGAACTGCGACATCGCGTCCTTCGTGGCGATCAACGTGGCTGATAGCCACAAGCGCAACATCGGCGTTTCCCCTTCCAGCGACATCCGCGACATCACGATCGGCGACAACGTGTTCATCGGCTCGCACGCGGTCATCCTGGGCGGCACGGTCATCGGCGACAATTCGGTGGTGGGCGCCGGGACCGTCGTGCGCGGGCTGAAGGTGCCGCCTTACTCGCTGGTCGTGGGCAATCCGGCGGTCGTGAAGCCGGGCTACTATCGGCGCAAGAAGCCGGCCGCGCGCAAGACCGCGCGCGTGCGGGCACGACGCGCGAAGGCCCGCCGCCGGACGTCATGACACCCATCGCCCACAACAAGCCTTGGATCACCCGGGACGACGTAGCGGCAGTCGACGCCTTGCTTGAGACACGCTGGCTCGCCCCCGGACCCGAGACGGCCGCGCTCGAACAGGACTTCGTCGCGCTGCACGGCGGCGGCGGCGCGTGCGCGGTGTCCTCGGGAAGCGCGGCGCTCTTCGTCGCGCTCAAGGCTCTTGGCATCGGTCCGGGCCACCTCATTGCGATCCCCACCTATGTGTGCACGGCGGTGCTCAACGCCATCGCTCTGTGCGGCGCCGAGCCCGTCCTCGCCGATATCGACGGCGAACGGTTCAATATCGACCCTGCCGCCATGGCGGCAATGGCGCGCAAGCCGGATGCGGCGATCGCGGTCCATACCTACGGCGCGGCAGCGGACGTGGCGGCGCTCCAACGCCTTTGCCCTGTCGTCGTCGAGGATTGCGCCCAAGCCATCGGCGGCGTCGATTCCGAGGACCGCCCCTTGGGCACGACAGGCACGGTGGCGATCCATTCGTTCTATGCCACCAAGATCGTCACAAGCGGGCATGGCGGGATGGTTTATGCCCGCGACGGGAAGGCGGCGGCGGCGGCGCGCGACTATGTTCTCTTCGACGGGCGCGAAAGCTGGAAGCCGAGGTTCAACTTCCAGACGACCGATTTCCAGGCCGCCCTCGCACGGCGGCAACTGGCGCGTCTCGATGCGATCGCGGCCAGGCGCCGCGCGATCGCCGCCGCCTATCGCGCCGCGCTGCCCGCGGGCTATACGCTGCAGGCGGGTATCCACGGCCCGCGCGACATGCCGTATCGGTTCGTGGTCCGCACGCCGGACGAACGTGTGCGCGACGCGCTCAAGGCCCATTTCGCATCGCGAGACATCGGCGTCATCGTGCCCCTCGAGACTTTGGAGCTTCTGCACCGCTATCTCGGCATGCCAGCGTCGGCCTTTCCGACCGCCGAGCGGGTCGCGGCGACGACGCTTTCCTTGCCGCTCTATCCCGCGCTCCGAGACGACGAGGCGCGCCGCGTCGCCGATGCGCTCGCGGAGGCGCCGAAGCCGTGATCCTGACCGCGCACCAGCCGACCTATCTTCCTTGGCTCGGCCTGTTCCACAAAATCGCCGTGGCGGACATGTTCGTGTCCTTCAACCAGGTCCAGTACGAGGTCAAAAGCTGGAGCAACCGCAACCGCGTCAAGACCTCTACCGGCCCCATCTGGCTGAGCGTACCGGTCCTCAAATCCGGTTTTCTTCAAAAGTCGATGTCGGAGATCGAGATCGACAATACGTCGTCCTGGGCGCGCAAGCATTGGAAGTCGCTCGAGATGCTCTACAAGCCCGCGCCGTATTTCGCGCACTATGCGGATTTCTTAGAGGACGTCTACCTGAAGCGCACGTGGCGGACTTTGGTCGAACTCAACGAGCACATGCTGCGCTGGTTCATGGCCGAACTCGGCATCAAGACCCCGTTCCGCTCCGCGGCCGACTATGCCTTCCAGGGCACGAAGTCGGACCTGGTCCTGGACATGTGCGTGCAGTTGGGTGCGCGAACGTACATCTTCGGCGCGCAGGGGCGTGACTACGCGGACGTCGCCGCCTTTCGCGCCAAAGGCGTGGAGCCGCTGTTCCAGGACTACCGGCATCCGAGCTATGCCCAGCGTTATGGCGCCTTCGTGCCGAACCTGAGCGTGGTGGACCTCCTCTTCAATTGCGGGCCGGCGAGCCTGGACATCCTGATGTCGGGCAATCTGGGCCGCGGCGACCTCGCAGCAGCTTGAAAATTCAAATAATACAATGGCTTGAAAGGGCATTGGTGAAGATTATATATTGCAGTGGCACGGTGGCGGGCCTCGCGCGCCCGGAGCCTGGAGCATAGGGCATGCGGATTTTCCTGGCCGATCTCTGCTATTTGCACGACTGGGACAACAACCAGCCGGTGCCGCTCAACATCGGCTATATCGCGGCCTATCTGAAGCGCGAGCGTCCTGGAGACGAGCTCGAGCTATTCAAAGATCCCCGCGACCTGTTGCGTAGGCTGGGCGAGGCGCCACCCGATATCCTGGCGATGAGCCACTACGACTGGAACGCCAATCTCAATATTCCCATGCTCGCCCACGCCAAGAGCGTGCGGCCCGGAATCGTGAACGTGATGGGCGGGCCGAATTTCCAGGCGGGCGACAAAGCCTGGATGACGGAATTCTTCGCCAAGCGGCCGGAACTCGACCTCTATATCAGCGGCGAGGGCGAAGCGAGCTTCACCAAGCTCGTGCACCTTATCGAGGCCCATGGCGGCGTCGCGGCGATACCGCTTGAGGAACGCCTGTCCTCCTTCTACGCCTTCGATATGGCGAGCGGCACCGTGATCCACAATCCCGGGAAGCCGCAGCCGCGTCTCGACCTGAGCACCGTACCTTCGCCCTACCTGAACGGCATGATGGACCCGTTCCTCAACGATATGCGCTTGGCGCCCATCATCGAGACCAATCGCGGCTGCCCGTACTCCTGCACCTATTGCTGTTGGGGGCAGGCAACCCAATCCAAGGTGAACAAGTTCCCGTTGGAAACGGTGACGGAGGAAATCCGCTACGCTGCGCGGGTTAGCAAAAATCCGACCGGATTTTTTTACGTCGCCGACGGCAATTTCGGGATCTACGAACGCGATCTGGACATCGCCAAGACGATGCAGGAATGCGCGGACGCCCATGGGGCGCCCAAGCGCGTGTTCATCTATTTCGCCAAGAACACGAACGAAAAGGTGATTCGCATCGCCGAGACGTTGCGAAGCGTCACCTCGATGTCGATGTCGAAGCAGACGCTCAATTCGGCGGCGCTCGAAAACGTCAAACGCAAGAACATCCCGATCGCCCAGTACGACCAGCTTCGCAAGGAGTGCGAGAAGCGCGGGATCGAGACGTTCTGCGAGCTGATCTACAGCCTTGCCGGGGAAAGCGACGAGAGCTTCATCGACGGCGTCATCGAAACCATTCGCGAGGGCCAGCGGGTGACGATGTATCCGCAGCTTTTGATCGCGGGCGCCGAATCAAGCGCTCCCGAGTACCGGAAGAAGTTCGGTCTCAAGACCGCGTTTCGTATCATTCCGCGATATGTCAGCAGTTACGGCGACATTCACTCGATGGAGTACGAGGAGATCGTCGTCGAGCACAACGAGATGACCCGCGAGGGGTTCTGGCGCATTCGCCTGTTCCAGTTCCTCGTGACGCTCCTGTCCAGCCAGTCGTTCGCCGAGTTCAATCGGGCGCTTTCCCGTGCTGGACTCGACTACGGAAGCCTCGCCAAGCTGGTCGCGGGTGACCGCGCCCGCTGGACGCCCGGCCTGGCCGCCCTCATCGACGGCTTCCTCGCGGCGGCGCGAGCCGAACTCATCGAGCGCGAGGACGTGAAGCTTCGCTTCACCGCGGAAGACATCGCCGGCGTGCAGAAGCACCAGTTGGCGCTCATCCCGTATTTCTTCGCGACGTTGGTCGCCCACCGCACCATGCTGGATGACGTAAGGCGCTACCTTGAATCCCTCATCGCCGGCGATTTCGACGACCGGACCGATCCCGAGGCGCGGAACGAATTGCGTGCGTGCCTCGGCGTCGCCTTTGACAGGATCGTCTGCTACGACCCGCTCGTGCCCGAGAAGACCGTCGCCTACGAATACGATTTCGACGCTTGGCTCGCCGCGGATCCGTCCGAGCCCTTGTCGGCCTACCGGACACCCCAGCCGGTCTATTGCGTCTACACGCTCGAAAAGAACATCGTCGAACAGCTCGACCGGGCGCGGAAGATCACGGACATGCCCACCGAGGTGATTTACCGTGTGCGCACGAACATCATCGGAGCGTTGGGAGATCGCGTGTTCGCCTACCGCCGCATGACCGCCGCGGCGGCGGAACGCGACGGGAAGGCAGGCGAAAACCGCGCCCACGCCGATATGGCGGTCCGACTCTGAACCCCGAGACCGCGGCGCCGGCCGCATGACCCGATCCGTCCTCGTCATCGCCGCGCATCCCGACGACGAAATCCTGGGATGCGGCGGCACGTTGGCGCGCCACGCGCGCGCCGGAGACCGCGTGTCAATCCTTATCCTCGGCGAGGGCGCCACCTCGCGTGCCGACGCGAAGGCCGGCGATGTCGCGAACCTGCGCGACGCGGCCGAGCGCGCCGCAAGAATCCTGGGCGCGTCGGCGCCGCGCTTCGCCGGCCTGTCCGATAACCGGCTGGACACCGTGGCGCTACTCGACGTCGTCAAGTGCATCGAGGAGGAAGTGGCGGCGAGGAATCCCGCCGTCGTCTACACCCATCACGGCGGCGACTTGAACATCGATCACCGCATCGCGCACCAGGCGGTCCTCACGGCGTGCCGGCCATTGCCGGGGTCGGCTGTGCGCTCGATCTACGCCTACGAGACGCCGAGCAGCACCGAGTGGAGCGACGTGGCGATCGACAGCGCTGGCTTCCGCCCGACGCGGTTCGTCGATATCGGCACGGATCTCGATGCCAAGCTGGCGGCGCTCGAGTGTTACGCCTCAGAATTGCGCGCCTTTCCCCACCCGCGTTCGAAGGCGGCCGTCACGGCGCTCGCCCAGTGGCGGGGCACGAGCGTCGGGCTTAGGGCCGCAGAGGCCTTCGTCGTCGTGCGCGATATCCAGACCCTGTAGAACATCCGCCGATCGGCAACCGGTTCTGTCTTTCGCCTTTCCATTCGATGCCGACTCCGGCCGTCTTTCGGACGACTGGCGCGCACGCGTCGGCTGGCCGGTGCGGCTCGCGGACACCCACGAGGCCGGCTGCGCCGCGTGGCGGGGATTTTGGTCGGTCGCGGAGGGCTGCGCGGCGGATCGACGCGATGTCCTGCTGTTGGGCGGCGCGCGGGTCGTCTCGCAAGGTCTCGCGATCGCCGAGGCGGCAGCGGTGGCGGAAGCAGCGGCGGGGCACGGCTGGACCGTGCTGGGTGGCCCGCCAGCACTGCGCTTTCTGGTTTCGCGACAAGGTGGCGACACGCCGCCCGAGAAGCATGCGCCCACGCCGTTCAAGAGCGGGGCCCGGCCCGTCTGGGCGGCGCCGCAACGGCTTGCGCGGGCGCTCCTGCTTACCCCGCCCACGGCGTGGCTCAAACTCCTATCGGCTCCCGACGGCGTGGCGCTCAGCCACAATGCCGCCATGCACGCCTACGCGCACGAGAACAGATGCGCCGTCCGCTTCCTTCACTGCGACGAGCTCATGCGCGAGGCGTGGTCGCGGACGGATAGCACGGCCGCGCCGCCGCCTTGGATCCAAGACACGGCGGAGCAGCTCGCAAAGGCGATAGCCTCGGGGCGCAGCCTGGGTCCGGAGATGGCACGACGGTACATGGCGCTCGCCGTGCCCTTCGCGCGCGAACAGCTCGGCCTCGCGCATGCGACGCTCGACGCCGCCCGTCGCCTGCCCGACCTGCCCAAGGACGCCTGGATAGGCGGACAGCTGACGGCACGCTACCTGGCCACCGAGATTCGACGCCGGGGCGGACACGTGACGGCCTTCGAGCACGGCTGGGGTGCGTCGTGCGAGCGTGCCCAGGAAATCACCGCCTACGCCGAATTCGGCGTGGCCGACCGCTACGTGGCGCTAACGCCGGAAAGCGCGCGGCGCCATAGCGGCTCGGCCGCGCACGTCATCGCGAGTCCCCAGCGGCGCATCGAGTTCCTCGCCGGCGCGGGCGATTTGGACGCGCGCCGGTTGCCCCTCGCACGTACGCGGGCGCCGGGCGCACGCCCTCGCGTTGTCTATGCGCCAACCATCATTGCGGGCTGGCGCCAGTTCGTTCCGCCTCTCCTTCCCGATCCCGTGCACCTCGATTGGCAATCCCGCCTGTCCGAGGCGCTCATGGCCATGCCCATCAACTTCGTGTGCCGCCCCCATCCGGAGGGCATCTTCCGCGGCAAGCCCCATCCGCTGTGCGCGCTTCTCGACACCTCGGAGAACACTTTCGAGCGCCTCATGGGCGAAACCGATGTCTTCGTCTTCGACTTCCAGCAATCGACGACGTTCGGTCGCGCGCTGTGTTCGGACCGGCCGATCGTCCTCGTGGATTTCGGTCTCAAGGCATGGAACGAGGACATGGATACCGCCATACGCAGGCGCTGCCGCGTCGTCGCCGCGCGTTTCGACGAGCGCAACCGGCCCCACATCGACGCGGCGGCGCTCAAAGATGCGGTGCTGTCCCGGCCGGGCGAGCGCATGGACGCCACGTTTTTTCGCACCCTTCTGCTGGGCAAGGCATGAAGTCGGAACGGCCATGACGGAATTCGGCGCCCATCTCGTGACTCGCAGCGGCCTTGCCGCCGCGCTCGCCGCCGCGGGCATCGCGCCGGGCGATGTGATCTGTGTTCACGCGGCGATGGGCCGGCTCGGCTATGTCTGCGGCGGCGCACGGACCGTCATCGAGGCGCTGATGGACGCCATCGGCGCCGAGGGCACGCTCATGATGCCCGCCTACACGCGCGATACCGTCGATCCGCGCGAATGGCGCTACCCACCCGCGCCCGCCGCATGGCTCGACGCGCTGGTCGCGGAGACGCCCGCTTATGATCCGGTACGCACGCCCACCCAGAGCGTGGGTGCGGTGGCGGAGCTCTTTCGCAGCTACCCCGGTGTCCGGCGCAGCAGACATCCCGTGTCCTCGGTCGCGGCCGCGGGTCCCAAAGCGGATGCGCTGGTCGCCGATGTTCCGCTCGACAACCGTTTCGGCGAGGACTCACCTTTCGGCCGCCTGGTGCGACTGGGCGGCAAGGCCGTCATGCTCGGCGCGCCCTACGAAACCATGTCGCTTCTTCACCTGAGCCAGTATCGCGTCGGCTGGTCTGAGCCGGAGACGAAGTCCGCTTGCATGATGGTCAACGGCGAGAGGCGCTGGGTCAATTTTTCGGATGTCCGCTTCCCTCACGACTGGGCGCGCGCGTGCGTCGACGACATGCTGCGCGACGGGCTTGCGGTTCGGCACACGCTGGTCGAGACGTATCTGCTTGTCGTCGACGCCGCAGCGGCGGTCGATTTTACCGTCGCCTGGCGGCGCCAGAGGCGCGTGTAGGATCGGTCCATGATCGGCCTGTTCGGTCTCTATCGACCCGATCCGCGCTTGCCCGCGGATGCGAGCGCCATGGCCGCGACGCTGCCGGAGGGATACGCGGTGGCCCGGCACGAGCAGGGCGGCGCGGCGTTGTGCCGCGCGGCCCATCCGCACGACGGCGCGGGCTATGCCGAGTCCGCGGACGGACGCTTCGCCGCCATCGCGCTGGGCGAGATCTTCGGCGCGGGCGGACCTGAGGCCGAACCCAGTCTCGCGGCGCGCGCCGTGGCGCTGGCGGCATCGGGGCGACTTCGCGACATCGCCCAATGGAACGGGTTGTTCAGCCTGGCGATCCACGACCGTGCCCAGCATCGCCTGACCCTCGCGACCGACCGGCATGCTAGTTTTCCGATCCATGTGTGGCGATCGGGCGGCGAGCTGGTGTTCGCCGGCCAGATCCGGACGCTCCTGGGCGATGCGCGCGTGCCGCGCCGCGCGGAACCCGGCGCCATCGCGCAGCTGTTCACCACCCAGCGCACCTTCGGCCGCGCGACGCCGATCGCGGGCATCGAGGCGCTGCCCGCCGGCTGCCTGTTCGCCTTCGACGGCCGGAACGCCGAGGACCTGCGCCACTGGACCCTCGCCTGGCGAAAGCCGGATTTCACGGAGGCCGAAGGGGCGACGCTCCTGGCGGCGGCGCTGCGGCGCGCCGCGACAAGGCAAACGGCCGGGCGCGATATCGGTCTCTTGCTCTCGGGCGGCATCGACAGCCGCCTGATCCTGGCGGCGGCGCCCCGGGGGGCGATGAGCACCTGGACCACGGCGAGCTTCGAGGACAATCCCGAGCTTGCCAACGCGCGTGCGCTCGCGAACGCCCTTGGCGCCGCGCACCATGCCCTCATCGTGCCCCCGCCCGACACGCTTCCGGTTCTCGAGCGCACCGTCGTCGATTCGAACGGCCTCTATCCCGCATCGACCCCCATGTCGGCGTTCCTGCCGCGGGTGGGAGCGGCGTGCCGCACGATCCTCACCGGCCATGGCCTCGATTTCACGCTGCGCGGCTATTACCTGCCGGCGCGCTTCGTGGAGATCATGGGTTCGCGCACGCGCTTGCCGATGCTGCGCCCGATTCCCGGGCGCCCCACGGGCGCGGACGTGCTGCGCTCGCTTCGCCAAGGCCCGCCGCTCGCCACCGTGGAGCGCATCGCCGCGCCCGGCTGGCGCGACGCGTGGTGGTCGAGCCAGGCGCGCGCGCTCGACGACACGCTCAAGCCCTGGCTCGAATCGGCCGAGCCTTATGACGCATGGGACGCCTTCATTCTCCACGCGCTGTCCAAGCACTACGCCTTCACCGGCATGATGGCGACGCGCGCGGTCGGCAATCTCCGCATGCCCGCCTTCGACAACGAGGTGTTCGACATCTATCTGCGCATGCCGCCTGCGTGGCGCTGCAGCGCTCGCATGGTGAAGCGCGCCTTGGTCCTCCTTTCGCCGGCGGCCGGCGCCATGGCGCAGGCCAATACCGGATTCCGCGCGGATCTCGATCCCAGGCTTGAAATCGGCGCCCTCCTGGGTCGCGCGGCACTTCGCCGCCTGGGCCTCGCCAAGCGCGCGGCGACGCCCACCAGCTATCACTCGGCGGGCTCGTGGCAGAACATTCCGAGCCTTTACAAGGACGAACCGGGACACAGGCGGCGCTTCGTCGAGATCAAGGGACGCCTGGACGCGCTGACCTTGGGCGTGCTGGATGCGGGCGCGCTCGCGCGTTGCATCGACGAGCATCTGGAGGGCCACGCCAAGCACACCAAGCTTCTGCGCCAGTTGCTGACGCACGACGCCTGGGTGCGCGAGTTCGGGATCGCCGCGTGACCCGCCTCGCCTATCGTCTGTCGGTTTCGCCAGCGCTCGAGGCCTTCCGGCCCGAGATCGAACATGCCTGCGCCTTTCTCGAGCGCTGCCACCCGCTGGCGCGCGACGCAGGTGCATCCACGGTGCTTCACTACGGCCCCGGTGCGCCTGCGGGCGCCGTCCCTATTCCGAACCTGCTGTTTCCCAGTGGCGTGCGCCTGGACACGGATGGCGTCCATCCGATTCACGGCGTGCTGGAACGCCACGCGGACCGGCAGGTCACGGGGCTTTTTTCGGCGCCATCCCAGGGGCCGGGCCTCGCCTATGACGCCCTCGGCCTCATCTTTCTTCTGCTGACGCGCTTGGAAGAGCGCGGCCATCCCGCCCGCGACCGCTATGGCCGGTTTCCGCGCGCGGCGGCCCTCGCCGTGCGGCGCACTGGTGCTGCCGGCCCGCTCGCCGACGAGGCGGCGCGCGACGTGGCCGCCGCCCTGTTCGGCCGGGCCGATCCGCCGCTCGCCACGTCCTATGCCGTCCATGTCACGCATGACGTGGACCGCTTGCGCGGCTATCACCGGCTGCACGAGCCGTTGCGGCAAGCGGCTGGAGACCTCCTGAAACGCGGCCGCCCCGGGGCAGCGCTCAGGCGCCTTGTCGATGGCTACGCCGCCGGCGAACCATGGCGCTCCGTGCGCGCGATCATGGCGGCCAGCGAGTCCCGCGGGCTTAAGAGCCGGTTCTATTTCATGGGGCCCAGCTATCACCCCATGGACAGTCCCTACGCGGCGAGTATGCCGCGCCTCCTGCGCGCGCTCGGCGACGAAATCGCGGAGCGCGGCCATGTCATCGGCTTCCATCCAGGTTTCGAGACGCCCTCCGATCCCGGCACCTGGCAGGCTCAAAAAGCTGGGCTCGAACGGGCGCTCGGCCGATCGGTGACGGAAGGCCGCCAGCACGTGCTGCGCTACGCGGCCGAGGACACGCCCGATATCTGGAACGACGCCGGCATGGCGCTCGATGCGACTTTGGCGTGGCCGGAGGCAAGCGGATTCCGCAACGGCACCTGCCGGCGCCATGCCGCGTACAGCCTGCGCCGGCGCCGCACGCTGGCACTCGATCAGGTCGCGACGGCCGTCATGGACTTCGGCCTGTTTGGCGGCAAGTACCGCGACTTGAGCGTCGCCGACGCGCTCGCTGAGGCGAAGGCGGCCAACGCCCTCTGCCGCCGCCATGGCGGAACCTTCGCGATCCTTCACCACACCGGCCAGATGCGCGCACCGCAGCGGACATTCTTCGAGCGCGTCCTGGAGTTCGCGGCGTGAGCGCGGCGTTCGGCCTCGCCGCGTACCGTGCGCTTCTCGGCGCGTTCCGCGACCGCGGCTATGCCGTGCGCGGATTTGCTGACGCCGCGCCCGCCCAGCGCCACCTGATCCTCCGCCATGATATCGACTATTCCCTTGACGCCGCCCTGCCCATGGCGGAGATGGAGGCGGAGTTGGGTTGCCATGCCGCGTACTTCGTCCTGGTTCGCAGTGCGTTCTACAATCCCGCGGCACCCGACGGCGCGCGCGTTCTCGCCCGGCTCGCCGCGCTCGGCCACGAGATCGGGCTGCATTTCGACGCCGCCCTTTACGAGAACGACGGGGGCGCGCTCGACGCGGCGGCGGCGCGCGAGTGCGCGCTCCTGGAACACATGACGGGCACGCCCGTCGCCACCATCAGCTTCCATCGGCCCGCGCCCGCGCTGCTCGGCCGATCGGGCGCCTTGGGCGGCCGGCGCCACGCTTATGAGCCGCGCTTCTTCACCGAGATGGGGTATTGCTCGGACTCGGGTGGCGCTTGGCACCGTGGCGCACCGCTGGACCATCCGGCGGTCGCTGACGGCCGAGCGCTACAGCTCCTGACGCATCCGATTTGGTGGCAAGATCCTCCCACGGAGCCCGCCAAGCGCCTCGCGCGTTTTCTCGCCGATCACGCCTGCCGTTTAGACCGGGAACTTGCCGCGCACTCCGCTGTGCACGCGGACACCAAGCGGAGGACCCCATGACCCGCGTGGGTGTTGCCGGCCTCGGCCACTGGGGGCCCAATCTCGCGCGGAATTTCCACGCGCTGGGCGCGCTTGCCGCCGTGTGCGACGCGCGCAAGGAGGCACGCCAGACCGTGACGGCGCGGCTTTCGGGTGTTTCCCCCTTTGCGGATTTCGATGCCCTTCTGTCCGCGGGCATCGACGCGGTCGTCATCGCCACGCCGGCCGCCACCCATGGCGCGCTGGTCGCGCGGGCGCTCGCCGCCGGCAAGCATGTCTTCGTCGAGAAGCCGCTCTGCCTGGACTTGGCGGAGGCAAGGGCCCTGGGGGCCGACGCGGCGCGGCGCAACCTGACGCTCATGGTGGGCCATCTTCTTCTCTACCACCCGGCCTTCAACGCGCTGGAAGCACTCGTCGCCGGCGGTCGATTGGGACGCTTGCGCTACATCTATTCGAATCGGCTGAGTCTCGGAAAAATCCGGCGCGAGGAGAACGCCTTGTGGTCCTTCGCGCCGCACGACGTCTCCATGATCCTGGCGCTCGCGGGCCTGGCACCCGTGCGCGCCATGACCAGCGGCGGCAGCTACCTTCAGCCCACGGTCGCCGACACGACGCTGTCCCATCTGGACTTCGACGATGGGATGCGCGCGCACGTCTTCGTCTCCTGGCTCCATCCGTACAAGGACCATCGCCTCGTCGTGGTGGGAAGCGAGGGCATGGCCAGCTTTCATGACAGCGCCCAGGACCGGGACAAGCTGCTGTTCTACCCCCACGCCGTCGGTTGGAAGGACGAGCTGCCGACGGTCGAACGCGCCGCGGCCGAGCCCATCGCCTTCGACGGCGAAGAACCGCTCGCGCGCGAGTGCCGCCACTTCCTCGATTGCGTGGCGCGGCGCGCGCGCCCGCGCTCCGACGCGGCGGAAAGCCTTCGCGTGCTGGCGACGTTGGATGCCTGCCAGCGCTCGCTCGTTCAAGGTCACCCCGTCGCCGTGGAGGCCGCACCGTGACCCCGCCCGCCTACATTCATCCGAGCGCCATCGTGGATGAGGGCGCCGAAATCGGGCCCGGCGTCAAGATTTGGCACTTCACCCACGTGCTCAAGGGCACGTGCATCGGCGAAGGCTCGAATCTGGGCCAGAACGTCATGGTCGGCCCGAATGTGCGGGTCGGCGCCCGCGTGAAGGTCCAGAACAACGTCTCGATCTATGAGGGCGTGACACTCGAGGACGAGGTGTTCTGCGGGCCGTCTTGCGTGTTCACCAACGTGTTGACGCCGCGCGCCTTCGTCGAACGAAAGGCAGAGTTCGCACCCACGCTGGTCAAGCGCGGCGCCACCATCGGCGCCAACGCGACCATCGTCTGCGGCGTCACCATCGGCCGCTACGCCATGGTGGGTGCCGGCGCCGTGGTTACGCGCGACGTGCGCGACCACGCCCTCGTGCTGGGCAACCCCGCGCGCCAACGCGGCTGGGTGAGCCGGACGGGCGAGGTTCTGCGCGGCAATCTCGTCTGCCCGCGCACCGGCGAGCGCTACCGCGAGAGCCGCGGCGGCCTCGTTCTTCTGGAGGGGAGCCCATGAGCCCACCCATTCCCTTCATGGACCTGAAGGCGCAATACGCGCGCTTGAAACCCGAGATCGACGCGGCCATCGCGCGCGTCCTCGCCCACGGTCAGTTCATCCTGGGCCCCGAGGTCAAGGAGCTCGAGGCGAAAATCGCCGCCTACACGGGGGCGGCCCATTGCGTGGGCGTGGCGAACGGCACGGATGCGTTGACCATCGCGCTCATGGCCGAGGGCGTGGGCGCGGGCGATGCCGTGTTCGTGCCGGCCTTCACCTTCACGGCCACGGCGGAGGCCGTCCTTGTGCTGGGCGCCACGCCGGTGTTCTGCGACGTGGACGCGCGCACGTGCAATTTGGATCCCGTCGATCTGGCGCGGCGCGCGGACGCGGTCGCGGCCAAGGGTCGGCTTCGACCGCGCGCGGTCATTGCGGTCGATTTGTTCGGCTTGCCCGCGGACTATGACGGCATCGGCGCGGTGGCGGCACGGCACGGGTTGTTCGTGCTGTCCGACGCCGCGCAGAGCTTCGGCGCGCGCGCGGGCAATCGGCGCGCGGGCGCCATGGCGGCCGTGGCCTCCACAAGCTTCTTCCCCGCCAAACCGCTCGGCGGGTACGGCGATGGCGGCGCGCTCATGACCGACGACCCGGCGCGGGCTGAGCTTTACCGGTCCTTGCGCGCCCACGGCACGGGTGGGACCAAGTACGACATCGTGCGCGTGGGTTTCAACAGCCGGCTCGACACGCTGCAGGCGGCCATCCTCCTGGCCAAGCTGCCGGCACTCGACGGCGAGATCGCGGCCCGCGAGAGGCTGGCCCGGCGCTACGACGCGGCGCTAGCGGGTGCCGTTGAGACGCCGCCACGCCCCGCGGGCGCGGTCAGTGCCTGGGCGCAGTACACGATCCAGTCGCCCGCGCGAGACCGCATCGCCCAGCACATGAAGGCGAAGGGCATCCCCACCGCCATCTACTACCCCAAGCCCATGCACCTTCAGCCCGCCTATGCCATGCACGGCGGCGGCGAAGGCTCCCTCCCCGTTTCCGAGGCGCTCAGCCGGCGCGTGCTGAGCCTGCCGTTCCACGCCGACATGGACGATGCGACCGCCGACCGCGTGGCAGCCGAGGTGCGGGCGGCCTGCGCGCAAACCCGATGACGCAACTTTCTTAACCCGATGCATCGGGTGCATCTCTATACGACCGACCCTTCTGGACTCGACCTCTTCGATGCGGCCGATCTCGATGCGACGCTAACGGCCATCTTCATTCCCGAGAACCGAGTTGATGCAGCGAAGGTCCACGCTGTTCGAGCGCGGGCAAACCGAGTTCCTATCGTGGTCCATCGCCGAGGAGCACCCTTGCAGGGCTACGTACCGCCCGCGGATGTCGCGGTATCTTGGCTTTATTCGCAGATTATCCACGCCAGCGACTTGGCGCGTTATCCAAGGGGAACCGCCAACTTCCATGGTGGATTTCTTCCCAAGTATCGAGGCCCCAATGTCTTGCAGTGGGCGATCGTGAATGGCGAGGACTGGCTGGGACTGACTTGGCATGCCATGTCCGAGGCCGTGGACGCGGGTCCGATCTGGGCGGAAGGCCGCATTGCCATCGGCCTCTCGGATACGGCGTGGACGGTACGCCAGCGGATGATCGAGGGTGGCCAATCTCTGTTCCCCCGGGCGTGGCACGCCATGCTTGAACGCCGGCCAGTACGGACAATCGATCCCCACGTCAGCCCGCCCTGGCCCTCGCGGCGCAAGTCTGATGGGCGACTTCGCCAGGGCCTCACGCGGCGACAAGTGAAGGACCTTGTGCGTGCGCTCTGCCCGCCATGGCCACCTGCGATGGTCGAGGTCGATGGTGTCGACAGAGCGATCGAGCGCGTCACCGATGCACCGGTCCCTGGATCAATGGCATACACGACTTCAGATGGGACATGTGTCTACCTCGTGCTTCATGATTTAGCGTGAGCACCGTCGTCGCCATTCACCAGCCGAACTACCTGCCGTGGCTGGGATATTTCGCCAAGATGGCGCGCGCGGACATCTTCGTGTTCCTCGACGACGTGCAGTTCACGAAGGGCGGCTACACCAACCGCGTGCAGATCGACGGCGGGGGCGAGACGCGCTGGCTGACCGTGCCGGTCCGCGTGTCCCTGGGCAAAAGGATCGACGAGATCCTGCCGAGCCGCCCCGATTGGCGCGGCGCGCACCTGGATACCATCGCCACCTTTTACCGCGACGCGGCGCACTACCGCACGGTCCGCGAATGGCTTGCGGACGCCTATGACGCGGCGCCGGACGGCGGTTTTGCCGCGATCAACCGCCATTTGATCGAGGCGGCGGCGGCACGCCTCGGCGTGGCGCCGCGCTTTCTCGCGTCCTCCGCGCTCGATGTGGGTGACGCGGAGGCAACCACGCGGCTCGTGCGCATCGTCGAGTCCGTAGCCCCGGGCGGCACCTATCTCGCGGGGCGCGGCGGAGAGAGCTATCAGGATCCAACCGCCTTCGCGGACGCCGGCATCGCGCTGGCGCGCAGCGACTTCGCGGCCGCCCCCTACGACCAGGGGCGCGCGACATTCCTTCCCGGCCTGTCGGTCCTCGACGCAGCCTTCCGCATCGGATGGGACGCGACGGCGGCCCTCGTTCATCCGAAACCATGACGGCGCCGCTCCGCGTGCTCTGCCTCGATATCGAGGGCGGCTTCGGCGGGTCGTCACGCAGCCTCTACGAATCCGTGCGGCACATGGACAAGACCCAAGCGGCGGTGGAGGTGTGGTGCCGAAAGGACGGCCCCGTCGTCGCGCGCTACACCGCGCTCGGGATTCCCTGCCGCGTGGAACCGGCGATGGCGCATTGGAGCGCGCTTCCGCGCTTCTCGCGCAATCTTCTCTCCCTTCTCTCCCTCTCCGGCTATGCGCGGCGGCACGCCCGTTCCCGGACTTTTCGCCATCGCCTAACGCGCGAGGTCAATGCGCGATTCGACCGCGTCCATTTCAATCACGAGGCCCTGTTCGGCCTCGCGGCGTGGCTGCGCCGACGGACGCGAGCGCCCTTCACCCTGCATGTGCGCACCAATCTGTGGCCGAGCCTCTTCGCCCGTTGGCAAGCGCGCGCGCTGTCCCGCGACATCGATGCCTTCGCCTTCATCACGGCGAACGAGGAGGCGACGTTTCGCCGCCACGGCGGGCGCCCGCGGGCCGGGGCCGTCATCCACAACATCGTGACTCCGCCCGACCCGGCGCCCTTGCCGGAGTTGGCCGCCGATGCGCGGTTCAAGATCGCCTGCGTGAGCGCGTATTCCTGGACGCGCGGCCTCGACCGTCTGCTGGACGTGGCGGATGAACTCGAACGCATGGACCGGCACGACGTGCTGTTCGTCATGGCGGGGCGCATGACCCTCTCGCGGTCGCTGCCGGGGCGGTTGGGCGAGATCGGGCGGCGGGGCGGCACGCTGGCCGACGCGGCCCAGGCGCGGGGACTGGCCGCGCACTTCCGCTTTCTCGGCCATGTGACGGAGCCCGAGCGCGTGCTGGCCGCGTGCGACGCCCTCGCCAAGCCCACGCGCGAGGACAACCCGTGGGGCCGCGACATCCTGGAGGCCATGGCCATGGGCCTGCCCGTGCTGTCGGTCGGCACCGATGCGACCTTCGTCGAAACGGGGGTCACGGGCGTTCTCCAATCCCCGTTCGATGCGGTGGCGCTCGCCGGCGACATCGCGCGTCTGGCCGAAGATCGCGACCGCGTGCGGCGGATGGGCGGCGCGGCGCGCGCACGCGTGGCCGCGCTGTGCGACGGCATTGGCCGCGCGCGCGATCTCCTGGACCTCTGGCGCGGCGCGGCGCGGCCGGAATGAGCATGGCCGTCGACCCAGCCGATGTTCCGGTGCGCGCCATGGCGGCCGTCTTCTTCGCGGCGCTGGCCCTGCGCCTCGCCAACATCCTCACGCTGTCGGGCGATCCCGCGCATTTCTTCATCGAGGACGCGCGCCTGTACTGGGACGGCGCCGCGTTCCTTCTGGAGCACGGCCGGCTCGACCCCCCGCCCGACGGCGCGCCGGGGCGCGAGCGCATGCCGCTTTACTTCGCGTTCCTTGCCGCCGTGCGCGAGGTGTTCGGCGACACGCCGCTTGCCGCCATCGCGATCCAGAGCGTATTGGACCCGGGCACCTGCGTTCTCGTCTTCAAGCTCGGCGCGATGTTGGGACCGCGCGTCGGCCTCCTCGCCGGCGCCTTCGCCGCGACATGGCCGAACCTGATCGTTCATTCCGCCGCCCTGCTGACCGAAACGATCTTCCTGTTCCTGTTCGCAGCCATGACCCTCGCCGCCGCCCGATATGTGGAGAGCGCTCGCACAGCGTACGCGGCGGTCTCCGGCCTGCTGTGCGGGGCGGCCTTGCTTGCTCGCCCGTTCGCTCGCGCAGTTCCTCCCCTTCGCCATGGCCGCCGCGGCCCCGGTGGTGGCGGCCGTCGCGCGGCAGCACGGCGTTCAGGCAATAGTGCGACGAGAGGGCCCGGCCCTGGACAGGCTGGAACACGGTCACCCCGTCGATCGGTGCGAGGGCGTCGCGCAGCGCCGCGAAGTTCGCCGCGCGCGCCGCCTGGACGCGGTCGAGCTTGGCCAGCTGGGCCAGGCCGACCGCGGCCGTCACCTCGTTCATGCGGTCGTTGTAGACCTCGCCGTTGTGCACCAGCACGCAGCCGTCGTGGGCGAACGGCTGGCCGGCGCGCGGGTCCAGATCGCGGATGGCGAGCCGCGTGTGCAGCTGCACCACCGTCTGACCGTTGGCGAGGCGCGTGACAAGGCTGCACTGGCCGTCCGGCCCGCGGTGGCCAAGCGCCGCGAGCGTGCGCCTGATGCGCGCGGAGTCCGGCGGCTGGGGCCCGATCATGCCGGCGATGCCGCACATGGCTTCAGCGCCCGCCCTTGCGGCCCATGGGCAACACGTCCGGCGCGGCGACGGCGACCTCCCCCAGACGCGCGACCAGCGCCTCGCGCACCGGGACCGCGCGGCGCGCCGAGGCGACGATCCACGTCTGGACCCGCGCGGCGTCCCATGCGGGTGTCGGACCGTCGAGCGGGTTCCACGCACCCACGATCTCGACCGCGCGGCCACGCGCGGCCAGCATGGCGATATCGACCAGGTCGTCGTCACCGGCCAGCGCGACGCGGCGCGCGCCTTGGGCCTCCAGGCCGTCGTAGAGGCGCTCGAAGCTGGCGCGCGCCCGTCGCAGCGCGACGAAGGAGTCGTTGAGGAACTGCAGCGTCAGCCGGCTCTTCTCGGCGAAGCCCTTGGGCGTCAGGTAGTAGCGGTAGCGCCGGGCTGGCACCTGCTGGACCTTGACCCAGCCCTTGGTGACGCAGCGGTTGACGTAGGCGTTGACCAGCCCGAGCGCGACCCCCAGGTCGGCGGCCAGCCGGCGCTGGTTGATGGTCTCGGACTGCTCGATGCGCTCCAGGATCTCGCGCACGCGGGCGTCGTCCTCGAGCGCGCGACGGGAGGCCGGGGCGGAACTGTCGGTCATGGATCGGGGGATGGGGATACGCGGGCGCCGCCTTCGCTACCGCAGGGCGGGTGAAACCGGTCCCTCCGCCCTGAACGCCTCATGTTCACAGAACGAACATGCGAGTTCAACAGATATGTTCGTATTCTGAACATTAAGTTGGGTGCCGATGCGGCCGGACCGCCGTGCCCACGCTTGACAAGCCAAGTCCGAGGGGCTTCAAGCCGGCGTTTGCCACGGAGCCCCGCCTTGGACCCTGCGCAGCCCCAGCGGCTGGTCACGACGATCGGCCTGCCGGCCAGCTTCGTCGTGCTGTGGTCGTCGGGTTTCGTCGCGGCCAAGCTCGGCCTGGCCGACGCCGACCCGCTGACGCTGCTGGGCCTGCGCTACGCCATCGTCACGGCGCTGATGGCCGTCGTGGTCGCGCTCAGCTGGGCACCCTGGCCAGCGAGCCGCGCCGAGGCCCTGCACATCGCCGTCGCTGGCTTCTTCATGCAGACGGTCTATTTCGGCGCCGCCTGGGTATCGATGGGTGCCGGCGTCGGCGCCGCGGTCAACGCCATTATCGTGTGCACGTACCCGGTGCTGACCGCCCTGGTCGCCGGGCCGCTGTTGGGCGAACGGGTCAGCCGCCGCCAGGCCGCCGGCTTCGCCCTGGGCGCGCTGGGTGTCGTGCTGGTCGTCGCCAACAAGCTGGCGCTGGGCCTGGGCACGCCCGCGGGCATGGCCTGGTCGTTCGTCAGCCTGCTCGGCATCACGATCGGCACGCTGTACCAGAAGCGCCATTGCCCGCGCATGGACCCGCGCACCGGCGGCGTCATCCAGTTCGCCGTCGGCGCCGCGACGACCGCTCCGCTGGCCGCGATCCTCGAAGACGGGCGCATCGCCTGGACCGCCGAGGTGATCGGCGCGCTGGTCTATGTCAGCGTCGTCATCTCGCTGGTCTCGATCACGCTGCTGGCCGTGATGATCCGGCGCGGCGCCATGACCCTCGTCGCCAGCCTGTTCTTCTTGGTGCCGCCGACGACGGCGCTGTTCGCGTGGGCCATCCTGGGCGAGGGCTTGGCGCCGACGGCGCTGGCCGGCATGGCGTGCGCTGCCACCGGCGTCGCTTTGGTGGTGCTGCCGAAGCGCGCTTGACCCCGCGGCAGCGAACTCTATGGTGCGCGCCATGACGAACCCGGCCATCCGCGACCGCCTGCGTGCCATCATCGCCGCCAAGGCGCTGATCAAGGGCGATGGCATCCGCCTCGCCTCGGGCGCGACCAGCTCGTTCTACCTGGATATGCGCGTGGTCTCGCTCGACGCCGAAGGCGCCACGCTGATCGGCGAACTGATGATGGACCGACTCGCCGGCTCCAACACCCAGGCGATCGGTGGTCTGGAGACGGGAGCGATCGCCTTGGTCGCCGCCACCATTCAGGCCGGGTTCCGCCGTGGCCAACCGGTCGCCGGGTTCTACGTGCGCAAGAAGGCGAAGGAGCACGGCACGGGCAAGTTGATCGAGGGCAACTTGCCCAAGACAGGCAAGGTCGTCCTGCTTGAGGACGTCATGACCTCCGGCGAATCGGTCATCAAGGCGCTGGACGCCGTGCGCGAGGCCGGCTGCCTGGTCGAGCGCATCATCACGGTGGTCGACCGCCAGGCCGGCGCGACCGGAACACTCGCGCGTCACGGCGTCGCGCTGGAAGCCCTGTTCACCCGCGCCGATTTCGGCGTCTGAGGCTCAGGCCGGTTCCAGGTCGGCGGCGCGCACGGTCAGCCGCACCTCGCGCCCCAGCAGGCGCAGCAGCACGGCCACCCGGTCGGCATCGGTCGCGGCGTCCAGGATGGCTTCCACGTCCTTGAGCGCGCCCGAAGCGAAGCGCACCCTGTCGCCCCGGCGCAACGGGTGCGCCGGCCCCAGGTCGACGACGCCCGTGGCATCGGCGCGAGCACGCAGCTCGGCGAACACGGACTCGGGCACCGGCGCGGGCCGGCCCTCGGCGCCGATGACGGCCGCGACACCAACGGTGGACAACACCGAGCGCCACGGTTCGCCCGCCAGATCCAGGCGAACGAACAGATAACCCGGGAACAGCGGGCGCAGGGCCGCCACCGCGCGGCGCGCGTGGCGGATGCGCCGGCACTGCAGCGGAAGCCACACCGCGAACCCCTGGCGTGTCAGGTGGCCGGCGGCGCGCACCTCGGCCTGGGCGTGACTGCGCACCACGTACCAGCGGTGCGCCATCTAGTCCTCGATGCCGGCGGCCAACACGCCGCGCCGACCCTTGGGCAGCACGTCGGACGACACGATGTCGTGGATGTGGATCGACCCGACCAGGCGATCGGCGGCGTCGACCACCAGCAGCACCGTGATGCGGTTCTGCTCCATGAGGCGCAGGGCATCGATGGCGAAGGCGTCCTGGGCGATCGCCTTCGGTGTCGTGGTCATGATCTGACCGGCGGTCACCGCGTCGAACGCCCGGCGTTCGCGCGCGGCGCGTCGGATATCGCCCTCCGAGATGACGCCCACGTCGGCGAGTGCTGCGCCCGCGCCCCGCGCCGCCGTGCTGACGATGGCGAGCCCGAGCCGCCCCGGCATGTCGGCCATCACCTGGTAGAGCACCGCGTCGGGCGCGACCCACGGCGTGCGGTCGAGCGGCGTCATAAGGTCCGCCACCCGGACCAGACGGCGCCCCAGCGCGCCCCCCGGATGGAAGCGGCCGAATTGCTCGGGCGTGAAGCCGCGCAGCGCCAAGCTGGCCATCATCAGCCCGTCGCACAGCGCGAGCGTCGTCGTGGTCGAGGAGGTCGGCGCTAGGCGGTGCAGGCCAGCCTCGGCCTCGACGCCGGTCTCGATCACCCAATCCGCGTGGGCGGCGAGCGCGCAGACACGCGCGCGCGTCACCAGCGCCGTGCGCACGTCGAAGCCGGCCAGGGCCGGCGCCAGCGCCATCAGCTCCTCGGTCGCGCCGGAGTGGCTGAGCAGCAGCGCGAGCGTGGCGTGCTCGGCCAGGCCCAGATCGCCGTGCAGCGCCTCGACCGGGTGGACGAAGGCCGCGCGATGGCCGGTCGAGATTAGGCTGGCGGCGACCTTGCGGCCGATGTGCCCGGATTTGCCCACGCCCATCACGATGGCGAAGCTGTCGGGCCGGGCGAGCACGCGCGCCGTCGCCACGAAATCGCCGCCCAGCCGTTCGGCGGCGCCGCGCAGGCACGCAGCCCCTTCGGCCAGGACATCCCGGCCAGCGGAGAGGATCGCTTCGTCGCCGATGGCGGCGGCGGCCGGTTTGGCGCTGGACACCTTCGTCGCTTTTGATCGTGGCGGCGCGTCGATAAGATCGGATCATCGCACCCCGGGCGAGACCACAACAAGCGGTTTGACATGACGGCCGAGATCAAGCGTTTTCCCGGGGAGACAACCGAGCGCCTGACGCCGCGCAAGCAGGCCCAGCGCGCCTTCGCCGACCGCATGGCGCCCGAGCGGCGCCGCTGGATCCGGCGCAACGCGTACTACTACGAGGAGGACCACCGCTATCTGCGGTTCCTGGTGCCGCCGGGACGCAAGGTGCTGGTGCTGGGCTGCGGCGTCGGCGACCTGCTGGCCGCGCTGGAGCCGGCCGAAGGTGTCGGCGTCGACATCAGCCTGCGCGCGATCGATGTGGCGCGCGCGAACTACCCGCAGTTCACGTTCCACGCCGGCGATATCGAGGACGGCGTGACCATCGAACGCCTTGGCGGGCCGTTCGACGTCATCGTGCTGCCCGACGCCATCGGCGCCATGGAGGACTGCGAGATCACCTTGTCGCTGCTGCACCGGCTATGCACGCGCGAGACGCGCCTGGTCGTCGCCTACTATTCTAAGATGTGGGAGCCGATCCTGACGCTCGCCGAGCGGCTCGGGCTCAAGATGCCCCAGCTCGAGCTGAACTGGCTGTCGGCCGCGGACATCGAGGGCCTGCTGCGCCTAGCCGATTTCGACATCGTCAAGCACGAATGGCGTATCCTGCTGCCCAAGCGCCTGCTCGGCCTGGGGCGGCTGGTCAACCGCTTCGCCGCGTCGCTGCCGGTGGTGCGGCAGTTCTGCTTGCGTATCTACGTCGTGGCGCGCCCGGCGCTCGGGCTCGAGCTTGGGACGCCGAGCTGCTCGGTCGTCGTGCCCTGCCGCAACGAACGCGGCAACATCCGGTCGCTTGTCGAGCGCCTGCCGCGCTTCTGCCCCGACCAGGAGATCGTGTTCGTCGAGGGCCATTCGAGCGACGGCACGTGGAACGCCGTCGGCGAGGTCATGGCCGAGGCGCGCGACGTGCCGATCCGCCGCTTCCGCCAGGACGGCCGCGGCAAGGGCGACGCGGTGCGCAAGGGCTTCGCCGAGGCGCGCGGCGAGGTGCTTATCATCCTGGACGCCGATCTGTCGGTGGCGCCCGAGACGATCCCGAAGTTCTACGGCGCGCTGGTCGCCGGCAAGGGCAACTTCATCAACGGCACGCGCCTGGTCTACCCGCGCGAGCAGAACGCCATGCGCCTGATCAACCTGGTAGGCAATCGGGCGTTCTCGATTCTGTTCACCTGGCTGCTGAACCAGCGCTTCACCGACACGCTGTGCGGCACCAAGGCTCTGACGAGATCGCACTATCTGCGCATCCTCGCCGACCGCGCCTACTTCGGCGAGTTCGATCCGTTCGGCGACTTCGACCTGATTTTCGGCGCGGTGAAGCAGAACCTGAAGGTGGCCGAGATCCCCATCCGCTACGCGGCGCGCAGCTACGGCGAAACCCAGATCTCCCGCTTCCGCGACGGTTTCCTGCTGATCCGCATGGTCGTGTTCGCTTGGCGCAAGCTCAAGGCGATCTGACCGTGACCGACGCGCGGCTTGCGGCCCACCGCGCGGCCTGGCCGGCCAAGCCGGCGCTGCGCGCGGTCTACCAGGATCTGTACCGGCGCATCGCCGAAGCGCTGCCCGAGGGCCGCGTGCTGGAGGTCGGCGGTGGCTCGGGCCGGCTGAAAGGCTGGCTGCCCACCATCGTCGCGACCGACATCCTGCCGGCACCCTGGCTCGACGTCGTGGCCGACGCGCACCGGCTGCCGTTCCGTGACGGCTGCTTCGCGGCCATCGTCATGGTCGACGTGATGCACCACCTGGCGGCGCCGGGAGCGTTCCTGGCCGAGGCGTGCCGCGTGCTGATCCCCGGTGGCCGCATCATCATGGTCGAGCCGGCCATCACGCCGCTGAGCCGCGTCGCGTTCGCGCTTGCCCATCCCGAGCCGGTCGACATGGACGAGGACCCCTTCGCCGCCGCCCCGCCGCCGCGTCCACGCGATGCCTTCGCCGCGAACCAGGCGCTGCCCAGCCTTATCGTCGGCCGCCACCGTGCCCGCCTGGCCGAGCGCGTGCCCGGCCTGGCGGTGGCCACCGTGCGTTACTTCAGCCTGTTCGCCTACCCGTTGAGCGGCGGCTATCGCCGCTGGTCGCTGATCCCCGGCGCGTGGGCACCGGCGCTGCTGCGCCTCGAGGCTCGGCTGGAGCCGTGGCTCGGGCCGCTCCTGGGGTTCCGACTGTTCGCCGTGATCGAGCGGCGATGACGGCGCGCGCGGCACTCCTGGTCTTCGCCGTGGCGCTGCTGCTGCGGCTCGGCTACGTCGCCTTGGTCCACGACGGCACCCGCAGCTTGCTGCAACCGGATTCCGAGCTCTACCTGACGCTCGGCCGCGACCTGGTCGAGACCGACGGCTTCAACAGGGTGACCGGCCTCGGCGCCGAGCCGGAGACCGAGCGGGTCCCGGGCTATCTGGCGTGGATCGCGGCGTTCCGCCTCGTCGTCGGCGAGGATGCCCTGTGGCCGGTGCTGGGTCAGGCGGTGCTGGATGCCGCGACCTGCGTCGCCATCGCGCTGCTGGCGGCGCGCCTGGACCGGCGTGCCGCGCTGCCGGCAGGACTGCTGGCGGCGGTCAACCTGAACATGATCGCGGCAGCCGGCGTGGTGCTGACCGACAGCCTGTTCCTGGCGGTCTTCGCGCTGTGGCTGCTGGCGGGCGTCCGGCTGCTGCAACGGCCAAGTGCGGTGGGCGCGCTCGGCTGCGGCGTGTTGCTAGGCCTGGCGACCCTGGTGCGCGCCATGACCCAGTTCCTGCCGCCCGTGTTCGCCTTGGTCGTGTTCTGGGGCGCGTGGCGCGCCGGGACCCGGCCGGCGCGCGCGGCGGGCCTCGCGCTGCTCGCGCTTGTGGGCTCACTGGCCGTGACGGCGCCCCACGCCTTGCGCAACGTCATGGCTTTCGGCCACCTGGCCCTGACCAGCCAGGGCGGCACCCACGCCTTGTTCTGGGTCGTGCCGGCGGCGCGCGAGTTCGCCGAAGGCGTGCCGTTCGAGATAACCCAGAAAGACATGGCGCTCCGCCAAGACCGCATGTTTCCCGTACGCTCGGCCAACCCGTTCGTCGAGAGCGACCACGCCATGGCGTTGGCGCGCGCCGCGATGGCGGACATGGGCGTGGTTGCGCTGGCACGCGCGTGGGTCTCGGGCGCCGCGATTAACCTGGCGGCACCCAGCGTGTTCGCCGTGCCGCCGGTGCAGCGGCTGGAACGGCCCAGCTTCTACGCGACGCCGGGCGACGGCCTGGTCGGCAAGCTCGTCGCCTACGTGCGGGCGACCGGGAACGCGACCGTGCTCTCCTTGCTGTGCGGCGGTGTCGCGGTCACCGCCGCCGCGCGGCTGGTCCAACTGGTCGGGTTGATCGCGGTCCGGCGCCGGCTGACCGAACCGTCGTGGCTGTTCCTGTTGGTCGTCGCGGGCTACGTGTTGGCGATCACCGGGCCGGTGACCGGGGTCAAGTATCGCCTGCCGCTGGAGCCGATCCTGTCCGTGCTGATGGCCCAAGGACTGCTGGCGCTGCGCCTGCCATGGCGAACGCGCCGAGCAGCAGAAAGACCCCCTGCCACCACGCCACCCACACCGAGAAGTTGACCAGGCCCGAGCCCCAGAACGCCGCCATGAGCGCGAGCCCGCCCGCGCCGGCGAACCGGCCGGCGCGCGCGAAGGACCACGCCAGCGCGCCGAGCGCCGCCAGCAGCGCGCCAAAGCCGACAACGCCGGTTTCCACCAGCACCTCGACCGCCCAGTCGTGTGGGTGTGACGGGATACGTGCCTGGTTGAACGCCGGCACCACGGGATCGGCGCCGGGCAGGAGGTTGACCACGTCGAGGCCGTGGCCGAGAACCGGCGCGCCGGGCAGATAGCTCAGCGCCGCCTGCCAGATCGCGGCACGGTGCGGATCGACCGTGGCGAACGCCTCGGCAAGCGGGCCCAGGCCGACCAGGATCGCGGCGGCCGCACCGCCCGCGCCGACGGCGACGACCAGGATCAGCGCGCCGGCGCGCCAAAGCGCCGCCATGGCCAGGACCGCGCCGGCAAGCGCGGCCCCGGCAAGCCCGGCGTCGCTGTCGGCCACGACCATGGCCGCGAGTGCGAGCGGTTGGAAGGCAAGCGCGGTAACCCGCCATAGCCCACCCAGGTGCCAGCCGGCCCACAGCACCATCGGCATCAGGCACGCGAGCGCCGAGCCGAAGCCCTTGACCGCGGCCGCCGCGTCGTGAGCGGTCCATTCGGGCGCCTTGCCACGCGCCAGCGCCAGCGCGTCGGGCCACAGGGTCGAACCCACGAGCGCGAGCGTCGCCGCGACCACCGATCCGGCGACGAGGGCACGCAGCGTGAGGTCCAGCCGCGCACCATCCGCCGCGAGCGCGAGGCCCAGCAGAACCGTGGCCGGCACGAAGACCGCCATGCGTGCCCACACCTGGAGCGACGCCCACGGATCGAAGGACAACGCCGTCGCGGCCAGCCACGCGCCCAGCAGGACCGTGACCGCGAGGCCAAGAAGACCGCGCCACGCCCGGACCAGCGCGCGCCCGGCCGCCCGCGCGCCGGGCGCGGCCAGCGTTCCCGCGAGGGCCAGGGCGCACAGCACCGCCATGGTCACGCGGCCCGAGACTAGGGCGGGCACGGCCAGCCCGGCCGCGACGGCCGCGATCCTATCCATCTTTGACGCCCGCCCGGTCGCGCCGATGGGGTCGCCGCGCCCCGCCGCGACGGCGCGATTCATGATCCTCCTCGGCGTCTTTTCCGGCTACCACGACGCTTCGGCGTGCCTGGTCGACGACTACCGCCTGGTGGCCGCCGTGGCCCGGGAACGGCTGACGCGCGTCAAGGTCGACCGCGGCCGGGGACCGGACGAGGCGATCGACGAAGTGCTGGCCATCGCCGGCCTGACGCGTCGTGACGTGGACATGGTGGTGCTGGGGCGCGGGCCGTTCCCGTGGCGCCATTTCCGCCACTGGCGCGGCGGGCGCTTGATCGAGGGTCGTGTGCGCCAGGCGCTGGGTCGCGCCAAGATGAAGAGCATGGAGCGCGAGTTGGTGCGGCTCGGCCACGCCGATTCGCTCGCCCTCTTCGACGCCGAACGGTTCCTCGCCGGTCATGGATTCCGCGCCGGGACGCCGGTGCGCTTCTTCAACCACCATCTGGCCCACGCCCTGCCCGCCCTGTTCCATTCGGATGGGGACGATGCGCTGCTCTACACGGCCGAAGGGGGTGGCGACAACGTGCAGTACAGCCGCCACCATTTCCACGACGGCCGGCTCGAAACGCTCGAAGGCGACGATGGCGCGTTCGCCCGGCCCATGGCCATCGACAGCCTCGGCCTCGCCTACGGGTACGTGACCCAGGCGCTCGGCTTCCACATGAACCGCCACGAGGGCAAGGTGACCGGGCTGGCCGCCCTGGGCCGGCCCGTCGTAGCCGAAGCGATCGCGGGGCGTTTCCGCGTCGACGATGACGGGCGCGTCACGTCGGACTACCCGAGTTACCTGGCCATGCGTGAGCACCTGGTCGGGTTGAGCCGCACGACTGCGCGCGAGGACATGGCCGCGTCGATCCAGCACGTCCTGGAGGACACCATCCGCGCGGCGGTGAAGCGCACGCTCGCGCGCCATCCGGCGAAGCATCTGGGCGTGGCGGGCGGCGTGTTCGCCAATGTCCGGCTCAACCAGCGGCTGGCCGAGGAAGCGGGCGTCGAGGCGCTGTTCGTCTACCCGGCCATGAGCGACGCGGGCCGGCCCCACGGCGGCGTGCTGCAGGCGCTGCTGGAGCGCGACGGCATGAAGCGCTGGCTCAATCACCGCCACCGCCTCGACACCCTCTATCTGGGTCGCGATTCCGGCGACGCGGCCGAACGCGCCTTGGCCGCCACGCCCGGCGTGCGCCAAGTCGCCGCCGACACCGTGGCTGCGATACCCGCCATGCTCGCCGCCGGACGCATCGTCGGGCTCTACACGCTCGGCATGGAGTATGGCCTGCGCGCGCTGGGCGCCCGATCGATCCCGGCGGCACCGACCGACTCGGCGATCAACGACACGCTCAACCGCCGGCTGGAACGCAGCGAATTCATGCCCTTCGCGCCGGTGGTGGCGGAAGGCGACGCCGACACCGTGTTCGACCTGCCGGCCGCGTTGCGCTACGCTGCGTGGTTCATGACAATGACCTGCGCCGTGCGGCTTGCGTGGCGGGAGCGCATCCCGGCGGTGGTCCATGTGGACGGCGCGGCGCGGCCCCAGGTCATCGCGCGTGCGCCGAACACGCTCTATTTCGACATCCTGGCCGGGTACAAGGCGCTGACCGGCATCCCCGTGCTGATCAACACCAGCTTCAACGTGCACGAGGAGCCGATCGTCAACACGCCCGCCGAGGCCGCGCGCGCCCTGCTCGACGGCCGGATCGACGCGCTGGCCATCGCCGGCGGCGTGTGGGCGCGCGGGGACGCGCCGTGACCGCCGTGCTGCCTATCGCGCTGCTCGCTGGGTGCCTGGGCCTGTCGTGGCTGGCCACCGGCCGGTTGATCCCATGGCTCGGCGCGCGCGGTATGGTCGACCGGCCGAACGCGCGATCGAGCCATGATCGTCCCGTCCCGCGCGGCGGCGGACTCGCGCCCGTCGCGGTGACGGTCCTGGCTTGGCTCGCGCTCGGACCGATCGTGGGCGCGGCGGGGGCGTTTGCGGTCGTGGCCCTTGGGGCGGCCGCCCTGGCGGCGCTGGGGTGGATCGATGACCGGCGCGGCCTGGCCCCCGCCCCGCGCCTGGTCGTGCAAGCGGCGGCCGTGGTGACCGGCCTGTTGGCGTTGCCAACCGAGACGGTCCCGTGGTTCGGGCCGGTCGCGCTCGGTCTCGCGTGGCTGTGGCACGTCAACCTGACCAACTTCATGGACGGCGCCGACGGCTTGGCGGCAGGTCACACGGCGACGGTCGCCCTGGGCGCCGCGTTCATCGCGACGATGAGCGGGCGACCGGACCTGGCCTGGTACGCGCTGGCGCTTGGCGGCGCGGTGCTCGGCTTCCTGCCATGGAACTGGTCGCCCGCGCGCGTGTTCCTGGGCGACGCCGGGAGCGTTCCGTTCGGGCTGCTCGCCGGCTGGTTGCTGCTCGACCTGGCGCTTTCGGGCGCGATCGTGGCCGCGCTGATCCTGCCCCTTGCGTTCGTGGCGGACGCCACGACGACGCTGGCATGGCGCCTGGCCCGGGGCGAGCGACCCTGGCGCGCCCACCGCGATCACGCCTACCAGGCGGCGAGTAGGAACGGCCGGTCGCACGCCTGGGTCGCGACGCGCGTGATCGCGCTCGACGCCGTCCTGGTCGGCTTGGCGGCTCTCAGCCTGGCGGGCGGCGTCGCGGCGTGGGTCGCGCTGGGCGTGGCGCTCGTGTCGGTGGCGGGAACCCTGTGGTACTTTCACCGCGCGCCGCCGCCATGACCGCCAAGCTTCCCCGCTTCGACCGCCCGCTGACCGCCGCGATCCACGACATCGTCATGGCGGCGCTGTCGTTCGTGGCCGCGCTCTACCTGCGCCTGGGATCGGCGATGCTGCCGCAGACCGGCGGCTTCCTGGTCGAGGGCACGGTGCTGTTCACGGTCGTGTGCGGGGTGGTGTTCTGGCGCATGCAGCTTTACCGGGGCGTATGGCGCTACGCCTCGCTGCCCGATCTGATCGGGCTGTTGAAGGCGGTGACGCTAGCGCACCTGGTGTTCCTGCTGATCATGTTCTTTCTGATCCGGCTCGAGCTCTACCCGCGCTTGGCGCTGGTCATCAACTGGTTCGTCCTGATGGCACTCTTGGGCGGGCCGCGTTTCATCTACCGCTTGGTCAAGGACGGCAGTCTGGCGCGAGTGTTCGAGCGCGCCGACACCGCGCGCGTGCCCGTCCTGCTGATCGGCACGGGCGACGCGGCCGAGGCGTTCGTGCGCGCCATGGCGCGCGATGCCCAGGCAGGCTACGACGTGGTCGGCCTGATCGCGGACGATCCGGACGAAGTGGGCCGGCGCATCCGTGGCGTCGAGGTGGTCGGCACGCCGTCGGGCGTCGGCGCGGCGCTGGCCCGGCTGCGGCGCAAGGGCGCGCGGCCGCACCGTCTGATCCTGTGCGCCGAGACCACACCGCCCGAGACCCTGCGCGGCCTGCTGGCCGAGGCGGAGAGCCACGGCCTGACCATCGCCCGGCTGGGTCGGCTTACCGACTTCCGGGGCGGCGCGGAGCCTGGCTTCGAGATCCGACCGGTGCCCATCGAGGACCTGCTGGGGCGGCCCCAGACCGTGCTGGATCGCGCGGCCATGGCCGCGCTGGTGGCCGGCCAGCGGGTTCTCGTCTCGGGCGCGGGCGGCACCATAGGGTCCGAGCTAGCGCGCCAGGTCGCGGCGTTCGGCCCGGCCCGCCTTACATTGCTGGACCACGCCGAGTTCGCGCTCTACGCCATCGACCAGGAGCTGGCGACGACCGCGCCGGACGTCGAACGCGGCGCGATCCTGGCGGATGTGCGCGACCGTACCCGCCTGGACGCCGCGTTCGACGCCGAGAAGCCCGACCTGGTGTTCCACGCCGCCGCGCTCAAGCACGTCCACCTGGCCGAGGCCAACCCGTGCGAGGCGGCGCTGACCAACGCGGTCGGCACGCGCAACGCGGCCGAGGCCGCGCGGCGCGCCGGCGCCGGCACCTTCGTGCTGATCTCCACCGACAAGGCGGTCAACCCGCGCGGGGTCATGGGTCTGACAAAGCGTATCGCCGAACTGACCGTTCTGGGCCCGCGGCGCGACGCGGGCACGCGCTCGGTCGTCGTGCGCTTCGGCAACGTGCTGGGCTCGACCGGCTCGGTGGTGCCGCTGTTCCAGCGCCAACTCGCGCGCGGCGGACCGCTGACCGTGACCGATCCCGAAGTCAGCCGCTTCTTCATGACCGTGCGCGAGGCTGTCGAGCTGGTCCTGCAGGCCTCGGCCCTGCCGGCGGAGGATGGCGCGATCTTCGTGCTGGAGATGGGCGAGCCGGTGCGCATCATCGCCCTGGCGCGCCAGATGATCCGCTTGGCCGGCCTGGTGCCCGAGCGCGACGTGCGCATCGAAATGACCGGCCTGCGGCCGGGCGAGAAACTGCACGAGGAGCTGTTCCACGCCGACGAGCGCAAGTTGCCGACCCGGCGTCCCGAGATCTCCATCGCGTTGGGACCATCCGCGCCCGTGCTGGGCCGGCGGCTGGACGAGATCGAGGCGGCGGCGCGCCAGGGTGACGAAACGCGCACGCTCGCCCTGATGGCGGACCTGGTGCCGGGGTTCCACGGCGAGGCGCACAGGAGGCCGGCGAGTGCCCATGGCTGACGCATCGGAACGGTCCATCATCGCGGTTCGCCGCGCGCTCCTCTCGGTCTCGGACAAGGGCGGGCTGGTGGATTTCGCGCGCGCGCTGGCCGGCCACGGCGTCGATCTGATTTCCACCGGCGGCACCGCCAAGGCGATCCGCGACGCCGGTCTGGCCGTGACCGACGTCGCCCAGGTGACCGGATTTCCCGAGATGATGAGCGGCCGGGTCAAGACTCTGCACCCGGTGGTCCACGGCGGGCTGCTGGGCCGACGCGACGAGGATACGGCCGTGATGGCCGCGCACGGCATCGAACCGATCGACCTGCTGGTCGTCGATCTCTACCCGTTCGAGGCGACGGTCGTGCGCGGCGCCGGCTACGACGAGACGGTGGAGAACATCGACATCGGCGGGCCGGCGATGATCCGCTCGGCTGCCAAGAACCACGCCGCCGTGGCAGTGATCGTGGATCCGGCCGACTACGCGGACGTGCTTGACGAGATCGTGCGCACCGGCGGCACGACGATCGATATGCGCCAGCGCTTGGCGGCCAAGGCCTACGCCCGCACCGCCGCCTACGACGCGTCGATCGCCGGCTGGTTCGCGGGCCATGCGTATGACTGGCTCCCAGAGCGTCTAATCGTAGCCGGCCAACGAAAACAGCTGCTGCGTTACGGAGAGAACCCACACCAGCGCGCGGCACTCTACGTCACCAGTGAGTTGCGACCGGGCGTCGCGAAAGCCCGTCAACTCCAGGGCAAGGAGCTCAGCTACAACAACATTCTCGACACCGACGCGGCCTACGAGGCGATGGCCGAGTTCGACGCGCCGGCGTGCGTCATCGTCAAGCACGGCAACCCGTGCGGCGTGGCCGTGGCGGAAAGCTTGGCCGAGGCCTACGCCAAGGCCAACCGCTGCGATCCCGTCAGCGCCTTCGGTGGCGTGGTCGCGTTCAACCGGCCGCTCAACAAAGGCGCGGCGGCGGCCTTCGCCAAGGTGTTCACCGAGGTCGTCATCGCGCCGGCGGCGGACGACGCGGCACTGGCCGCGCTGGCGCGCAAGTCCGACCTGCGCGTGCTGGTCGCCGACGCGGGCGCGACGACCGGCGACGCCGGTCTGGTCGTGCGCGGCGTCGCCGGCGGGCTCTTGGTGCAGACCCGGGACGCGCCGGTCGCGCTTGCGGCAACTGACCTGCGGCCGATGACCCGGCGCGCGCCGACTGCCGTCGAGGTCGACGATCTGCTGTTTGCTTGGCGGGTCGCCAAGCACGTGAAGTCAAACGCCATCGTGTTCGCCAAGGGCGGAGCGACTGTCGGAATCGGCGCCGGCCAGATGAGCCGGGTCGATTCGGTGCGCATCGCCGCGTGGAAGGCGGAGGAAGCCGCGCGCGCGGCGGGCGAGACCGCCTCTCGCCTGGCCGGGTCGGTGGTCGCCTCGGATGCGTTCTTCCCCTTCGCCGATGGCCTGATCGCCGCCGCCGAGGCCGGCGCCACGGCCGCGATCCAGCCCGGCGGGTCCAAACGTGACGACGAGGTGATCGCCGCGGCGGATGCGCGCGGCCTGGCGATGGTGGCCACCGGCGTGCGCCACTTCCGCCACTGAGGCATCCATGGCTGCGACCTTCACGCTTTACGGTAACCGCCAGTCGGGCAACGCCTATAAGGTCGCCCTGACCCTGCGCCTAGCCGGCGAACGCTTCGACTACCGCCACGTGGATCTGTTCGCCGGCGCCACGCGCACGCCCGCGTTCTGGGCGATCAACCCACTGGGCGAGGTCCCCGTGCTGGTCCACGACGGGGCGACGTTCACCCAGACCACCGTGATCCTGTTGCACCTCGCCGACCACTTCGGCCGCTTCGGCGGCCGCGACGCGGCCGAGCGGCGGCGCGTGCACGAGTGGCTGTGCTTCGAGGCCGGGCGTTCATCCAACGGCGTGTCGCTGGCGCGCTTCGCCAAGCGTTTCGCCAACGCCGACGCCAAGTTGGTTGATTACCTACGGGCGCGTGGCGAGGTGGGGCTGGACACCTTGGAACGCAACCTCGCGACGCCATTCCTGGTCGGCGAGGTGCCGACCGTCGCCGATCTGGGCGCCGCCGCATACCTGTTCCTGGCCGACGAGGCGGGCATCGCCATCGGCCGCTGGCCGCGCGTCGCCGCGTGGCTCGATCGCCTGCGGGCCTTGCCCGGTTACGTTCCCCAGTACGACCTGCTGCCCGACACCGACCGCGACGGAGTGTAGCCATGACCGTGCCGACGATCCCGAACCCCGAACTCGCCGTCGCCGGTACGTTGCCGGGCTGGAACCACGCGTCGCGCCGGCGGCGCAGCTTCCACGCGCTCTACAAGGTGTTCCGCTACGCCCAATCGTCCCGCTCGCCGGCGGTCCTGGCGCTGCGCCGGGACTTGGACTGGCGCATCGGCCGGCTGGACCGGGTGCGCCAGTTGACCGCCCTGCCGTCCTTCTCGGCCCTGGCGGTTGTCCAGGGCGACCGGCTGCTGTGGGAACAGTACGCGCCCGACTACGGCCCCGACAGCGCCCACAGCATGCAGTCGATCACCAAGACCACCCTAAACCTCATGGTCGGGCGCGTCATCTAGGACGGCAAGCTGGACCTCGGCCGCACGGTCGCCTCGTACTTGCCCGAGATCGGATCGGGCTACGCCACGGCCACGGTTCAGCAGGTGCTCGACATGGACGTGGTCAACGACTTCACCGAAGACTACGCCGATCTGGCGTCCGCTTCGTACCTGCAGGAAGCGGCGATGGGCTGGCGCCTGCCGCCGGCCGGCCAGGCCGAGCAGGACAGCCGGGCGTTCGTGTGCGGCATCCAGCCAGGGCCGTGACCTGACCAACCACGCGGGTACAATCAACTACAAGTCGGCCAACACCGATGTGGGCGCCTGGATCGTCGAGCGCTGCGCCGGGTCGCCGAGGCCGCTGGGTTCGAGGGCACGTTCCATATGGGTACCGACCGCGCCGGCGTGCCCATGCTCAACGGTTCGGGCTGCCTCAGCGCGCGCGACTTGGCGCGCTACGGCCAGATCTTCGCGCGCGGCGGCGTCGGCGTGAGCGGCCAGCGTGTCGGCAGCAAGGCGTTCATCGACGCGACGCGCTCGGGCCGCGGCACGCGCTACGAGGGGCCGCGCGCCGGTATCCGCTACGCCAATCAGATGGCGACGCGCGGCCGCTGGGTCGGCCACGGCGGCTACGGCGGCCAATACATGCTGGTCGACATCGAGACCGGCGTCTCGGTCGCCTTCTTCAGCGTGCTGGAGGACGTCGACGCCCACGACGCGGACTACGGCTACGAGACGATTCGCCTGTGCGAGGAGATCGCATCGCTGGCGTGGGCCTGAGCGCCGATGACCGGCACCGAGATCGCCATCCTCGCCTATGCCGTCGTCTGCGTCTACGGTGCCGCGGTGGTGCGCGGCTATTCCGGCTTCGGCTTCTCGCTGCTGGTCATCACGGCGCTGTCGATCGTCATCCCGCCGCGCGACATCGTGCCGTCGATCTTCATGATGGAGGTCGTCGCCAGCCTGCACCTGCTGCGCAGCGTGTGGCGGGGCGTGCACTGGCGCGCGACCGGGCTCCTGCTGGCCGGGTGCTTGATCGCCACCCCTCTGGGCGTGCACCTGCTGGCCACCGTGCCGGCCGCGCCCATGAAGCTGGCCATCGCGGTCTTCGTCGTGGTGGCGGCCGCGCTGCTCGCGCGCGGCTACGCCCTCAAGGCTATGCCGGGGCGCGTGGCCACGGCGGCCACCGGCGCGGTGGCGGGCCTGTGCAACGGCGCCTTCGGCATGGCCGGACCGCCGGTGGTGCTGTTCTTCTTTTCCTCGCCCGCCGGCGTCGCCGTGGGCCGGGCGTCGCCGATCGCGTTCTTCGTCGGCACCGACGTGCTCGGGCTCGGCTTCCAGGCGCGCGAAGGCCTGATCGGTAGGGACGATGTGACGTTAGCGATCCTCTACCTGCCGCCGCTCGCGGCCAGCATCTGGCTGGGTGCCCGCAGCTTCAAGGGTGCCGACCCGGCCGCGTTCCGCCGCTGGGTGCTGCGTATCCTGACGCTGTTGGCGGTGATCACCGGCGCCCAGGCCGCCGTCGAGCTCAGCGCGGCCTGACCAGGAACAAGAGTCCCAGGCCCACCACCAGAAACGGCACGATCGTGGCCATGCCGAGGCGCGGATCGCCGGTGGCCAGCGTCACCCAGCCGACCAGCGTGGGCCCGAGGAACGCCGTCGCCTTGCCCGAGAAGGCGTAGAGGCCGAACATCTCCGCCTCCATGCCGGCGGGCGCGAGGCGCGCCATGAGCGAACGGCTGGAGGCCTGCACCGGGCCGATGAACAGGCCCAGCGCCAGGCCGCCGATCCAGAACCACGTCACGTCGCGCGCGATCAGGATCGCGAGCCCGGTCGCGATCAGGCCGAGGTTGCCCAGCACCAGCGACCGCTTCGGCCCCAGCCAATCGTCGACCCAGGCGAAGGCGAAGGCGCCGGCGGCGGCGGTGACGTTGAGCGCGATTCCGAACAGCAGGATCTCGTCGACACCCATGGCGAACGCGGTGGCCGCGTAGACGCCGCCCAGCCCGAAGATCGTGTTGAGCCCATCGATGTAGAGCATCTTGGCGATCAGGAACCACTCGACGTCGCGGTAGCGGCGCGCCTGTCGGATCGTCGCGATGAGTCGCACGAGCCCGTCACGCACGGCCGTGCGGAGGGCGACGCGTGCCCCGCCACCGGGCTCGGCGACAAAGATGAAGAGCGGCCAGCCGAACACGGCCAGCCACAGGGCGACCAGCGGCCCGATCGCGCGCACGTGCTCGGCCGCGTCGCGATCGAGGCCGAAGGGCGCGGGCTCGGCCTGGACAAGGGCGACGAGCGCGACGGCGAGGCACGCCAGCCCTCCCAGATAGCCGCACGCCCAGCCCCAGCCCGAGACGCGCCCCATTCGTTCGGGCTCGGTCAGGCGCGGCAACTGGGCGTTGTAGAAGACCGTCGCCATCTCGAATGAGACGTTGCCCAGCCCGACCAGGACCAGCACCCACCAGGCGTTGGCCGGGTCGGGTGCCGCGAACCACAGCAGCGCGCCGGCCGCCACCGTCCCGACTGTGAAAGCCATGAGCCATGGACGCGCGCGTCCCGCGGCGTCGGCGATGGCGCCGATCACCGGCGCGAGCAGCGCCACCAACAGGCCGCTCGCCCCCATCGCCTGGGACCACAGGCCGGTACCCAGCGCATCGTCGCCGACGATGCCCTTGGTGAAGTACGCCGCGAATACGAAGGTCACGACCACCGTGGGGAACGGCGAGTTCGCCCAATCGTAGAGACACCAGGCGACTAGGGCCCGCCGGCCCTGCGCCGGCCGCGCCGCCGTCATTCGGCGGTGAGCGTGGCGAGGTGCCGGTTGGCGACGGTCAGCATCGACAGGTCGATCGCGCCGACAGTGCGCAGGTCGGCGACCAGCTGGTCGGCCCGGGCGACAGCGACGGCGTTGTGTCCAAGCCACGCCTCGACGCCATCGCCGGCCTTGACCACCGCGGCCGCGAGCGAACGCTGCTGGGCATGGCTGTCGTCGTAGATCGCCTGGATGGCGAGCCGCTGCCAGTGGGTCTCGGGCTTGAGCTTCGTCGCGCTGTCCCGCAACCAATCGAAGCCAAGCCGGGCGCCGAGGGCGAAGTAGACGCGTGCCACGTCGGTTACCGCCTGCTTCTCCCGCCGCGCCGTGCGTAGAATGTCGGGCCCGGCCGCCAGGGTGCGCAGCGACGAAACCTGTTGCGCGAGCGCGCGCGGCGCGCCGGCCGTGGCCCACGCCTCGACCGATTCCGCCACCGCCGCGGCACGCGCCGGGCCGATGATGTCGCCCAGGGCTCCGTGCATCTCGGCGATGCCGCCCTGATAGAACCCAACGGTCGCCTTGACGTCGATCGGCGGCGCCTCGTTGCGCAGGAACCACAACGTCGCCCGCTCCAAGAGGCGGCCGACCTCGAGTAGCATCGCGCTCTGGACGTCGGCGCCGACCTTGGAGTCCAGCGCCTCGATGGCGCTCCAGACCTCGCGCAGACCGAAGGTGTCGCGGGCCGCCGTATAGGCACGCGCGATCGCCGCCACGACCACGCCGGTGCGGTCGATCATCTCGTAGATGAACGTGCTGCCGGCGCGGTTGATCAGGCTGTTGGTCACCTGGGTTGCGATGATCTCGCGGCGCAGACGGTGGCTGGCGATGCCCTTGTCGAACCGTTCGCGCAGGGGTGTCGGGAAGTAGCGTTTCAGATCGGTGGCGAAATGGGCGTCGTCCGGCACATCGGAATCGAGCAGCGCGTCGTACGCCGCCATCTTGGCGTAGGCCAGCAGCACCGCGAGTTCGGGCCGGGTCAGGCCTTGGCCCTTGGCCTGTTGCTCGGCCAGTTCCTCGTCTGAGGGCAGGAACTCGATGCCGCGAACGAGCAGCTTGCGCCCTTCGAGCGCGCGCATCATGCGCGACTGCGATTCGATCAGGGCCGAACCCTGCGCCTGCATCAGCGACAACGCCTGGGTCTGCTGGTAGTTGTCGCGCAGCACCAGGGCCGCCACCTCGTCGGTCATGCCGGCGAGCAGCTCGTCGCGCTGCTTGAGCGTCATATCGCCGGCACCCACCACGGCGGCCAGCAGGATTTTGATGTTGACCTCGTGGTCGGAGCAGTCGACGCCCGCCGAGTTGTCGATGGCATCGGTGTTGAGCCGGCCGCCAAGACTGGCGAACTCGATGCGGCCGAGCTGGGTCAGGCCCAGGTTGCCGCCCTCGCCGATCACCTTGACGCGCAGTTCGCGGCCGTCGACGCGGATCGCGTCGTTGGCCCGATCGCCGACCTGGGCGTGGCTTTCGCCGCGCGCCTTGACGTAGGTGCCGATGCCGCCGTTCCACAAGAGCTCGACCGGCGCGCGCAGGATGGCGCGCATCAGTTCGGCCGGGGTCATGGGCTTGGCCTCGATGCCGAGCGCCTGGGCGGCCTGGGGCGTGATCGTCACCGACTTGGCGCGCCGGTCGTGCACGCCGCCACCCGCCGAGATCAGCGCCTTGTCGTAGTCATCCCAGCTCGACCGCGGCAGGGTGAACAGGCGCTGGCGTTCGGCGAAGCTGGTCGCCGGATCGGGGCTGGGGTCTAGGAAGATGTGGCGGTGGTCGAACGCGGCGATCAGCCGGATGTGCCGGGACAGCAGCATGCCGTTGCCGAACACGTCGCCCGACATGTCGCCGACACCGACCACGGTGAAGGGCTCGTTCTGGATGTCCTTGCCCATCTCGCGGAAGTGGCGCTTCACCGCCTCCCACACGCCCTTGGCCGTGATGCCCATCTTCTTGTGGTCGTAGCCGGCGGAGCCGCCGGAGGCGAACGCGTCGCCCAGCCAGAACTTCCGTTCGACCGCGATGCCGTTGGCGATGTCCGAGAACGTCGCGGTGCCCTTGTCGGCGGCGACCACCAGATAGGGATCGTCGCCGTCGTAGCGCACGACCCGGTCGGGCGGCATGATCGCGCCGACCACCAGGTTGTCGGTGATGTCGAGCAGGCCCGCCATCATGGTGCGATAGCAGGCGATGCCTTCCTCGAGCAGCGCCTCGCGCCCGCCGCCGGCGGGCGACCGCTTGACCACGAACCCGCCCTTGGCGCCGACCGGCACGATGACCGCGTTCTTGACCTGTTGCGCCTTGACCAGACCCAGGATCTCGGTGCGGAAGTCCTCGCGCCTGTCCGACCAGCGGATGCCGCCGCGCGCGACCAGGCCGAAGCGCATGTGCACCGCCTCGACGCGCGGGGCGAACACCCAGATCTCGCGCAGCGGGCGCGGCTCGGGCAGGTCGTCGAGCGCCCGGCTGTCGAACTTGAACGACAGGTGCGCGTGGTGTCCGCCGCCGGGACCCTGCTGGAAGTAGTTGGTCCGCAGCGACGCCTGGATCGCGTTGCGGAAGCGCCGCAGGATGCGGTCCTCATCCAGGCTCTGGACCCGTTCGAGCGCCTCGTCGATCGACGTGCCGATCGCGTTCGTGCGCGCCTCGGCGCCGTCGCGCCGGTCGGGGTCGTGGCGCGCCAGGAACAGATCGACCAGCAGACGAGCGATCGCCGGGTTGTTGGCGAACGTCTCCTCCATGTACGCCTGACTGAAGGCGATGCCGGCCTGGCGCAGGTACTTGCACAGCGCGCGCAGGATCACGACCTCGCGCCAGGCCAAGCCGGCCAGCACGACGAGCTGGTTGAAGCGGTCGTCGTCGACCTCGCCGGACCAGACGCGGGCGAAGGTTTCCTGGAACCCTTCGCGCACCGTGGCGATGTCGATCTCGCGCCCATCGCGCGCGCGCAGCGAGAAGTCGTGGATCCACACGGCGCGGGCGTCCGCCGCCTGGATCAGGAACGGCGTCTCCTCGATGACACGCAGGCCCATGTTCTCGAGCATGGGCAGGATGTCCGACATCGGGACCGGGTCGCCGGCGTGGTAGACCTTGAAGTGCACCAAGTCCTCGGGCGCGTTAACCCGACGGTAGAGGCTCATGGCGATGGCCCCGTCGGCGCCCAGGCGCACGATGCGCTCCAGGTCGGCCACGGCGACGCGGGCATCGAAGGCGTCGCGATAGCCAGCGGGAAACGCCCGGCGGTAGCGCTGGAACAGGGCGCTGCCGCGCCCCTCGCCCTGGGATTCGATCAAGGCGTCCGCCAAGTCGTCGGTCCATTCGCGGCTGACTGCGACGAGTTGCGCCTCGATCATAGGCACGTCGAAGGTGGGCGTGACGTCGCGCGAGGTGTGCACCATGAAGTGGGTGCGCGCCATGGGCGCTTCCGAGACCTGGGTCGTGAACTCGACGGCGTCGCCTTCCAACCCCGCCACCAGGATCTTCTGCATGCGTTCGCGCAATTCGGTCGTGTAGCGATCGCGCGGCACATAGACGAGACAGCTGAAGAAACGGGCGTAGGTGTCGCGGCGCACAAACAGCCGAATGCGCTGGCGTTCCTCCAGGTGCAGGATGCCCAGCGCCGTCTCGACCAGCGTCTCGTCGTCGATCTGGAACAGCTCGTCGCGTGGGTACGTCTCCAGAATGTTGCGCAACGCCTTGCCGTTGTGGCTGGAGCGCGAGAAGCCCGAACGCTCGAGCACGCGCTCGACCTTGCGGCGCAGCAGCGGGATGTCGCGTGGATTGCGGTTGTACGCCGCCGACGTGAGCAGGCCGAGGAAGCGTGATTCGCCGATGACCTCGCCCTTCGCGTCGAACCGGCGCACGCCGATGTAATCCATGTAGACCGGCCGGTGCACGCGCGAGCAGCTGGTCGCCTTGGTGATCATCAAGAGGCCCTTGCGCCGGACGCTGCGCGCCACGCCCTTGGGCAGCGCCCGGCCATGGCGTTCGAGCGATTCCGCCGTGACCTGGCGCAGGATGCCCAGGCCGGAGTTGTCGACGATCTCGGAGAAATCCTGGTCGTCGCGGCGCACCAGGCGGTATTCGCGGCAGCCCAGGAACAGGAAGTGGTTGTCGCGCAGCCAACTCAGGAACGCCTTGCCCTCGGCCAGCTCGTCCTCCGGCAAGGGTGGCGGGTTGTCACCCAGATCCTTGATCAGGGCGTCGACGCGCTCGAGTGAGGGCTTCCAATCCTCGACAGCACTGCGCACGCTGCCGAGAACCGCCGCGAGCTCGCGTTCGATCGCGCCGAGCCTTTCGGGTCCCGTCTGGCGCGTCACCTGGACGTGCTGGACCGATTCGGCGTGAGCCTCGGCGCCCGCGCCGAAGGCGGCGAGACGACCGTCGGCCCCGCGCTTCACCTGGATGATGGGGTGGATCAGCAGATGCACCGTCAGGTCGAGGTGATTGAGGGCCGCGGCGATCGAATCGACCAGGAACGGCATGTCGTCGGTCACGATCTCGACGATCGTGTGGGTCGACAGCCAGCCGTGCTCCTCGATGGTCGGGTTGTAGACGCGAATACGTGGCTCGCCGACCTTGCGCCGCTTCAGGAACGACCACAGCGACAGGCCCAGGCCGAACATGGTCTCGGCCGGGGCTTCCATTAGATCCTCGGATGCGACGCCCGACCACAACGTACGCACGAACGGTTCGGCCGCCTTGGCTTCGTCGCCGGCGACCCGCTTCCTGACGATGGCAGCGGCCTCGTCGATCCGTTCAGCCTTCGGATCGTGCCCCTTGGCCATGAATGCCTGCCCTGACCCTTTGTGACCGCGTCACCATAGAACGCCATGGTTAACGGGACCATGACATTGGGTTGCCCGGGCAGCCGCGGGCGTCAGTAGCCCCGGGCCCGGTCGATGACCCGGGGCAGCAGCTGGCGGTTCGCCACGAGGCGGCAGATACGTGCCACTTCGGGAATGGCGTCGGTCATCTTCGCGCCTGACGAGTGAGGCGTCATGGTCACCTTGGGATGGCGCCACAAGGGGCTCTCCACGGGCAACGGCGAAGGCCGGTGGACATCGAGCACCGCACCGCCGAGCCGCCCCGAATCCAGGGCCGTGATCAGGTCGTCGGTCACCACCAGGTCGCCACGCCCCAGGTTCATGAACACGGCACCCGGCTTCAACCAGCCAAACCGCCGCGCGTCCATCAGGTCGCGCGTCGCGGACGTCGAGGGCAGCGTGGCGACGACGTAGTCGGCCCCGCCCAGGAAGGCGCGCAGGCCTTCGTCCCCGTGAAACATGGCGATGCCGTCGGCCTGGCGCGGCGAACGCGTCCACGCGGCAAGACGGAACCCGAAAGGCCGCAGGGCGGCGGCGAACGCCGAACCGAGCCGGCCGAGCCCCATGAATCCCACGGTCGTCGCATCCGTCGCCGGCGTCTCGATTAGGCCCCAATGCGCCACACGCTGTTGCGCGGCGTAGGCTTCGGCCGCCCTGTGGCGGTGCAGGACGTAGAGCACCACGTACTCGGTCATCTGGCGCGCGATGCCGTCGTCCTCGAGCCGGGCGAGGGTCACATGCGCCGGAACCTCGCCCGAGGCAACCAGCGCGTCGGGCCCATAGCCGGGGTAGAGCACGCAGCGCAGATTCGGCAGCGAAGCGAACAGACCAGGAGGTGCCCAGTCGGCGATGACCATCTCGATCTTCGCTGGGTCTTGGGGCCCGGGCCAGACGATCAGCCGCAGGCCCGGCACCAGGTCGGCCAGCGCGCGGCCCCACGCGCCCGGGTCGTAGTAGTAGCCGGCGTACTTGGCGCAAAACAGGACATCCATGCCCGCCACCCTTCCCCGCGCTTGTTGCCCTGCTGGAATAGCACCCGTCACCGCCCGTTGTCGTCATGACACGACGTGGCATGAACCGCGCCGGCCATGGGAGGATCGCCATGCACGCCCGCATCGCGTTGGTTTGCCTGATCATCGGCTTGGCGCTCGCCGCCGGCACAGCGGTGGCGTCGTGGGTACCGGCGGCCACGCCGGCCGCGGTTTCGTCGGTCAACGACACAACCACCCGCGTGGCGTCCGAGTTCAGCCCCAGTCTGGACGAGCTAACGATGGCGATCGAAGCCGCCGTGCTGGCGCCCGAGACGCTGATGGAGCCGGGTCCGATGGTCGACGACTCGCTTGCCTGGACGTCGACGACCCCGGTGACCACCGTGATCCCGACGTTGCCCACGTCGGAGGCGCCGAACGACTGGGCGCCCGAAGCGGACGTCGCGGAACCGGCCGCGCCACGCGCCACCGCGAATCGATCGGGCGGTATCCACTTGATCGTGCTGGCGCCCGTCGTCGTCATCGCCTTGGCAATCCTCATGAGCCGTCGGCGCTCGGCGCTCGCGGGCTAGGACGACGAACCGGCTGGGCGCATGCACGCGGGTCCATGGGGACCCGCGCGCGGCGGCGGCGTTGTCGGGCCCAGGGCATTGACCTAGAGTAAACTTTGTTGCATCGGTTGCGCCCGCCGGCGGCCGGCAAGGCCTCCGACGCGTCTCGGTTTGAGGTCGCCCATGGTCTTCGCCCTGCTCAAGTACGGGCTTTCCAAGCACTACCCCGCCAAGCACCAGTTCCCGCGCCCGCGCGAACTTAAGAAGTCCTACGACGTGGTGATCATCGGCGGCGGCGGCCACGGCCTGGCGACCGCGTTCTACCTGGCGCGCGACTGGGGCATCACCAACGTCGCCGTGCTCGACAAGGGCTATTTGGCCGGCGGCAACACCGCGCGCAACACGGCGATCATCCGCTCGAACTACCTGACGCCCGAGGGTGTGCGATTCTACGACGAATCGGTCCGGCTCTATCAGGATCTGTCGAACGACTTCGACCTCAACATCCTCTACTCCGAACGCGGCCACCTGACGCTGGCGCACACGGATTCGGCGATCCGCACCATGCGCTGGCGCGCCGAGGTCAACAAACATTTCGGCATCAACTCCGAATTGGTGCTGGTGGACGACGTCAAGCGCTTGTGCCCGCAGCTCGATTGCTCGGATACGGTGCGCTATCCGGTGTTGGGCGCGCTCTATCACGCGCCCGGGTCGATCGCGCGGCACGACGCCGTGGCGTGGGGCTACGGCGCCGGCGCAGCCATGCGCGGGGTCGAGATCCACCAGCGTACCGAGGTGATCGGCATTGAGCGCGAGGGCGTCAACGGCACCGGCGGCAAGGTCACCGGCGTCGTCACCAACCGCGGCACCATCAAGTGCGGCAAGGTGATCCAGGCGGTGGCAGGCGCGACGACCCGGGTCGCCGACATGATCGGCCTGAAGCTGCCGATCCGCACCATCCCGCTGCAGGCGTGCGTCTCGCAGCCGCTCAAGCCGTTTCTCGACAAGATCATCGTTTCGGGCTCGCTGCACGTCTACATCTCGCAGTCGAGCCGGGGCGAGCTAGTGATGGGCGGCTCGACCGATCCCTACGCGCTCTACGGCACGCGTTCGACGCTCGACTTCAAGGAAGGGCTGATGATGCACATGCTTGAGCTCTTCCCCTACCTGGCCGAGGTCAAGCTGCTGCGCCAGTGGGCCGGCATGACCGACATGACGCCCGACTTCGCGCCGATCATGGGCGAGACCCATGTCCAGAACTACTACATCGACGCCGGTTGGGGCACCTGGGGCTTCAAGGCGACGCCGGTGTGCGGCAAGCGCAACGCCGAGATGCTGGCAACGGGGCAGGTGCCCGACCTGATCAAGCCCTTCACCTACCGCCGCTTCCCCGAGTTCCGCCAGCTTGGCGAGAAGGGCGCGGCGAGCGTCGGCCACTGAGGCAGCCATGAAGATCCTGACCTGCCCGCTGAACGGGCCGCGCAACATCTCGGAGTTCGTCTGGGGCGGCGAAGTGAAGATCCACCCGCCGCTCGACTGCACCGACGAGGAATGGGCGGCCTACGCCGCGCTGGAAAACAACACGGCCGGCGTGGTGCGCGAGTGGTGGTATCACGTGCCCACCGCCTACTGGATCATCGCCGAGCGCGACACCGTCAAGGACGTCATCCTGCGCACCTACCCGGCGCGCGAGCTGTTCAAGGACCGCGTCGATTACGACGCCCCCGCCGCCCCCGCCGCCGGGGACACGCCCAGGGAAACGCCATGACCATGAGTCGCCTGCCGGCGCCCGCCGGCACGCTGCTGGACCGCGCGAAGCCGATCACCTTCCGCTTCGACGGCCAAGCCTACACGGGCTACGAGGGCGACACGATCGCCAGCGCGCTGGCCGCCAACGGCGTCACCATGCTGTCGCGCTCGTTCAAGTACCACCGGCCGCGCGGGCTCCTGTCGGCGGCGGGCCACGACGCCAACAGCCTGGTGCAGATCGGCGCCGAGCCGAGCGTGCAGGCCGACCGCCGGCGCGTCGTCGCCGGCCTCGACGTCCAGCCGCAGAACGTGTTCGGCAGCCTGACGCGTGACTACGCGCGGGCCATCGACGGCCTGGGCCGGTTCCTGCCGGTCGGCTTCTACTACAAGACATTCTTCCGGCCGAAGGGCACGTGGAAGCACTGGGAGAAGCTGATCCGCGCGCTGGCCGGCCTGGGCAAGGTCGACCTCGAGGCCCACCACGGCTACTACGACAAGCAGTACCTGTTCGCCGACGTCGCCGTGGTCGGCGGCGGCGCCGCCGGACTGTCGGCAGCGCTCGAGGCCGCGGACGCCGGGGCCGAGGTCGTGCTGATCGAGGAGAACCCGACGCTCGGCGGCGCGCTCGGCTACGCCCGGTTCGACGCGGCGGGCCAGGAGGCGGCGCGGGTGCGCGAGGGTCTGGTCGGCCGCGTGACCGGCCACGCCAACATCACCGTGCTGACGGACGCCACGTGCAACGGCTGGTTCGCGGATCACTACCTGCCGGTCATCCGGGGCAACCGTCTGTATAAGCTGCGGGCGCGCAGCGTGGTGGTCGCCACCGGCTCCTACGAGCAGCCCATGGTGTTCCGCAACAACGACCTGCCGGGCGTGATGTACGCCTCGGCGGCGCAGCGGCTGATGCGGCACTACGCGGTGCGGCCCGGCAACCGGGCCGTGGTGGCCACGGCCAACGGCGACGGCTACGGCGCGGCGCTGGACCTGATCGAGGCGGGCGTCGAGGTGGCGTGCGTCGCCGACCTCAGGCCCGAGCGGTCGGACGGCGCGCTGGCCGACGCGGTGGCCGACCACGGCGTGCCGATCGTGCGTGGCGCCGCGGTGACCGAGGCCATCGCCGCCAAGGGCCACGTGGGCGTCGAGGCCGCGCGGGTCGCGCGCATCACGGGCCAGGGCCAGACCGCCGCGGTGGACGACCGCTTCGCCTGCGACCTGATCGTCACCGCCGTCGGCTACAACCCGACCGCGAACCTGATCCACCACGCCGGCGGTCGCCTGGCCTACAACGACGAAGCCTCGATGTTCGAGGTGGTCTGGCTGCCCGAGACGATACACGCGGCAGGCTCGGTCACCGGCACCTTCGCGCTCGAGGCGGTCCTCGGCGAAGGCCGGCGCGCCGGCTGGAGCGCCGCGCGCGACGCCGGGCGCACGGTCGGAGCGGCCCCCGCGGTGCCCAACGACCGCGGCATGCGTGGCATCAACCACCCGTGGCCGATCTTCCCACACCCCAAGGGCCGCGATTTCATCGATTTCGACGAGGACCTGCAGGTGCACGACATCCTGGACGCGATCCAGGAGGGCTACGACGACGTCGAGTTGATGAAGCGGTTCTCGACTTGCGGCATGGGGCCGAGCCAGGGCCGCCATTCGTCGCTCAACTCGGTGCGGCTGACGGCGCGTGCCAACGGCCGCACGGTCAACGAGACCGGCACGACGACCTCGCGGCCGCCCTACACCCAGGAGACGTTCGGCGTGCTGGCGGGCCGCAGCTTCGAGCCCGACCGGCTGACGCCCATGCACCACCACCACGTCGCCGCCGGGGCCAAGATGATGGTCGCCGGCCAGTGGTACCGGCCGCAGTACTACGGCTCCGAATCCAGCCGCGACGACAATGTGCGGCGCGAAGTCATGGCGGTGCGTGAGCGTGTCGGCCTGATCGACGTCTCGACGCTGGGCGGGCTCGAGGTGTGCGGCCCCGACGCGGCCGAGCTCCTGAACCGCATCTACACCTTCACGTACACCAAGCAGCCGGTGGGTCGCGCCCGCTACGTGCTGATGACCGACCAGAACGGTGTCATCGTCGACGACGGCGTCGCCTGCCGGTTCCACGACCACCACTTCTACGTCACGGCCACCACCTCGGGCGCCGCCGCGGTCTACCAGCACATGCTGTTCTGGAACGCCCAATGGCGCCTGAAGGTCAACATCACCAACGTTACGGCGTCGTGGGCCGCGGTGAACCTGGCGGGGCCCAAGGCGCGCGACGTGCTGGCGCGGGTGTGCAAGGACGTCGACCTGTCGACTGAGGCGTTCCCCTACATGGAGGTGCGCCAGGGCACCATCGCGGGCGTCCCGGCGCGCATCATCCGCATCGGCTTCGTCGGCGAACTCGGCTACGAGATCCACGTGCCGGCGAGCCAGGGCGAAGCGCTGTGGGACGCACTGATGGACGCCGGCAAGGCGGACGGCATCGTACCCTTCGGCATCGAGGCCCAGCGCCTGCTGCGGCTCGAGAAGGGCCATGTCATCATCGGCCAGGACACCGACGGCGTGACCAACGTGTTCGAGGCCGACATGGCCTGGGCGATCGCGCGCAAGAAGCCCTACTTCGTCGGCAAGCGCACGCTCGACATCCACGAGCGCAACGGCCTGACCCGCAAACTGGTCGGCTTCTCGCTCAAGAACCCGGCGGACCCGGCGCCCGAGGAATCGCACCTGGTGATCCACGACGGCGCCATCGTCGGGCGCACCACCTCGGTCGGGCGCAGCCATGTGCTCGGCAAGGTCATCGGCCTGGCCTACGTGGCGCCCGACCAGGCGACGCCCGGCACCGCGTTCCACATCCGCATCGGCGGCGGCCGCATGATCGAGGCGGTGGTCGAGAAGCCGCCGTTCTACGACGCCGGCAACAAGCGCCAGGAGCTGTGAGCATGAGTCTTGATCCCGCTTCGCTGCCGCGCCGCGCCTTCCTCTACCGCGAACTGCAGGCGCTGGGCGCCACGTTCGCCCCGGTCAACGGCATGGCCGCCGCGATCAGCCTGCGCGACGGTGCCGAGGCGGAACAGGCGCAGGCGCGCTCCATGGCGATCGCCGATCTGACGCCGTTGCGCCGCGGCGGCTACAAGGGTTGGACCGCGCTCGACTGGCTGCGCGGCCAGGGTGTGGCGATCGGCGAGAACAACACGACCGTCGATCAGCCCGACGGCAGCCGCGTCGCCCGCCTGGCGGACAGCGAGGCCCTGATCCTGGGCGATCTGGAAGGCGGTTCGGCCTTGCTCGACCGCGTCGAAGGTACCTGGAGCCTGGAGTCCGCCGAAGGCGCCTATCCCGTGCCACGGCCCGAGACCAACGCCTGGTGCGCGATCACCGGCCAACACGCGGCGACCATGCTGGCCAAGATGTGCGGCGTCGATCTGCGCCCCAAGGCCTTCGCCAATGGTGCCGTCGCGCAGACCTCGGTCGCGCGCATGTCGGCGATCGTCATCCGCCGCGACCTGGGCCGTACGCTGGCCTATGACATGATCGCCGATTCGGCCGCCGCCGCTTACTTGTGGCGTTGCCTGATCGATGCCATGGGCGAGTTCGATGGCGCGCCGGTCGGGCTGGCGGCCGTACGCGCCCTGGCCGCCGAGGCCGCGTGACCGAGCGACGCGGCCCGCCGTCGGCCCGTCGCACGGCCGAGGTGGAGCGCGCCCAGTCGTTCCAGGACCCACACCGCATCGCGGCGCGCGATCACACCTTGGAGGCGTCGATCGGACGTCAGGTGCGCGCGTTGCGCCGCAAGCTCGACATGACGGTCACCGACCTCGCCGCGCAGGCGAACCTGTCGTCGGGCATGCTGTCGAAGATCGAGAACGGCTTGACGTCGCCCTCGCTCGCCACGCTGAAGAGCCTGGCGGCGGCGCTCAACGTCCCCTTCACCGCGCTGTTCCAGCAGTTCGAGGAAAGCCACTCGGCGACGTTCGTCAAGGCCGGCCGTGGGCTGACCATCGAGCGGCGCGGCACGCGCAACGGCCACCAGTACCAGTTGCTGGGCCACAGCGTCGGCAAGAGCGTCGCGGTGGAGCCGTACCTGATCACCCTGACCCATGAGTCCGAGGTCTTCCCGCTGTTCCAGCACGAGGGACTCGAGTTCCTCTATCTGCTGGAGGGGCGCATGACGTACCGCCACGGCGGCGACGCGTACCCCATGGAGCCGGGCGATTCGCTGTTCTTCGACGCGGCGGTGCCGCACGGCCCCGAGGCGCTGCAGGGTCTGCCCATCCGCTTCCTCTCGGTGATCTGCTACCCGCGCGGCGGCAACGGCGTGTAGGGCGTCGCCCTCACGCCGGCGTGGCGTGATGGATCACCGCGTGCACGATCGAGCCGAGGCCGAGACCGTGCCGTTCGAGGACGTCCTGCCGTACCAGCGCCAGCAGCCGCACGCCGTTGGCGTCGAGCGTCAGCAGCGCCTGGCCCTCAGCCGCTCCGTCCACGGCGCGGACGGCCGCCGGGAGGACGGCGAGCGCGCTGGACGGACCCGGAGGATCGAGGAACACCGCCACGTCGCGCGCCGCGACACGCAAGCTCGTCCCGGTTCGCCCACCGGGCACGACGGACGCGGGCAACGTCACGGCCCACGCCGCGTCGGGCGCGCTTGTCGCCAGCATCGCGGTTGGCGCGCCTTGGCCACGCACCCGGCCGGCGTCGAGCAGCACCACGCGGTCGGCCAGGCGCGCCACGTCCTCGACGTCGTGGCTGACCAGCAGCATGGGGATCGCCGCCGACCGGTGCAGCCGTTCCACGAACGGCAGGATCTCGCCCTTGCGCGCGGCGTCGACCGCGGCCAGAGGCTCGTCGAGCAGCAGGAAGTCCGGGCTGGCCAGCAAGGCGCGGCCAATCGCCACGCGTTGCGCTTCGCCCCCCGACAGCCCGGACGTTCGCCGTTCGAGCAGCGCGCCGAGCCCGAGCAGGTCGATCACATCGTCGCGCCCCGGGACGGGACGGTCCGCCGGGATCCGACGCCGGCCGTAGTCGAGATTGGCCGCGACGCTGAGATGAGCGAACAGCCGGGTGTCCTGGAACACCAACCCGGCGGCGCGCCGGTGCGGCGGTACAAACGTGCTCGCGTCCTGCCAGATGGCCGCCCCGATCCTGACCAACCCGCGCGCGGCCGATTCGAGCCCGGCGATGCAGCGCAGCAGCGTCGTCTTGCCCGCGCCCGAAGGCCCGAACACGGCGGTCAGCCCGCTTGCCGGCACGGTCAGGTCGACGTCCAGGTGGAACGAGCCCTTGGCCAGCGCGACGCGGATCGCGATGTCAGTCATGGTGCCGCGCGCGCCCAGCGCCGGTTGATGCCGTAGACCAGCACCAGGATGGCGAACGATAGCGCCACCAGCACCGCGGCCATGGCATGGGCGTAGCCGTAGTCGAGCGTCTCGACGTGGTCGTAGATGGCGATGGAGATCACCCGGGTCTCGCCAGGGATGTTGCCGCCGACCATCAGCACCACGCCGAATTCGCCCAGCGTGTGGGCGAAGCCCATGACGGCCGCGGTGACGAAGCCGCGCAGCGCCAGCGGCACAGCCACCGATACGAAGCGGTCCCACGGCCCGGCGCGCAACACCGCAGCGGCCTCGAGCGGCGCGCGGCCGACGGATTCGAAGGCGTTCTGGATCGGTTGCACGACGAAGGGTAGCGAGTAGACCACCGAGGCGATCACCAAGCCGGCGAAGCTGAACGTCAGGCCCTGGTCCGACACCAGGGCGAAGGCCCGCCCGACCGCTCCGTTGGGCCCCAGCAGGATCAACAGGTAGAAGCCGATCACCGTGGGCGGCAGCACGAGCGGCAGCGCCACCGCCGCCTCGATCGCCACGCGGCCGCGCCAACGGGTGCGCGCCAGCCACCAGGCGAGCGGCGTGCCGAGGGCCAGCAGGCATACGACCGTCACCGCCGCGAGCTTCAGGGTGAGGACCAGCGGGCTCCATCCGCCCGCTGCGAAGGTCTCGATCATCGGCGCCGCCGCGTCATGGCGCCGCCGGGACGCCGTAGCCGGCGGCGCGGATGAGCGCCCCGGCCTCGGGCCCGCGCAACCACGCAAGGAACGCCTCGGCGGCCACGTTGCCGGCCGCACGCCGCAACAGGACCGCCTGCTGTTCGATCGGCGGATGGAGGTCGGCCGGCACGTCCCAACGGCATCCGGGGCGCGCGCCCGGCGGCTCGCCCGCCACCTGGGACAGGGCGACAAACCCGAACGCCGCGTTGGCCGTATCGACGAACGCGAACGTCTGGCCCACGTCTTCACCCTGGACGATGCGACCCGCGACCGCCGGCGACAGGCTCATGGCCTGCAGCGCCGCGCGCGCTGCCGCCCCGTACGGCGCCGTCTCCGGGTTGGCGATGGCCACCTTGCCCGCCGAGGCGCGCAGCGCCGCGACGCAATCGGCCCCGGCCGAAGGATCGCGGCTGAGCAGGACGAGGCGACCCAGCGCGTACGTGAAACGGCTGTCGGCGATCGCCAACCCGTCGTCGATGAGCTTGGCCGGGCGTTCGGTGTCGGCGGCGAGGAAGACGTCCAAGGGCGCGCCCTGGGTGATCTGGGCGTAGAGCTTGCCGGTCGAACCGGAGACGACCACGACGTCGTGACCGCTCGTGGCCGCGAAGTCGGATGCCAAGGTTTCCAGCGGCTTCAGGAAGTTCGTCGCCACGGCGACGGTGACCGTCACGGCGCGTGCCGACCCGGCGACCAGTCCGGTGCACAGCGTCGCGGCCAGGACGACCACGATCGGGCCAAGGCTGCGCGGTGTCATCGGTGGTTTCTCTCGTGAACCGACTTCGTTATATTCAATCGTATATAGCGCACGCGACGGCGGGCGACAACGTCGACCCTGACCCCCGTGACCCCGCGCCCAGCCCCGGAGCATGCCCTTGGCCCGTCTGAGCCTGCGCATCGACCTCAAGCCCGACGGACGCCTGGGGCCGGGCAAGATCGCGTTGCTCGAGCGCATCGACGCCACCGGCTCGATCTCGGCGGCGGGGCGCGCCATGGGCATGTCGTATCGGCGCGCCTGGCAGTTGGTCGACAGCCTCAATCAGTGCTTTCGCGAGTCTGTGGTGACGACCAGCCAGGGCGGCGCGGCCGGCGGCGGCGCCGCGCTGACACCGTTCGGGCGCGGCCTGATCGAGCGCTACCGCGCCATGGAACGCGCGGCGACCAGGGCCACCGCGCGGCACCTGACGGCCTTGCAGGAAGCGCGGGCGCGCCGGTAGGCCGCGTCACACGCCGGCGACCGTGTCCTCGATCAGGGTGTCGACCACGGCGCGCATGGCCTCGGTCGGGTCGGACCCGGCTTGCAGAGCGGCGTTGTGGACGTGGAGTTGGCGGTCGGCGCTGGTGCCCGGCGCACGATCTCGCGGGCGTGCTCGATCTCGGCCACGCTCCCCAGCGTATCGGCGTCGGCGCGCACCACATCGAGCATCTCGTCGAGCAACGCCGCGAACGGGACGGTTTCGCCCTTGCCGAAATCGACGAGCGAGCCCGCCGCGCCATAGCGCTGGGCGCGCCAGCGGTTCTCCATGACCAGCATGGGCAGGTACGTGCGCCAGCGCTGGTTGCCCTGGCGCAGCCGGAACAGCATGTGCAGCAGCGCCTTGTAGAGCGCGGCGACCGCGATGGCGTCGTCGATCCGCGTGCAGATGTCGGTGACGCGCATCTCGAGCGTCGGGAAACGAACGCTGGGCCGGATGTCCCACCACAGCTTGGTGCCGTCCTCGATGATGCCGGCGCCGACCAGCCGGTCGAGCGTACGCTGGAACTCGGCCCACGAGGCGAACTGGTCCGGGATACCGGTGCGCGGCAGGGACTCGAACACGGTCAGCCGGTACGACTTGAGGCCGGTGTCCTCGCCTTGCCAGAAGGGCGAGGACGTGGTCAGGCACAGCAGGTGCGGCAGGAAGTACGCCGCCTGGTTCATCAGGTCGATGCGCAGGTCAGCGTCCTCAATGCCGGCGTGGACGTGCATGCCGCAGATCACCAAGCGGCGCGCCACGCCCTGCAGGTCGCGCGCCAGCGCGGCGTAGCGGTCCTTGGGCGTGGTCTGCTGGTCGTGCCAGCGCGCGAACGGGTGTGTCGAGGCGGCGATGGGCGCCAAGCCGAACCCGGCCGCCACCTCGGCGACCGCGTGGCGCAACTCGGCCAGCTCGGCGCGCGCCTGACCGGCCGTGCGGCAGATGCCGGTACCGACCTCGACTTGCGCCCGCAGGAACTCGCGCGTCACGCGCCCGCCGATGCGCGCCTCGCACGCGGCCATCAGCGCCTCGGGTGGATTGGACGCCAGATCGCGCGTACGCCGATCGACGAGGAGGTACTCCTCCTCGATGCCGATGGTCAGGCTGGGTGCGGCGAGGCTCACGATGCCGGCCGAACCGTATAGAGTCCGTCGTCGGCCATGACCGCGCCGAGCACGCGGGTCAGTCGGTCGGCCCAACGCGCCACGCCCGCGTCGTCGGCGATCAGATCCTGGCGGATCTCGAACTGCACGTGCGGCAGGCCGCGCGCCAGCCCGTGGACCGGCATGGTGTACGCATGCGGCGAGGCGCCGTCGTAGGGCTCGTTGTCGCCCACCACCAGGCCCGGCTCGGCGGCCAGCGTCTCGATCAGCGGGCGCGCCAGCCGCTCGTCCCGGTGCCACAGGATGCCGACGTGCCACGGCCGGTGGCGCGCGTCGAACACCGGCGTGAAGCTGTGCAGGCTGACGATCGCGGGCACGCGCCCGGCGGCCGCCCAGGCGTCCAGCTCGGCCGCGATCGCCCGATGATAGGGCCAGAAGCACGCCTCGACGCGCGCCGCACGGTCCGATGCGCTCAAGTCCCGATTCGCCGGTATCTCGGTGCGGTCGCTGACCGCCGGGATCGAGGTCGCGTCGTCGAACCGCCGGTTGCAGTCGATCACCAGGCGCGAATACCCGCTGAGGAACGCGCGGGCATCCAGCCGGTCAGCCAGGATGCGCGTCAGCGCCGCGGCGCCGATGTCCCAGCCGATGTGCCGGTCGAGCTCGGCGGGCTCGAGGCCCAGGGTGCCGAGCCGCTGCGGTACCGCCTTGCTCGCGTGGTCGCACAACAGGATGAAGCGCGCCCGCCCTCTGGGGTTGCGGCGTTCCAGCGCCGGCGGGTCGCCCGCCATTAGCAGGGGCTGGGCCGCCGGGGCCGTTCGGTCGTGCATCGTCGCTCTTTCGCGCCAGGATCGGGTGGCGTGAGAGTTCACCAGGCGTCGCGTTCTGACAAGGCTTTGCCGGTGACGGGCGCTGTGGCACCTTGCGCGCGCCATGGTCCCGGCCCTCGAACCGCGCGCGTTCCTGATGTCCCTGTTCGATCTCGCCGTCGCCGCCGCCAGCGCCGAGGCGACGATCGAGGGCCACCTGCCGCCGCGCCCGCGCGGCCGCACCGTGGTGGTCGGCGCCGGCAAGGCGGCCGCCGCCATGGCCCGCGCGGTGGAACGGCACTGGGATGGCCTGCTCGACGGCCTGGTCGTCACGCCCTACGGCCACGGTGTCCCCACCGCGCGCGTGACCGTGGTCGAGGCAGCCCATCCGGTGCCCGACGCGGCGGGCCAAGCGGCGGCGCGACGCATTCTGGAGCTGGTCCAGGGGCTGGGCCCGGACGATCTGGTGCTGGCGCTGATCTCGGGCGGCGGCTCGGCTCTGTTGGCTTTGCCGGCGCCGGGTGTCGCGCTGGACGACAAGCGTGCCGTGACGCGCGCCCTGCTCGCCTCGGGCGCCGCGATCCACGAGATCAACATGGTGCGCAAACACCTCTCCGCGATCAAGGGCGGGCGGCTGGGCGCCACGGCGGCGCCGGCCGCCGTGCACGCCCTGATCGTGTCCGACATCCCCGGCGACGACGCGGCCTTCGTCGCCTCGGGACCGACGCTGCCCGACCCGACTACCAAAGCGGACGCGCGCGCCATCCTGGCCAAGTACCGTATCGTCGCCCCGCCAGGCGCCGCGTGCTGGCTGGACGAAGGCGAGGAGACGCCGAAGCCCGGCGATGCGCGGCTCGCGCGCGCCACGGCGTCGATCATCACCTCGGCAGCCCGTTCGCTGGACGCCGCGGCGGAAGCGGCGCGCCAGCGAGGTGTGACGCCGGTCCTCCTGTCGGATTGCCTGGAGGGCGAGGCGCGCGAGGTCGGCCGCGCGCTGGCCGGCATCGCGCTCCACGCCGCGCGGCGCGGCCAGCCGGCGGCGGCGCCCTGCGTGTTGCTGTCCGGCGGCGAGACGACGGTGACGGTCGGCACGCCCGATCCTGGCTTCGGCGGGCGCAACCGCGAGTTCGCCCTCGCCCTTGCCCTCGGGCTCGACGGGCATCCGGCGATCAGCGCCCTGGTCGCCGACACCGACGGCATCGATGGCACGCCCGACGCCGCGGGCGCCATCGTGACGCCCGACACGCTGGCGCGCGCCCGTGCGCTGGGGCGCGATCCGCGCGCCGACCTGGCGAGCCACGATTCCGGTGGCCTGTTCGCCGCGCTGGGCGATGCCGTCGTCACCGGCCCGACGCGCACCAACGTCAACGACTTCCGTGCCATACTCGTCGCGCCGACTACCACGGGGACTTGAGTGACGCGCCGCACCCGCCAGGCGAAGATCGTCGCGACGCTGGGCCCCGCGAGCTCGACGGCGGCCGAGATCCGCGCGCTCGTCGAGGCCGGGGTCGACGTCTTCCGGCTCAACATGAGCCATGGGAGCCACGACGACCAGAAGGCTCGCGTCGCGGCCATTCGCGCGCTCGAAGCATCCATTGGCCGGCCGCTCGGCATCCTGGTCGACCTGCAGGGCCCGAAGATCCGAGTTGGCAAGTTCGCCGGCGGGCTGGTCGAGCTGATCCGCGGCCAGCCATTCCGGTTGGATCAGGACGCGGCGGCGGGCGACGCGACGCGCGCGCCGCTGCTTCACCCCGAAGTGTTCGCCGCGCTCGAGCCCGGCGCCCTGCTGCTGCTGGATGATGGCCGGGTACGGCTGCGCGTCGAACGATGCGACGCGCGGTCGGCGGAGACCACCGTGGTGGTCGGTGGTGCGCTCAGCGACAACAAGGGCGTCAACCTGCCCGGCGTGCGCCTGCCGCTGGGCCCCCTGACCGACAAGGATCGCCGCGACCTGCAGTTTGGCCTGGACAACGGGGCCGACTGGATCGCGCTTTCCTTCGTGCAGCACCTGGACGACGTGGCCGAGGCGCGCCGGCTGATCGCCGGCCGCGCGGCGTTGATGGCCAAGCTGGAGAAGCCGTCGGCCATCGAGCACCTGGAGGACATCGTCGACATGGCCGACGCGGTGATGATCGCGCGCGGCGATCTGGGCGTCGAGGTGCCACCAGAGGAGGTGCCGGGCCTGCAGAAGCGCATCGTGGGCGTGGCGCGCCAGGCGGGCAAACCCGTGGTGGTCGCGACGCAGATGCTGGAGTCCATGGTGCGGTCGCCGGCGCCGACGCGCGCCGAGGCGTCCGACGTGGCGACCGCCGCCTACGACGGCGCCGACGCCCTGATGCTGTCGGCCGAGACCGCCAGCGGCGACTTCCCTGTCGAGGCGGTGGCGATCATGGACCGCATCATCACGACCGTGGAGCGCGACGAGCGGCACCGCCGCATGCTCGACATGGCCCAGGCGGACCCCGAGCGCACCGGCCCCGACGCCATCACCGCGGCCGCCCGCCAGGTGGCGCAGACCCTGCACGCCGCGGCGATCGCGACCTACTCGGTCAGCGGTTCAACCACGCTGCGCGCCGCGCGCGAACGGCCCGAGGCGCCGATCCTGGGCCTGACGCCAAGCATCGCGGTCGCCCGCCGGCTGGCGCTCGCGTGGGGCGTCAACTCGGTGCTGACCGATGACGCGCACAGCTTCGACGACATGATCGTGCGTGCCTGCCAGCTGGCCGTGGCCGAAGGGTTCGCGACGCCGGGCCAGCGCATCGTGATCACCGCCGGCATGCCCGTGGGCACGCCCGGTGCCACCAACACGCTCCACGTCGCCTGGATCGAGGGCCTGGCACGCCGCGCGTGAGGGATGCTAGCGTGTCGTGACGACCCAAGACCGGGGCATCTTGCGTGACCTTGCGGCGTGGCTGACATCACTCGGGCTCGAGAAGTACGCGCCGGCCTTCGCCGCGGCGGAGATCGACGGCGATTCGCTGCGCGAGCTCAGCGACGAGCATCTCAAGGAACTCGGCCTGCCGCTGGGCGCCCGCCTCAAACTGCTGAAGGCGATCCGGGACCAGGGGGCCGCCGCCCCGTCGCCCTCGCGCACCGCCTCGTCTCCGGCGGAGCGCCGGCAGCTGACGGTGATGTTCGTGGATCTTGTGGGGTCTACGGAGCTGGCGCTGACGCTGGACCCTGAGGAGCTACGGGATCTGCTGGGCGCGTACCAGGACGCGCTGGGGGCGGAGGTGGCGCGCTACGGCGGCCATGTCGCGAAGTACATGGGCGACGGGGTGCTGGTCTACTTCGGCTACCCCCAGGCGCACGAGGACGACGCGGCGATAGCGACGAGTCTCGAGGCCGAAGCGCAGGCGGAGCAAAGCGGGGCTCTCTTCGCCCGTGCCGAGATTCAACGGCGGCAAGGCGTGGTCCTCGTCCTCCTACGCCCCGACGCACAGGACGAGGCGGAGGCCGCGTTCCAGCGCGCGCTGGCGACGGCGCGGGAGCAGAAGGCTCGCCTGTGGGGGCTCCGTGCGGCCATGGGCTTGGCGCGGCTGTGGACGGAGCGGGGCGAACGACGTCGCGCTCACGACCTGCTCGCGCCGATTCACGGCTGGTTCACCGAGGGCGTCGAGACACGCGACTTGAAGGAAGCCCGAGCGCTGCTCGACGCGTTGAATTAGGTCGAACCCGTTGTCAGGTCGGTTCACCGGCCAGGCGCTTCTTGATCAACTCGACGCGGTAGCGCACGCCCGCCATGTGCGGGTTGACCTCCAGCGCCTTCTCGAACCAGACAAGCGCCGTCTCCTCGTCCTTGAGCGCCGTGTAGATCAGGCCCATGCCGCTCAGCGCGCCGAAATGGCGCGGCTCCAGCTCCAGGGTCTTGGTCACGTCGGCGATGGAATCCTCGTAGCGCCCCATCAGGTAGTAGAGCGTGGCCCGACGGTTCCAGCCCTCGGCGAAGGCGGGATCGCGCTCGATCACCTGGCTGTAGTACGCCTCGGCGTCGTCGAAGTCGCCGATCGACATGGCGGCGCGCCCCTGGTGCATGAGGGACGTGATCGCGCTGTCGTCGTTCTGATACCAAACCGACCAGATTTCGGTTTCCAATCGCTCGGCTTCCGTCTGGTCCAGATGGCCCTGGAGGCGGACGAACATTTCAAGCAGCCGGGGGTCGTCCTGGCCCGCCAGGGCCGGGCCGAGGGTCGCCCAAAGGGCGAGGGCAAGTGCAAGGGCGCGCTTCATGGCCCGAGGTTAGGGATTGCGATCCTGCGCCGCAAGCGCGTGGCCTACACAGTCTCGTGATCGACGGCGCGGGCGAACGCGGCCGGTGCCGGGCCGCCCCAAGCCCAGTCGAGCAGCTCCACCGTGTGCACCGCCGGAACGCCGACGACTCCGCGCAACTGCACGAGGCAGCCGATGTTGCCGGCGGCGAGGGCCTTGGCGCCTGTCGCCGCGATGTTGCGCGCCTTGCGATCACGCAGGGCCGTGGCGAAGGCGGGTTGCAGCAGGTTGTAGGTGCCGGCCGAGCCGCAGCACAGGTGGCCTTCGCCGATGGGTCGCACCTCGAAGCCGGCGCACCGCAGCAGGGCTTCCGGTAGGCCGGCGATCTTCTGGCCATGCTGCAGCGAGCAGGCGGCGTGATAGGCGACGGAGAGGCCCGTGTGATCGCCGGCCGGCGGAGTCCGCGCCCGCATCAGGGGGTCGAGTACCTCGGTCACGTCGCGCGCGAGCGAGGCGAGGCGCCGGGCATCGTGGGCGAAGTCCGGGTCGTCCGCCAGCAGGTGGCCATAGTCCTTGAGCAGCGTGCCGCAGCCGGACGCGGTGACGACGATCGCGTCCAACCGACCGGCGGCCAGCCAGGGGCGGAACGCCGCGACGTTGCGCCGGGCGGCGGCGCGCGCGTCCTCGCGCCGACCCATGTGGTGTGTGAGCGCACCACAGCACCCCGTGCCGGGAACCGCCACGACCTGGACACCGAGCCGCGCGAGCAGGCGCCGACACGCGGCGTCGATCGCCGGGTCGAGCGCCGGCTGCACGCAGGCCGGCGCCAGCGCCACGCGCAGGACCGGCGTCGCGACGGTCGCGGGCGCGGCCTCGGCGGCGGGCACGGGCTCCCGCGCGGGCAGCAGTTCGATCATGGCGCACAGGCCGGCGGGCAGCCAAGCCGCGACGGGCCGCGTCAGCCGCCCCAGGCCCATGGCCCATCGAAACAGGTGCTGGTAGGGCAGCACGTGGGCAAGCGCCCAGCGGCGCACACGATCGGCCGCGGGTCGGTGGTACGTGCGCTCGATGCGGTCGCGCGCCAGATCGACCAGGTGCATGTAGTCGACGCCCGACGGGCACGTGCTGGTGCACGCCAGGCAACCGAGGCAACGGTCGATGTGGCGCGTGACCGTGGCGTCCGCCGGTTCGTCGCGCTCCAGCATCTCCTTGATCAGGACGATGCGCCCGCGCGGGCTGTCGCGCTCGTCGCCGGTCAACACGTAGGTCGGGCACGTCGCCGTGCAGAACCCGCAGTGCACGCACGTGCGCAGGATGCCGTTGGCTTCGCGGATGTCCGGGTCGTCGAGCCGGTGCGGGGCGAAGCTGGTGCGCATGGTCAGACGCCTTCGACGCGGCGGCCGGGCTCGAACACGCCCTTGGGGTCGAACGCCTGCTTGACGCGCCGCTCGAGCGCGGCGAGCGCTGGGGCCTGGGGCGCGAAGACGGGCATGCGCGCGCGCGCTTCGGCCGGGGCGCGGACCAGCATCGCCGTACCGCCGTGCCGCGCGGCGAGGTCGTGGACCGGGACCGGTTCCTCCGCCGCGGCCCAGAGGGTGCCGCCCGCGGCGTCGAGATAGCCTTCGGCGCCAGCCTGTTCCAACGCGCGCAGCGCCGCCGCGCCGTCCGCCGGCGGTACCCCCAGGCGCCAGACCGGGCGCGAGGCCGGCGCGGCCAGCAGGGCGCCGAAGCCGATCTCACGCCACAGAGCGGCCGAGTTGTGGCCGTGCAGCTCCTCGACCGGCGCGTGCGCACCGAGCCGCGCACGCGCCGCCTCGGTGCGCGCCAGCACCGAGCGCGGCGGCCCCTCCAGCCGCGCCGCCAGCACCGACGATCCGGCACCGGCCACGTAACCCACGGCCGAGCGCGCGGCGACCGCGCGCGGCACGTAGGCGAGCGCCGAGACATCGAGCGGTCCGCGCGCGAGCTCGATCATCAGGGATCCGGCCGCGGCGCCGTCCAGGCCGAAGACAAGCACGGTGCGCGTCTTCTCAGGGCGCGGTAGGACCTTCATCGTGATCGCGGTCATGACACCGAGCGTGCCGAAACTGCCGGCGAACAGCTTGGGCAGGTCGTAGCCCGTGACGTTCTTCACCACCTTGCCGCCGGCCTTGACGATCTCGGCGAATCCGGTGACCGCCTCGATGCCCAACACATGGTCGCGGCAGGCGCCGGCGCGCAGGCGGCGCGGCCCCGCTAGGTTGCACGCCACCAAGCCACCCAGCGTCGGCGCGCCAGGCCCGAGCTGCGCCGACGTGTCGGGCGGCTCGAACGCCAGGTGCTGGCCATGCTGGGCGAGCAGTGCCTCGATGACCGAAAGCGCGGTTCCCGCCCGCGCGGTCAGCACCAGCTCGGACGGCGCGTAGTCGATGATGCCGTCGAGTCGCACCAGGCTCAGGGTGTGCGTCGCCGCGACCGGTCGGCCAAGCCCGCGCTTGCTGCCGCCGCCTTCGACGGCCAGCGTCGCACCGGCCGCCATGGCTTCGCCCACGATGGCGCGCACCTCGTGCGCGTCGGCGGGGTTAAGGGCCGCCATGGCGTGCCGTCTCAGAACCGGGGCAGGTGGGCGAACTTGAGCTGGCCCTCGTGCACATGCATGCGGCCGAGTTCGGCGCAGCGGTGCAGCGTCGGGAACACCTTGCCCGGGTTGGCCAGGCCGTCGGGGTCGAAGGCACACTTGAGCCGCTGCTGCTGGGCCAGATCGGCGTCGCTGAACATGGTGCCCATCAGGTCGCGCTTCTCGATGCCCACGCCGTGTTCGCCGGTCAGCACGCCGCCGACCTCGACGCAGAGCTTCAGGATATCGGCGCCCAAGGCCTCGGCCGCCTCGAGCTGACCCGGCTCGTTGGCGTCGTAGAGGATCAGCGGGTGCAGGTTGCCGTCGCCGGCGTGAAAGACATTGGCCACGCGCAGGCCGCGCGCCGCGGCCAGGGCCGTCATGCGCTCCAGCACCTCGGCGACGCGGGCGCGCGGGATCGTGCCGTCCATGCACAGATAGTCCGGCGTGATGCGTCCGACCGCCGGGAACGCCGACTTGCGGCCCTTCCAGAACAGCAGCCGTTCGTCCTCGTCGGCGCTGGCGCGCACGGTGGTGGCGCCACCGTCGCGGGCGATCGTCGCGACGCGTTCCACAAGCTCGTCCACCTCGACCGCGTGGCCGTCCAGCTCGACGATCAGGATCGCACCGGCGTCCATGGGATAGCCCGGGTGGCAGAACGCCTCGGTCGCGTCGATCGCCGGCTTGTCCATCATCTCCATGCCGGCCGGGACGATACCGGCCGCGATCACCGCGGCGACGCAACGCGCGGCATCGGCGCTGGTCGTGAAGCCGAGCAGCAGGGCGCGCGCCGTCGCGGGCGCGGGCAGGAGCCGCACGGTCGCCTCGGTCACGACACCCAGAAGCCCCTCGGACCCGGTGACGACGCCGAGCAGGTCATAGCCGCCCGCATCGCCCGCCTTGCCACCCAGGCGGACCACGGTGCCGTCCATCAGCACCAGCTCGACGCCCAACAGGTTGGTTGCAGTGACGCCGTACTTCAGGCAATGCACGCCGCCCGAGTTCTCGGCCACGTTGCCGCCGATGGTGCAGGCGATCTGGCTGGACGGATCCGGTGCGTAGTAGAGGCCGTGGGGCGCCGCGGCCTGGCTGACCGACAGGTTGGTGACGCCCGGCTGCACCACGGCGCAGCGGTTCGCCGCATCGACCTCGAGGATGCGGTTGAACTTGCCGAGTCCGAGCACGATGCCGTCGGTCAGCGGCAGCGCGCCGCCCGACAGGCCCGTGCCGGCGCCGCGCGGCACCACCTTGACGCCTTCGCTCTGGCAGAAACGGAGGACCGCCGAGACCTGCTCGGTCCGCTCGGGCAGCACGACGGCGAGCGGCACCTGCCGGTACGCGGTCAGGCCGTCGCAATCGTAGGCGCGCAGGCCCACCTCGTCGGCGATGACGCCTTCGCCGGGGACAAGCGAGCGCAAACGGGCGACCAGCGCGGCGCGGCGCGCCAGCACGGCCAAGTCGGGCGCGGGCATCTGCACGGCGTGGAACCTAAAGGGGCCTGGCCGCCGGGATGGCGTACGTGGCGGCCCAGGGGCGCAGGCGCTCGAACGCGGCGCTGGCCGCCAGCACGTCCCAGTCGGCGTAGCGCCGCCCGACGATCTGCATGCCCACCGGCAGGTTGCCTTCGGCGAGACCGGCCGGGATCGACGCGGCCGGATGGCCGGTGAAGTTGATCGGGTAGGTCAGGCACCAGCCGATCAACGGATCGACCGGCTGGCCGTTGATGGCGCGCGGTCCTAGCGTGTTGCCGTCGGTCGTGTTCTCGACCGGCAGGCACGCCAGCGTCGGCGTGACCAGCAGATCGAACCGGTCGAACACGCCCTGGATGGCGTCGAATACCTCGGTGCGCATCTCCTGGTCGCGGTAGTGCTCGGCCACCGTGAGCCGCACGCCGACGTCGTACCAGTGCAGGAACTCGGGCGGCAGATCATCGCGGTGGTCGCCGATCAGGTCGATGCCAGCGCGCTTCAACCCCTCGAAGCCCTGCACGCTCAAGGGCACGATGAGCCGGCACCACAGGTCGCTCAGCTCCTGCTGCGAGCGCGTGATGCCGACCTTGACCTCCTCGACATGGGCGCCGGCCTCCTCGAAGGCGCGCACCGCCTTGTCCACGACGGCCGTGACGCGCGCGTCCACCGGAAAAACATCCAGGTCGCGGCTATAGGCGATGTGCATCCCACGCACCGGGCGGCGCAGCGCGCCCAGGTAGTCGACGTCCTGGTCCAGGCTGAACGGATCGCGACTGTGGTAGCCGCCCAGCACGGACATGGCGAGCGCCGCGTCCTCGACCGTGCGCGTGATCGGGCCTTCGAACAGGAACGGCGTCGCGGAGCCGAAGGCGTTGGGCCGGCTGAGCCGGGGCACGCGGCCGAACGACGCCTTGTAGCCGTAGACCCCGCACCACGCGGCCGGGATGCGCGTCGAGCCACCGCCGTCGGTGCCTTCGGCCAGGGGCACCATGCCGTCGGCCACGGCGCCCGCGCTGCCGCCCGACGAGCCGCCCGTGTTGCGTCGAGTGTCGAACGGGTTGCGCGACGGCCCGAACAGGTAGTTGTCGCACACGCCGCGGAAGCCGAGCACGGGGCTGTTGGTCTTGCCAACGATGATCGCCCCGCCCTGCTCGATGCGTTCGGAGAAGCCGCAGTGGGCGTTGACCACGAAGTTCCTGAGGGCGCGGATGCCGCCGAGCGTCGCCGGCCAACCGGGCTTGAAGTCGAACAGGTCCTTGATGGCGACCGGCACGCCGTGGAGCGGCCCCAGCGCCGCCCCGGTCATGACTGCTTGCTCGGCCTGGCGCGCCGCCTGGCGCGCGTCGTCGAACCCCAGATGGACGAAGGCGTTGAGCGAGGGGTTGCGCGCTTCGATCCGCCGGATCGCGGCCTCGACCACCTCGACCGGCGAGACGCTACGCCGACGCACCAGGAGCGCCGTCTCGGCCGCGCTCAGACCGGTCAGATCGGTGCCCGCCATGGTGCCTCGCCCCAAGCCAATCGGCGCCGCGGGCCCTGGGGCCACGGCGGGGCGTATCCTAACAGAAGCGAATGGGCTTGGGCTGTAGCCCTGGGGCTCTAGCCCTGGCGCGCCTTGAAGCGGCGCGCGGTCTTGTTGATGACGTAGAGCCGCCCGCGCCGCCGCACGATCTGGCACTTGCCGTGGCGCTGCTTCGCCGAGCGCAAGGAATTGCGAATCTTCATGATACCGGCCCCGTGCCGCGCGAGAGGCGGTCTTATAGGCGAGCGACCCCGCTCCGTCAACCCGGCCGCGCCTCGATGCCCAGGCCCGGTACGGACGTTCCCCCGGTCATGGCGAGCAGGCTGTCGTAGGCGGTGACGAAAACGCAGTGCGCGTGGCCGGCGGCGGCGTAAAGGGTGGCGAAGCGGGCAAGACTCGGATCGACGGCCACGGGCAAGGACTGGGGATGCCCGATCGGCGCGACGCCGCCGATGGCGAAGCCGGTCGCGGCCCTCACGCGGTCGGCATCGGCGCGCGCCGCCGCGCTGGCTGACCCGAACGCGCGGCCCAGGGCCAGGGCATCGCAGCGCCGATCGCCGGCCACCAATGCCAGCACCAGCCGATCATCGACCATGAAGGCGAGCGTCTTGACGATGGCGCCGAGCGGACAATCCACGGCCTTCGCCGCGTCCTCGGCCGTGCGGGCCGTATGGTCCAGGGCGACGATGGTGTCGGGCGCGGAGGCGGCAACCAGCGCCGCGCGCACGCGCTCGACCGAGGCGCTGGCCAGCGGGCCGCTCATCCCGGTACGGCGCGGCCGCGCTGGACCGCAGGGCGCGCGCTGATCTCGTCGAACCAGCGCTTGACGTTGGGGATCGACGCCATGTCGATGCCATGCCATTCCCACCGGGCGACCCACGGCCAGGTCGCGATGTCGGCGATCGAGTAGTCGCCGGCCAGGAACGGCACCTCGGCGAGCCGACGATCGAGCACGCCGTAGAGCCGGTGCGCCTCCTTCGTGTAGCGCTCGATGGCGTAGGGCACTTGTTCCTTGGCGAAGCGGCGGAAATGGTTGGCCTGGCCGAACATCGGCCCGACCCCGCCCATCTGGAACATCAGCCACTGCAGGACCACCGTGCGTCCGCGCCGGTCGCGCGGCATGAGCCGGCCGGTGATCTCGGCCAGATAGACCAGGATCGCGCCGGATTCGAACACCGCGAGCGGGCCGCCCTCGGCGTCGCGATCGACGATGGCCGGGATCTTGCTGTTGGGGTTGATGCGCACGAACGCGGGCGTGAACTGGTCGCCCTTGCCGATATCGATGTGGTGCACCGTGTAGGGCAGGCCGACCTCCTCGAGCATGATCGAGACCTTGCGCCCGTTGGGCGTCGCGTCGGTGTAGAGGTCGATCATGGGTTCCTCGCGGGCGGCCGCAGCACGTAGTCGTAGGACGGCGGCAGCGGCAGGCGGTCGAGCGCGCCGAGCGCCCGTGCCGCGTGGAACGGCCAGTAGGGATCGTGCAGGCTGGCCGTGGCGATCAGCGCCAGGTCGGCGTGGCCTTCGGCGACGATCGCCTCGGCCTGGGCGGGATCGCTGATCGCGCCCACCGCCGCGGTCGGTATCGCGGCGTCGCGCCGGATGCGCGCAGCCAGCGGCACCTGCCAGCCGGGACCGAAGGGCGGCGCCTCGCCCGGCACCACCCAGCCGGAACTGGCGTCGATCATGTCGACGCCTTCCGCCTTCAGCCGGCGGGCGAGCGCGACCGAGTCCTCGAGGGTCCAGCCGCCGGGTAGCCAATCCACCGCCGAGAAGCGCACCAGCAGGGGCTTAGCGTCGGGCCACACACCGCGCACCGCGCGCACGACCTCAAGCACCAGCCGCGCCCGCCCGTCGAACGAACCGCCCCAGCGGTCGTCGCGCCGGTTGGCGAGCGGCGAGAGGAACTCGTGCAGCAGGTAGCCGTGGGCGGCATGGACCTCGAGCACCGTGAACCCGGCCTGGTCGGCGCGCCGCGCCGCGGCGGCGAAGGCCGCGATGACCGCGCGGATGTCGTCCTCGGTCATGGCCGCGGGCACCTGATCGACCGTGCCGCCCGGAGGATCGAACGGCTCGGCCGAGGGCGCGATGGTCGTCCAGGCGCCTTCGGCCGTCGTCAGGGACCGGTCCCCCCGCCAGGGTGGGTTGGTGCTGCCCTTGCGCCCCGCATGGGCGACCTGGATCGCCGGCTGGGCGCCGTGCCGCGCCATGAAGGCGGCGATCGGGGCGAGCGCCTGGGCGTGGGCGTCGGACCAGATGCCCAGGTCCTCGGACGCGATGCGGCCGCGCGGCTCGACTGCGCTGGCCTCGACGATGACCAGTCCGGCGCCGCCGACCGCCCGGCTGCCCAGGTGCACCAGGTGCCAGTCGTTGGCCAGGCCATCCACGCACGCGTACATGCACATGGGCGAGATGCCGACACGGTTACGCAGGCGCACGTCACGCAACGTCAGGGGCTCGAACAAGGCCGACACGATGAAGGACTCCGGAGGTCAGAGTGAGTTGAGCGCCAAATCGAGATCGGCGATCAGGTCGTCGGGATGCTCGAGCCCGACCGAGAGGCGCAAGAGATCCTCGGGCACCTTGCTGCCCGCGGGTTCGATGCTGGCGCGGTGCTCCACCAGGCTCTCGACGCCGCCCAGCGACGTCGCCCGCTTGAACACCGCGAGCCGACCGTGCACCGCGAGCGCGCCGGCACGGCCCCCGCGTGGCCGGAACGACAGCATGCCGCCGAATCCGCCCGCCATCTGGCGCGCCGCGATCGTGTGGCCCGGCCGGTTGGCCAGCCCTGGGTACATCACCTGCACGACGGCCCGATGATCGGCCAGCCGTTCGGCGATGGCGGCGGCGCTGGCCGACGCCTGCCGGACCCGAGGGAACAAGGTGCGCATGCCGCGCAGCAGCAGCCACGCCTCGAACGGGCCCAGCACCGCGCCGTTGTCGTTGCGCACGGCGATCAGCCGCTCGATCACGTCGCGCCGCGCCGCGCGCACGACCAGCGCACCGGCCAGCACGTCGCTGTGGCCGTTGAGGTACTTGGTCGCGGAGTGCATCACGATATCGGCGCCCGACGCGATCGGCCGCGTCAGCACCGGCGTGGCGACCGTGCTGTCGACCACCAGGAGCGCGCCGGCGCCGCGCGCGATCGCCGCCGCCGCGCCAATGTCGACCACGTCCCATGTCGGGTTGGTCGGCGTCTCGATCCACACGACACGCGTTTCGCCGGGACGCACGGCGTCGTCGAGCGCGTCCATATCGCCCGCGGGCACGAAGGTATGGCTGAGCCCGCGCGCCACCCCCTGGCCGCGCACCCACTGGCCGACGCCGTAGTAGCAGGGCTGCTGCACGACCACGTGATCGCCCACGCGCAGCGTCTGGAACACAGCCGCCATGGCGGCCATGCCCGAGGCGAACAGCAGCGCGCGTTCGCCACCTTCCAGGCGGGCCAGCAGCGCCTCGGCCTGGCGCGTCGCCAGGGCATCGCCATGGCGGCCGTAGCTGGCGCCGCCGGGGTAGCCGAGGTCGCTGCCACGCTCGAACGTCGTCGCCGGCACGATCGACGGCACGATCGCCCGCGTCCCCGTCTCGATCCAGCCGAGCGCCTGGGCGGCGAGTGTTTCGGGGCGTAGATCGCGGGAATCGGGCATGGGCGGCCGTCCAGGGACTGGTCCGAACGTACCAGACGGCCGGACACCGCGCCAAGCAGCGGTCCCGCGGTCAGGCCGCAGCGTCGCTGAGCGCCCAGTCGTAGGCCGTGCCAGCAAGTCGTCCGATGGCCTCCAGGCGGCCTGCCATGTCCGGCGCCGCGTAACGCGTCAGATGGGCGATGACGCCCGCTTCGTCGCCACCGAAGTCCTCGATGTACCAGTCGTAGATGCGCGACACCGTGACCGCTTCGCCGTTCACCGCGACACCGCGCGGATGGTTGATGTAGGTCCGGGCGCCGTCCTTGAGCATGGCCTCGGCCGTGGCGCCCCGGTAGGCCGTGGCGGCCAGGTTGGGGCAGCCGAGCGCGGCGCAGTTGACCGCGTAGTGCACGCGCGCATCGCGCCACAACGGCCGCAGGATCCGATGCTCGATGTCGTTAAGGGTCAAGTCCTGGCCGGCCACGGCGATCAGGCGTGCGTCCCAGGGGCCGTCGCCGAACAGGCCGGTCGCGATGTCGATGTCGCGGATCGATGCGACCGGATAGTGGTCAAGCACCACGCGCACGGTCAGCGCGTTGTAGAGGTTGATCCAGAACACCAACTGTTCGGACCGCGCCAGGGTGTCGATGGCGGTGTCCGCCAGTGCGTCCAGATAACGGTCGAGGGTCGCACGATCGACCACCCGCCCATAGGCGATGCGGTTGATACCGTCGGCGCCGACGATCAGGTTCGCGTCGAGGAACGCATCCCACGGGCCGTGATCGACGGTCGCGGTCGAGTCCGGGTTGTGCGTGGCCCAGCGGTCCCACGGTTCGGCGGATGGTGCGAACAGACCTTCGCCCGACCGGAACGCGCCGAGCGCGAGCACAAGGCCGCTGCCGAGCAAGGCGCGGCGGGCGATGACGGACGAGGGCATGGCCAGACCATGGCAGCACCGTCGATCACGCACTACTGAACTTGTCGTCAGCCCTCCGCCAGGCGACGCGCGACAGCGCGATCGACCGAAGGTCTCATATGGACCAAGACTTGCATGCCGTTTCAGGTATACGGTCAGGGATCGAACTCGAGCGTGCGACGTTCGGTTCTTTGGAGCGCCGGGTGTGGCGCTTCGGCCCGACCGAGGGGGGACGTCATGAGGAACATCATGAAGTGGTCGATGTCGTTCGTTGCCGGGATCGCCATGGCGATCGCCGGGTCCGCCAGCACCGGCCACGCCGATCAGCCCAAGCAGGGCGGGACGATGGTGGTCAGTTACTTCGACGACACTACGACGCTCGACCCGGCCATCGGCTACGACTGGCAGAACCCGTCGATGATGCAGGCGCTGTTCGACGGTTTGATGGACTACGAGCCCGGTACGACGAAACTGACGCCCGATCTCGCGGAAAGCGTCGATGTCTCCACCGACGGCCTGACGTACACCTTCACGCTTCGCCAGGGCGTCAAGTTCCACAACGGCCGCGAACTCACGAGCGCCGACGTGAAGTACACCCTGGAGCGCCTCGCCAATCCCGCGACCCGTAGCCCGGGGCAGAGCTACTTCAGTTCGATCGCCGGGTTCGACGAGCTCGCCGCTGGGACGAGCGATGGACTGAGCGGGGTCGAGACGCCCGACGCCTACACCGTGATCATCAGGATGTCGCGTGCCACGGCGCCCTTCCTCAACGTCCTCGCCATGCACTTCGGCTCGATCGTGCCCAGGGAGGAGGTCGAGCGGTGGGGCGATGACTTCGGACACCACGTCGTCGGTACCGGCGCCTTCAGGTTGACGGAGTGGACCGCCGGACAGCGGCTCGTGTTCGACCGCAACGAGGATTACTTCAAGCCCGGCGTGCCCTACCTGGACAAGATCGTCTTCGAGATCGGCCAGGATCCGACCGTGGTGCTGCTGCGCCTGCAACAGGGCGAGATCGACATCGCGGGCGACGGGATTCCGCCGGCCCAGTACGTCGAGATGACGACCGGCGACGCCACAAAGGATCTGGTCGTTCTCAGCGATCAGTTGCAGACCGGGTACGTGACGCTCAACACGACGATGCCTCCCTTCGACAACGTCCTGGTGCGCCAGGCCGTCAACATGGCGATCAACAAGGCCAACGTCGTCCGCATCATCAACAACCGCGCGGTCCCCGCGAACCAGGCATTGCCGCCCCTGATGCCCGGGCACGACCCGAGCCATGGCGGGTATCCGTTCGATCCGGACAAGGCGCGGGCCCTCTTGGCCGAAGCCGGGCACCCCGACGGCTTCGAGACCGAACTTTACGCCATGAACGTCGATCCGAACCCGCGCATCGCGCAGGCGATCCAGCAGGACCTGGCCAATGTCGGGATCACGGCCTCGGTGCAATCGCTATCGCAGGCGGTCGTCATCGACGCCGGCGGTCAGGGCAGTGCTCCGATGCTGTGGTCGGGAGGCATGGCCTGGATCTCGGACTTTCCCGATCCGTCGGGGTTCTATTGGCCGATCCTCGGCTGCGACAGCGCGGTGCCCGGAGGTTGGAACTGGGCCAAGTACTGCAACCAGGCGCTCGATGATCGCGCGGCCAAGGCGGACGCCATGGTCGACCCGGCGCTTGCCGCCCAGCGCACGGAGGAATGGCGCGGCATCTTCCTGGACGCGATGAAGGACGCGCCTTGGGTGCCCATTTTCCACGACAAGGGGGTGCTCATCCATTCGGCGCGCATCGGTGGCGACAACCAGTTCTTCGTTTCGCCGGTCCACATCCCGATCTGGTACGACTACCTCTACGCCAAGGACGCGCAGTAGTCGGCTGACGCGCGGCGCGCCGGGGATTCCCGGCGGCGGTCGATTCGTCCAGTGAACCGTCGCGTCAGCCGGCGAGTTTGTGCTTGAGCAGGTCGTTGAGCTGGGCGGGGTTGGCCTTGCCGCCCATGGCGCGCATGACCTGGCCGACGAAGAAGCCGAACAGCTTGTCCTTGCCGGCGCGGTACTCCGCCACCTTGGCCGCCTCGCGCGCCATGATCGCGTCGATCGCCGCCTCGATGGCGCCCGTGTCGGTGACCTGACGCAGGCCTTTCTCCTCGACCACGATGGCCGCGTCCTTGCCGGTCTCGACCATGGCGGCGAACACGTCCTTGGCCAGCCGCCCCGAGATCGTGCCATCGGCCATGAGGTCCAGCAGCCCACAGAGCTGGACGGCCGAGACCGGCGAGGCGTCGATCTCCTTGCCGAGCCGGTTCAGCGCGCCGAACAGCTCGACCATGACCCAGTTGGCCGCGAGCTTGGCGTCGCGGCCCTTGGCCACGGTCTCGAAATAGTCCGCCGCCACCTGGTCGCCGACCAGCACGCCCGCGTCGTAGGCGGAAAGCCCATAGGCGGCCATGAAGCGGTCCTTCTTGGCGTCGGGCAGTTCCGGCACGCCGGCCTTCAGGCGCGCGACCCACGCCGGGTCCAGGCGCAGCGGCATCAGGTCTGGGTCGGGGAAGTAGCGGTAGTCGTGCGCCTCTTCCTTCGAGCGCATGGCGCGCGTCTCGCCCTTGTTGGCGTCGTAGAGCCGGGTCTCCTGGACGACGGTGCCGCCGCCCTCGATCAGCTCGATCTGGCGCTGGGTCTCGTACTCGATGGCGCGCTGCAGGAAGCGGATCGAGTTCACGTTCTTGATCTCGCAGCGCGTGCCCAGCGCTCCGCCCGGTCGACGCACCGAGACGTTGGCGTCGCAGCGCAGGCTGCCTTCCTCCATGTTGCCGTCGCAGGTCCCGATGTAGCGCAGGATCGCGCGCAGCTTCTTGAGGTAGGCGCCGGCTTCCTCGGCCGAGCGCAGGTCCGGCTCCGAGACGATCTCCATCAGCGCGACACCGGCGCGGTTGAGATCCACGTGGCTGGCGCCCGGCGCGACATCATGCAGGCTCTTGCCCGCGTCCTGTTCCAGGTGCAGCCGGGTGATACCGATGGTGCGCGTCGAGCCGTCCTTCATGTCGAGCCGGATCGTGCCCGTGCCGACGATCGGGTTCTTGTACTGGGAGATCTGATAGCCGGCCGGCAGATCGGGGTAGAAGTAGTTCTTGCGGTCGAACACCGAGACCAGGTTGATCCGGGCCTCCAGCGCCAGGCCGGTCTTGACCGCCTGCTCGACGCAATGGCGGTTGATCACCGGCAGCATGCCGGGCATGGCCGCGTCGACGAACGAGACCTGGCTGTTGGGCTCGGCGCCGAAGGCAGTGGCCGCGCCTGAGAAAAGCTTGGCGTTCGAGACGACCTGGGCATGGACCTCGAGGCCGATGACGACCTCCCACGGCCCGGTCGCGCCCTCGACCAGCGGCGCGGTCATGGCGCGATCCCGTCGGGCCGATGGGAGAAACCGGCGGCGCGCTCGAGCGCGGCGCCGGCGGCGATCACGGTTTCCTCGTCGAAGGCGCGGCCGATGATCTGCAGCCCCAGCGGCAGGCCGTCGGCGCTGAGCCCGGCCGGCACCGAGATCGCCGGCAGGCCGGCCAGGCTGGCCGGCACGGTGAACACGTCGTTCAGGTACATGGCGACCGGATCGTCCATCTTCTCGCCAATGGCGAAGGCGGCCGACGGCGCGGTGGGCGTCAGCAGCACGTCGACCTGCTCGTAGGCACGGGCGAAATCCCGCGCGATCAAGGTGCGCACGCGCTGGGCGCGCAGGTAATAGGCATCGTAGTAGCCGGCCGAGAGCACATAGGTGCCGATCAGCACGCGGCGCTGGACCTCGGCGCCGAAGCCGGCGGCGCGCGTCGCCTCGTAGAGCCCGTCCACGCCGTCGCCGGCCACGCGCAGCCCATAGCGCACGCCGTCGTAGCGCGCCAGGTTCGACGAGGCCTCGGCCGGCGCCACGATGTAGTACGTGGGCAGGGCGTGGCGGGTGTGCGGTAGGCTGACCTCGCGCACCGTCGCTCCCTGGTCGGTCAGCCAGGCGACGCCCTGGCGCCACAGCGCGTCGATCTCGGCCGGCATGCCGTCGACGCGGTATTCCTTGGGCACGCCGACCCTGAGGCCCTTGAGCGGGCGAACGAGCGCCGCCTCGTAGTCGGGCACTGGGCGATCGACGGACGTGGAATCGAGCGGGTCGTGCCCCGCCATGGCACCGAGCAGGATCGCGCAATCGCGCACGCTGCGCGCGAGCGGCCCGGCCTGGTCCAGCGACGAGGCGAACGCCACGATGCCGAGGCGCGAACAGCGCCCGTACGTGGGCTTCAGGCCGACGATGCCGGAGAACGCCGCTGGCTGGCGGATTGAGCCGCCCGTGTCGGTGCCCGTGGCGCCGAGGCAGAGCCGGGCGGCGACCGCCGCGGCCGAGCCGCCCGACGAGCCGCCGGGTACCAGGCGGGCGTTGGAGCCCTTGCGCCGCCACGGGCTGACCACCGGCCCGTGGTAGCTGGTCATGTTGGACGAACCCATGGCGAACTCGTCCAGGTTGGTCTTGCCCAGCATGACCGCGCCGGCGCGCCACAGGTTGGCCGTGACCGTCGATTCGTAGGGCGAAGCGAAGCCGTGCAGGATGTGCGAGCCGGCGGTGGTCGTCACGCCCTTGGTGCAGAACAGGTCCTTGATGGCGAGCGGGATGCCCTCGAGTGGTCCGGCCTCGCCGCGCGCAAGCCGGGCGTCGGACGCACCCGCGCCGGCGCGCGCGGCGTCCGCGGTCTCGGTGATAAAGGCGTTGAGTTCGCGCGCCCGTTCCATCGCGCCGACATGGGCGTCCGCCAGCTCGCGCGCCGAGAACGAGCGCGCACGAAGACCCGCGCGCGCCTCCGAGATGGTCAGGTCCGTCAAAGCCGCCACAATGACCGTCCGTTCCCGCCTACTCGACGACCTTGGGCACCACGAAGAAGCCGTGCTCCTTCGCCGGCGCGTTGGCCAGCACGGCGTCCCGGTCCCCGGGGATCGTGACCACGTCCTCGCGCAGGACCAGATCCATGGCGACGACGCTGGTCATGGGCTCCACACCCTCCACGTCGACCGCGCGCAACTGCTCGATCCAGGTCAGGATGCCGTTCAGCTCGCCGACCATCCGCTCCTGGTCCTGGGCCTCGATGCGCAGCCGCGCCAGCCGCGCGATACGGGCCACGGTGGCCTTATCGAGAGACATCGGTCATTGTCTCCACCGTCAATTCAGACGTCCGGAAGGACCCGGAACCTGCCCGCCCCGGGTCGCGCGAATCTAACACCCGCCATGGAACCCCACAAGCCGCTGGCCTCCGTCGCGCTTCTTGCCGCCCGGCTCGGCGGCGAGCAGCGGGTGCTCGGGCTCGACGTCGGCACGAAGACCATCGGCATGGCGCTGTCGGACGTCGGACGCACCGTGGCGACGCCGCTCGCCACCCTGAAACGCGGCCGCTTCCGCGACGACGCGGCGGCCCTGCGTCGCTTGATCGAGGAGCGCGGCGTGGGCGCGATCGTGGTCGGCCTGCCGATCAACATGGACGGGTCCGAGGGGCCGCGCTGCCAGTCGGTACGCCAGTTCGCCGCCAACCTGCTGGCGGTGGTCGACCGGCCCCTCGCGTTCTGGGACGAACGGCTGTCGACCCGCGCGGTCGAACGTCTGCTGATCGAGGCCGACGTCAGCCGCCGGCGCCGCGCCGCGCTCAACGACAAGCTGGCCGCCGCCTGGATCCTCCAGGGCGCGCTCGACGCCATGGGGCGGTCGTGATCCGGGCGGACATCCTGGCCGCGCTGGCGCCGATCTTCCTGATCATCGGCGCCGGTCTGGCGATGAAGCGCGCGGGCTTCCCTGGCGAGGGCTTCTGGCTGCCGGCCGAGCGCCTGTCCTACTACGTCCTGCTGCCGGCGATGCTGATCAAGGAGATCGGTGGCGCCGAACTCGGCGCGTTCGCCATCCCGCCGCTGCTGCTGGCGCTGGTCGGCACCTACCTGGCGGCGTCGGCCGTGATGCTGGTCCTCGGGCCGCGGCTGGGCTTCCCGCCCGCCAGCTTCGCCACGGCGTTCATGGGGTCGATCCGCTTCAACACCTACGCGGGCCTCGCCGCCGTGGCGGCCCTGCATGGCGGCGGCGGCCTGGCACTGTTCGCGCTGGTCATCGCCGTCATGATCCCGCTGCTGAACGTGCTCTCGATCGCTGCGTTGGTGCGCCACGCGGGCGGCCTGGGCGTGCGCGCCGCGCTGGCTGAGATCGCGCGCAACCCGTTCATCCTGGGCTGTGTCGTGGGCATCACGATCAACGTCGCTGGGTTCGACCTGCCGTCGGTGGCCCAAGGCGTGCTCGACATCCTGGGCCGCGCGGCCCTGGGTGTCGCGCTGCTGGTCACGGGCGCGGGCCTGACGTTGCGTGGCCTGCGCACGTCGCTGCCGCTGCTCGGGTTGGCGAGCGCGGTCAAGCTGCTGGCGCTGCCCGTGCTAGTGGCCGTGGCGTGCCGTCTGGTGGGCGTCGGCGCCTTCGAGACCCAGGTCGCGGTGCTCTACGCCGCGCTGCCCACCTCGCCCGCCGGGTTCGTGCTGGCGCGACAACTGGGCGGCGACACGGCCCTGATCGCCGCGATCATCACCGCGACCACCGTGGCGGCGATCGCGACCATGCCGCTGATGCTGGCGCTGCTTCGCTGACAGCGGCCTTCTGGACGGACCGCGACGCGCGCGCTATGACTGCGCCCGTGTCGAGCGCCGTCGCAGTGGCCATCACCTATCCACACCAGCACCTGCTGGGTATCGAAGGGCTTTCGCCCGCCGAGATCACGCTGCTGCTCGACCTAGCCGAGTCCTACATCGCGCTCAACCGCCGCGCCGACAAGAAGAAGGACCTGCTGCGCGGCCGCACGCTGATCAACATGTTCTTCGAAAGCTCGACCCGGACGCGCACGTCCTTCGAGCTGGCGGGCAAGCGGCTGGGCGCCGACGTCATCAACATGTCGACCTCGTCCTCGTCGATCAAGAAGGGCGAGACGCTGATCGACACGGCGCTGACGCTGAACGCCATGCGCCCGGACGTGCTGGTGGTGCGCCACCCGGATTCCGGTGCGGTGCGCCTGCTGGCCAACCACGTCGCGTGCGCCATCATCAACGGCGGCGACGGCAGCCACGAGCACCCGACCCAGGCGCTGCTGGACGCCCTGGTCATCCGCCGCCATCGCGGCCGGCTGGACGGCCTGCTGGTCGCTATCTGTGGCGACATCATGCACAGCCGGGTCGCTCGCTCGAACATCCACCTGCTGACAACCATGGGTGCGCGCGTGCGCCTGGTGGCGCCGCCCACCCTGCTGCCCGCCGCGATCGCGCGCATGGGCGTCGAGGTGCACCACGACATGCGTTCGGGCCTGGAGGGGTGCGACATCGTCATGATGTTGCGCCTGCAGACCGAACGCATGCAGGGCGCCTTCGTGCCCTCGGGGCGCGAGTACTTCCATTTCTACGGGCTGACCTACGACAAGCTGGCCAAGGCCAAGCCGGACGCCCTGATCATGCACCCCGGGCCCATGAACCGCGGCGTCGAGATCGACAGCGCGGTCGCCGACGACATCACGCGCAGCGTCATCCTGGAGCAGGTCGAGCTGGGCGTCGCGGTGCGCCAGGCGTGCCTCGAGGTGCTGGCGCGCAACCTGCCCAGCCTGCAGCACAACCAGTGAGCGCGTCCGTGACCGTCGCCGCGACCTTCGCCAGCCCCGACCCCAAGGCGCCGCGCCCCGGGCGCGTCGCCTACATCAACGCGCGCCTGATCGACCCCGAGAGTGGGCTGGACGCGCCGGGCGCGTTGCTGACCGAAGGACGCCAGATCGCCGACCTGGGGCCGCGCCTGTTCGCCGACGGCGTGCCCGAGGGCATCGACGTGGTCGACTGCTGGGGCCATGTGCTGTCCCCCGGCCTGATCGACATGCACGTCCACTTCCGCGAGCCCGGCCACGAGCACAAGGAGACGCTGGAGACCGGCAGCCGCTCGGCCGCGGCCGGCGGCGTCACGACCGTCGCGTGCATGCCCAACACGGACCCCGTGATCGACGACGTAGCGCTGGTCCACTTCATCGAACGGCGCGCGCGCGAAACCGCGATCGTGCGCATCCACCCGATCGCCGCGATCACGCGCGGCCTGAAGGGCGCCGAGCTGGCCGAGATGGGCATGCTGAAGGAGGCCGGCGCCGTCGCCTTTTCCGACGACGGGCTCCCCGTCTACGACACCTTGGTCATGCGCCGGGCGCTCAGCTATTCGACCGCGTTCGACGCGCTGGTGATCCAGCATGCCGAGGACCCTAAGCTGTCCGCGTGCGGCTGCATGAACGAGGGCGAGACGGCGACGCGGCTGGGCCTGCCCGGTATCCCCAACGCCAGCGAGGCGATCGTCGTCGAGCGCGACATCCGCCTGGCCGAAATCACGGGTGGGCGCTACCACGTCGCGCACATCTCGACCGCCGAGGCGGTGGCGGCGGTGCGCGAGGCGCGCGCGCGCGGCGTGCGCGTGAGCGCCGAGGCGGCGCCGCACCACTTCGTGCTGAACGAGACGGCGGTGGGCGATTACCTGACGTTCGCCAAGATGGCGCCGCCGCTGCGCTCCGAGGCCGACCGCCAGGCGATCGTCGAGGGCCTGGCCGACGGCACCGTCGAGGCCATCGCCACCGACCACGCGCCGCACGACCAGGACAGCAAGCGTCTGCCCTTCGCCCACGCCGCCAACGGCGTGGTCGGCCTGGAGACCCTGGTGCCTCTGACCCTCGAGCTCGTGCACGCGCGGCAACTCGACCTGCGCCGGGCCCTGGCGGCGGTCACGTCCAACCCCGCGCGGCTCCTGGGGCTCGACCGCGGCGTGCTGGCCAAGGGCCGGCCAGCGGACCTGACGGTCATCGACATCGACCGGCCGTGGTGTATCGACGCGGCGCAGTTCCAGAGCAAGTCCAAGAACTCGCCCTTTGGTGGTCGCGCGGTGCGCGGCCGCGCGCTGCGCACGGTGGTTGGCGGCCGCACCGTATTCGCGCTCGGCGGCTGAGCCGTGCCGGATCCACTGGGCGGGTTCGCCTACACCTGGCCCCTGTTCGCCGGCGCGTTGGTGGCGTATCTGATCGGATCGGTTCCCTTCGGCCTGATCGTGACGCGCTTGGCGGGCCTTGGCGACATCCGGCGTATCGGGTCCGGCAACATCGGCGCGACCAACGTCTTGCGCACCGGGCGCAAGGGGCTGACGGCGCTGACGCTCCTGCTGGACGGGGCGAAGGGCGCTGTGGCCGTCGTGCTGGGCTGGCGCTTCGGCCCGGACATGGCGGTGATCGCGGCCCTCGCCTCGGTGGTCGGCCACATGGCGCCGGTCTGGCTCGGCTTTGGGGGCGGCAAGGGCGTCGCCACGACGCTGGGCGCGTACTTGGCCCTTGCACCCGTCGTGGGCGTTGGTGCTTGCGCCGTCTGGCTGGTCACCTTCGCGCTGGCGCGCATTTCCTCGGTCGGCGCGCTGGCCGCCATGGCTGCCGCGCCGGCCTTCGCCTACGGCCTCGCCGACCCCCAGATCGGCGAGATCGCGCTGATGCTCGGCGCGCTGGTGATCGCACGGCATCACGCCAACATCCGCCGGCTCCTCAAGGGCGAGGAGCCACGCGTCGGCAAGCCGTGACGCGGCTCGACGACGAGGAGCAGATCGCACGGTTGCGCCTGATCCGCTCCGAGCGGATCGGACCGGTGCTCTACCGCCGCCTGATCGCGGCCTACGGCGACGGCCGCCGCGCGCTCGAGGCGGTGCCCGAATTGGCGCGGCGCGGCGGTGGGCGGCCCATCCATCTGTGCCAGCGTTCGCTCGCCGAGGACGAGATCGCGGGCCTGGCGCGCCTGGGTGCCGCGCTGATCGAGTGCGCCGAGCCCGGCTTTCCGCCCCTGCTCGCCCAGGTCGCCGACGCGCCACCGCTGATCGCCGTGCGCGGCCGCGCCGGGCTGCTCGACCGCCCCGCCGTGGCGATCGTCGGCGCGCGCAACGCCTCGGCCGCCGGACGGCGCATGGCGGCCATGATCGCAGCCGACCTGGGCGTCGCCGGCTACGTGGTCGTCTCGGGGCTGGCGCGCGGCATCGACGCGGCGGCGCACGAAGCCGCGCTGGCCGCCGGCACGGTCGCCGTCGTGGCCGGCGGCCTGGACGTGGTCTACCCGCAGGAGAACGCCCGCCTGCACGAGCGCATCGTGCATGAGGGCGTTGTCGTCGCCGAGCAGCCGCTGGGCATGCAACCCCAGGCGACCCACTTTCCACGGCGCAACCGCATCATCTCGGGCTTGGCCCAGGGCGTAGTGGTGGTCGAGGCGGCGCTGGGCTCGGGCTCGCTGATCACGGCGCGCCTGGCGGCCGAGCAGGGGCGCGAGGTGTTCGCCGTGCCGGGCTCGCCGCTCGACCCGCGGGCGCGCGGTGCCAACGGGCTCCTGCGCGACGGCGCGGTGCTGACCGAATCGGCCGAGGATGTCATCGTGGGCCTGCGCGGCTGGCGCCCGCGCGCGCGCGAGCCCGAGGCGCTGGGCGAGCCGCTGTTCGGGTCGGAGGGCGAGTCCACGGGGCTCGAACGAGTGCGCGCCTTGGTGCTCGAGGTCGTGGGTCCGACGCCGGTCGAGGTTGACGAAATCCTGCGCCAGTGCCAGATAACGCCCGCCGTGGCCCGCATCGTGCTCCTGGAACTCGAGCTGGCGGGCCGCATCGAGCGTCATCCGGGCAACAGGGTGGCGCTGTCGTTCACCACTCGTTAACGCCAAGGCCCTCCTCTACGCGCCAACGGACCATCCCACGATGAACGTCGTCGTCGTCGAATCGCCCACCAAGGCGCGGACCCTGGAGAAGTACCTGGGCCCCGGCTACGCCGTGCTGGCCAGCTATGGCCACGTGCGCGACCTGCCGGCCAAGGACGGCTCGGTGCGTCCCGACGACGACTTCGCCATGACCTACGAGGTCGAGGCGCGCGCGGCCAAAAACCTGAAGGCGATCGCCGACGCGCTCGGCAAGGCCGAGGCGCTCTACCTGGCGACCGACCCGGACCGCGAGGGCGAGGCCATCGCCTGGCACGTGCTCGAGGCGCTCAAGAGCCACAACGCCATGCGCGGCAAGCCGGTGCACCGGGTCGCGTTCCACGAGATCACCAAGAGCGCGGTGACCCAGGCAATCGCTCACCCGCGCACCATCGACCCGGACCTGGTCAACGCCCAGCAGGCGCGCCGGGCGCTCGACTACCTGGTCGGCTTCACCCTGTCGCCGGTCTTGTGGCGCAAGCTGCCCGGCGCGCGCTCGGCCGGGCGCGTGCAATCGGTGGCGCTGCGCCTGATCTGCGAGCGCGAGGCCGAGATCGAGGCGTTCCGCCCGCGCGAGTACTGGACGGTCGATGCCGACCTGATCACCCGCGGCGACGAGCGGTTCGCCGCGCGCCTGACCCACCTGAATGGCGCCAAGCTGGACAAGTTCGACCTAGCCAACGAGGCCGCTGCGCAAGCGGCGGCGGCCGTGCTCGCGGAGGACGGGTTCGTCGTGCGCAACGTCGAGCGCAAGGACGTGCTGCGCAACCCGCCGCCGCCCTTCACCACCTCGACCCTGCAGCAGGAGGCGTCGCGCAAGCTGGGCCTGGGCGCCAAGCGCACCATGCAGCTCGCCCAGCAGCTTTACGAAGGCATCGACCTGGACGGCGAGCGGGTCGGCCTGATCACGTACATGCGGACCGACAGCGTGGCCATCTCGCGCGAGGCGGTCCGCGAGGCGCGCGAGGTCATCGCCCGGGACTACGGCGACGCCTATCGCCCGCGTGAGCCGCGTGCCTACAGCGCCACCGCCAAGAACGCCCAGGAAGCCCACGAGGCGATCCGTCCCACCTCGCTCGAGCGCCGGCCGGGCAGAGTCGGCCGCGCGCTCTATGGCGATCAGGCGCGGCTCTACGAGCTGATCTGGAAACGCACGCTGGCCAGCCAGATGACCAGCGCCGTCTACGACCGCATGAGCGCCGACATCGACGCCGGCCACGGCGCCGCGGCCTTGCGCACCACGGGCTCGCGCATCGCCTTCGACGGCTTCCTCAAGCTCTACGAGGAGGGCCGCGACGACGCCGACGGCGACGAGGACGGCCGCATGCTGCCGGCCCTGGCGCCAGGCCAGGAGTTGAGCCTTGGCGGCGTTCGGCCCGAGCAGCACATGACCGAGCCGCCGCCGCGCTACACGGAGGCGAGTCTAGTGCGCAAGCTCGAGGAGCTGGGCATCGGTCGGCCGTCGACCTACGCCTCGATCATCTCGGTGCTGCAGGACCGCGATTATGTGCGCCTCGAGCGCAAGCGCTTCGTCCCCGAGGATCGCGGCCGCCTGGTCACCGCGTTCCTGGAGAGCTTCTTCCGGCGCTACGTGGAGTACGGCTTCACCGCCGACCTCGAGGACCGGCTCGACGAGGTGTCCAACGGCCGCGTCGATTGGAAGGACGTGCTGCGCGCGTTCTGGCGCGAGTTCTCGGGCGCGGTCGAGGACACCCGCGAGCTGCGCGTCAAGGACGTGCTGGACGCGCTGGACGCGCTGCTCGGCCCGCACTTCTTCACGTCGAACGACCCGGCCGTCGACCCGCGCCGCTGCCCGGGCTGCGGCGAAGGCCGGCTGAGCCTGAAGCTCGGCCGCTTCGGCGCCTTCATCGGCTGTTCCAACTACCCCGAGTGCCGCTACACCCGGCGCCTCGCCGTGGCCGGCAACGGCGAGGGCAACGGCGCCGACGAGGGCCCGCGCGAACTCGGCCCCGACCCGACGACCAGCCTGCCGGTCTCCGTGCGCCAAGGCCCCTACGGCGACTACGTCCAGCTCGGCGCGACTGGCGGCGAGGCCAAGCCCAAGCGCGTGTCGCTGCCCAAGGGCACCGCCGCCGACGGCGTGGACCTGGACACGGCGTTGGCGCTGCTGGCGCTGCCGCGCACCGTTGGGCATCACCCCGAGAGCGGCGAGGCGATCCAGGCCGGCATCGGCCGGTTCGGCCCCTACCTGCGGCTGGGCGATCGCTATGTCGGACTGCCCGCCGGCGAGGACGTGCTGACCATCGGTCTGAACCGCGCCATGGACGTGATCGCCAACGCCAAGCCCCGCCGCGCCCAGGGCGAGGTGCTGCGCGAACTGGGCGCGCACCCCGAGGACAGTCAGCCCTTGGTCATCAAGTCGGGTCGCTATGGGCCGTACATCCAGCACGGCCGCACGTTCGCGAGCGTGCCGAAGGATCGCGCTGTGGAGGACGTCACGCTCGAGGAGGCGGTGGCGCTGGTCGCGGCGCGCGCGGCCAAGGGTGGCGCCAAGCGCGGCCGGGCCGCCAAGGGTCGGGTCACGGCGGGCAAGGCAAGCGGTGCGAAGGCGGCCAAGACCCCCGCCAAGGCGCCGCGCGCGACCAAAGGCGCCAAGCCCGCGGCCAGAGCCAAGGCGGCGGGCACGACGAAGCCGCGCGCCAAGGGCGCGCGGTCGGTCTGACCGGTGGCCCGCGCCAAGCGCGCCCCCGGACTGCCCACGCGCGAGGCCCTGCTCGAGTTCATCCGCGAGGCACCCGGCCGCGTCGGCAAGCAGGAGATCGCGCGCGCCTTCGGCATCAAGGGCTCGGACCGCGTCGCGCTGAAGGCCCTGCTGCGCGACCTGGCCGATACCGGCGCCCTGGAGCGGCGGCGCACGCGCGGCTTCGCGGCACCCGGCGCGCTCGAGGAATTCACCGTCGCCGAGATCGTGGCGATCGACGAGGACGGCGAGCCATGGGCCGAGCCGGTCGCCTGGCCTGGCCCCGGCGCCGCGCCGCGCATCCTGGTGCTGCCCGACGCGGTGCGCGGCCGCGCCCCCGGCCCCAAGGAACGAGTGCTGCTGCGCCTGCGCCGGTCGCGCGAGGGCGGCTGGCTCGGCCACGTGATGCGACGCCTGCCGCGCGCCGAAGGCCACATCGTGGGCCTGGTGCGCGCCGTGCCCGGCGGGGCGCGGCTCAGCCCGACCAACCGCCGGCTCGGCGGCGATTTCTCGCTCTCGTGCCCGAATCCCGCGCGCGCCGGCGAACTGGTGCTGGCCGAGCCGCTGCCCGGGCGACGGCTGGGCCTGCCCGAGGCGCGCGTGGTCGAGGTGCTGGGCGCGCCGGACCAGCCCAAGGTCGCCAGCCTGATCGCCATCGCGAGCCACGGCTTGCCCACGGTGTTCGGCGAGGCCGCGCTGACCGAGGCGCAGCGCGCCAAGCCGGTGATCACGCCAGGCAAGCGCGCGGACCTGCGCGCCACGGCCCTGGTCACCATCGACGACGACGACGCCCGCGACTTCGACGACGCGGTGTGGGCCGAGGCGGCCCAGGGCGGCGGCTGGAACGCCCTGGTGGCCATCGCCGACGTGGCCCACTACGTGCGGCCGGGCAGCGCGCTGGACCGCGAGGCCCGCGAGCGCGGCAACTCGGCGTACTTCCCCAACCGTGTCGTGCCCATGCTGCCCGAGGCGCTGTCGAACGAGCTCTGCTCGCTGAAGTCCGACGAGCCGCGCCCCTGCCTGGCGGTCGAGCTCGCCTTCGGCGCGGACGGGCACCTGATCCGCCACCGCTTCGTGCGCGGCCTGATGCGCTCGGCCGCGCGCCTGACCTACCGCCAGGTGCAGGACTGGGCCGATCATGGCGGCGCGCCCGATCGCCTGCCGATCGCGCCGCTCTACGATCTCTACCGTGCCTTGCGCGCGGCCCGCGAACAACGCGGCGCGCTCGACATCGACCTGCCAGAACGGCGCGTGCACCTGGACGCCGAGGGCCGCGTGGTGGCCATCCGGCCCCGGCCGCGCTTCGACAGCCATCGCCTGATCGAGGAGCTGATGATCGCGGCCAACGTGGCCGCGGCCGAGACCCTGGAATCGCGCCGGCGCCCGGCCATGTACCGGGTCCACGACCAGCCGGCGGCGGCCAAGGTCGAGGCGTTGCGCGAGGTGCTCGACGCCTTCGGCTTGAAGCTCAAGCTTGGCCAGCGGCTGAGTGCACGCGATTTCAAGGGCCTGCTGCACGCCGTGCACGACAAGGCCTATGGCCCGACCGTCCACGAGGCGATCCTGCGCAGCCAGGCGCAGGCCGAGTACAACCCCGAGAACATCGGGCATTTTGGCCTGGCCCTGCGCCGCTACTGCCACTTCACCTCGCCCATCCGGCGCTACGCCGACCTGCTGGTCCACCGCGCGCTGATCGCCGGACTGGGCCTGGGCCCGGACGGCCAGAGCGACGCCGAGGCCGCCGCGTACCCGGCGACCGGCCTGCACATCACGACCACCGAACGACGGGCGGACCGCGCGACGCGCGACGCGATCGACCGCTACCTGGTCGGTTTCCTGGCGGATCAGGTGGGCGCCACGTTCGCCGCGCGCATCACGGGTGTCGGGCGCTTCGGCGTGTTCGTCCGTCTGGAGGAGACCGGCGCCGAGGGCTTGGTGCCGGCCAGCCGCCTGCACGGCGGCCCGTTCCACGCCGATCCCGGCGGCTTCGTCCTGGAAGGGCGCGGGATAACGATGCGTGTCGGCGATCCCCTGGACGTGGAACTGGTCGAAATCGACACACTGACCGCCAGCTTGCGCTTCGACCCGGCCGAGGCGGGGCCACGTCGGCGAGGCCGTGGCACGAAGCGACGTTGATCGGCTATAAGGGTGCCGGGGAGCATCTATGGCAGCCGAGGCCGCACGGTCGCGTACCGAGACCCGACCGACCGACGCCCAGCGTCGCTGGCTCGCGCGCGGGCTGGGCGAGCCCGGCGGCAAACTGCCGCTGTTCGACGGCGACGGCCAACAGGTGGACCCGCGCACCGTGCAGGCGTGCCTGCGCCAGGGCTGGGCCGAGCCCTGGATTGCCAACCCGATCAAGCCCGATTGGCTCGTCTGCCGGCTGACCGACGCGGGCCGGCGCGCGCTGGGCGGCGACGCCGAACCCTGATCGTTCGGGCGCGTCCGGCGCCCCCTTGACCCATGACCATGCCCGAGCGCCCCAAGCCCGTGCGACCCCGCGACGCCGCCAGCGTCGTGCTGGTGCGCGGCGCCGGTCCGGCGGCCGAGGTGCTGATGGGACGGCGGCGGCGCAAGGCCGCGTTCCTGCCTAACATCTATGTCTTCCCGGGTGGCCGGGTCGACCCGTCCGATATCGCCGCCGGCCGCGCCATGACACTGCCCGACGTCGTCTCGGAGTCGTTGACCCGGCGGCGCGGCAGCACGCCGCCGCACGGTCTGCTGGTTGCCGCGATCCGCGAGACGTTCGAGGAGACCGGCCTTCTGATCGCCGAGGACGACCCGACCTGGCGGGCGCCGACCGGCCACGCGGAATCGCCGCTGTGGCACGCGCTGACGCAAGCACGCGCGGCCCCGGGCATGGGTCGCCTGCGCTACGTCGCGCGCGCGATCACGCCGACCATGTCGCCGCGACGTTTCAACACCCGGTTCTTCATGGCCGACGCCGAACACGCACGCGGCAATCTGTTGCCTCAGAGCGAGCTCTTGGATCTGCGCTGGGTGCGGCTGACCGAAGCGACACGCATCCTGCCCATCGTCGACGTCACCGAGTTCGTGCTGCGCACCGTGGCCGCCCATCTGGCCGGCGAAGCCGGGCAGCGCATACCGCTGTGGCACTATGTCGGTGGCACCGCCCATGTCATCTACGAATGACGGAGCGCCCGGTCGCCTGCTGAGCCTCGCCGCCGTGATGGGCGCCGGGGCCATCGTCACCATGATGTCGGGTCTGGTTTGGCCGCTGCTGTCGTTCCGGCTCGAGGCCATGGGCCACGCCGGCACGGCGATCGGCCTCAGCACCGCGGCGCAGACCGCGGCGATGATCATCATCGCGCCCGTGGTGCCGTGGCTCGCGCGAGCCGTCGGCGCCACCCGGCTGATGTTGCTGGCCGTGGCCAACTCGATCGCCGTGCTGCTCGCCATGGCAGCGTGGGAGAGCTACGCCTCGTGGCTCGTGCTGCGATTCCTGCTGGGTGCGGGCGTCGAAATCCTGTTCATCCTGTCGGATGCCTGGGTCATCCAGCTCGCGCCCGAACGACAACGGGGCCGCATCCTGGGCGTTTACACCGCGTTCGGTTTCCTGGGCTTCGCGGGTGGTCCGCTGATCATCGACGCGGTCGGCTCCCAGGGTTGGGCGCCGTTTCTGGGCGGTGTCGCGTGCGCGGCGCTCGCCGCCGTTCCGCTGTGGCTCGTGCGGCGGGTCGGACCGGCGCTCGAGGGCCGCCCCTCCGGCAGCATCCTGACGTTCCTGCGCGCCACGCCGGCGATCATGCTGGCCGGCGCGATGTACGGCTTCGTCGACGTCATCGTGCTGGCGCTTTTCCCGGTCTACGGGCTTCGCTCGGGCCTCGACGAAGGCACCATCGCGCGCCTGATCTCGCTCACCGTGATTGGTGCCATTGGGTGTCAGTTACTCATCGGCTGGCTGTGCGATCGGGTGCGCCCAGTGCGTGTCTTGGTCGGATGTACGATCGTCGCGGCTCTCGCGGCCGTCGTGCTTCCTTTCGTGATCGACATTCGCCTGGCGCTGATCGCCGTCCTGTGCGTGTGGGGTGGTGTCATGGGCGGCTTCTTCACGGTCGGCATGGTGCTGCTGGGCCGGCGTTACGACGGCCCCGACCTTCTGACCGCGAACACGGTGTTCGTCGTCATGTTCGGCATCGGCAGCACGGTCGGCCCCACGATCGGCGGCGCGGCCATGGACGCCTGGGACCCCCACGGCATGGTCGCCGTGGTCGCTACGGCGTGTACCATGTACTTGGTACTCCTGATCTTTCGCCCGGCCGAGGCGGCCAAGTCTTGACTCGCGCGGCACGGCCGCTATGGTCGCGCCGAACCCAGGATCCAGGACCCGGCCATGGCCAAGCCCAACACCATTCTGATCAAGCTGGAAAGCACGGCGGACACCGGCTTCTTCTATGTCGCGAAGAAGAACCCGAAGAAGCTGACCGAGAAGCTGAGCTTCCGGAAGTACGACCCGGTCGCGCGCAAGCACGTCGCGTTCAAGGAAACCAAGCTGAAGTAGCGCGGGCCGGGCGCCGCTCGCGCGTCAGGCGGTCGCGGCCACGACCCGGTTGCGGCCCACGCTCTTGGCGCGGTAGAGCGCCTTGTCGGCGCGATCCAGAATCGCCTCCACGTCGTCGCCCTTGGCCCGGATGGCGACGCTGATGCTGACCGTCACCGGCAAGGTCACCCGTGGGTCCTTGACCACGATGGCGCGCGCGTGGATGGCGTTGCACACCCTCTCGGCGACGGCGCTGGCGGTCGGCTCGTCGGTCGCCGGCATGACGACAGTGAACTCCTCGCCGCCGTAGCGCGCGGCAAGGTCCGTGACGCGTACCTCGTGCTCGATGCGCCGGGCGATCTCTTGCAGCACGCGGTCGCCGCACAGGTGGCCGTGCCGGTCGTTGATCGCCTTGAAATGGTCGACGTCGACCATGACCACCGCCAGCGGCTTATCCTCGGCGGCGCTGACCGCCAGGTGGCGTGCCAGATGGGACAACAGACAGCGCCGGCCGTAGAGCTCGGTCAGGACGTCGCTCGCCGCCGCGCTCAGGCTGCGCTCGTAGTCGGCGCACAGCCGACTGTGGGCGCGATAGCGGCGGGCCTGGTTGCGCACACGCACCGTCAACTCATTGGCCTCGATCGGCGCGACGACGTAGTCGCTGACGCCGAGATTGAGCGCCTTGGCCAGCCGCGCGCGATCGTTTTCCTCGATGATCGCGATGATGGGCACCTGACGCGACGCCGGGTTGGACCGGATCGACGAGTACAGGCGCAGACCATCGAACGTCGTGGACACCAGGCTGACGATCGCCAGGTCGCACGTGGACTCGGTGACCACGCTCGTCGCCTGCGGCACATCCTCGACGATGGTGACGTCGTACTGGGGGCCCAGGATGCGCGCGATGTCATCGGCTTCGATGGAGAAGTCGCTGACGATCGCGGTGCGCGGCCGCGCCGAGGCCTCGCCGACGACGACGACGTCGAGCAGATCGAACTCGCGCGAGGTGACAAGCCGCGTGCGCAGTTCGTCGTGGGTTTGCTTCCAGCGCAGCAGCGAACGGATGCGGGCGAACAACGCCAGGTCGTCCACAGGGCGCGTAAGGAAGTCGTCGGCCCCGGCGTCGAGCCCACGCACCCGCTGTTCCGGTGCGTCAAGGGCCGTCGCCATGACCACGGGAATGTGCTGGATCGTCGGATCCGCCTTGATGCGTCGACACACCTCGAAGCCGTCTATGCCGGGCATCATGATGTCGAGCACGGTCAGATCGGGCTGGTCCTCGGCCATGGTGCGCAACGCCGCCTCGCCACCGCCGGCGCTGCGGACGTCGTAGTACTCGCCGCCGAGTTTCGCCTCCATGAGGCGGATGTTGAGCGGTTGGTCGTCGACCACGAGGATGCGCGCGCTCATGCCCCCGCCTCGTTCAGCGAAGGAATCGCGCGACAATGTCCAGGAAGTCACCGCAGCTGATCGGCTCGGAAACGTAGGCGTCGCACCCTGCCGCCATGACGCGCTGCTCATCGCCGCACATGGCCAGGGCCGTGACGGCGATGACCGGGATCTCGCGGGTCGCGGGATCGCCCTTGATCCAGCCCGTGACGTCCAGGCCCGACGCGCCGGGAAGCTGGATGTCCATGACGATCAGGTCGGGCTGGCGCTCGCGCGCGACGCGAAAGCCTTCCTCCCGTTGACCGTGACCAGGGCATCGTAGCCATGAGCGCCCAGCAGATCGCGGAACAGCTTGCGGTTGAGCTCGTTGTCCTCGATCACCAGAATCGTCGCCGCGCGGTCGGCGACGACCGAGTTGACAAAGCCAATCTTCGACGCTTTGGGCACCGGCGCGCCTTTTCCCCGGTTGCGAAAGGCCGTTCGGATGGTATAGCGGCGGTGCAGTTAACGTTGCGCTAAGACGGCGCGGCGCCGCGCTCATTGGGCCCCGAAGACACCATGCTGCACCCCGACGTCGCCAGCCAGATCGATGCCGTGCCGGTTGACCCAGCGCGGCCGCTGGTGGTGTGCGACGCGGACGAGGTGTTGTTCGACTTCATGAGCGGTTTCGAGGCGTTTCTGGGGGCCGAGGGCGTCTACTTCACCTGGCGTGAATACCGGCTGAACGGCAATCTGTTGCATCGACCCGACGATTCGCCCCTGGCCGCCGACCAGGTTCGGGGCGCGGTCGAGCGCTATTTCGCGCGGCATACCGAGACCATGGCCGCCATCGACGGCGCCGCCGAGGGCCTGGCACGGCTGGCGCGACGGACCCAAGTGGTGGTGCTGAGCAACCTGCCGCTCGCCTGCCGGGACGCCCGCTGCCGCGCGCTCGCGCGGCTGGGAACAGACCTTCCACTGGTCGCCAACCTCGGTGCCAAGGGTCCGGCCGTGGCGGCCCTGGCGCGTCGTGCCGGGGCACCGGTCTTCTTCATCGACGACAGCCCGACGCACCACGCGGACGTCGCGACCCACGCCGCGGCCGTGACGCGCATCCACTTCGTCGGCCACGCGCGCCTTTCGGGGCTGATCGGCCCTGCACCCGACAGCCACGCCCGCGCCGAGGCGTGGCCCGACATCGTCGGCCTGATCGAGCGCGCGCTGGGGCCCGAAGGCCCCTGAATCGCTATTGGCAGTCCAGCTTGGGCAGCGGTTCGACGCGCACCAGGGTCGCGCGCACGGCGTAATCGCCATAATCCAGCGTCATCGCGCGCGCCACGCCGTTGTCCTGCATCAGGACGGCGACCTCGAAGGCGGGCAGGTCCGGTTCCTCGCCGCCCGAGAAGAAGGCGAGCCGCATCGGCCGGGCGCGTCCGGCGCCCGCCCCGAGTTCGGCCGGCACGTCGCGCGCCTTGCCGATGGCGACACCGACATCGACGGGGCCCTCAGCCGAGGTGCCGTCGAACAGCGGACGCAGCAGGTAGGTCTGGCCGGTGGACGCGTGCTCGATCAGCACTGCGGTGTGCCGGGTCGGGAACAGCGTACCGGGCGGAAGGTCCAGCGTGGCCGCCTCGGGGGCGCTCAGCACCACGCGGCCCGGGCCGTCGGGCGCCTCGAGCGAAGCGTTTCCGCTGACCTCCTCGATCAGGCCGGCGTCGTGCCAGGTGCGGTCCTCGAAGCGGAACCGGGTGCCGTCCTTGGACTCCCAGCTGACGAAGGACGAGATCGAGCGGAAGCCCGCCTCGCCTTCGAAGGCAATGTCAAGCACGAGCCGCTGGTCCACGGTCCAGCCGTCGCACACATCGGCGAGTTCGATCGACATGCGGCCGCTGACATCGGTGATGCCGCCCTCGCCGCGCGGGCTGGCCAAGGCGAGGGTGAACTCCGCCCGGTGGGCCAAGAGGCCGTCGGCCGCCGCCGGCGCGAGACCGGCGAGCCAGGCGGCCAGGAACGCGCCGCCGAGCGCGCGCCTCACGCGAGGCCGGTGCGCATCAGCCGGCCGAAGCCGGGGATCGCCAGGTCGATGCCGGCCAGCCGCAGGGCGTGCCAATAGAGTGCGAGGTTGCTCGACAGCACGGGCTTGCCGAGCCGAGCCTCGAGCCGCTCGATCGCGCCCATGGCGCGCAGCGCCGTGCAGCTGACGAACACCGCGTCGGCCCGCGCGTGGTCCAACCCGGCGACCGCCTCGACGATGGCGTCCTGGGTCACGCGGGCCATGTCGTCCTCGGCCAGCAGGTCGAACGTCGCGATGTCGACCACGTCGACGCCCTTGGCCGCCATGTGGCGCACCACGGAAGCGTTGATCTCCTCGACGTAGGGCGTGAGCATCGCCACGCGGCGGGCACCCAGGCGCGCCAGGCCGACCAGCGCCGCGCCGATCGGCGTGGTCACTGGGATGCCGGGTCGCACCGCGCGGATCGCCGTGGCCACGTTGTCGTCGCCGGCGATGACGGCGCCCGACGTGCAGGCGTAGGCGACCACGTCGAGCCTCTGGTCCGGCAACAGCAGCGCCGTCGCCCCGCCCAGGCCCTTGGCGGTCATCAACAGGTTCTCGACCGTAACCGCGAGCGACGGCACGCGGCTGACATAGAGGCCGATGTCGGCGCCCAGCCCCAGGCTGCGGAAGTCCTGCTCGACCGTCGCGTCGCCGGCCAGGGCGATCAGCCCGATGCGGGCCCGGGTGCCGGTGCCGTCGTCGAAGCGAGCAGCCGTGGCGATCGAGCGCGCGCGGGGCAGGGTCGTGGCCATGGCCTAGGTCTCCGAGGTCGGCACCGGTGGCAGGATAGCACCCGTCGGGAGCGGCAGGGTCACGGCGGTGAGCCCGACGCCCGAGGCGAACAGATCGAGCGCGGGCAGGCGCACGACCTTGCGCTCTCCGAACGCCGCCATGACCACCTGGGACGCCTGTTCGTCCAGCGGGTCGTCGAAGGTGGGCAGGATCACCGCGCCGTTGGCGACATGAAGGTTGACGTAGCTGAGCGGCAGGCGCCGGCCGTCATGGCGATGGGGCGACGGCTGCTGCACGGGCACGATGTCGAACACCCGGCCGCGCGCGTCCGTCGCCTTGCGCAGGCGTTCGATGTTCTCGTTGAGCATCGGGTAGTTGACGTCGTTGTGGTCGGTGGTGGCGAGCGCCAACACCACGCCCGGCGCCGCGATCGCCGCCACGAGCGAGACGTGGCCGCGCGTGCTGTCGTTCTCGAGCCCGCCGGCCAGCCAGACGACGCGATGGACGCCGAGTTGTTCGACCAAGACGGCTTCCACGTCCTTGCGGTCGCGCCCGCCGTTGCGTCGCTCGTCCAGCAGCACCGATTCGGTCGTGATCAGCGTGCCTTCGCCGTCGACCAGGATGGCGCCGCCCTCGAGGACCATGGGACCGGCGTAGCGGCGCATCCCCAGTTCGTCGAGCAGACGGCCGGCGAACGCACGATCGTCGTCCGCCCCCTCGGCGCCCGCCTCGCCGTAGCCGTCGTAATCCCACGCGACCCCGGCCACGCCGGCCTTGCCCATGACGAATGTCGGGCCGATGTCGCGCACGAAGGAATCGTCCATGGGCATCGGCATGACGGCGACGCCGGTGCCGCACGCAAGCGACGCCCCGGCCACCAGGGGCCGGTCCGCCAGCATGGTCACGGGCTCGAACCGGGCGATGGCACGTGCGGCGGCGGCAATGGCGTCGCGGGCGTACGCCATGGCCTCCTCGCCGCCCCAGCTTTCGGGGCGGCACGGCCACGCCATGAAGCAGCGGTCGTGCGCGGCCCAGGCCGGCGTCATCTCCAGGCTATCCTGGCCCGGGGTTCGATGATCGGTCATGGTACTGGCCGCCCCTTCTCCCGCATCAAGCTTGCAGGTCGTCCCCATGTGGGTCAAGGCCGGGGTGGTTTGACTCACCCCGGCAAAGTCCTTAGACACCTGCGGGCAATCGCAGCCCTCGGAGGTCGGCAATGGCCGGCAAGGTCGAAGCCCGTCTCGCCGAACTCGGCATCACCCTGCCCGCGCCGGCGGCGGCCGTGGCGAACTACGTGCCTTGGGTCATCAGCGGCAACCTGCTGTTCATCGCCGGCCAGGTGACCCTGGCCGACGGCAAGCCGCAGTTCGTCGGCCAGGTCGGCCGCGACTTCACCGTCGAGGACGGCGCCAAGGCAGCGCGGCTGTGCGCGATCAACATCCTGGCCCAGGTCAAGGCCGCGCTGGGCGACCTGGACCTTGTGGCGCGCTGCGTCAAGCTGACCGGGTTCGTCAACGCCGGCGCCGATTTCAAGGACCATCCGAAGGTCGTCAACGGCGCCTCGGACCTGATGGTCGAGGTGTTCGGCGACAAGGGCCGGCACGCCCGCGCGGCCGTGGGCTCGAGCAGCCTGCCGCTGGGCGTCGCCGTCGAGGTCGACGCCATCTTCCAGATCGATTGAGGCCGCCCGTGAACGGCGGCGACGCGCTGGTCGCGACCCTCGTCGCCCACGGGGTCGACACGGCGTTCTGCGTGCCCGGCGAAAGCTATCTGGCGGTGCTGGAGGCGTTGCGCCAGAACGCTAACCGCATCCGCCTGGTGGTGACCCGCCACGAATCGGGCGCCACCTACGCCGCCTGCGGCTACAGCCGCATCGCGCGCAAGCCGGGCATCGCCCTGGTCACGCGCGGGCCCGGCGCCACCAACGCCTCGATCGGCGTCCACTGCTCCATGCAGGATTCGGTGCCGCTGGTGCTGTTCGTCGGCCAGGTGCCGACCGCCGAGCGCGACCGCGAGTCGTTCCAGGAGATCGACTACCGCGCCATGTTCGGTACCATGGCCAAGGCGGTGTTCGAGCCGAGCTCGGCCGACCAGGTGGCGGCGGTTACGGCGCGCGCGCTGCAGATCGCGATGGCCGGGCGCCCCGGCCCCGTGGTGGTGTCGCTGCCCGAGGACGTGACCGAGGGCGAGGCCGGCGACGCGGCGATCCCCGCGCCCCGCCCGCGCCCGACGGCGGCGCCCACCGTCGAGCGCATCGCCGCGGCGTCGCGGCTGATCGCGGCGGCCCGGCATCCGCTGGTGCTGGCCGGCGAGCTGGTCGGCTTCGAGAACGCCGGCGCGGATCTGGTCGCCTTCGCCGAGGCGGGCGGCGCGGGCGTCGTCTCCGCCTTCCGCTGCCAGGACGCGTTCCCCAACGACCACGAGGCCTATCTGGGGCACTTCGGCATCGGCCGGCCGCCCTACCAGAGGGCCCTGTGGGACTGCTGCGACCTGCTGGTCGTGGCGGGCAATCGCCTGGATGCTATCACCAGCGAGGACTACAAGCTGCCGCGCGCCGACCAGACCATGATCGCGATCCACCCCGACCCGGACGTGCACGCGCGCGGCCGCATGGCCGAGGTGGCGATTGCGGCCGACGTCGGACCCAGCTTGCGCGCCTTGACCGCCGCCCTGGCCAAGCCGCCGGCGGCCGAGCGGCGGGCGTGGCGCGCCGGTCTGCGCCGGGAATTTCTGGACTTCCGGGCCGCGCCGGCGCATACTGTGGGAAAGGTGGCGATGCCCGCCGTCATGGGCCGGTTCGTCGACGGGCTCGCGGCGGACCGTGTCGTAACCAACGACGCGGGCAACTTCACGGGCTGGGTCCATCGCTACGTGCCGTTCGACCACCCGGCGTCCCAGGCGGCGCCCATGATCGGTTCCATGGGCTACGCGGTGCCGGCGGCGATCGGCGCCAAGCTGGCGCGCCCCACGGCCGACGTCACCGCCTTCGTAGGCGACGGCGGCTTCGGCATGTCGGGCCAGGAGCTGGCGACCGCGGTGCAGGAAGGCCTGAAGCTGACGGTCATCGTCGGCGACAACGGCGCCTATGGTACGATCATGGCGCACCAGCACCGCTACGCCGGCAAGGGCCAGTACCACGGCGTCGCGCTGCGCAGCCCGGATTTCGCGGGCCTGGCGCGCGCTTACGGCGCCAAGGCGTGGCGCGTCGAGAGCACCGAAGCGTTCGCGCCCGCTCTGGCCGAGGCACGCGCCCACGACGGCGTTTCGGTGATCCACCTGATGCTCGACGTACGTGACATCTCGGCCATGGGCGCGCTCGACGTTTGATCGGCCCCGCCTCGACGCGGACCGGGGGTGCGTGATGGGTGACCGCGAAGCCAGGATCCTCGACGCCCGCGTCGTCGGAGCGATCGGTGACATCTCGGCCGACGACTGGGATGCCTGCGCCGGCGCGGCCAACCCGTTCCTTTGCCACGCGTTCCTTTCGGCGCTCGAGGGGTCGCGCAGCGTCTCCTCGCGTGCCGGCTGGGCACCGCGCCACGTGGTGGTCGAGGACGGCCCGCGCGTCGTCGCCGTGGGGCCCATGTACGCCAAGTCCCATTCCCAGGGCGAGTATGTGTTCGACCACGGTTGGGCGGACGCCTTCGAGCGTGCCGGCGGCGACTACTACCCCAAACTCCAGGTCGCGGTGCCATTCACGCCGGTGCCGGGTCCACGCCTGCTGGTGCGCGACAGCGACGTGGGGTTACGCCGCGCGCTGCTCGACGCGATGGTCCGCATCGCCCGGGAATCAGGCGTCTCGTCGCTGCACATCACCTTCGCCGAGGAGGCGGACCGCGCCGCCATGGCCGGGGCCGGCCTGCTGCTGCGCGAGGGCTACCAGTTCCACTGGGACAACGCGGGCTACGCCACGTTCGACGATTTCCTGGGTGCGCTGAAATCACCCAAGCGCAAGGCGATCCGGCGCGAGCGGCGCGCCGTGGCCGAAGCCGGCGTGCGCCTGGCGGTGCTGACCGGAGCGGACATCAAGCCGGCGCACTGGGACGCGTTCTTCGCGTTCTACATGGACACGGGCGGACGCAAGTGGGGGCGCCCCTACCTGACGCGTCCCTTCTTCGAAGCGATCGGCGCGACCATGGCCGACCGGATCGCCCTGGTCATGGCGTTCCGCGACGAGGTCCCTGTGGCCGGCGCGCTCAACCTGATCGGGGCGGACGTGCTCTACGGCCGGAACTGGGGTTGTCTGGAGGACCACCGGTTCCTGCACTTCGAGGCGTGCTACTATCAGGCGATCGAGTTCGCCATCGCCCACAAGCTGAAGCGCGTCGAGGCGGGCGCCCAGGGCGAACACAAGCTCGCGCGCGGCTACCTGCCCCGACCCACCTGGAGCGGGCATTGGATCGCCCACGCTGGCCTGCGCCACGCGGTCGAGGACTTCGTGCGCCGCGAGGCCGCCCATGTGGACCGCGAGATCCGCTTGTTGACCGAGCACCACTCGCCCTACCGCAAGGCGGGCGACACGGCGTAGCGGCGGTGCGCCTCAGGGTCGCTCCAGGTCGTCCAGCACGAGTTGGTTGAAGCGATGATGCTGGGCATCCCACAAGGGCGCGTAGAAGTGCTGGCGCGCGACCGGCGAGGCGCGTGCCTTCTGCACCGCTTCGATGGCCACCTTGTCCTCGCCGTAGACCTGATGGAACGATTCGCGCAGATGGCGCTCGATCGCGTTGAAGTCGGGCCGCGTGACTGCCTCGGGCCGGAAGAAGAACAGGTGATGCAGGCGGCTTTCGGCCGGCGCCATGGGCACGCACAGGTTGACTTTCACGAACACGCTATGGGTGGGAACGTTGATGTTGGGGTAGAGCGTGGCGAAGTAGCCACGTCGGGGCGGCCGGTCGGGCGCAAATCCGGCGTGAGGCAGCGGCAGGCGTTCGTAGGTGTTGGCCGTGTCCTCGTCGGCATAGCTGAAGGCGACGAGTGAGCCATCGAGATGGTTGGTGAACTTGGGCTTGCCGCTCGCGATGCGCGGCACCTCCGGTGACTTGTGGTAGAGCTCGTGGGTGAACGATTCGTGGAGAACGTTGATCGACGCGTTCTCCTGGTACGTCTTCCAGTTGGCGCGGACCGTGCGTTCCTCGATCAGGGCGGTGCCGTCAGCATCACGCGCCGCGACGACGGCATCGATTGCGAAGTCCTGGCCGATCAGCGCGCGCAGCGGGGCGAGCCAGGAATCGATGGAACCCGCCGCGCCGTCCAGATCGACGAACATGACGCCGAGCCGTTCGGCGCTCGGCACTTTGACCAAATCCACGGAACGTCCGCCCAGACCTTCGGGCCGGCCTTCGGGCGTGCCATCCCAGTAGGGCGCGGCGAGCAGCCGTCGTAGGGGCAGATGTTGTGAAAGACGCGGAGCCGGCCGTCAGCCCCGCGCACCGCGAACAGCGGCATGCCGAAGAGTTCGAATGGGCGCGCGTCGCCGGAACCGGGTAGCGCGGCGGCGAACATCACGGCGGTCCAACGCCGGCGGAAGATGCGCTCGACCTCTAGCGCGAAGAGGTCGGGCGATGTGAACGCCTGGGCGGGCAAGGTCA